>Ga0116188_1002198_pt1 | contig 15683 bp, 10 predicted proteins | sample AD_JPNTR2_MetaG_FD_89807 | JGI IMG/M metagenome (GOLD analysis project Ga0116188, IMG submission 89807) | Active sludge microbial communities of municipal wastewater-treating anaerobic digesters from Japan - AD_JPNTR2_MetaG | ecosystem: Engineered > Bioreactor > Anaerobic > Digestate | place...
CGATGTCGAAATCAACGTGGAGGCCTTGGATGATTTAATCCAGGAAAAAATTTCTTTCATCAAAATGGATATTGAAGGTGCCGAAGAGGCGGCCCTTTCGGGCGCGAAGAACCATATTGCGAATGACCATCCCCGACTGGCGGTTTGCTGTTATCACCGGGTCGAGGATTTGTGGAAGATTCCGGAGCAGATCATGGCCGTCAGAAACGATTATCGCTTGTATTTGCGCCACTACACCGATGGTCTTCATGAAACGGTGATGTATTTTATTCCCGTCAAAAACTAGCCGGGGGGATATGACAAAGACAAAAAGGCCGAAACAGAAAAAATGGACAAAATCAAGCTGGCGGGGTTTTCCGGCGAAGCAGCAGCCGATCTGGCCCGACCCTCGCGTCGCGCAGGAGGTCCTGAAAAAGATTTCTCATCTCCCCGCTCTGGTTTTTGCCGGGGAGAGCCGGGCGCTCCAAAGAGATTTGTCCGAGGCGGCGGAGGGCAGAGCGTTCGTCCTTCAGGCGGGAGAATGTTCGGAGGATTTTGTCCGCTGTCACGGGCCCTATATTCACGATCTCCTGCGGGTCATTTTGCAGATGTCGGTCATCATCACCTACGCGGGGGAAAAAAAGGTGGTGAAGATAGGCCGGATGGCCGGTCAGTACGCCAAGCCGCGTTCGTCGGACGATGAACGGGTGGGGCGGCTTGTCATTCCCAGCTACCGGGGGGACATGGTCAACAGTCCCGAGCCGACCCTTTCGGCCCGAACGCCGGATCCGCAAAGAATGCTGGAAGGTTATTACAGGGCGACGGCGACCCTGAATCTGGTGCGCGCGTTTACCAAGGGCGGCTATGCCTCGCTGGATCAGGTGCATTCGTGGAGCGAGGTCAGCCTCAAGGCGTTTCCCGAGAATCCCAGGTATGAGGAACTGGTCAGGGGAATCAAAAAAGCCATCCGGTTCATGGACGCCATCGGCATCAAAAACGGCAATCCGCAGCTGAACGAGGTTTCTCTTTACACTTCCCATGAGGCGCTTTTGCTGGAATATGAGGAAGCGCTGACGCGCGTTGACACCACCACCGGCGACTGGTATGACACCAGCGCCAACATGCTCTGGATCGGAGACCGCACGCGGCAGCCCGACGGGGCGCATGTGGAGTTCATGCGGGGCATCTGCAACCCGATCGGCGTGAAGATCGGTCCCGACCACCGCATCCCGGAAATCAAGAGGCTTGCGGAAGTGCTCAATCCCCGCAACGAAGCGGGCCGCCTGACGTTTATCACCCGGCTGGGCGCGGAAAAAATCAAGGCGCTCCTGCCGCCGCTGCTTCGGGAAATGAAGCGGGAAGGCTTCAAGATTGTCTGGGTTTGCGATCCGATGCACGGCAACACGTATGTCAACCGGCAGGGGCGGAAGACCAGGAGATACCAGGATATTCTGCGGGAAATCGTCCAGTTCTGGAAAATCCACGAGGCGGAGGGAACGTCTCCGGGAGGCGTGCATCTGGAGCTGACCGGCGAGAATGTGACGGAATGCACCGGCGGGACGAAGAGATTGCACGACAGAGATTTGAAGCTCAATTACCAGACCAACTGTGACCCGCGGCTGAATGCCGAACAGGCTGTGGAGATCGCCTTTGAGCTGGCCGCCATTATCAATCCACGCCGCCGCGACACGGGATAATAAATATCGAGGAGACGTAAAATTAAAAGACTGCTGAGTGTCGTCATAAGCGCCTTGATTTTTTTGCTTTGCGCTTATTATATCGTCCATCATTTTCAATGGGGCGTGATCTTCGGGCTTCTGGCGGAAGTGGATTGGAGATGGATGCCACTGGCCGTGGCGGCAACGATTATTTTTTTCTGGATTTTTCGGACCGTCCGCTGGTTTGTTCTGCTGAAGGCCGCTGGAATCGAGATTGACTTTTGCCGTTTGTATCTGATCGGATCCATGGCTGTGGCGCTGGCCATCGTGACGCCGCTCCAGTCGGGGGAAGCGCTGAAAGTGGAGTTTTTGAAGCGGGCCGGTTCGATGGAAAGAGTTCCGGGCTACGGTATTTTCATGGCGGAAAGAATCCTGGATTTTCTGGTCGTCATTTTTATCGCTCTGACGAGCGTGGTTTTCGGCATCTCCAGGTTTTTGAATCCCGTCGCCGTTTTTTTTATCGCGGCGCTTATGTTGATCAGCTTTGTTGTTTTTTTCGCGGCGACAAAGCGCCTGTCGCCGGAGAACACGCTGGGGAAATTTTTTCAGCCCTTCAACCAGTGCGTGCGCAGCAAAAAACTCCTCTTGACTGTCGTGGTTTTGACGATCGCAGGCTGGTTTTTTATCGTTTTGGGGTGGTATGCCAGTTTCCGCAGCGTGTCCATTTCCATCGGTCTTTTTGAAACCGCCGCGACGATGGCCGTCACCACGCTGCTCGGCATTCTCAGCTTGATTCCCTGGTCGTTGGGCATCAGCGAGGTGGGCATTTCCTCTTTTTTGGTTTATTTCAGACAGAGCGTTCCGCTGGCGCAGACGGGCGCTTTAATCATCCGGATTTACGGAATCGTGACGTTGCTTTTGGGAGTGATTCATTTTTTGATATGGAAGTTTTTGGACCGCAAAGGAGCCGTTTCCGCAAAAGCGGGGTGAGAGATTGTATAAAAGGACGCGTCATGAGCAAGAAGGGGGCCGCCATGAAAAAAACCGAAATCACCATTCCTTTCAATAAGCCTTTTATCGCGGGCAAGGAACTTTTTTATATCGCGCAGGCGGTCATCGAAAACAATCACACCGCCGGCGACGGGCCTTTCACGAAAAAGTGTCAGGCATGGCTTGAGGAGCGGCTCGGCTGCCGGAAAGTCCTGCTGACGCATTCGTGCACGGCGGCTCTGGAAATGGCGGCCATCCTCGCGGATATAACGCCCGGCGATGAGATTATCATGCCTTCCTATACGTTTGTTTCCACGGCCAACGCGTTTGTGCTGCGCGGCGGCGTGCCGGTTTTCGTGGATATCCGCCCCGACACGTTGAACCTGGATGAAAATTTGATTGAAGCGGCGGTCACGCCCCGAACCAGGGCCATTCTTCCGGTGCATTACGCTGGCGTGGCCTGCGCCATGGACGCCATCATGGATATCGCCGGAGGAAAAAATCTTTTTGTCATTGAGGACGCCGCGCAGGGGATTCTTTCCACCTATCAGGGACGTTCGCTGGGGACCATCGGCCATTTCGGGGCCTGTTCGTTTCACGAAACCAAAAACATTATTTCCGGCGAGGGCGGGGCTCTGCTGGTCAACGACGAGAAATTTATCGAACGCGCGGAAATTATCCGCGAAAAAGGCACCAACCGCAGCAAATTCTTCCGCGGGCAGGTGGACAAGTACACCTGGGTGGATGCGGGCTCTTCTTATCTTCCCAGCGACATCATCGCCGCGTTTCTGTACGCCCAGATGGAAAACGCCGAGCAGATTATCGCCAAAAGAAACCAGATTTACGCCTGGTACCGGGAAGCCCTGCGCCCGCTGGCGGATAAGGGCTTGCTCCAGCTGCCGTTCGTTCTGGAGAATTCCTTAAGCAACGGCCATATCTTTTACATCATTGCGAGGTCTTTGGAAGAACGAACGAAGCTTGCCGGCTTCCTGAGGGATCGGGGCATCCTGGCCGTGTTTCATTATGTTCCCCTGCACAGCTCGCCGGCTGGGAAAAAATTCGGCAGGACTTGCGGCAAAATGCACGTGACGGATAAAGTAAGTGATTGTTTGCTGCGCCTGCCGCTTTACTATGAGATGACGGCAGAGGAAGTATCTTTTGTCGCTGAAAAAATAAGCGACTTTTATAAATTGGTTCAATAGGGGAAAGGAAAATTTTCATGGGTGAAGCCAGTCATGACGGGCAAAAGGATTCTTCTCCGGCCAGGAATGGGGGGGGCGAATCAAGCCGATTATCGCCGGGGAAATTTTCTTTATTCGCTTTTTCTGAAAAGCTGGGGTCGTCCCGTTTTTGGACCCGAGTTGTCATCTTGCTTTTGCCGGTTCTGATTTTTATCCGTTACCCGCTGGATCCGGTGGATGCCGATATGTGGTGGCACATGGCGTTGGGCAAGTACTACGTCACGCACCACACGCTGGTGATGGACCATTCCGTTTTTTCCTGGACGCCGACCGATCCGACCTGGATTTACAATACCTGCCTGGGCAGCATCGCGATTTATCTGTTCTATACTCTTGCCGGAGGATTCGGTTTGTGGCTGTTTCAATGGCTGGTGTTTTTGGGCGTGTTTGTTTCTTTTTACCTGTTTTTGCGCCTGCTGAACCAACGGCTGGATATCACCGGCGCCACGATTATCGCCCTGATCGGCGTGGCCTGTTCCATTACCTGCCGCTATTACAAGCCGGAGCTTTTTTCCGTTTTGTTATTTGCCTGGCTGGCGTTTGTTTACTTTTACGTGAAGGTGACGCGTAACGGGAAATATTTTTACTTTTTTCCGCTGATCTTTTTGCTGTGGGTGAATTTCCATGGAGCGTTTGTCATCGGTTTGGTGGTTTTGGGCATTTTGTTTGTCGGCGAGGTCATAAACCGTCTGGTTTTTCCTAGGCAATCCTTGATCATCAGAGATCTTTTTCATTTTGGTTGCGCGCTTTTCTTGTCTGTGGCAGCGCTGTTTATCAATCCCTATGGAGCGGATTATCTGATCAGCACCTATCAGGGCATCACGTCCGCACAATACGCGGGGCTGCAAAACAAGTATATTCTCGCCTGGTCGGGTTTGTGGCAGGCGTTGAGGGACAACAGTGACGTTTTTTATATGAACGGCCTTACCGCCTGGATCATGACGGCGATGATGGCTTTCGTTGCTGTTTTTTCCGTCTATGAATTTATCCGGCATAAATCGTTTGATTTTGCCGTGATTTTGGTGAGCGCCGCGCTGTATTGGAAAGGAATGGAAACCGTGAGGGTTTCTTATTTTTTGCCGATAGTATTTTTCTTTATATTTTTCTATCTGGTGATCACAAGACTTCATCGAAAGGGTTTTTCCGGCAAGGTCAACATCATTGCTTTTTGCCTTTTTTTGTTGTTGTTCGAGAACGTTTTTTATTTCAATCTCAGACTCAACGCGGCCAACCGTTGGTTTGGGTTGGGACTCAACGACATCGCTCCCGTCCAGGAAGTGGAGTTTCTCAAGAAGCATCGCTTGCCCGGACTGGTATTTAATGATTATGTGATTGGCGGTTATCTGATGTGGGCGCTGTATCCCGACTACAAAGTGTTTATCGATCCAAGGTCCAGCCCATACAGAACACAACTTCTTCCGGAATATATGGAGTTCACCCTGAAACCGGCGACACGGGAAGCCATCGAAAAATTCCGGGAGAAATATCCTTTTAAAATCGTTATCCTGCATTATCGTCAATTGGCCCTTATTTCTGATTTTCTCAATGCGGGTGACGACTGGAGGCTTTTGTATTTTGAAAAACGTGCCGCGGTATTGATTCACAAATCTCTGCTGCCTTTTATTCAGACCAAGTTGGCGTCGATAGACCTGGGTCCCTATCGATTCAACAGGGTGAAGGATCCGGATGTCTTGTTAAACGTTTTTAATTTTTACGTTCGGATCAATCCGGAGGCGGCCAAACATATTCTGGCGGTATATAAAAAGAATATCAGCAACTTTTATCGACCCAAGTTGATTCACATAAAGTTAATGGAAAAGATCATAGCGGACGAGGAGCAAAAATCCAAAAACAAAGAGAAAATCTTCGATAAGATTTAACGCTTTTAATTTTGCTTTGCCTGTTTCTGCTCTTGCGCGGTCAGGATAGGACATCTTCAAAAAGCGGTTTTTTTACGATTTTGGAGGATTCATGGATCCATCATCTTATGATTTGTTTATATCGGATATTGACAAGGAGCGCTTCGGCGTCAAAACGGCCAGAGTTGTTGGTTTGAGCAAAGATAAGCTGCCGCTTGTTCTTGATTTCTGCCGGGAGGAAAATGTGGTGTTGCTCATTGCCCGCTGCGACATGACGGATCTCGAGGCCGCGCAGTCCATGGAGAAGGAAGGTTTTCTGTTGATGGATACCCTGGTGTTTTATTCGTTTGATCTGGCAAAGAATGATGTTCCTTCCGATAAGGAAGCGGCCATTGTCCGGCCCATTGCTCCAGACGAAGAAAATGAGATGCTGGCGGTGGCCAGAGAATCCTTTCGCGGATACTTCGGCCATTATCACGCAGATTCGCGATTGGACAGACAGATGTGTGATGAAGCCTACGCGGATTGGGCCCGAAGAACCTTTGCTTCCAGGGAGGCGGAAAACTTTTTGGTCGGGGAGGTCAACGGAAAAATCGTGGGCTTCGGTGTATTGAGAAAGAACAGTCCAGAAGAAGGGGAAATGTTTCTGGGAGGCATTCATCCGGATTTTCAGGGCCGGGGCATTTATCATTCTTTCCTCTGCAAGGGCGTCCAATGGTGCCTGTCCGAAAAGGTTCAAAGAATGGTCATTTCAACCCAGCTTAAAAATCTTTCCGTTCAGAAAGTATTGATTAAATTCGGTTTTGAAATATCGAGAGGGTACTATACCTATCATAAGTGGTTTGATGGATGATGGCTGGCTTCCATGAATCAAAAACAGGATCGTAATCAACGTGTCCCGGGAAATCCTCCGCTGCAAGAGGGGAAGGATTCACCGCTTTTGTCCAAAATAATTTCTTTTTCGGAGAAAATCGCTTCCTGGCGTTTTCTTCGGGACGCAGTCCTTGTTCTTTTGGCGGTGATGCTTCTCCTTCGCTATGCCGTGGAGCGTCTGGATTATGACCTGTGGTGGCAGATGGCTTTGGGAAGATACTACTGGCTCAACAAGACCCTGACCATTGATCACTCCATTTTTTCCTGGACACCGGCTGACCCGAACTGGATTTACAATACTTGCCTGGGCAGTATGGTTTTTTATTTGATTTACAATGCGCTGGGCGGATTGGGCTTATGGTTTTTTCAGTGGCTAATCTTTTTGGGAATATTTCTTTCATTTTATGTTGCTTTACGCATTTTAAAGCAGCCCTTGGATATAACCGCCGCGACCGTCATTGCGGCAATCGGCGTAATCGGTTGGGTCTCATGGAGATTTTATAAGCCGGAACTTTTTTCCCCGTTAATATTGTGTTGGCTTTCCGTGATCTATGTTTTTGCCAAGGTGAACCACAAGACATCTTTATTTTATTTATATCCCCTTATTTTTGCCTTATGGGTGAATTTGCACGGCGGTTTCATCTTGGGTTTTTGTCTGCTGGCGTGTTTCTTTGCCGGTGAATTCTTTAACCGGGTTTTCTTCCCCCGCGAATCATTTACAACAAGAGAACTGTTTGATTTGGGTCTGGCCTGTTTCCTTTCTTTTCTGGCAACCTTCATCAATCCTTACGGGATCTATTATCATCTGCAAATTTTAAAAGCGGCCGTTAATGAAATTTACACGGTAAGCAGCAAATACATTTTGGCTTATGAAAGCCTTTGGCCTTACTTTAAGGATATCAAAGAATTGGATATCTCATTCTTCAGAGTGGGGCAGGTCGCCTTGCTGATGGTTGTCATGTTTTCTTCTCTTTTGACTCTTTTTGTTTTTCAATTTTTAAAGAAAAGGTCCTGCGATTTTACATTGCTTTTGTTGGCCGTTGCCACCTTCTGGGGCAGCATGAGAGCGGTTCGCGCTATTTACATGTTTCCGCTTCTGTTTTTCTTCGCATTTTACTTTTTACTTTATCAATTGAATATAAAAAAAGTGTCCGCAAGAGCGACCGTTGTTTCATTGATTATCTTTATGGCTCTTTTGTTTAATGTTTCTTATTTCTCAATAAGCTATGGCGCCGGTCAAAAATGGTTCGGTTCGGGACTGGAGGACTTTGCCCCGGTGAAGGAGGTCGAATTTTTGAAAACATGCCGAATAAGAGGTCCGATCTTCAACGATTATCTAATCGGCGGCTATCTTCTTTGGGCTTTATATCCGGACTATAAAGTTTTTATCGATCCCCGACTCGGACCTTACAGCAAAGAAGTGGCTCCGGATTACTGGAAATTCGTCGAAAAGGAAGCTACGTTGCAAGATATTCGGAGTTTTACAGAAAAGTATCCTTTTAAAACCGCCATCATTCATTATCGGGAGCTGCCGTTAATCTTTGATTTTCTGAAAGCCGGCTGGCGAATGATCTACTTCGAAAAGAACGCCGCCGTGCTCATTCACCCGTCACTGCTCAAAGAAGTTCCGCGGGAAGTCGCGTTCATTGATCTGGGGCCGTTGCGTTTCCGGCAGGAAAATGACCCTTATGTTTTGCTCAATGTGTTCAGCCTCTATGTTAACCTGAATCTACCGGCGAGTTTCATGATCTATGATATCTACAAAAACAACATTAGCGATTGCTTCAAATTGAAAACGCAGCATCTCCAGGTTATGGAGAATGATATGAAACTCATGGAGTCCAGGATGAAATCTACGGATAAAAAAATGCCGGTTTACAGATAAAGACCTCCAAACCGGCAAGAGAAGCTACACTACAATGATCTTATTCGCTGTCTTCTGTATAGAAATACTTTCCATCGGTGCGCAGATTATTGATAATACGCGACGTGACATCCGGAGGAGCCAATTCTTCCGTTACAACTTTTTTCTTGGTGCCGCGCCATCTGGCCGGAGTGACCATATCCAGACCGGCGTAGAGCATATCGGTAACGACTTCGAGCGGCATCGTTGCTTTCAGGGCTCCTAAAATAATGTTCATTTCCTGTTCGTAATTCAGTCCTCTGTAGGGATTGTTCAGACCGCTGCCCAATTGCGTGGAATTCATATTGACACTCGTGCCATTATTAACTTTATAGGATTTGTTGACCAGCCAGCCCAGGGCAAGATCGATGTCAATGTTGTTTTTCAGCTTGATGCCCATTCCCGCTCCGTAATAATCAACGGTTGGAAGCGCGTAGAGCAAATCGTAATATTGATCCTGTGTGGAACCCGTGCGGTTTTCATACCCGGCGCGCAGAGCCAGCCAGTCAAAGAGCTGGTATTGAACGCCGACGGACCAGTTCCATGTATCCTTGAAGTTGCGTTCCAAAATCATATTATAGGACCCGCCGGTATATCCCATGTACTTTGCCAGCTGAAGAAGCTGGATTTTCTGATCAAATTCGATATTATCGCGTTTGACCGAAGACCATTCCGCCCAGTGCAGGTCAGCCATAAGAGAGAGGCGTTTGAAAGGTTTGATTTTGACGCCGAAGCTTGCCATTTGCGGCCACTCCAGTTCCGCGGTGGCGGTTCCTGATTGCATTGACGTGGCTTCATAGGGCAAGTCGAAAATAATCGACATGATCTGCATGATGGCCGTGCTTCCGCTCCACGCGACCATTCTCTGCCAGGCGTCACTGTACTGCATTTCATATTTGCCGTTTAAATGCGCTTTGATGGCGCTTTGATAAACCGCTCCGAAGGAAAGCCAGTCGAAAGGCTCCCATAGAACGCCAAGGTTAAAAGACGGGGAAAAGTCGTCCCGGACGTTCAAAGCGATATTCCCGATGGTGTCATAAGGTCCGATTCCGCCGCCGAAGAGCGGAAAGGGTATCGTCATATCGAAGATGGGGTTGGACATGCCTTGGGTGGCGTCACCAAGGATCTTCGTGATATTGACAATTTCATTGGGGGATCTCATGTCCATACTGATATTCATGGCCGTCTGGCCCAATCCAAACGCGGCTCCAAAAGACAAATTGTTATTGACACGGTAGCTCACCGCCGGTCCGGCATAAATGAGATGTTGCAGGGTTACGGATTTCCCGCCGAATCTGGACGCGTTGTCCCCGCATTCCCAACCTCCCGCGTAGGGGACATAGGAACTGAAGCCGAACGTCCATTTGGAACCTTCTTTGCGGTGAGAGATGCCGAATATCGGCGCCGCCAACATATCCAAGGTGGAATCTATAACGGGTATGTACATTCTTCCGGAAGAGTTTGTGCTTTCCGTGCTGGCCACGGGGTCTTCGATGACATCTCCGTGAAAGTCATGAAATGGTTCATCGTTGGAATCTTTTGTAAATCTGTCAGTTTTCAAAAGGATAACCGGTATGGCTCCTAAACTGATGTAATTACCGTCGCCCATCAGCGACAGACCTGCCGGATTATAATGGATGGATAAAATCCCCGGAGGATCTGCCGTAACGGAATTGGCCAGCGAAATGGCTTTGGGGTCAATGGCAATTTGTTCCATAAAAGCGGCATGCGCCTGCGGCAGATGAAGCAATACGCTGATTAAACAGCAAAAGATGAAGATATGAATCTGATAAAATTTATTTTTTTTGTTTAATTTACACGGGAAAATAGAAGACTCAATGCGGGCGATACACTTAGGCTTAAAAAATCTCTCCATTATTATGGCTCCCCATCAATTAAAATAAAAACCCCGGCCTTTTTAAATCAAAAAATCCCCTTTTGCTGTTTTTGAAAAATTGAACAATGTACTCTTTTTTTACGTAAAATTTTCTCTAAAATCAAGCAATAATATGTTTTTTCTAAAATTCAAAAGGCAACCGGATATAAAATGATAAATCAGAATCATTGCTCGTCAAACCTATGCCCAAGCCTGTATATACGGCGCGCGTCGGGGTTATTCGCCATCCCGTACCTATGTTGAAAGTTGAAGATGCGGAGCTTCCGGAACTGTACTCCGCCGAGTCATTAATGGTATATTTATTGCTGAAACCATAGGAATATTGGGCGCTTATATTAAGAGATGCGGTGTAGGAAAGAGCGTATCCAAAGCCAATGGCCACGCCGATGACACTTCCTGGCTCTATCTTGGTCAGGATATCTTTTTTACCCCATCTCTGGGAGAGACCCTCTTCAGGCAAGCTGTAAGAATAACTTATATTGCCAAAAGCAACCAGCGGATCCAATACTTTGCTCAAAGAAACGCCGCCGCTGAAAGAATAGAGACCGGAACCCGTTGCCATTGAATTGTCGGGATCAATTTTATAGGGACTGGTTCCGGTAGGAAAACTCACCCCCAAGCTCAAAATCGTTGTGGGCCATTTTCCACCCGCCTTCAGGGGCTGATATTGACAGGACAAAGAAACATCGCCTAAATCCGTCGCCTCTTGGGAGGCATCCGTGCCGACCTTGTTGTATTTGTAAACAAAGGGAATTCCAGCGCTTATTGTCAGATTGTCCCGCAGGGCGTAATCGGCATTAATTGTGTTGGTCAGATTGTGGTTTGCGCGACGCTCAACAGTTGTTGCTTCAGAAATAACGTCTCCGGAGAAGTAAGAATAGTTGAAGGTGTAGGAAAGGCCGATTGTTCCTTTTTTCAAGAGGGTGTATTGGCGTCCCGCGGCGGAGAGAATGTCTTCCACCGATTTGCTTTTTTCTTCTTCCGGAACTTCCAGTATTTTCCTGGCTTCATTTTCGTTTCTTATTCTTTGGATTTCTTCACGGAGCTCTTGAATTTCCTGCTCCAGACTTTTAGGGTATTCACCTGTCGCGGCGGGTTTAATCTCGGCCGCCTGGGGCTTAGGTTTTTGCGGTGCCGGTTCGTTTGTGGCGGCATCGGCATCATCTGCGTTGATTTCCCGCAGCGCCAGCTGGGTTCCTCCCAGAGGGCCTGCCATTAAGGGAAGGGAAAAGAAAGCCAAAGAAATGAATACAACAAGAAATGTCAACAAGTTAACAAGTTTTGTGTTTTTCATTACCATCCTTTTGAGGTGAGAATTTCCTGCTCCGCCCGCTTTTTACCTGAAATCAGCCCTGAACAATTTAGTCAAACCGCAGTCGCGAATCTAAATTGATGCCATATGGAGTTTCGATAAGAACGGACTTTTTTATTTAAATATCCAAAGATATTCGTAATGTTCAAAAAAATGTTTTTTTGTTGTGCCGGTTTGTTCAAAATGTGGTTTACACATATAGGAGGACAGGGGCGTTGTCAAGGGAAAATCGTTAATTTGAAAGAAAAAATTTTTTTGTGTCCGTGCCGTTGCCAATAAAAAAATTACAAAAAAATCGTTTGATTTTTTTGTAAGAAATCTTTTTGAAAAAGGATTAAAAATTATTTTTTTATTAGATCTATGACGGTTATTTCAGCGGGGGCCAAAAGTCGAACGGGAGGGCCCCAGGTTCCCGCGCCGGAGCTGACATAAAGGTGCTTGTCTTTACCCAGATGAAAGTATCCGGTATTTTTTGGAAAAAACAAACGCGTGAAGAACATAAAGGGAAAAATCTGGCCGGCGTGGGTATGTCCGGAGAGCTGGAGATTGAAATTCAGGCGGTTATCAACACGCGGCTGATGTTTTAATATCAATGTAAAACCGTCGGGGCGGAACAAGCGCTGAAAGAACGCTTTGTCTGCTCTCCAGAGAGAGGCCCTGTCAGTTTCATCGTTGAAGCCGACAATGTTAATGCCGGCGACATGTCGGACCTCATCCCGCAGAATTTCAAATCCGGCTTTTTGTGTAAATTCGAGAGATTTTTTTATGCCGGCATAGTATTCATGATTCCCCGTGACGGCGTATTTGCCGTATTTCGCCTTGAGTCCGGCGAATTTTGAAGCTTCCTCCGTAACATTGTCCAGTTCTCCGTCAAGCAGGTCTCCCGTGGAAACCAGAATGTCCGGCCGGCATTCCCCGATGCTCTGAAGAATTTTCTCCAGTCTTTTTCCCCGAACAATTAATCCCACATGCACATCCGATATTTGGACAATGCGGATTTTGTTTTCGGGGACGGCGATTCGGCCGGCGGGGATTTCAAGTTTTGTGACACGGACATTTTGGGCATCGTGATATCCGTAAATCAATAAAGCGAGGGTGATAACGCATGCCGCCGAAAAGAAAGCTGCATCGCGCGCTTCAACCAATGCGCCCGGAACAATGAACTTCAAAAGGCATCCGGTCAAATCTAAAGTTGCGTGCAGAAAGAAAAATAAAAAAACGAAAGCCATCCAGAGATAACCGACCCAAGCCAGGGCTCGCGCGAACGTTTCCCAATGCAGTCGTTCCATCAATTTTATGATAATCGGATCAAGAATCAGCGCGAAAAGGCCAATTACCAGAATGATCCGCGTCGCGCCGGAAAAATGAAAGATCTTATCCGCTTTGAGGAATACGTAAAAGTTCATGCCCCCGTAAAGAAGCAAGATAAAAGAGAGAAAAATGACCATTCTGATATTCATCGTTCGCCAATAACCTAAAAACTTGACAAGAAAAATCCCTTAAGATAAAAGGGCTCACGCTGGATGCGTTGCGTGCCGATGTAGCTCAGCCGGTAGAGCAACTGATTCGTAATCAGTAGGTCACCAGTTCGAATCTGGTCATCGGCTCCATTTTTCTTCCGCAAAAAAATCTCCTTCATTGAAAATGCTTCAGCCTTGATAATGTACATAACGCGTCGGCGGCTGCAGGACGTCCCCCCAGCGCCGATTTCTGAATTCCCTGAATCGGCCGGCCAGAAAGATGCCGCCCGCGGCAGCTTTGTACAACGGATTGATTTTTCCGAAAGATTTTTCAATTTGTATTCGCAGATTTCTGATCATGCCCCGCATAGACTCCGTGGGCACAAGGGACTCCATGGCCGCAAGCAATATTTTATACGTTCTCATCTGTCTGGCAAAGTAACTGGCTCGTGCTCGAAGATGCGGTTTTTCACAGTGACGCAGGTACTCCCATCCCCTGTATTCCGTTTCAATCAGACGAAACACCGAAGGTCCCAGTTCATGAAAATCACGCTGGTAGGCTTCCTCCTGAATATCTTTCCCCTCCTTCACGGTGAAATGGGGATGATAAAACCAGGGTTCATGAAATGCGTGCATGTCTTCCCATGGAATTCCGGGAATAAGCCTGTTTTCTTTGCACATTCTTTCCCACAACGCCGTTCCCGGCACAGGGGCGTAATGGGAAAACTGACTGAAAGCCGGGCGGCAGGCGAGGTGTTCATCAATGTCTTCACGGATGTTTTCTTTGGTATGGTGATCAAGCAGCAGAATGGAACTGAGAATGGTTTTTATGCCGTAGCGGCGCAGCTCATCCACCAGGGTCTTCATGTCGATTCGGCGGTTTTTGGGATAGTTGGAAAAACGACCTTCGCGGCCGATCCAAATGATGCTCACGCCCATTTCGGCGAGTTTTTCCACACCAAAATCCATCACTTTGTCCGACGATCCGAATATCATAAGATTATACACCTTCTTGCTTGCAATCATGCATTGCCTCAATTCCTCCGCCCTATTGAGATCAATGAGAAAGTTGTCGTCGCCGATCAGCGATATCAGATCCAAGCTGAAGGATTCGGACGCGCGTTGGATCGCTTCGAACAGAGCCTTACCCGTCGTGTAGAATCGGATATGTCTTCTGCCGAAAAAGTGGCTCGGGCTGCAGAAATCGCAGCCGTAAGAGCATCCCAAACCGATAACGATTTGGGGAATTTTGGGAATTCCGAAAAGAGGCACGCCCAGCAATTCCCGCAAATCAGTTTTCACGTCAGGATTTTTGAATGTAAATTTCTCCGGCAGCCCCAGCAGGGCCCGCATGAAGCTGATGCCTTCACCAATGCACACGTAATCCACATCCAGAATTTTCTGCAAATTGGGAATGCTAGCGCAGAAACCGCCGATGATGATTTTGGATCGCGGAGATTTTTTGCGGATTTGTTCCACCATCCATTTCACTTTCTGAAAATTGTGCACGATGGAACTGATGCCGATGAAATCATACCCCTTTTCAATTTCCCGGAGAAATCTCTTTTGTGTTGGAAAATCAAGAACGGTGCAGGGAATGCCCAGATTGTTGGCGATGGCGTGAATGCCGTAGGAGTCGTAAAACGTGCGCAGGGAATAGATGCCCTGAACTTTGGTCAACTGATTGTGGAGCAGTTCAATGATGGATTCTTTCCGCGAATAAATGTCATTGACTGCAAAAGGTTTAAAAACAGAGGTTAAAAGGACTTTGGGGATCATCCGGAACTCCTCTCGGCAACATCAGGATTTCTTCTTGGAAAAATATTTTGTTTTTAAAATACTCATCATCTGTTTTCCATAAAACGCTTTCAGAATATCGATACGGGGATTGTTGTGCTTCACATTCAAATAAATGATGGAATAAATGAAGATGGGCAGCTTCAGGAAATACGGGATGGCCCTGGCCGCTTTATACGTTAGCCTTTTCCTTAAAAAGAGAGGCAGTGAAGGCACCACCTTAAAAATAAAATAGTACTGGTTATGAAAATCCTGGGAAGCCAGAGAACTTTCAAAATAGCTGTGCGGATTGCCTCCCCGATTGATGAGATCCATCCGCTCATCATTGAGAATGCCGAGTTGGAAGGCTTTTTCCAGAATTTCCGTTTGGGGATGGTAAGACATCCAGTAAGGCTCGATGATGTCGGGCATATTTTCCAGAAAAAAGAGACGTGCTTCCTCGTAATGTTCTATGGTGTCCCCGGGCAGGCCGATGATGTAATCGGCGAAGGAAACGATTTTGTATTTTTTCAGCAACTGAATCGTCTTGATGATATTTTCATTGGTTTCGTGGCGCTTGAGGTAAGTTTGGCGGTATTCCTCGTTGATATTCTGAATGCCGAAATCCACCCACCGGCAGTTGGCTTCCTTGAGCCAGCGCGCGATTTCCTCGTCGAAAAGATTGACGTGAATGTAGCATTTGAAGGGCAGATGAATTTCCCTTTTGTAAGCCTC
>Ga0116188_1002202_pt1 | contig 15664 bp, 18 predicted proteins | sample AD_JPNTR2_MetaG_FD_89807 | JGI IMG/M metagenome (GOLD analysis project Ga0116188, IMG submission 89807) | Active sludge microbial communities of municipal wastewater-treating anaerobic digesters from Japan - AD_JPNTR2_MetaG | ecosystem: Engineered > Bioreactor > Anaerobic > Digestate | place...
AAACAATCAGAAATCCGATATTTAACTCCACTTGCTGTGGATGTAAAAAAGAAAAAATATTGCCGTTTCAAAAAAAACGGGATCAAATATATCGATTATAAAGATCCCGAATTTCTAAAGAAATTCTTAAATGAGCAAGGCAAAATATTGCCACGCAGAATTACCGGCACATCACTCAAATTTCAGCGTCGTGTTGCACAAGCAGTGAAAAGAGCGCGTCACATTGCTTTGCTTCCGTACGTAACCGATTTAATGAAATAAAAAGGAGAAAATCAATTATGGAAGTAATATTAAAAGAAGATATACCCAACTTGGGCTACAAGGACGATATTGTGAATGTGAAGGATGGCTACGCGCGCAACTATCTTATTCCACAAGGAAAAGCATACATTGCTACTGAATCGGCAAAAAAAATGCTGGCAGAAAATAAAAAACAGCGTGCACACAAATTGGAACAGCTTAAAGCAGAAGCTCAAGAGATGGCCGATAAGATGCGCGATGTAATACTAACGATTGGAGCAAAAACCAGTTCTACCGGAACAATTTTTGGTTCGGTTACCAATATTCAGATTGCCGATGCACTTAAAGAAAAAGGTTTTGAAATCGACAGGAAAATTATTGTAATTAAAGGACCGGTAAAAGAAGTTGGCAACTACACAGCAATAGTGAAACTTCATAAAGAGATTGCCGTTGAAATCCCTTTTGAGGTAATTTCGGAATGATCTTTTCACTTTACGCATAAAAACGCGAAAGCGATAAATCGAGTAGGAGGAAAATAAAATAGTTTTCCTCCTATTTTATTTTTCTCCCGATGATTATTTCCAAGGTATCATGAGCAATGGTTAATTCTTCATTAGTGGGAATTACCAGAACTTTCACCTTTGAGGTTGGTTTACTGATCAATGCCTCTTTGGCACGAACCGAAGCATTTAATTCTTCATCGAGTTCCAGCCCTAAATATTCCATATTCTTGCAAACCTCGCTGCGGGTTGATGTCTGGTTTTCTCCTACTCCGCCAGTGAATACTAACATATCCAGTCCACCTAAAATGGCAGTATAAGAACCAATATATTTTTTTATACGATAGTTATACATCCGCATTGCCAATTTGGCCCGCTCATTCCCTTGTTCAATGACCGCTTCTATTTCTCGCATATCGGAAGAAACACCGGAAATACCCAGTACACCCGAAAACTTATTCAATAATCGAGAAACACCTTGTGAACTAAGATGTTCTTTATCCATTATATAAGTAATTACTCCCGGATCTACATCTCCCGATCGCGTCCCCATAATAAGCCCTTCAACCGGAGTCATTCCCATACTTGTATCGATAGATTTTCCATTTTTGATAGCCGTCACCGACCCCCCGTTTCCAATATGCGCCGTAATAATGCGCTGCTCTTCGTAAGGCACATTCAAAAATTCACATGCTCGTCTCGAAACATAACGGTGACTTGTGCCATGAAATCCATAACGCCGGATACCATATTTTTCATAAAGAGAATACGGTAATCCATACATATATGCATAATCCGGCATCGTTTGATGGAAAGCGGTATCGAAAACGGCTACCTGCGGAGTCCCCGGCATAAGCTCTGCAATAGCATCTATTCCTTTCAAATTGGGCGGATTGTGCAATGGCGCCAAATCAATGCATTCTTTTACCATCTCAATTACTTCCTGGGTGATGAGCACACTCGTGTTGAATTTCTCTCCTCCATGAACGACCCGATGTCCAACCGCATCAATCTCATCAAGCGACCGAATGCAGCCGTATTTTTCACTTAATAGCACACCCAAAATATATTCAATTCCTATTCTGTGTTCCAAAATCTCTCCTTCGAGCATGACTTTTTGTCCGTCGGGTAAAGTGAGTTTGAGAAAAGAACCTTTTAAGCCAATCTTCTCTATACCACCCTGTGCCAGGACGGAATGATTTTTCATGTCAAAGAGTTTATATTTAATTGAAGAACTTCCGCAGTTTAAAACCAATATTTTCATTTTTGCTATTTTTATCGTTATAATTTTTCAAAAAATGTATCTACACAAAAGCACAAAACCTTTTAAAACAAATTCTTTACACTGATTGATTTTTTGACGAAAAATACAAGAAATAATCAAAGTCCTAAAAATCTCAGCTATTAAAACAATATATTTTCGGCAATGGGCCTTTCCATTTCATCATAAATATAAAACCCTTTTCGTGTGCGAACTCCTAGCTGATGAGATCGATAAAGTTTCCACAAAATAGGATTGGGTTTGTATTTTTTATCTCCATAATCGTTGAACATGGTTTCCATAAGAACAACCAATCGTTCTATGCCGATAATATCCGACAAGCGAAAAATTCCATAACGCTGCCCGTAAATAATAGTAAATGTTTCTTCGATGCTTTTCATCGATGATACGCGTTCCAACAAAATTTCACACGCTTCGTTGAGCATCGGGACCATCAATCGAAGGCTTACATTTCCATTATTTTCGTTAACTCGGTGAGGAATATAGCCAATTAATTTAGCAAAAATCTCCATTTTTTTACATACTTCTGAAGAAGTATACATACCGGTTACAATCTCCAGAATGCGTGCATCAGGATGTGAAACAGGAAAATACAGGCTTACACATCTTTCCTTGTGAATTAATTCGGCAGCCAATTCACTAATAATGACCGTAAAGCCATTTGTTGCAATAATGGCATCATGCTCGAGTACTCCTTCCAGTTTTTTGAAAATATTTTTTCTCAACGGAATGCTGCGACGGCCGGTTTCTGAATAACGCGTGCATTCTATCACTAAATCACAGCCCTTGAAATCATCATAATCCAATGTAGGCGTAATTCGATTCAAGATTGCTCTTTTTTCCGATTGAGTTAATCCCCAATTCTCGATACGGGTATCCATATTCTTGCTGAGCTGATCCATTACATATTCGATCCGCTCGTTGGATTCCTCCATAAAAACGACATCCATCCCTGCAGAAGCAGTAAGATTAATAATGTTTCGCCCTTCTTTTCCCGCACCAACTACCCCAATTTTCGAGAATAACGGTTTATTTTTAGGTTGAGTAGTTATATGAAGTCCATATTTTTCAAGGGAATCAATAATCAGTTCGCTCATGTTATATTAAAAATTTTTTGTGTGATAATCAGGAAAGTATATTATTGAAACAATCAATTCTTAAGAGGCCGGATTTTTCAATGCAATCGCTTGGTTTGCAGTAATAACAACCATTTTGTAAATATCGTCGACCGAACAGCCACGCGACAAATCGTTAACCGGAGCGGCCATTCCTTGTAAAATAGGACCAATAGCTTCAGCATTACCCAAGCGCTGAACCAGTTTATAACCAATGTTCCCCGCATCCAACGAGGGGAAAATCAGCACATTGGCCTTACCTGCTATAGGGCTTCCCGGAGCTTTTCTCTCGGCTACCGAAGAGACTAAAGCAGCATCCACTTGAAGTTCCCCGTCTATTAGCAGAGAAGGATCCATTTCTTTTGCCAAACGAGTGGCCTTCACCACTTTTTCAATCATCACATGCTGAGCACTTCCTTTAGTAGAAAAACTCAACATCGCAATACGCGGTTCCACCCCCAAAATGCTACGGACAGTTTGAGCCGAGGCAATGGCAATGGTTGCCAATTCTTCAAAAGAAGGATCGGGAATAACGGCACAATCGGCAAAAAGCAGCAATCCATTTTCGCCGTGTTCATACGTTTGAGTAAACATGAGAAATGCGCCAGATACCACACTCATCCCCGGTTGAGTTTTGATGATCTGCAATGCGGGGCGTAACACATCGCCTGTAAAATTCAGCGCACCGGCTATTTCGCCATCGGCATCACCGTTTTTGATCATTAAACACGCTAAATACAGTGGATCTTCAACTAATTCTGCAGCTTTTTCCGGAGTCATCCCCTTTTTTTGACGAAGCTGGAAAAGAAGATTCGCATAGGCTTCTTTTTTATCGTGGTTTTTGGGGTCGATAATAGTTGCACGTCCAATCTGCTTAAGATTCAATTCCAAAGCTAATGAATTGATTTCTTTAGAATTACCCAGTAAAATAATATGAGCCACTCCATCACCTATCAACCGATCTGCTGCCTGAATAGTGCGTCTTTCTGTACCTTCGGGCAAAACAATACGCTGTTTGTTTGCCTTTGCTCGCGCAATAATGTTTTCCATCAAATTCATAATATACTATACTTTGCTAATGTCGCTTCTTTTCGAAATAGACAGATTTGCAGGTCTGAATTTCAGTTTACAAATACTTTGTTGCAAAAATACGAAAAAAGACCAAACAAGATTACAAAATGTAAGTGAAAAGATTTGATTCTTATTCGTAACTTTGCAGTGAAATCAAGCAAAAATGGAAATCGCAGCATTGGTATCGGGAGGAGTAGACAGCTCGGTAGTCGTATATCGCCTGAAAGAAATGGGTTACGATCCTACTCTTTTTTATATAAAAATCGGGATGGAAGACAACGATGGATATATTGATTGTCCGTCGGAAGAAGATATTGAGATTGTTTCATATATTGCAAAAAAATACGGCTGTCGCTTCGAGATTGTATCGTTACAAGATGAATATTGGAATAGTGTTGTGCGCTACACCATTGAATCGGTAAAGCGAGGTTTGACACCAAATCCCGACATGATGTGCAATAAACTGATCAAGTTTGGTTGCTTCGATGAAAAATGGGGGCACCATTTCGATAAAATTGCAACCGGTCATTACGCCACCATCACAGAGATCGATGGTTTCACTTGGCTCTCAACGGCAAAAGATCACGTAAAAGATCAGACCTATTTTTTGGGCCAAATCAACTATTTGCAGGTTTCACGGCTAATGTTTCCAATAGGAAACTTGCTGAAATCGGAAGTACGGGCTATTGCCGCTCAAGAAAAAATGCCATCTGCACAGCGAAAAGACAGTCAAGGCATTTGTTTCCTCGGCAAGATCAATTATAACGAGTTTATCGAACGCTATTTAGGGAAAAAAGAGGGATTGATCGTAGAACTCGAAACCGGGAACATTCTCGGCAAGCATCAAGGATATTGGTTTCACACTATCGGACAGCGAAAAGGACTCGGTCTGAGCGGGGGGCCATGGTTTGTAATCAAAAAAGACATCAATCGCAACATCATTTACGTGTCTAAAGGATACGATACGCAATATCAATATGGCGATGTGATCGATCTGCAAGGATTTTCTTTTATTACGAAAGATATATGGGGCGATTTTGAAGACGAAAAGGAAATTATGTTCAAAATTCGCCATACCCCTGAATTCACTCCCGGAAAAATTTCAAAAATTGGGAACATCTATCGCATTCAATCCGATAAACCTGTTCAGGGAATAGCAGCAGGACAGTTTGGTGTGGTGTACGATAAAGAATGCCATCTTTGTATTGGAAGTGGAATGATTATTTGAAGAACTGATTTGGTTTTGGTCTGATTTTTGATATAATTAGCATGTGAATTTTATTAACCGAATGAAAGATCTTATTATAAACGAAGAAAAGAAACAAAATGCCGTTTTGGTCGGACTTATCACACCCGAACAAAATGAAGAAAAAGTAAACGATTATCTCGATGAGTTGGCTTTTCTTGCCGAAACAGCAGGGATAGTTCCGGGAAAACGTTTCATCCAACGATTAGATATACCCAATTCGGTAACATTTGTAGGGGCTGGAAAGCTTCAAGAAATAAAAGAATATGTTACCAATGAGAATAACAACATCGATACCATTATTTTCGATGATGAACTTTCTCCACGACAATTACGAAATATCGAAAAAGAGCTTAAGATTCAGATTTTGGATAGAACCGGCCTCATCTTGGATATTTTTGCCATGCGGGCAAAAACGGCACCTGCAAAAGCACAAGTTGAACTAGCTCAATATCAGTATTTATTGCCCCGACTAAGACGTATGTGGACTCACCTTGAACGCCAGTACGGTGGTGGAGGCACCATTATGCGTGGTCCTGGTGAAACACAATTGGAAAGCGACCGACGCATCATCCTCGATAAGATTTCCCGACTAAAAAAAGAGTTAAAAAATATCGATATGCAAAAATCGGTACAACGCAAAAATCGTGGGAAATTGGTACGTGTAGCACTTGTGGGTTATACCAACGTAGGCAAATCTACTCTTATGAATCTGCTTAGCAAATCGGATGTATTTGCGGAAGATAAACTTTTTGCCACATTGGATACAACCGTTCGGAAAGTTACTATCGAAAACCTGCCTTTCCTTTTATCGGATACCGTTGGTTTTATCCGGAAATTACCTACCGACCTCATCGAATCGTTCAAATCTACCCTCGATGAAGTTCGCGAAGCCGATATCCTCATACACATGGTAGACATCTCACACCCTGCCTTTGAAGAACAAATGGAAGTAGTAGAGAAAACACTTTTCGATATCGATAACACAGAAAAACCCACCATTATTGTTTTCAACAAAATCGATGCTTTTACCCATGTTCCACAAAATTCTTACGATCTTACGCCCAAAAAAAGAGAAAATTATACTCTCGATGAACTAAAACAAACATGGATGGGTAAATTGAAGGAAAATTGTGTTTTCATTTCTGCCAAAGAAAAAGAAAACATCGAAGAACTAAAATCGATTTTATACAAAAAAGTAAGGGAAATTCACATTACGCGATTTCCCTATAATGATTTTCTTTATCCTGACCCGGAAGAATCAGAGTGAAAAGGCTATCCCATCGTATGATTGGTTTTTTTGCATAATTCCTCATTCAAAGCGATAACGGCTTCTTCATATTTATCGCGAGCTATAATAAACTGCATATTGACCTGTCTGAGCGACTGAGCAAAGCTTTCGATATTAATTCCTCTTTCGTACAATGCTTTTGCAGCTTTATGTAAAAAGCCGGGAATAGCAATGTTGCTCCCCATAGCGCAAACAATAGCCACTGGAACCGCTCTTACTTGATAAAATGCACCTTTCAAAGCCTTTACCAATTCGCGAGACTTTTCATTATCCCAAACAACCATTGTAATCGAATTAGCATCGGTAGATTTCATAATATAACTCACGTTGTAGTTGACGAAATATTCCATTATACGTCCATCGAAACCTACTTCGCCTACCATCATGGGGTCGTGAACTTCAATGGCAACAACTTTTCGGGAGCCTGAGACGATTTCCACCCGCGGTTCAGGCGAAACATAATCACGCGAAATCAATGTTCCCGGATGTTCAGGGTCAAAGGTATTTTTTATACGAATATTTATTCCGGCCAATTCCAACGGTTTTGCAGCTTTGGGATGAATGGCTTCCATCCCTATATCGGCCAACTGATCTGCAATAATATAGTTGGTATGACCTACAGGAACACTATTCTCAACTCCCACAATTTGGGGGTCGGCACTCGACAAGTGAAATTCTTTGTGAATAACTGCTTCGTCGGCATTTACTTCCACGGCAATTTTACTGAAGGTAACCTCGGAATAGCCACGATCAAAAGCACGCATAATACCCTCAGTGCCTTTGGTATATCCTGTGGCAACACAAATTACTTTACTAAAATCGATTCCGCAAAACTCTTTATGAATGCGTTCGTCGATCGTCAACGGTTCATTATCGTTAAAACCACATAGATCAATAAAACGTGCGTTTATACCGTTGTTATTCAAAATATTAACCGTATTCCACCCAGAATGAGCTTCTCCTATCGATGCTAAAATTTCGCGCGCAGCCAAATAAATATCAGTTCTGTTTACATATCCCGATGCTAAAACTTTGCTAAGACTGAATAAAATCGTTTTTGCCTGATCCACCCGAAAACGAATGAAATCACGAGCCTCTTTCAAATCAAGCCCAATATCGGCAAAACCGTCATTTATCAATAACAACCGCTGACAAAATGCATCCAACGCACTGCTGTAGTCTTCGCCATTAAGAAACTTGTTGTAAATACCCGGCTCGCCTGTTTTTTTGTGCTCCAGTAGCCAATTGGTAACATTGTTGTAAGCCGAAACCACAAAAATACGGTTGTACAGCTCATCGCCTTTACGATTCCCTTTTATTATATTCTGCAGCACATCCTGAAATTGCGACATGGATGTTCCGCCTATTTTTTCCACTGTCAACATAGAACTGAATTATCAATTACAAATTAAACGTTATAAAAACTACAAAGATACGGTTTTTTTATTTTTTAGAATTGTTTCAATTCGCGATATAATTTAAAAATGGGCAACCCCATCACATTAAAATACGAACCCTCAATTGTTTCCACCCCAACGTACCCGATCCATTCTTGCACACCGTACGCTCCTGCTTTGTCCAAAGGATTATATTTTTCAACATAATATTCGATTTCTCTGTCTGTAAGGTTGCCAAAAGTCACCCGAGTTTTATCCGAAAAACTAACTTGTTTTTGTTTCGATGTCAAACAAACGCCGGTAATTACCAAATGCGTTTGCCCGGAAAGTTCTCGCAACATGTTCTTGGCATCCTCTTTATCTACGGGTTTACCAAGAATTTTATCATGCAACAAGACAAGAGTATCTGCTGTAATCAGCAATGCGTCTTCATTGAGAAAATCCACATAAGCATCCGCTTTTTTTCGGGCAAGAAATTCGGCGACTTGTTCCTTAGGAAGATTGCCGGGATACGATTCATCGATATCGGGCAGTGTGTGAATTTCATAATCCACATCGATGCCTGAAAGCAATTCCTTTCGACGAGGCGAATTGGAAGCAAGGATAATGCGATAGTTTGTCAGTTTCATATTGCCTTGCGTATCCTGACCAACTTTGTCAACAAATCTTCTAATTGGTGCAACGGCAGCATGTTTGCACCATCCGATTTAGCATTTCCCGGTTCGGGATGTGTTTCAATGAACAATCCATCCACCCCCACTGCAATGGCGGCTTTTGCAATGGTTTCGATGAGATGAGGCAGGCCACCCGATACCCCTGATGACCGGTTGGGTTGTTGTAAGCTATGTGTAGCATCTATTACGACAGGGAAACCAAAATTTTTCATTATAGGTATTCCCCTAAAATCAACGACCAAATCGCTATATCCGAACATGGTCCCTCTTTCCGTGAGAATAACATGGTTATTTCCGCTATCAACTATTTTCTGCGCGGCAAACTGCATAGCCTCAGGCGATAAAAACTGTCCTTTTTTGATATTGACTACTTTTCCTGTCTTGGCTGCAGCAATCAGCAATTCGGTCTGACGACACAAAAAGGCAGGAATCTGCAATATATCCACATATTCAGCAGCCATTTGTGCCTCATGCGACTCGTGAATATCGGTAATGACAGGAATATTGAATGTTTCGCGCACGTTACGCAAAATTTTCAATGCCTTCTCATCGCCGATTCCCGTAAATGAATCTACCCTGGAACGATTAGCTTTCCTGTACGAACCCTTAAAGACATATGGTATTGCCAACTTATCGGTAATCGTTTTTATTTTTTCGGCAATCTGCATTGCCATTTCTTCGCCTTCAACCACACAGGGACCGGCTAAAAGAAAAAAATTATCGGATTTTAAATACGAAAGATCCATTTTTTGTTTCTATTTAATTTGGACGAAAGATACGAAAAAACGCTTTGTTTTTGTACCTTTGCGCCAAGGTCAGTTGTTTTTTCTTGTTCATTATAACACAAAATTAAAACTTTTTACCCAATCATAACGGGATATGTACCTCTATGATTATTTTTGCTTCGTATAGCATTTACTAATTGGATTTTCATCATGATATTGGATATTTGTCTTTCTCCTGCTCTTTATCCTTTTTATAAAAAAGAAAACGATACCGTAATCGTTGTCGACATTTTTCGTGCATCCACCACAATGTGTGCAACCTTTGCAAATGGAGCATCAGCCATCATCCCGGTAGCCGACATTGAAGAAGCCAAACAATACAAATCGCAAGGATATCCGGTGGGAGCCGAGCGTAATACCCGAAAGTGTGACTTTGCCGATTTCGGCAATTCACCTTTCGATTATACCCGGGAAAAAGTTAAGGGGAAAGAAATTGTTTTTACCACAACCAATGGCACACACGCTATTAAACTGGCGCATGGATGCAAAACTCTGCTTATCGGTGCTTTCTCGAACATTGATGTACTGGCAAAAAAATGCATGGAAATTGGTAATCGGATAGTGGTAATTTGTGCCGGATGGAACAACAGGGTAAATATCGAAGATACCCTTTTCGGGGGAGCTTTTGCCGAAAAAATTTCCGGCGAACATCACATAAAATGGGATTCGGATGCAGTGAAAATAGCATGGCAACTATGGCAATCTGCCAAACACGATCCGTTAAACTATATAAAAGATTCTGAACACTATCAACGGCTCATCGACAACAAAGCCGAGGGGGATGCTTCTTTCTGCTTACAGCCAAACACCATCAATCTTGTTCCCTATTATGATGGAGTTGAGAAGAAACTAAAAATTTATTAATCATTCCCAAAAATCAAAATCATCAAAATCGAACGATTCTGTAAATTGTTCCAAATCCCGCCGTTCTTTTTTTGTGGGTCGTCCTGTACCTCGCTGTCTGTCTATAAATCCGCTGATTTTGTTAAGCTCCAAAATTTCGTATTGATCGGAAGATGTTATGTTTTCCATATATTGCGGCACAAGTTTGGCCCCCATCCGCTTATCGGTTAAATCAAGCACCTTGAACGAAAATATAACAGGTGGTTTACGTACTTGCACAATATCACCCCTCCTGATTGTACGTGAAGGCTTCACCGTAACGTTCCCAATCATTACACGACCTTTTTTGCATGCTTCCGATGCAATAGAACGGGTTTTAAAAATCCGAACTGCCCACAACCATTTATCGATTCTTACCTCATCCATCGTTTAAATCGAAAACAAAGATAGGCATTATTTATTATTATACAGATTCATGGCAATATCTATTCCGGAAAGACAAAAAGTGCGAATCGCTTCGTATGCTGTTTCTATACGTTCGGGCAGCAATTTCTTCTCTTCATCGGTAAAATCGCTCAACACATAATCAATTTGAGCTCCACGCGAGAACCCATTGCCAATTCCAAAACGAAGCCGGGCATATTGCTGCGTACCCAGCACTTCCTGTATGTGTTTTAAGCCGTTATGTCCGCCATCACTTCCTTTGGATTTCAATCGAATGGTGCCAAACGGCAACGCCAAATCATCAACAATAACCAACAAATTATCAATATGAATTTTCTCCTTTTGCAGCCAATATCGCACCGCATTTCCACTTAAATTCATAAAAGTAGACGGCTTTAAAAGAAGAAGGGATTTATTTTTCAAACGCGTTTCTGCAACAAAGCCATATCGCTTATCCTGAAAAAAAGTATTGGACGCCTTTGCGAAAGCGTCCAATATCATAAATCCTATATTGTGGCGGGTGTTTTCATATTCGGGACCGATGTTCCCTAATCCCACTATCAAATATTTCATTGCACTACATCCTTAAAAGGCCTATTCGGCTTTGGTCGCAGCTTTTGCTGCACGTGTCAGTCGCACACGACAAACCACGGCATTTTTCGCATTCAGGAGTTCTATGCCTTCAAATTCGAGTTCGCTAACCTGTATACTTTTACCCAAACCTAAATTCTCAACATTAACAACCAGTTCTTCCGGTAATTTGCCGGGTAGAGCTCTCACTTTGAGCTTCCGCATATCGAGTGACAACTTGCCTCCGGCTCTGACACCTTCTGCAAGTCCCTCCAGACGAATAGGAATCTCAATTTCTACAGGAACATTTTCAAATACATGCAAAAAATCGATATGAAGGATGCTATCTTTCACCGGATGAAATTGAATCTCTCTGAGTATAGCCTGCATTTTCTTTTCTCCCAAATCGAGATTTACTAAATAAATCTCGGAAGTGTAAATTAAATTGCGGACATCACTGTTTTTTACGACAAAATTCACATTCTCTTCATTGTGCCCACCGTAAACCACACATGGAATAAGACCTTCGCGACGATATGCCCGCGCAGCTTTTTTCCCAAAATCATCTCTGATTTCACCTTTTAAATCAAATGTTTTCATTTCTAATGTTTGTGTTACTCAAAATAAAGTTTGTTTTCCCTCTTTATTCCCCATCACACGGGATCGTATAAAAAGTGGCGCAAAGATAGTGATTATCTTTCGATTCCGCAAATTATATTTTGTGTAATTTTTTGAGCTTCTTTATGAAATAATACAGATTACTTTCATCTTTTCTCTTTAGAATACCAAAAAAATACGTATTTTTGCAACGTAAAAGTTCATTTCAACAATGATTAATCGAGATTTAATTCGTATCCGAATAGTGCAGATTGTATATGCCTGGTATCAGAATTCGAATAACAATCTGAAAAATGCAGAAAAAGAGCTCTTGTTTGGTTTTCAGAAGTCATACGATCTTTATTATTACCTGCTCTTGTTAATGGTAAAACTTACGGATATGTATGAAAACCGAATCGAAACCAAAAAAAATAAATTTTTGCCATCGGAAGAAGATTTACATCCAAATACTCATCTGATTGATAATAAATTTATTCGTCAGCTCAAAACCAACAATCATTTCATTCATTATCTTAACAACCGCCCAATGTCGTGGGAAGAAAATGAGAATTTTGTTAAAAACGTGCTCGACAATATATTAGAATCAGAAACATATAAAACCTATTCTGAGCTGGAAAATCCGACGTATGATGATGACCGGGATTTTTGGCGGAAAACGTTCAAACAATTCATTTACAACAATGAGGAATTAGATGAAATTCTGGAAGATGAAAGCATTTATTGGAACGATGATGTGGAAATTGTACAAACCTTTGTTTTAAAAACCATTAAACAATTTTCAGAAGAAAATGGAGCAGACCAACCCCTATTGCCCATGTTTAAAGATGAGGAAGACAAACGATATGCCTTAAAATTGCTGGACGAAACCATCTTGAACGAAAAGAAATATCGAAGTTTAATCGAAAAACACATCGACAAATGGGATCCGGACCGTATTGCTTTCATGGATATGATTATTATGCAAGTAGCTGTTGCCGAGATATTCTCATTTGAGTCTATTCCAACCCGAGTAACATTAAACGAATATATTGAGATTGCAAAAGCATACAGTACGCCCAAAAGTGGAAGTTTTGTAAACGGGATTCTGGATGCTATAGTAAATGAAATAAAAAAAGACAACCTGATTTTCAAACATTAATATAAACCATTAAATTTTTATTCGTATGAATAGTTTATTACAAGCCGCTCAGGCTGCAAACGGCGGAGGGGGGATGGGGATGACCCTGATTATGATGATAGCCATCATCGCCGTTTTTTATTTTTTCATGATTCGCCCGCAACAAAAAAAACAAAAGGAACTCCAAAAAACACGCGAAGCGTTAAAACCGGGAGATAAAGTGGTTACTGCTGGAGGAATTCACGGACGCATTAAAGAAGTAGGTGATACTTATTTTTTGATCGAGGTTGCCGATGGTGTTAAAATAAAAGTTGAAAAAGGATCGGTATATGCCAACCCTTCGGATGTGAATGCCAATTGATTGTTTTTTTCCTAAACCGACATGGATTTTAAAACAGTCATCAATAATTGGAAACAAAAAGTGCGAACATTTTTTTCTACGTTCCCGTGGAAAAATTTGTTCACATTTTTGTTTTTTTTGGTGCTTTCCTTCATCTTTTGGCTGATGCTCTTTTCACAGCGCCATGTCGAGGGTAGTTATCGCATCCCTCTTAAATACACGCATATACCTGAAGACATTGTTTTCGATAATCCTTTGCCGGCATATATCGAAATCAGGGTTGCCGACAATGGCTACCAAATCTTCAAATACGACCTATCGAAAAAAGATTCCTTAGAAATCAATGTAAGCGAATTTAAAGAAAACAATGTAGATGCCATCCAAGGCAATCAACTTATTCAGCTCATTCGTGATGAATTATCGCCTACTACGCAGCTATTGAGTTATTCTCCGGCCATAATTTCACTAGGTGCATCAAAACTCGAAAGCAAAAAATTACCTGTGGTTTTCGACGGAGAAATTACCACTGCCGGTGGCAACTTGGTTATCGACAGTATCACTTTTATTCCTGAAACCGTAATAGCCTATGCCTCAAAAAAACAATTGGCACAATTAAATAAGGCTGTTACCGAATATACAGTTTTCGAAAATCTAAAAGCTACTTCACAATTTAAAGTAAAGATTAAAGAAGTAGAAGGTGTTAAATTTGTTCCTAAAGAAATCGATATTGTAATCCTTATCAAGGAATATACAGAGAAAAGTTTCGAAATTCCTATTACCTGCTCCAATTTGCCCAAAAATCTTGACGTCAAGTTCTTCCCGTCCCATGTTAATGTTATTTTTTCGGTAACATTAGAAGAATACAAAAAAATTGCCCCTGAAGATTTTGAAATAAATCTTGACTATAATGAGCTCAAATCTAATCAAGAAGGGAAAATTGAAGTAAAACTCACAAAAAGCCCCGACTCCATCCTGAATCCTCGTTTATCTCCATCGATAGTGGAATTTCTTTTCGAAAAAAAAGAATAACACCTTGCAATCATGATAAAAATCGGAGTTACAGGGAACATCGGCAGCGGCAAATCGGTAGTGTGCGAATTGCTCAAAATTCATGGAATTCCGGTTTACAATGCCGACAAAGAAGCTAAAAGATTAAACGATTCTTCACCGGCAATTCGTGAAAAACTCATCCAACATTTTGGAAAAGAAATTTACATGGGAGATAAACTCGATAAAAACAAGTTTGCCCAACTCATTTTTAATAACCCCGAAAAACTATCCTTGGCCAATTCAATCATCCACCCCGAAGTAGCAAAAGACTTTACCGCATGGGTAGTATCGAAAAGCAACTATCCGATAGTAGCCTTGGAGGCTGCCATACTTTTCGAAGGAAATTTTCATCACTATGTCGATAAAACCATTACGGTTTTTGCCCCGCTTGAACTCAGAATCGCACGTGCTTCGCAACGAGACAACGTTACGATAGAAAAAATAAACGAACGCGAGAAAAATCAAATCCCCGATGAAGAAAAAATAAAAATGGCGGATTTCGTTATTTATAATGATGACAAACATGCATTGATACCTCAGGTTTCAAATTTGTTGAAACAACTCGATCTCAACGAGAAATAATCATGCCTGTGTTATCGTTGTTAATCCCTCTTGGGTGGTGCATATGAATCCTCTTAATACCGGTTATGTCTATTTTTTTACGAGCCCTTATATCCCCACTCGCTTTTAGCAAAATGTGCAACAAGCAAATAATAGAAATTATTTTTATTTTTAGATTTAAAATGTAACTTTGCATTCGTAGTATTCGAAAAAAATAGCACTTATAATTGATTAAAATTATGGAAGAAATAATTGGAATGAATGCCGGAAAAGTATGGACTCAACTTGACATAGCCGGACGTCAAAACGTGAAAGATTTAAAAAAAGCAACAAAACTGAGAGAAAAAGACTTGTATGCCGCTTTAGGTTGGCTGGCAAGAGAAGGTAAATTATGCTTCGAAGAAGAAGAAAACGGAAAGGAGTTATTTGTTAGTCTAAAATAAACCTATCCGGCATTAAAAGAACTTCCCTGTCCCCTTTTAAAAGACAGGTTTTTTAGAATCAGTTGTGATGTAACCCG
>Ga0116188_1002208_pt1 | contig 15629 bp, 18 predicted proteins | sample AD_JPNTR2_MetaG_FD_89807 | JGI IMG/M metagenome (GOLD analysis project Ga0116188, IMG submission 89807) | Active sludge microbial communities of municipal wastewater-treating anaerobic digesters from Japan - AD_JPNTR2_MetaG | ecosystem: Engineered > Bioreactor > Anaerobic > Digestate | place...
GCATCGAAACAGAGAACGCGGACGTGCTGAAAATGCTGGATGACATTGCGGAGAAGGAACGGCTGGAGTACGCCAAGCGTGACCCCGTTGACGCTGAACCGCAGATTGACCGCGCCGCTGAACTCAACGAGAAGTGGCAGGTTGTCACGGGTGACCTGTGGCAGATTGGCGGGCATCGGCTGTTATGCGGCGACAGCACGAAGCGTGAGGACGTGGAGCGGGTGATGGGGGGTGAGAAGGCGGATATGGTATTCACCGACCCGCCTTATAACGTGGCAAGCGAAAGTAGAAATTACGCCGCAGACAAATCAAAGGCGATGAAAGACCTTAGTCAGTCAGAGTGGGATAAGAATTTTGACATAACGGCAGTTTTTCCGATGCTTGATGAAATACTGGCGCAAGACTGTGCCGTTTATGTATGCACAAGCCAATGGCTTGTGCATACCATTTGGACATGGATGTGGAAGTGGTCAGACTTTTGTTCTTATTGTGTTTGGTGCAAACCAAATCCAATGCCATCCTTATCAAAACGACATTGGACTTGGGCAACTGAATTAATCCCGTATGCGGTGAGAGGAAAGCACATCTCAAACTTTCCAAACGATGGTCACGCCTTAAACTGGTGGGCAATTCCAAAAGACAAGGATACAGAACATCCAACAGAGAAAGTATTAGAAGTTCCTACTCGTGCAATTCAATTCTCAAGCAATAAAGGCGCGATTGTATTTGATGGCTTCTGTGGCTCCGGCACAACGATGGTGGCGTGTCAGAACCTGAACCGGAAGTGCCGCGCCATTGAGATTTCACCAAACTACTGCGCGGTAATCCTTGAGCGGATGAGCACCGCGTTCCCAGAGTTGGAAATCAAGAGATTGGCATAAATGGCATACCGTACGGCTGATATTCTCAAAGCGTTGGAAGAAACTCACGGCATGATTTACCTTGCCGCGAGTGCTTTGGGTTGCTCGCCTCACACGATATATCGGCACGCCGCTAAAAATCCAAAGGTGCAGGGTGTTATTGATTCTTATCGCGGTAAGCTCGTGGATAAGGCTGAACTCAAACTTGAGCAGGCGGTGATGGCTGGTGAGCCGTGGGCGGTGACGCTGACGCTGAAATCGCTTGGCAAGAATCGCGGTTACGTTGAGCGGCAGGAGGTCACGGGCGCGGATGGTGGGGCAATCGTAGTCGAGTGGGATGACAGCGAAAACAACGATTAGACCGCATCTGCATCCCGGTCAATTAGAGGTTCACCGTGACCCATCACGTTTCAAGGTACTGGCGGCAGGGCGCAGATGGGGCAAGACGCGGCTCGGCGTTAACGAGTGCATCGGCGTGGCGATCGAAGGTAAGCGGGCGTGGTGGGTGAGTCCGAGCTACAAGACCTCCGAGGTTGGCTGGCGACCGTTGCGGCAGCTGAGCCGGAAGATACCAGGTACTGAAATCAGGCTGGCCGATAGGATGGTGCTGTTTCCTGGCGGTGGGTTCGTGGCAATCAGGAGCGCGGACAATCCCGACAGCCTGCGCGGTGAAGGGCTTGACTTCGTGGTAATGGACGAGTGCGCGTTCATGCAACCAGAAGCCTGGAGCGAGGCGATAAGACCCGCGTTATCAGACCGATTGGGCAAGGCGCTGTTCATCTCGACCCCGCGTGGGCGTAACTTCTTCTGGGACTTGTACCGGCGCGGTGGCGTTGACCCTGATTGGGCATCGTTCACCTACCCGACAAGCGCGAACCCGTACATTCAGCCATCTGAGATAGAGGCGGCGCGCGCTGAACTGCCGGAGATCATTTTCAACCAGGAGTATTTGGCGGATTTCGTTGACAGCGAGGGCGCGGTATTTCGCAGGATAAGAGACGCGGCCATCCTGCAACCGCTTGAGCAACCGCTTGAGGGGCATCAGTATAGCGCGGGAGTGGATGTGGCGGCTTCTGTGGATTACACGGTTATCACGGTGCTGGACGTGAACACGCGCGAAATGGTGGCGCTTGACCGATTCAACCGCGTGGATTACCCAGTGCTGGAGGACAGGCTTCTCGCCACCTACCGCAAATGGCATCTGGACGGGATGGTAGTGGAATCGAACAGCATTGGCGCGCCGGTGATCGACCACCTGCGAGAGCACGATATTAACATCATTCCCTTCACCACGACGAACACGACAAAGCATGACATTATCCAGAGATTACAGAGCGCATTTGAACACGGGCTTATCCACATCATTGACAATCCAATCCTGGTTGGCGAGCTGCTATCCTACGAGAGCAAGCGCACGCCGTCGGGCAATTATACATATTCAGCACCAGAGGGGCAGCACGACGACTGTGTGATGTCCCTCGCGTTCGCGTGGTACAGCATCAGCAACGACGCGTGGCTCATCAGTTAGGAGCAAACATGGCGAAAACAAAAGGCGTTAGCATCAGGGACTTGGGCGAAAACCTCAAAGGTATCAACTTTGAGATATTTGGGGGCATTGACGGGTTTCTGGCGATGACCTCAGGCACGGGGGACAGCGACATCGCGCAGGCGCAGCAGCTCCGGCGCGTGGTGCCGTGGCTGGCAAAGGCGGTGGACATGACCGCCAACGCCGTGAGCGCGCTGCCATTTTACATACTGAGAGAGAACGGCGAACCGTACGACACATCCGCCGATTGGAAGAACAAAACGGGCGGGCTTGAATCGCCGGAGTCGCTGTTCTACCTGCTGGCATCGAGCCTGTGCTTCGGGCGCGCGTATCTCATTCCGCAACTGACGAGCCGGGCGATCGTGGACATGCAGTTCGTTGCGCCTCAAACCGTGAGAGCGGAGATAACGCGTGATGGACTGAAATGGTTTGACCGCACGACTGACAAGGGCGCGGTATCAAGGTATTACCCAATCGAGAGCGAACTCGACCCCGTGATGGTGTACTTCTGGCTGCCTGACCCCGACGTGGAGATCGGGCCGGCGCTGACGCATCCGGCTGGCAACGCGCTCTTGAGTGCGCGGTTGCTATTCAACATGGACGGGACAATCGCGACCTACGCGGAGCGCGGGTTCATCCCGCCTACGGTGCTTGGCGCGAAGGGAATGCCTGGTCCGGCTGAGCGAGAGAAGGCGGAGCGCTGGTGGGATAGGTTCTTCAGGGGCAAGACCGACATAGCCGCCAAGATCATCAACACCGAAGCGCTGAGCGTGGTCAAGGTGGGCGCTGGCATGGAAGACATCAGGGGCGCATACCCTGAACTGACGAAGCAGATGATAGAGAACATCGCAACTGCGTTTGGCATTCCATCCGGGCTGTTCATGTCCGACATGGCATTTGCAACCGAGATAAAACACCTTATCAAAATTTGGTATACGACCAGCGCGTTCGTGAAGGTGTATAAGGCAATCGAGACGGGATTCAACGAGCAGGTGCTCAAACCGTGGGGGCTGAAGCTGAAGTTTGACCCGAACGCCATTGACGCGATGCAGGAAGAAGAGATGGAGCGCGCAACCGCGTTCTCGACCTACGTCAACGCTGGCATGCGACCGAGCGTGGCGGCTGAGATGCTTGGCATCGAGTTACCGCAGGGAGTGAAGTTCGCTGACCTCGACGCTGACATGGCGGCGAAACAACAGCGCGAGCAGTTGCTGGCTGAGGCGCAGGCGGCACGTTTCCAACCACAAGAGAAAGAGGAGAAGCCGGATGAAGAACAAGAAAAACCCACCGAAGACAAACCAGCCGAAGAAAGGGTGCGGGAAGAACGAAAAGCGGCCGACCCGCTGACGCTGACCTCCGAGCAGATCAAGGAACTCAACCTGTGGCGGCAGATAGCTGAGCGCAACTTCCGCAAGGGCAAGGGGGCGTGCGCCGACTTCGAGGTGAAATCGCTTCCTGAAGACATGGCGGCTGACATCCGCGAGCGCTTGAAATACGTGACTGGCAAAGAGGACATCGGGCAGGCGTTCGAGGTCACAGGAACGCCGCAGGCGCATGAAATTGACAACGAAGCAATCAAGACGCTGGCTGACGCGATAAACCGCGCTGTGGATGCGGGGGTGAACATTGACAATCCCGCCTGAGTATATTTACCTTTGGTTGCAACTTGGAGAGGTCATCTGGTTATGAACTGGTTGCTTGATCTTCTTGACGCGATTCCGGCGCTGTGGCGACTGGTGGAGATCAAGACTGAAGCCATGTTTCTGCGCCAGTTGCGCGCCTACTGCCTGCAGTTATTCAGGGGCGAGCTGGGCGAGTTCGCGTGGATACAGGACATGACCGATACCATCGCTGACCAGATGGGCAAGGCGTGGCGTGAAGGTGCGCGCGCGGTTGGTGTTGAACCTTCCGAGTTCACCGATGAAGATAACGAGGAACTGAACAAGATCATCGCGTCAGAATACGATTATGTGCTGGCGTTGGGGTCTGACATCCTGGCGCTGAGGCTCATGGGCGGAACGCTTGAGGAGTACCGCACGAAGTTTGCGGGGCGCATCGAAGTGTGGGCGCATCGTTATACCGACGTGGTGAACCAGGCGAAGGTGTGGTTTGGCAAGCGCAAGAAGGTCAAGCTGAAATGGGAAATGGGCGCGACAGAGGAACATTGCGCAACCTGCGCGGCGCTCAATGGAATCGTGGCGTATGCGGAGGATTGGGAGCGGTCAGGCATCCATCCGCAGAATCCGCCAAACCAGGCGCTTGAGTGCGGTGGCTGGCGCTGTGATTGCGCGCTGGTGCCAACGACTGAGAGGGCAACGAATAACGCATTGGAGAGAATACAAGACATCGTGATCGCTTCAAAACTGGATAATGCGTAACGGCTTAGACGTGCGCGTTCCCGTATCAGGGCAGGTATCAGGCGATGAGGAAGTGAACGCCCTCATCGACGTGGCACGCACCAACCATTGGGCTGGCGGGCAGAAGGTCATCGAATTCGAGCGCGCCTTCGCCAAGTTTCACGGCTACAAGCACGGCATATTCGTGAACAGCGGTTCATCCGCCAACCTGCTGGCAATCGGGGCGCGTGAGTGGAAGTTCCCCGTGCGTGTGAGCGCGTGTTCATTCCCTACCACAATAAACCCGATCATCCAGAGCGGGGCACGGCCTTATTTCGTGGACATTGAAATAGGCTCATATCTTCCCAAACACACAGTCGATGTTGGCTGTCACGTGCTTGGGAATTTCTGTACCTCGGGCGAGGTGGTGGATTCCTGCGATGGATGCTTCCCCGGACAGGACACGCGCACGGCAACATTCAGTTTCTTCCCGGCGCACTTCATGAGCACAGGCGAAGGCGGGATGGTACTGACCAACGACACGAGCGAGTTCATGCGCCTGCGCAGTATGCGCGATTGGGGGCGCGACTGCTGGTGCGAACCAGGGCACGATGACACCTGCGGACGGCGTTTCGATTACACGATCGACGGTGTGCAGTACGACCACAAGTACATCTACTCGCACATCGGCTACAACCTGAAGGCAACCGACTTGCAAGCGGCGGTGGGACTTGAGCAGTTGAAGAAACTACCCGCGTTCCTGGACAAGCGCCGTCAGAACTTCGCGCACCTTTACAACAACTTGAGAGATACAGAGGATTGGTTCTACCTGCCAGTATCCTACAAACCTGATACAGCGTGGTTTGGATTTCCATTGACGATTCGGGATGACGCGGGCTTCACCAGGCGTGAGATCACGCGCCATCTGGAAGACAGCGGCGTGGCGACACGGCTGATGTTTGGCGGGAACATCACGCGCCAACCGGCGTACAAGGGCGTGGATTACGACGCTGACCCGCTGCCAAACGCGGACAGGGTGTTTTCGAGCGGATTCTGGATTGGGAGCTGGCACGGGCTGAACTTCGACCAATTAGACTATGCGAGCGAAAGGATATATGAATTCTTATCCAAAGTGTGACATTGACTTTGTGCGAGAGCACGGGAACGCGTGGCTGTGGACGGGGGAGCGCGTGCTGATCACGGGCGCAACGGGCTTCATCGGTTCATGGCTGGCGCAGGTGCTTGACTACCAGTGCAACCTCACGCTCAACCGTGACTTCGTGGACGGCGAATACGACACCATCTTCCACTTTGCGCCAACGCCGATAGAGCCGGTCATCGAGTGCGCGCAACTGTGCAAAGCGCAGGTCATCTACACCTCAAGCGGGGCGGTGTACGGGGGCGTGCCGCAGCAGGTGAACGAAGACGCGCCGATCATCCCCAAGACTGAGTACGGGAGAGAGAAGGCACGCTCAGAGGCTTTGCTGGCCAAGTCTGGCTTAGATTATCGCATTCTCAGAATATTCGCAACGGCGGGGCCGGGGCTGCGCGATTACTTTGCCATAACGGCGTTCGTGAACGCGGTCAAAGCGGGAAAGCCGATGGAGATATACGGCACGGGCAAGACGGTGCGCTCCTACCTGTACATCGCAGACCTGCTGGTGTGGATGCTGCGCATCATCGGCTTTGGCAGGCCGGGCGCGTACAACGTGGGCAGCGAGATACCGATCACTATTGAAGAACTGGCGGAGCGAGTGGGCGATTACGTTCACGGGCATCCCATCAAGCACGTGCAGCGCTATTTTGTGGAACCAGCGCCGTATTACCTGCCGGACTGCGGACGTGCGCACGAGATCGGATTGCACCAGCGCTTTGATCTGGATTACTGCATCAAGAGGATGATGGAATGAGACATTGCGTTATTTGCGACAGCACGAAGCGTGAGTTACTTTGGCGGTCTGACTTCCTTGTGCCTGACGGCTGGCCGCGCCCGAAATACTTGGATTGGTTCAGGTGCGCGTGCGGGATGATCTATGCAGACAACGACACGGTGACGCAGCACGATTACGACCGCTATTACCAGGAGCGCTACGGTTACGGAGTGGAAGACCCGGAACAGCAACAGCGCATACGGGACAGGGCGCATTACGTGGCCGTGAAGTTCCAGAAGGACGCGAAGGTGGTGGACTTTGGCGGCGGCGAGCAGGGATTGACGCGGATACTCGCGCAGTACGGGTTCATGAACACGACCTGTGTGGAAGCGGGGCAGGATATACCGGATAACGTTGACGTGATCATCGCGGAGATGGTGTTCGAGCATATCTACTCGATGAACGCGGTGATGAGAGAAATGACCTCGTGCCTGAAAGATGGCGGCACGCTTATCGTGGACATTCCTGACGCGGGGGCGATCGGGCTTGAGGGTTCAGCGTCAATGCCGATGCTGGATTACCACCAGGTGCACCTCAACCACTTCAGGACGCTGGACATGCTCAGGCTGATGGAGCGCTGGGGGTTTGAGTTGGCGGAGACGAGCGCCTACCACGAGCGCGGGTTGGCGTGCCGGATGTTCGTGTTCGTGAAAGGCGCTGATATTGGCAGGTTGAGCAAAGAGCACGTTATCAGGAATATCGAGGAGAAGCAGGAGAAGTTGCGCGCGCTCGCAGACACGCCGGTGATCGTGTGGGGCTTGGGTGATATTGCCATGCACCTGCTGGCGCGCTACCCAATCAACGTCAAATACTTTGTCTGCAACGACCCCGCGTTCAAAGACCAGACCATCGGGCGCATTCCAATACTCGAAGCGCCGATCAGCGAACATCCGATTGTGGTAATGGCGCAGGCGCAGAAGGAGAAACTCATCGAACACATCAAGAGCGTGTGCGATAACGAGATCATCGTGATATGAGAGTGGCTGATTGGATCGTGCAGGAACTTGAGAAGCGCGTCAGGCATGTGTTCTGTCTGGTTGGCGGCGGTTCGATGCACCTCAACGATGCGCTGTACGGGTCGAAGTTAGAGCCGGTGTTCATGCTTCACGAGCAGGGGGCGGCGTTTGCAGCGCAGGCTTACGGTCATCTCAACGGCTTGGGCGTGTGCATGGTGACGACGGGGCCGGGGGGAACGAACGCCATCACGGGATGCGCGGCGGCGTGGATGGACTCGACGCCGGTGCTGTTCATCAGCGGGCAGGTGCAAAGGAAGCACATGTGCCACGGGGCGCGCAGGTACGTTGGCCCGCAGGAGGTTGAGATCGTGGAACTGGTGAAGCCTATCACGAAATACGCCATCACGGTGATGCAGCCGGAGTGGATGAAGTCATGCTTTGAGATCGCGCTGGAGTGTGCAACAATTGGTCGCAAGGGGCCGGTGTGGCTTGACATACCTCAAGACGTGCAGGGGGCTGAAATTGAATAAGCCGGTCATCATCGCGGGCTGGGGATGCAACGATTACGAGCTGGACTTCTACGAGTTCATCCATCGCGCGCGCATACCCGTGCTGCTGACATGGAAATCGATTGGACTCATGGGCGATGATCACCCGTACTACTGCGGGCGACCAGGGGCGATTGGGCAGCCGGCGGCGAACCGGATATTACAATCCTGCGATTACCTGCTGGTGCTGGGCGCAAAGATGGATCACGACCAAACGGCGTACCAATTAGAGAATATCGCGCCGCATGCCGAGAAGGTGGTGGTGGATTGCGATGAGCGCGAACTGGCGAAGTTCGATTCATCCTGGCAGACCGTGAAGGAAGACGTTGGCGAATGGTTGCGCTCCTCGTGGATTGAGGGCGACTTCAAGCCGTGGCTGACGGCGTGCAGGGTGCTGAACCAGTTGAACCCGGTATTTCACGAGAGTTATTGGGATGAACGCGCGGCGAATTACTACTGCGTGATTGACGAACTATCAAGGCTGGCGCGCAACGATGACGTGATTGCGCCTGAATGTTCTACACCGGCGCAGGCGTTATTCCAGACGTGGCGGGTGAAGTTTGGGCAGCAGTTCACTTACGCGGGCGCGCTGGGTGCAATGGGGCAGGGAATACCAGGAGCGATCGGAGCGGCGCTGGCAACAGGCAAGCGCGTGCTGTGCCCGGTGGGTGACGGCGGGTTCATGCTGAACATTCAGGAGCTGGAAGTTGTGAAGCGGCTCAACCTGCCCATCAAGTTCATCGTGACAGACAACGGCGGCTACGGCGCGATCATGAACACGCAGCGCGGGTACTTCGACGGGCGCTTCGTTGGGTGCAACAATGAGAGCGGGCTGACTCTGCCGGACATTGGCAAGGTGGCGCTGGCGTTCGGGCTTCCGGTGTGGCGCATCTACGCCAACAACGACATAAAATCCATCTTATCCCGTGTTATGGCGACTGACAGGCCGGAAGTGGTGATCGTGAAGATTCCGGATGACTTCAAATGCGCGCACAGGGTACAGGCACGCATGGTAGATGGCGTAGTAATCAGCGGGGACTTCGCGGAGGTGTAGGATGATAAAGTTCAGCGTTAGAGGTGTGGAAAAGTTGCAGGCGTTCTTCAAGAAACTACCAGCGGAAGCGCGCAAGATTGCGGCTCCAGCTGTGGCGACATATCTTATCGGTGATGACGCGCACGGGCTGAAGCACTACGTTGGTTACAGGTACGTGAGCAGAAAATCAGCTTACGGACAGACATTCAGTAGCGACAAACAGCGGCGCTACGTGATGGCAAAGATACGAGAAGGTGAGATCACGCCAGGTTCTCCACGACGTACCAACGCGCTGAAGCGTGGTTGGGCTTATAAACTGCAAGGAGGCGGATACGGGGCGAGCATTTATAACCCTGTACCTTATGCAGGTTATGTAATGGGGGATGCAACACAGGCGCGGCAACCAGCGAAGGTAGGCTGGCGCACGATGATGGCTGTGGTGAACACGAATATCAAGGGCGCGATCAAGGCGGCGGAGCGCAAGATTCAGGAATGGATCAATGGAAATTCGTAATAACGAATCACGCAACAAAAGGCCATTTTTGTGACCATTAGATAGTGAGGACTATATATGCCCAAACCTAAACAACCGGAACTCGAGTACATCATCGTATCAGAGTCAAGTAAGTTGTTGTTGCAGGAGCGCGTGAACTATTACATTGGCGTGGGATATGTTCCAACTGGCGGCGTTGCCGTGCAGGTGGGGCATAACGTGTACGGAGAGATTACCTTCGACTTTCATCAAGCGATGGTACGAAAAACTGAATAACGCGCGGACGTTGCGCCGGGCGTAAGACCGCGATGCGTTGTCATCGGTCAGCTGCTTCTCGGAAACGGGACAGGCGGCATTTTTGCGTTTAACGAGGTGACTATGGAGGAAACATTAATTGCATTTGGGAGCGAGCTGAAGGCTCTCGGTGAAGGCAAGGTCGGCGGGTATTTGGTGCGCTTCTCAACAGCAGAAGACCCTGACCTGACCGGCGACTTTTTCACCAAAGACACCGACCTCCATTACCCGCCTGAAATGCCCGTGCTGTATAACCACGGGCTTGATAAGACGATCAAGAAGCGGGTGATTGGCAAGGCATCGGTCAGTATTGACGACGTGGGGGCGTGGGCTGAGGCTCAGCTCAACCTGCGTGACGAGTACGAAAAAGAGATTTACAAACTGGTGGAGGCGGGCAAACTGGGTTATTCATCCGGCGCGCTCTCTCACCTGGTAGAGCGTGAACCGGCTGGTAAAGCCGCGTTCATCAAGAGTTGGTTCGTGGGCGAGGTATCGCTCACGCCGACACCAGCGGAGCCGAGAAACTCGGTTGTATCGCTGAAATCATTAATTCCCGACGAGGCGGCGTTGCCGATAGACGAGAAAGAAACATCAATCCATCAAGGAGAAAACAAAATGGAAGAAACTATTGACATCAAGGCATTGGTCGCCGCCGAAATCAAGGCGATGAAGGATGCCGAAGCCGCTGAAGCGGCTCGCAAGCAAGAGATCGAAGACGCTAAAGCCGAAGGCGCTCGCAAGGCTGTTGAGGAACTGAAAGCAAAGAAAATGCTCAGAGCCTCCGAGTACCACACTACCGAAAAGGGTAGTGACTCAGACGATGGCGTTGGCGCGTTCAAGGCGTGGATGCAGACCGGACAGATCAACCACGAGCTGATCGTTCCTGATTCATCCTACCTGGGCATCAAGACAATCGGAGTCACCAACCTCACCACCGGCGATCAGGGCGGATACCTTGTACCTGACCCGCTGTTGAACCGCATCATTGCCAAGCGCGATCTGGCATCATGGGTGCGGCAGGCACCGTGTAGTTACTTCAGCACCGATGCAGATCATCTGCTCATCCCGGTTGAGGGAACGCGGCACACTGACTTTGTGGTAACGAGTGAAGAAGCCGCCTATAACAATGACACAACCAGAACGGTTGACCAGAAAGACCTGGTGCTGAAGAAGTACACCAAAGAACTGCGTGTATCCGAGGAGTTTCTTGGCGCGCGCAATTCTAACTGGGAAAACTGGATCGCTGGTGCCTTAGCACGTGCCGAGGCTGGGACAGAGAATGCCGTCGCGACCGCCGCCCTCGTTGACAGCTCCGGCGCTACTGCCGCCACCGCAGCTAGTTCATCGACCACGCTGACCGCCGCCGAACTGGCTCGGCTGGTCGGGTCGTTGACCAACGGGTACAACGTGCTGGGCGAGTGCGGGTTCCTGATGAAGAACGCGACCAAGTGGTACCTGAAGGGGTTGACCGGTTCAAACTTCAACTTCATCGCTACCCCTGCGGGCGCTGACTTCTTTGGTTATCCGGCTTATGTCAGCGATGACATGGCCGCCATGACCAGCGGATCGTACTCAACGCTGTTTGGCAACTTCACCTACTTCGCGGTGGTTGAGAAACCGGGCATGCTGGTGCAGCGCAATCCTTACCTGTATATGGCAAACGGACTTGTCGGCATCTTCGCCAACATTTTCCGGGCATACGACGTTCTCCAGAGCGAGGCCTTCTACAAGATGGCTCAGGGTACCGCCTAATCGACACAATGATGAACGGGGGTAGCAATACCCCCTTCACAAAAAAGGAGAACAAAATGGCTCATAACAAAAAATTTGCAGATTACATGGTGGTGCAAAACGTTTGCCCGCCTCAAGCGACCACCTCTACCAAACTGGATGTAACCAGCGTCAACGCCTATGGATGGGATCGCGCAACATTCATCTTTGCGCTGGGTACGCCTTCAGGTAATACCGCTAACGTCTCGACAGGCTGGGGCGTTTGGCAGGCGGCCACTTCAGGTGCAACCTATGCACGCATCACGGGCGCATCAGGCGCACAGATCACTGCCGGGCAGGGGTCAAACCAGAATTTCGTGGTTGACGTGAACGTTGACCAGAGTTACCCCTGGCTGCGCTTTAGCGGGTTCATGGTTTCGACCGCGTGGCCGAACTCGGTGGTGTGCGTGCTGCGTTCACCGAATGACGCAAAACCGACATCCCTATCCGCAAGCATCATCTGCCCGGATTAGCAGATGGAAAAAGTTACTTTATGGGTTCCTTGCGGCTCCCGAAGACCAGAAAGCTGGTCACAGGTGGAAGCCTATATGCACACCGAAGAACCTGACAACGTTGATACTTTGTATTTTCGTAGAAGTACACCGGGAAACATAGGGGTTATCTGGAACGGGGTCATCAAGGAGTTCTTGGACAGCGACTCAACTTATCTATGGAGCGTGCACGATGACGTTGTGTACGCTCCCGAAACACTTGTCCGGCTGATGTCATGGAATAAGCCGTTGATCAGCGCGCTTGTGTTTCACAGGCAAAACCCACAACTGCCTCATATCTGGGCGTTGAACGATGACAAAACCGCGTACATCCAAAAGATCGAGGAAACGTACCAGTTTTACCTGCGCAATTACGACCAGATAAAGTTTGGGCCGTTCGTAATGGAGAAACCGCCCGAAGACTCGTTAACGGAAATCGGCTTCACCTCTACCTCTTGCACGTTGATACATAGGAGCGTGCTTGAGGCATTGCGCGAACCGATGGAAGAAAAGTGGTTCAGACTCGATGACGAGGTGGCTGGCGGGGGAGAAGACCGCAACTTCTTTGAGCACGCGAGAGAAGCAGGCTTCCCTTCTTACGTTGACCGTTCTTGCGTGGCCGGGCACCTGAACGGTGACCTGGCAAGCGGCGTGCCCGATTTCATGGTGTGGCACCAATCCGCGATATTCATGGGAACTGGAGAGGAATCGAGTGGCTGAAATCCGCTTTGGATACCGTGCGGGTCGAATAGACCAGAGAGCTGGCTGCAAGTATCAGGATACATGCACACGAAAGTACCAGAAGGATACAGCCTGAACTTCAAGCTGACACCGCCGGGTGACACGATGCGAACGTGGAACGACCTGACTCGTGGGTTCCTGGAAAGTGGTGCTGAGTGGCTTTGGAGCGTGCACGATGACGTTGTGTATCACCCGCTGACACTTGAGCGCTTGCTCTCCTGGAATGAACCAACCATCGGCGCGCTGATATTCACCAAACAGAACCCGGCGCTCCCTCACATCTGGAAGATTCATAACGAGCGACACGCGCAAATGGCAGATGAGACACGGGATTGGTTCATGGAGAGGAAAGACAACATCCTGCCTGGACCGCAAGTGATCCATCCAAGACCAGAAGACGCGCTTACGCCCGTCAGTTTCACCTCCACGAGCTGCTGCCTGATACACAGGAAAGTGCTTGAGGACACGGCGAAATACGGCGATTGGTGGGAGCAGGACACGCTTTACGAGGCAGGTGGAGAAGACAGGCGCTTCTTCAAGCGGGTGAGGCAGGAAGGATACACGCCCTACGTTGACCGCTCCTGTATTGTTGGGCATCTGGGAGCGCATCCAACAGGGGTGATGGATTTCATCCTGTGGCAGAACCACCCGCTGTTCACGCAGACCTGTGAGGACATGATATGACAGCATACGCAAGCATAACGGATTTCAAGAACTACGCCCGCATCGAGAGCACCGATACGACGGACGACGCGGTTATCGGTGACATCCTGGAAGGGGCCAGCAGGTTCATCGACACGGAAACACGGCGCACCTTTTTCGCCCGCATTGAAACTCACAAGTACGACGTGCCGGATGGCAACACGCTTTACATCGAAGATGATGACCTGCTGGCTATTACCACGTTGACGAACGGCGATGATACCACGCTGGCAAGCACGGAATACATCCTGCTGCCCGCCAACGCCAACCCGAAATACGCCGTGAAGATCAAAGACTCAAGCGCGTACTCGTGGGAAGCAGAATCAGACGGCAACAACGAACAGGTGATCGAAATATTGGGCTCGTGGGGGTACTCATACTCACCACCAGCTGATATTGTCGAGGCTTGTTTGCAGATCGCCACGGCGTTCTACCACCGCAGGTTTGGCGAGAACATGGCGGCTGAATCAACACTGACTGCTGGCGGGGTGATGATCACTCCGCGTGATGTGCCGGCGAGCGTGCGCACCATCCTGATGAACTACGCGAGGCTGGCATGAGCCTATCAACGGCGACAATCGCGGCAGGCATCGCGGCGTTGACAGTAAGCGGCGTGACCATCAAGGACGTGGATGAGATACCGGAAACGGTAAACTCCCGCGACTGCCCAATCCTGTTCCCATCTCCGGATGGGTTCGTGCTGGGCGGAAACGGCGAACCGGAAACGGGGTCAACCACCTTTGGCGCACCAACGACCAGGCTGTGGACGTTCAACAGGACTTACCGCTACGTGTATTTGCACGAACAGGCGGGAGCGACAAGGGGCTTGAAGGATGTTATCGGCGCGATGGCAACGAAGGTTGACATGATCATCGAGGCTGTGGCTGAGATGGATTTGACCGATGTGGATGTGATGCGCGTGAACGTAAGTGACCTGGGGGTGCTTGAAGCGCCGGATGGCAAGGCTTTCTTCGGGTGCATGTTTGAAATAACGCTCCGGGAAAGGATGAATAATACATGAGCAAAGTAAGCGCGAAAAACGCGATCATACTAATCAACGGATACAACCTATCCACCTACGCTACCGCATTTGAGGCGAACACCGACACGGGGGTGATTGATGTGACGGGCTTCTCTGACGCGAGCAAGAACTTCATACCAGGACTGCCAACTGCAAAGATACAGGCGGACATGCTGTGGTCATCGACGGCTTCTACGGTGCACACGGCTTTGCACGACTTTGGAGAGCACCACGTGACGATACTGCCTGAAGGATACACGGCTGGTAATCCGAGCATCTCCATGCCCTACACGCAGGCAAACTACACGCCAAAGGGAACGCCGGATTCGGCGCTATCTGTGGGCACGATCAACTTCGTCAGTCATGGGGATAACGAGGGCGTGGAGTTTGGCAAGGTGCTGTATCACGGAACCATCACCAACACCACCACCAGCACGGCGTATCAGTTCAACTCTGCGCAGGCAACGGCACGATGTTCAGCCACGCTGCACATCTGGAGCTCGTGCGCTGCGGATACCTACGTGGTAAAGATACAGGACTGTGCAACTGCTAACGGGTCTTATAACGACCTCATCACCTTCACGGCGGACGGGAGCGCGGTGCTATCCGAGAGACAGACGGTAGCAAGCGGAACAATTGACAAATATTTGAAAGTAGTTGCGACACGGACAGGGAGCGCGGGGGATTCCTTCGGCTTCACCGTTCACTACGCACAATACTAAAGGAGACACAAATGGCTAAAGTTTCAGCAAAAGGCGCGGTCATCACCATTGATGATTCAGCAGGAAGCCCGCGGGATTTATCAACAGATTGCGTGAGTTTCGAGATCCAGCAGGACGCGGGCGTGATCGACGTAACCGGATTCGGGGACGGCAGCAAGAACTTCATCCCTGGCTTACCGGTGACA
>Ga0116188_1002217_pt1 | contig 15563 bp, 16 predicted proteins | sample AD_JPNTR2_MetaG_FD_89807 | JGI IMG/M metagenome (GOLD analysis project Ga0116188, IMG submission 89807) | Active sludge microbial communities of municipal wastewater-treating anaerobic digesters from Japan - AD_JPNTR2_MetaG | ecosystem: Engineered > Bioreactor > Anaerobic > Digestate | place...
AGTTCCGATTCCATCTGGCGGGACTGCCGGTCCAGGCACTCGGACAGGCGCCGGCGCCAGAGCGCATGGAGGAACAAAAAGGAAGTGAGAGAACCGGCGCCAGCCAGAGCTGCGGCGCTGGCAATCCGGCCCATGGAATAGTCTATATGGGTAACCAGAGCCCCGGCGACCTCCCGCCCCGCTGCGGGTGAAGTGGCTTCGCGATGGAGCACGCGCTGCCCATCCCAGCACAGCCAAAGGCTCAAGCCGACGGTGGCCAAAACCACCAAGGCGCACACCGTGACCGCGCGCCGGGAATCCGTTAATAACCGGTCTCCGGCTGATACCGCATTTTCCGCTGTCCAAGTAGCGGTTGTATTCATTTGTTTCGTTCCAACCCGGCGGGCACCCGGGGCGACGCCCTACCCAAACGGGGCGAAATCGTTTCCAATAGAGCACGGAACAGGCCAACTCAGCGGTGAGAACGGATGGCGCAAGTAATTCGACCGCTTCGAATTGTCCCAGGAACGGGGAGCGGTTGTTGACCCGCCCGGAGGGTCAGGCAAAACCGGCAGTTCCGGTCCAGCCCGGTCGTTTTCAACGGTTTACAACGAAACATTTTTGTCGTCTAATGAGGCAGATGTGTCCAGGATTTCACAGTTCGGCGGACCCGTCCACGAGCCGGATAGACCGCCCGCATGTTTGCCAGGCTCACCGGCAACAGCCCGGTGGGAAAGCCTCCGGCAACTTTTCTCCTGAGCTGAGATGACCCCGGTGCCCGACAGCTTGGGGATTATCGCGGGCAGCCGTTCCTTGCCGCTGCTCCTGGCCCGGCAGGCCCGCGCCATGGGCATCCGGCGGATCGTGGCGGCAGCCTTCGAGAACGAGACGGACCCCGCGCTGGGGGAACTGGTAGATGACATTGAGTGGCTCAAGGTCGGTCAGCTTTCAAAACTGATTGCCGTTTTCACGCGGCGGGGGGTGAAACAATGCGTGATGGCGGGGCAGATTGCGCCCCGGAACCTGTTCGACCTGAGGCCGGACCTGCGGGCGATGACGCTGTTGTGGCGTCTGAAAGAAAAGAACGCGCACACGGTGTTTGGGGCGATAGTCGAGGAGCTGCGCAAGGAGGGGGTTGAGGTGATTGAAGCCCGCCCGTGGCTCGGGCCCCTGATGCCGGGCAAAGGTTTTCGCCTCGGGCCCAAGCCCGTCGAGGCCCAGGAGGCCGACGTGGCTTTTGGCTTCCGGATCGCCAAAGAGCTGGCGCGACTGGACATTGGGCAGACGGTGGTGGTCAAGAATGGCACAGTGCTGGCCGTCGAGGGTTTCGAGGGGACAGACCAATGCCTGGCCCGCGGCGGCACCCTGGCCGGGCGGGAGGGGGGCGCCGTGGCCGTGAAAGTGACCAAGCCCGACCACGATTTCCGATTCGACATTCCGTGCCTGGGTCCGCAAACATTGGAGACGTGCGCCGCGTCCGGCGTGGCCGTGCTGGCGTTCGAGGCCGGACGTTCGCTCTTGCTGGAGCCGGAGATTTGCGAGACGCTGGCGCGGAAGAACAAGATTTCAGTCATCGCCGCCGATTACGGCGGCGCCAAAGAATAATTCGCGATCGCGATTTCGAGCCATGCTAACTTCACACGAACTGCTTGGATTCATGTCGCCGAACCTGGCGCAGGAAATCATTTTATACGCTTACGAAGAGGACAAACCGCTCTACAAGACCACGCTGGCGGCGGTGGCGGAAGCGCGCAAGCTGCGCCCCGTGTACTTCGAGCGGCAGCCGCGGACCCAGCGTCACGCGGCCATGCTCACAACCCTGACGCGTCCCGCGCTGGAAATGGTGACGGCCAACCTGATTCGCACCTGGCTGCTGAAGAAACATAACGGGCTGCTGACGGATTTCCTCGACAGTCTCGGCATTCAGCACAAGGAGGGAGTCGTGGATGACCTCCCGGAAACCATGGAGGAGGAGAAGCTGCGCCAGGCGGTGGACGGATTGCTGGCCAAACACCCCCCCGAGGTGGTGGCGGTGTACCTGAACGCGTTCCAAGACATGAACGAAGTGGAGTGGCCCGCCCTTAAGAACATGCTCCAGAGCGACCCCCGGCTGCAACTGGGCGGCTAGTCCGGCTCCCGTGGGCTCCAACGGCGGTCAAGGCCGGGCCGCGGCGGCAAAGAGGTCCTGCTCGGTGGCGGTGGGCCGGAAGGGGGCAAAGCTGCGGCGGTGGATGGGACACGGGCCGAGGCGGCGGATGGCGTCGTAGTGTTTTGCGGTGCCGTAGCCTTTGTGCTCCGCAAAGCCATAACCGGGGTATTGCCGGTCGTATTCCAGCATCAGGCGGTCGCGCGTCACCTTGGCCAAAACGCTGGCGGCAGCAATCGAATAACTGCGCGCATCGCCCCCGGCCAACGCGGTCTGGGGATAGGCCAGCCACTTGATTTTCAGACCGTCAATCAGCACGTGCTCGGGACGGGGGTCCAACCGCTCCAAAGCCTGGGCCATGCCGCGCCAGGCGGCCTGCCGGATATTAATCCGGTCAATTGTTTCCACGTCCACCCACGCAACGGCATGCCGCACTTGTGGATGAGTGGTCAGCAGCGCAAAGAATTCCTCGCGCCGCGCTTCGGACAGTTGTTTGGAATCGTTCAGTTCCCGCAGCTCGGGGCAGACACCCGCCTCGAGCCAATGGCAGGGGAGCATCACCGCCGCCGCCACCACGGGGCCCGCCAACGGGCCGCAGCCGGCTTCGTCCGCGCCCGCCACGTGGCGCAGTCCGTTGCGCCAGAGCTCGCGTTCGGAGGCCAGGCGGTCTGCCGGGGAGGGCGGCATTAGTGCATTTCGACCTCGCAGGAGCCGAGGCCGTGGCGGTAATAGTTGAACTGGACGTTGGGGTGGTCGGCCAGGAGGGACATGGGGACCGCGGTATCAGCAATCCGCTGGGAAATCATCAGGCAGGTCAGGCGCTGGCCAAACGGGTTGTCGTGGTTGCCGGCCTGCCAGATTGAGACTTTTTCGGCCTTCCAGGTCTCGACCGGGCCGACGGAAATCGCCTGGGTGGGCACCAGCGAAATGTTGCCGCCGCCGGACGTCCGCGCATTTTGGGCAATGGTGAGGGGGTGTAGGTCCACCACGCGGGTTGCCAGCCGGCGGTATTCCTCCGGGGCCGGGGGCTGGTTCTTGTATTTGCCGGTGCGGCGGGGCGGATCGTTGAAGGCCCAGTGCTTGACGTCGCCCTGGCCTCCCTGCATGACGGCACAGCGGATCGCTCCCGACCAGGTCTTGCGGTAGGCGCGGGTGTCGGCTTTCGGAAAATGGAGGTGGGCGTCCGGCATCCGCAATTCGCGGCGGATGCGGTTGAAGCACAGCTCCCGGTCGGCCTTTTCGAAGGAGAGCGGATGAGTGGGGGGCACTTCCCTCCCGTCGAGGAACCACTCATCCATGCCCCAGAAATGCGCCGATTTCACATTGAGGTTGAGGTCGTTGACCAGACGGGCCACCAGCGGGAGTTGTTCCGTCGGGCCGATCGGGCCGCAGATGCCGACGGGATTGTCCGGGGTGGATTGGCGCCAGGCGGTGATGTACTCCAGCGCTTCAGCCAGATAAAACTCCTCGAGAGTGTCATACATGACGACCTTGAATCCCGGGCGGGAGAGCTGCAGCATCCGCTGGGGCGTCAAGGCTGCGGCGTCGCGAATGAGGTCGGCGTCCAGGGTGGTGTAATCCCACCAATCCGGTGCGATGGAACTGAGTTTTCGTGCCATGGTGTTTTTGTGCGGGTTAAAGGCCGGGTCCGCCCCGGGCCAGCGCGCGCTCGTAGGCGAGGTTGACGAGGTAATCTCTGCCGAGGGCGTCGCGAAGCGGGTCGGCCTCGGCGCTGCAAAAGCCCAGATGCAGATGCCGCCGCCAGCCTTCGGCGCATTTGAACTTGCGCGACATCCGGCCCAGCTCGAGGGACATCGTTTCCATCGCCAGGAGGAAGGAGTTGATTTTCTGACTCCGGTCGAGCCAGCGCTGCTGGCTCTTGTGGGCCGCCAGGGCCTCGCGCTTGGTCTTTTGCACGGCGGTGGTGTTGACGAACGCGCCCGGGATGATGCGGCGGCGCAACCCGTCGCAGAGCCCGTGGGGCATGGCGTGGTACACGGTCACTTCAAACTCGGCGGCGTCGCGCACCGGAACCGTTTTGAAATTGGGCATCCCCCGGCAGAACGCGGCGGTGACGGCCAGCCGCGAGGTGTTCATGTGATCCTCCATGTAATCCTGCGGGGAATGGGTGAGGACAATTCGCGGTTTGACTTCGCGAATGATGGCGGTGACCTGGCGCAGCAGCTCCAGCGTGTAAAGAATTTCCAGATCGTCCACCAGGCTGGGATGATATTGCGCCCCGAGAATCCGCGCCCCCTGGCGCGCCTCCGCCTGCCGCACCGAGCGGGTGGTGGCGCTGTTGAACTCGACGGTTCCGCAGTTGCCGCTGGCCAGGCTGAGGTAGTGAGTCTCGTAGCCGGCGCGCTTCAGCAACAGGAGCGTTCCGGCCATGTAGAATTCGATGTCGTCGGGGTGCGCCCCGATGGCGATGGCGGCAGGAGCGGGCATACGTCAGGTCATTTCAACTCGGATAATTTGACCGGCCGTCCCAGCCGGGCTGACAGGTCCGCGGCAAACACCGCCTCGTGCGTGGGAACGGCATCGGCGAGGCTGGTCAACGGCATTTCACGGCCCTTCGCCAGCGCCCGGAAAAACGCGTCAAACTGCGTTTGGTAGGGATGGTCGGAGACATCGCCGGAATCCAACATTTTCACGGCGAGGGTGTTCCAGGCGTCCCGGCGGGTGGCCAGTTCGGCGGAATGGAAACGGTTGTCCAGCAGGCTGCCTTTGCTGCCTACCAGGTGCGTATGGAAGTAGTAGGGCTGGAGGCAATCCACCGACGAGGTGCATTTGCCCACCGCGGCGGACCGAAATTTCACCAGGGTGCTGACCGTGCCCGGGAACTGGTAATCGGCATAGCTGGGATTGGCGGAGCGGCAGGCGTAGCTCATGACTTCGACCACCGGCGAGTTCATGAACAACAGCAGCGCATCCATGGCATGGCATCCCGCCGATAAAAGCGAGCTTCCCGCCATGTCCTGGCGCTTGCTCCAACGATACTGCGCATACCAGGGCCCGATGCCGTGATAATAGTCCACCTCCGCGTAATGGAGCGTGCCGAGCAGACCGCGGTCCACCACGGCCTTGGTGGCGAGAAACTGGCTGGAATAGCGGCACTCGAAACCCACGCAGGTTTTGACTCCCGCCCGTTTCACGGCTTTTTGCACGCGGCGCAGGTCCTTGAGGTTGAGGGCAACCGGTTTTTCGATGATGAGATGTTTGCCGGCTTCCGCCGCGGCGATGGCCTGGCCGGGATGCAGGGGGGGAAAACTGCAAAGCGACACGACGTGGATTTCGGGATCCGCCAGGAGGTCTTTGAGTTTGCTGTAAACGCGGATTTTCCCGCCGTGTTTGCGGCTCAGCTCCGCGGGGTCCAGCGGTCGCGCCGAGCACACCGCCGCAACCTGGGCCAGTTCGCAGGCATTGATTGCCGGGATGTGGGCGGAAGCCACCCACCCATAGCCAACCACACCAACGTTGAATTGCTTCATGCCACTGAATGAACGGTTTTGGTACTACGCCATCATCCGAACGCGGCGAAGCCAAAATGTCAATGGAAACTTGCCGAACCGCGCGTTCGTGCTTAACTGGGGCGATGAAACTCGAAGCGTTGCACATCGGCATGCGCGTCCGTCACCCCCAATACGGGACGGGAACGGTTAAAGGGCTGACGGAAACCACCGCGGACATCCAATTTGAAGCGGGGCGGCGGACGGTGGCGCCGGAACCCAGCGGGTTGGAGCCGGCGGAAGCGCAGGCGTCGGTGACGGCGCTGGACCTGCCGCTGAGCCAGCTCATCCGGCAAACTGTTGAGGCCACGCTCGAAGGGCTTGGGGTCGAAAAGCCCGACACAACACCCGTGGCGCTGGCCAGCAAATGGCATCGGGGCAAGCTGGTGCTGCAGCCGGCCAACCCCGCCCTGCAAGCCAAGGAGGTCCCGCTGGAGACCTTCTTCCACAAAATCGTGGGCATGCGCAACCAGTTGCGTGTTCTGGAGCAAAAGATCAACGGGCAGGAAAAGCTCAGTGACGCGGAAAAAGTCGAGCTGCAGCAATATATCACGCGCTGCTACGGCTCCATGACCACGTTCAACCTCCTGTTCCGCGAACCGGAAGACCAGTTTTAACCCGGCCTTGACGCTCTCCGGTGGCCCGGAACGGCGAACAATTCCTGGTTGACAGCGTGAGCCATTTCAGGCGCAATAAAGGCGTGACGAGTCAGCGCCCAAGCCAGAACCTTGTCATCCGCAACCCGCGTCGTTGCGCCGGGCGCCGGAGCCCTGTATTCCCCCGGGTATGACCACGTCGGGCAAATTGCATCCGCACCATCGAGCGCACCGCAAACGGCGGTTTCGGGTGCGGCCGCAATCCTTGGGGATTGGCTTCGAGTTCTTTGACGTGGCGGATTTTCGGGCACGCAAACCCCCGCAGGAGCCCGCCGCCAATCCCGAACCGGGGCGGGAGCGGTTTCAGTATCTGGCCGGCTGGGTTAATTTTGTGCTGTGGATGGTGCTGGCCGGCATCCTGGTGCTGAACTCGGACGTCTTGCTGGCGGTGTTTTGGTTCCTCATCGGACGCCACTTTTAGGGACTCAGGTCTGTCCTCCCGGGGGAGTCTCACCCAAGAGCCGCCGGGGGCCAGCCGGCGGACCCGTTGAAAGCCCGGGGGCGAATTCACAGCCGTTGGTCCACAGCGGGGTCGCTCGCAACCTGGCCGGAGGAGGGAACGCCGCATGAGGGCTTGGCCGGGATTTCAATGGCTCGGTTCGGGCTTTCAAAATCGCCGGGGTTTTGTAGGCTAAAAGGATGCGAATTTTGTCAGGCATACAGCCCTCGGGGACCCTGCACCTGGGGAATTATTTTGGCATGATGAAGCCGGCCATCGAGCTGCAGGATAAAGGGCAGGCTTACTATTTTATCGCGGACTACCATTCAATGACCTCGCTGTTTGATCCGGCGCAGCGACGGGAAAACACTCTGGAGGTGGCGCTGGATTTTCTGGCCTGCGGGCTGGACCCGGCGCGGACGGTGTTTTTCCGGCAATCAGATGTCCCGGAGGTGACGGAACTGACGTGGATTCTGGGCACGGTAACACCGATGGGATTGCTGGAGCGGTGTCATTCCTACAAGGACAAGCTGGCCAAGGGGATTTCGTTCAACTTCGGCCTGTTTGCGTATCCGGTGCTGATGGCGGCGGACATCCTGATTTATGACTCGAACGTGGTGCCGGTGGGCCAGGACCAGAAGCAGCACGTCGAGGTGACGCGGGATATCGCGATCAAATTCAACGAGCAGTACGGCCAGACGTTCGTGATCCCCGAACCGCAGATTCGCGCCGAGGTGGCCAAAGTGCCGGGGGTGGACGGGGAAAAAATGAGCAAAAGCTACGGGAACGCCATCGAGATCTTCGGGGACGAGAAGGTCCTGCGCAAGAAGGTCATGAGCATCAAGATGGACAGCCGGACGCCGCAGGAGCCGAAGCCGGACGCGGACCAGAACCTGGCGATCCAGTTGATGAAACTGGTGGCGCCGCCGGCGGTGGCGCAGCATTACGAGGATCGCCTGCGGGTGGGCGGGCTGGGCTACGGCGACCTAAAGAAGGCGCTGTTTGAGTGTTACTGGGAGTATTTCGCCACGGCCCGGGCGAGGCGGGCGGAACTGGTGGCCAACCTGGATTACGTGAACCAGGTGCTGGCCGACGGAGCGGTCAAGGCCCGCGCCGTCGCCAGCCAGGTTTTGCAGCGGGCAAGGAAGGCGTGCGGATTGAGTTAATCCGCGCGCTGGTGACGCAACAGCCAGTCGTAGAGTTCGGGGTTCTGGTAGGTCTGGGTCCAGGAGTCGTGGTTGGCCTCGGGATAGACCGTGAATTTCACCTCGGCAACGCCGACGCGCTTGAGCGCGTCCACCATGCGCTGGGACTCCTCCAGCGGAACCACCGGGTCTTTGGCGCCATGGAAGGCCCACACGCCGAGGGTGCGAAGGGCCTGGGCTTTCTCGCGGCTGGAGAGCAGGACGTCTATCATCTGGCCGCCGCCGCAAATCGGGACGATGGCGGCGAATTTTTCCGGGTGAGCGCAGCCAAGGCTCCAGGTGCCATAGCCGCCCATGCTCAGGCCGGTGAGATAAACCCGCCCGGCATCCACGGGCAAGGTTCGCATCACTTCGTCGAGCAAGCCCAGCAGAATGTCGTTGGACCAGCGCTGGCCCTCGGGACACTGCGGGGCGACCACAATGAAAGGAAAGTTCGAGCCGAGGCTGACTTGTTTGGGGGGGCCGTGAACTGCCACCCGCCAGACATTGGTCCCGCGCTCGCCCGCGCCGTGCAGGAACAGCAGCAGCGGCCAGCGCTTGGCGCCGCCCGGCTCGCACCCTTCGGGCAGGTAAAGCAGATAGTTGACCTCCGCGGTGCGGGTTTGGGTGAAGTGGAATTGTTTGGGGATTAATTTCGAGTTGGATTCGGCAGCCATAAGCGGTTGCGGGTTGACGGAAACCAAGGCCGCCAGACCGGCGGCAGGAACCAAACCAGCGAGTATTTTCATAATCAAGGGTGAGGCCCGGGGTTTGAGGGTGTTGACGGCACGCAGACCCCGCCGGGCCGTGGCGGGGCCTACATGAGTTTCAATTTGGGCAAGTCCTGCGAATCCACCAACCCGACCGGCTGGTGGCGGGCATTGACCACGATCAGGTCGTCAATGTTGCGCTGATCGAAAATCTTGAGGGCTTCCATGGCCAGGGCATCTTCCCGAATGCAAACCGGATTGCGGGTCATGGCCGCGCGGAGCGGTTTGCTGAGCAGGTTCGCGTCCGCGGCCATGTGCCGGCGGAAATCGCCGTCGGTAAACACGCCGACGAGCTTGCCGCGGGCGTCCACCACGCTGAGACTGCCGGCCTTGGCCTGGGTCATCACCAGGAGCGCGTCTTTGATGCAGAGGTCCTCGGGCGCAACGGGGTTGCGATTGCCCGCGCGCATGATGTCGCTCACGCGCAGCAGCATCGCCCGGCCAATGGCGCCCGAGGGATGGTATCGGGCGTAGTCCTGTTGTTTGAAGCCACGAGCGCGCAGCACGGCCATGGCGAGCGCGTCGCCCAGGGCGAGCATGGCGGTCGTGCTGGCGGTGGGCGCGAGATTGAAGGGGCAGGCTTCCTTGGGCACGCGGGCTTTGAGCACGACATCGCTGTGGCAGGCCAGCGAGGATCGGGGGGAACCGGTCAGCGCGATGATCTTCACGGAGAATCGCTTCAGGGCGGGAAGCAGGTTCAGCAGCTCCTCCGATTCGCCGGAGTAGCTCAGGGCGAGGATGACATCGCCATCATTGACCACGCCCAGGTCGCCGTGAAGGGCATCCACGCTGTGGAGCACGACGCTGGTCGAGCCGGTGCTGGTGAGCGTGGCGCAGATTTTCTGGCCGATGTGGCCGGATTTGCCGATGCCCACCACGATGATTTTCCCCCGGGCGCGAAGCGCGCGGACAATCACGTCCACGGCCTCGGTAAAGGCGGCATCCAGTTGGGCGCGCACCGCCTTGAGGGCGGCGATTTCGATGTCGAAAACCTTACGAGCCTGATCGAGATGACTCACGCGGGGAGCATGCGCCAGACCGCGGGCGGGATCAATCCAAATGGCGGCGCGGGGCGGCCGGTGTTATTCGGAGTTGGGGTAGGAGCCCAGAACTTTGACGAAATTGCAGTGATCCGAAAGGAGGTGGAGGGCCTTCTGCACTTTGCGATCCTCCTGGTGCCCCTCGAAGTCTATGAAGAAGAAATACTCCCAGGCTTTGCGCTTGCTGGGACGGGACTCGATCTTGGTCATGTTGATGCGGCACCGGCGGAAGGCGGCGATGGCGTTGTGGAGAGCGCCGACCTTGTGGGTGACACTGATCATGATGCTGGTGCGGTCCTGGCCGGTGGGAGGCGGACACTGCCGTCCCAGCACAAGAAAACGGGTGGCATTGGCCACGTTGTCCTGAATGTCGTAATCCAGAATTTCAAGGCGGTATTTTTCCGCGGCCAGCACGCCGGCAATGGCGGCGCTGTGCTTTTCGCGCGCCGCAAACTCGGCGGAACGCGCATTCGAGGAGGTCTCAATGATTTCGACGCGGGGAAGATTGGTTTGCACCCAGTTGCGGCATTGGCCGAGCGACTGGGGGTGGGCGTAGAGCCGGGTGATGCTGGCCCGGGGCCAGTTGCTCAAGAGACAATGCTGAACCGGGAGCACAATCTGCGCGACGATTTGGAGGTCGCTGTCCACAAACATGTCAAGCGTGTGGGTGACCACCCCCTCGGTCGAGTTTTCCACGGGCACCACGCCATAGTCCGCGCGATTTTTGCTCACCTCGGTAAACACGTCCGCGATGGTCTTCTGCGAAACGTATTGAAGGCTGGCGCCGAATTTGCGGATGGCGGCCTGGTGGGTGAAGGTGGCTTCGGGGCCGAGGTAGGCAATGGTGAGGGTCTTTTCGAGCGAGAGCGCGCTGGACATGATCTCCCGATAGATCGCCTGCAACCCCTCGTTGGTAATGGGGCCCTGGTTGAGGCGGGCGATTCGCTTGAGCACCGCCCGCTCGCGGTGGGGGGCGTAAATCTCCTCGCCGGCGCGGCGTTTGATTTCTCCAATGGCCAGGACATGCCGGGTGCGCTCATTGAGCAACCGGATGATTTGGGCATCCAGTTTGTCAATCGCTTTGCGGTGTTCAGGAATATGCATGGTTAAAAGGTGCTGGCTGCAAGCCCCGCCCGCCGCTCCTAGGCCGCCCGCCCCTCGCCGCCGGCGGGACCGGCACCGGCCTCCGGGTCCGCAGCCGGCGGGGACGCAGCGGCAGTTTCGGATGGGGCGGGGGTGTCTGTCGCCTGAGCCTCGGGCAGGGACAATTGTTCGGGAGGCACGGTGGCCAGGCCGGGCTCCGCCGTGGCCAGGGTTTCGGGCCGGGCAACCGGAATGCGGCGCAGCTCGTCTGCGGCGGGCAAATCCTCGAGGCTGCGCAGCCCGAAATATTCCAGGAAGACGGCGGTGGTGCCATAGGTCATGGGACGACCCACCACCTCGGCGCGGCCCACCTGCTCGATCAGGCCCCGCTCGAGCAACGTCTGCATCACGCCATCCACCGCCACGCCCCGAACCTGCTCGATTTCACCGCGGGTCACAGGCTGCCGGTAGGCGATGATGGCCAGCGTTTCGAGCGCGGGCTGGGAGAGGCGGGGTGGGCGGGCCTTGTGCCCCACCAAGGCCTTCAGCCAGGGGCTGTAATCGGGCTGGGTGACGAATTGCCACGCGCCCGCGACACACGCCAGCCGAAAGCTGCGCCCGGCGGTTTCGTGATCCCGGGCCAGCTCCTCGAGGGTGGCGGTGAGTTGCTCCTCCTTGACCCGTTTCAACGATCGGACCGTCTCGTTGCCTTCGGCGTGCTCGGGCGCTGCCGCGAACACGTCGCGAATTTCCTTCAAACTCAGCGGTTTTTGGGCTGAGAAAAGGATGGCTTCCAAAATCAACTTCAATTCCATGCGATGTACTCAGTTAACCCGCGCGCTTCAAGAGGGTTCGGCCGGGAGGGGGTTCGCCGCGCCGGCGGGCGCGGCCGCCGCGACCGGTTCGGCGTCCACGGGGGCAATGCGCTGGAGGTAAATCTCGCCGAACGCCTCGTGTTGCAGCGCGATGAGTTGTTTGAGGCGAATGAGCTCCAGCAAGGCCAGGAAGGTGACCACCACCTCCGCCCGGCTGGTCACCCCTTGGAACAGGTCGGAAAACCGCAGTTGCGGGCGTTCACTGATTTCCCGCAGCACGAACTCGATCTTCTCGCTTACCGACCACTTGTCCTCGAAAATGTCCCGTTGGTCCTCGCGCTGGGCCACGCGCTGGAGGATCGCGCTCACCGCGTTGACGAGATCGAAAATCGAGGCCTCGAGGCGGCGGGGCGGTTCGCTTTCAAATTCAAGTTTGACCGGCGCCCGGGGAAAAACCTGTTCCTGCCGGGCCTCCAGCTCGGCCAGTTGGGCGGCGGCATCCTTGAACTTCTTGTATTCCACGAGCTGCCGGATGAGCTCCCAGCGGGGGTCTTCCCCCTCGTCTTCCCCCTCGAGTTGGACCTGCTGGTCTTTGGGCAACAATTCGCGGCTTTTGATGTACATGAGGGTGGCCGCCATGACGAGGAACTCGCCGGCCACTTCGAGGTCAAGCAACCGGAGCGTTTCGATATACTCGATGAATTGCTCCGCCAGGCGGGTGAGGTTGACCTGGTAAATGTCCACCTCCTCCTTCTTTATCAGGTAAAGAAGGAGGTCCAAAGGTCCCTCGAAGACCTCGAATTTGACCTTGTAATCACCCATGCGACTCGAAGTTCAGAACGTCACTAATGGCCATCTTAAGACGGTGGGGGGGCCTTGGCAACGCCGGAGGAGGGCTCCCCCGCGGGCGGCTTGATCCAGTTGGAGCGGGCCTGGCCGGTCAGGTTGGCGGACGCGCTGGTCAGTAGTCAGTCAGTAGTCAGGAGGCCGGCTGGAGAGCCTGCTCGCGTTCGAGGAGAGTGGGGTGCGAGTAGTAGAAACCGCTGTACAGGGGATGGGGAGTAAGATTCGAGAGGTTTTTTTCGCTCAGTTTGCGCAGGGCACGGATCAGCGCAGCGGCTTCGCCCATGGTGGCGGCGGCGAAAGCATCAGCCTGGTATTCATGGCGGCGCGACCAATAGTGGGCAACCGGCGAGAACCAGAACGTGACCAGGCCCGCCGTCAGGCCAAAGAGCAGGAGCGCGGGGGCGATGTGGCCGGGCTCGAAGCCGAACGCCCGATAGAACCATTCCTGTTGCGCGAGCGTGGCGATGGCAAAGAAGGCCGCCAGCGAGGCAACCGCTGAGAAGCCGAGCATTTTGGGAATGTGCTTTTTCTTGTAATGACCGATCTCGTGAGCGAGCACCGCCTCGAGCTCGGGTTCGGCCAGTTGCTGGAGGAGCGTGTCGAAGAGCACAATCTTGCGAAAGCGTCCAAAGCCGGTGAAGAAAGCGTTGGCGTGGCGGGAGCGCTTGCTGCCATCCATGACCTGGATGCTGCGGGCGCGGAAGCGGGTACGCTCGGCAAGCTGGAGCAAACGTTGGCGTAGCGGGCCCTCGGGCAGGGGCGTGAACTTATTGAAAAGAGGCAGGATCAGCACCGGGGCGAGGACGGCCATGAGGAGCTGAAACGCCAGCACCGCCGCCCAAGCCCAAAGCCACCACCAGCGGCCGGTCCAGCCCACCAGCTTGAGCACCAACCAAAGCAGCGGCAGACCCAGCCCCACGCTCAGGAGCAATCCCTTGAGCCGGTCCAGCCACCAGAGCTTCGGGGTGGTGGTGTTGAAACCGAAGCGTTCCTCAAGGCGAAACTGGTGGTGCCAGTCGAGCGGCAGGTTGACCGTAGCCAGCAGGAGGCCGACGGCCAGAATGAAGGCGGCCATGCCCCACTCGCTGGAGCCGCTCCAGGCGGCGGCCTTGGCGTAGCCCCAGGGCAGCAGGCCGCTGAACAGCACCCCCAGCAGCACTGCCGCCTGCCAGGTGGCTTCGACCAGGTGGAAGCGGCTTCCAGCCAGGGTGTAAGCAACGGATTTGCGGTAGGTGCCGGCATCCACGGTGTCCCGGAAGGCCTCCGGCACCGCCTCTGCGTGGGCCCGCACATGCCGCTGGTTAAGCCGTTCGAGGGCCAGTTGCGCCACCCAACGCGCCATCACGAGGAGGACCACAGCCCAAGCGGTTATGGCGGCTCCATCCACAAGCATTCCTTGCCAGTGCGCCCCCGCTTTATGCCGGGCCCGCGTCCGACGGTTCGAACTCAAATCGAACATCGCCCAGCCGCTCCCGCACGGTCTGGAGAATGCGGGTTTCGTCCGCCGCATCCCGGGCCACAAACGTCACGCTGAACCGCAAGTAGGCGCCGGCGTCGTCCCATGGCACCGTCGAGATGAGTTTCTCGGTGATGAGCCACTGGGAGACGTCCTCGGCGGTGCGGAATTCGATCCGTGATCCATCGCGTTTCACCGCGGCGCGGGGCGCCTTGACGTAAAGGAAGAACGAACCGTTGGGTTTGCGAGCGTTGAATCCGACCCCGCGCAGCGCCTCCACCAGGGCGCTCATGCGGCGGGAATACTTGGCGGCGATTTTTTCCGTGATTTCCGGATGGTCAAAACCGTAGGCGGCGGCATGCTGGATGGCCAGGAACTGGCCCGAGTCGGTGTTGTCCTTTACATCGCCGTAGGCCTTGACCAGGAGTTCGTTGCCGGCCACAAAGCCGCAACGCCAGCCGGTCATGTTAAAGGTCTTGCTGGCGGAGTGGAGTTCGATGCCGACCTCCTTGGCGCCGGGAGTGGCCAGGAAGCTGAGCGGTTTGCCCTCGAAAACCAACGCGGCGTATGCGGCGTCATGAATGATTACGAGCTGGTTGCGCTGGGCGAAGGCAACGGCTTTGGCAAAAAACTCGGGCGTCGCGCTCGCGCCGGTGGGGTTGTTCGGATAATTCAGCACCAGCACCTTCGCCCGCTTCAGGATTTCGCCGGGGATACTGTCCAGGTCGGGGAGAAACCGGTTTGGTTCGGTCAGGGGCAGGTTGTGGACCAGACCGCCATAGTATTTGGCATGCGTGCCGAACACCGGGTAGCCCGGCGTGGTCATCAGGACATAATCGCCGGGATTGATCAGCGCGGCCGGCAGGATGGAGAGAGCGGCTTTGCTGCCGATCGAGTGGATCACCTCGGTTTCCGGGTTGATCCCGGACACGCCGCAGACCCGCTCCAGGTAACGTGCCGCGGCCTCCTTGAGACGGGCGTCCCCATTGTCCGCATACCCGCGGTTTTCCGGTTTCCGGGCCTCCTCGCACAGCGTGTTCACTACTTCCGGGAACGCCATTTCATCAGGTTCGCCAACGCCCATGTCAATGATTTCGGCTCCGGGATGGGCCGCCATGGCGGCGCGCTTGGCGCGCTTGATTTTTTCGAATTTGTAAATCGCGTGGGACTTGCCGTATTGACGGCCCCCGATGCGCTCCGCAAACAAGTTTTGTATGAATGATTCCGACATAAACATGCTCAAACAGGCCTGCCATACGGCGTCATGGACCTGCCCTGGTTTCGGGGCCAAACCCTAACTCAATCCCGCGGACGGCGCAAGGAAACCGCGCTGCGCCCCCGCTCTTCGTCTTTTCAGGTGGAGGGATGCGGCCGCCGTGTCCGGGGCGTCTCACCCATGAACCACCTGGCATAGGGATGTCCCGCCGCGGAGTTCCCGCCACCCCCGCCGTTTGAAAGACGCGCGAGAAAATGCCCGGGCGATGCTGGCGATGGGAATGGCTGGGCGTGCGCGGAGTACCCTGATCGGCGGATAAGGAGGTGAAGAAGCGGAAGAAAGTGTGGTGGGGCTGCATTTTTTGCTTGCATTTGTTATAGATATATGGTCTATATGCGGCATGCCTGCACGTCTGCCGATCCAA
>Ga0116188_1002221_pt1 | contig 15548 bp, 17 predicted proteins | sample AD_JPNTR2_MetaG_FD_89807 | JGI IMG/M metagenome (GOLD analysis project Ga0116188, IMG submission 89807) | Active sludge microbial communities of municipal wastewater-treating anaerobic digesters from Japan - AD_JPNTR2_MetaG | ecosystem: Engineered > Bioreactor > Anaerobic > Digestate | place...
GTCACTGAACCGAAGACCTGTTGGCTCCCTTCATCACTCCTTGGAAGCGAGCTGAAGAGCGTCGTCACTCCAAGTGCCGTAATACTGAAGACTATGACCTCGAAAATAGTATCGTAAAGTCGAGTCTCCAGATAAACAGCTGTAACGGCATTTGGAATGTTTGTACGTCCGATTATCACTTCCAACCCTTCTGGAAAGACGAGGTCGATTTTCGCCTGAAGAACCACAACCAGGAAAATCATCGACGCGGCGATAACACCCAGAATCTTCACGACCTTCACAGATATCTCCCTACTATCTTTTCCATCCTTCCATCCTTAACCATATTCTCTATATCGTTCGAAAGAATTCTGGCAAGATCTTCGGAACTCCTGGAGACGATAAAAACGTAATTGCTCTTCTTCAAAAAGATGGGACGGGGTGAAACCGACATTCTGCTCAATTGCTTCAGCTTCACGAAATCAACTTCGACCCCTTCAAAATCGAAGATCGAAGTTTCAAGATAAGCGATACCCCGGATATCTCCAGAAAGTTCTTCCTGAGTGAAGGCACCGCACAGGATATCTATCTCATGCGCTTCTACCGCTTTGATAGCCGCCTCTCTGCTCTCAAAGGCCATCGCCTCTATATGGTAACCTTCCTTTTCGTCTATTCTCTTCATGATCTCCCATTCCAGTCCCTTCAAACCGCCCGAACCGGCCTCGATCATCGAGGGGACATTCACAAAACCCAGCCGAACTCTCCTCTGGCGCTTCAAAGCCATAATGTAAACTATCAGAACTAGAGCGACGCCAACGGTGAACTGCGTCATCGCTACGTCGGGAGCACCTGCCAAGAGCATGACGATAGCCGAAAGCGAACCCATTATTCCGAACCAGATAACGGCCTGGAAACTGTTTTTGGATGCTACGACTATTACTGCGCTGATCAGGTAGAGGACACCGATCATGATCGCTACTGTATTCATCCCTCTCCCTCCGAGTTGATATAAGCACGGGCGATTACATGGGTGACCAGCGGGCCGGTTACCATCAGGGCAGCCACGAAAGCTATCGTCTCGATTATAGAGAGACAGCCGAAAAAAAAGGCCGAGACGACTATAAAAATCAGGCCGACGGTGTCGGCAATAGTCAAAAAGTGCAAAGTGGCGATTACTGTGTGTGCTATTATCGAACGCAGGGTTCCTATAACTACGAAAACCAGTCCAGCGAAGAGAAAAAAGTGACCTACGATTTCCATTATCTGCGCACCCCCAGATAATATGCCGCAATTATAGTGCCGCTGGTGTTTAATATGAGAAAGAGCAAGGCAACCTCGGATATGAAATCGACCCGCGTCACCAGTTCTATAAAGACTATCCCCACGAGAAGTCTGGTGGAAATTGACGAATATCCAATGAGTAATCTCCAAGGATTCTGTCCGGCTGAAAACCAAACCAGCATGGCTATTGAAGCCATAAGGGAGAACATCGTTATGTAAAAAATCAATGTTTCACCTCGTGGATCAGAAAACCTTCTCTATCCTTGGAAATGACTATCTCCTCAGGAGTCATGGTCACCGAAAGGATCTTGCCGAACTCCTCGATCCGATTTTCCGGTATTCCTTCAGACCTGACCGTGAATACTGGCCTGGAGAAAAGCAGCCTGAAAGACCGGAAAATGGCTGGGGGTAGCGACAGTAAGATCTTGAAAGCCATTCTTACAGATGGACCCTTCGGGATAAGTTTCGATGCAATGTATTGGACAAAACCCGAAACGATTACGCCGGAAATTAGAGCCATCGGTGTGATCTTTCCAAAAAATGTTATCCAGAGAAACAGGGAAATCGTGAATATCATTGATCCCACCCGACTGGCCGGGCCCGGAACGGTTCTTCAAGATCGAAATGCTGCATCCAGCCTGTCAAACCGTAATTATCTATTATTTCGAGTGCATCGTTGTATTCTTCCTGCGTAATCCTTCTGGATATTTCGGGGTATTCACTAGCCCTGTAAACTGGTCTGTACTGGGACATTAGCGATATGGGAACGGAGGCCGAAAGTTCGAAGGCCACGTATTCTGCCATCTCCCGGGTCCCCGCTAAATTTTCAGGAAGAACGAGATGCCTTATTATCACACCTCTCATTTCCTCATCTTTGAAAGAGCCGACCTGGGAAAACATCTCTCTGATCGCTTTCCTGGTAACCGACCAGTAGTCGGCAACGCCGGAGTATTTCTTTCCTATTTTGTCGTCTGTGTATCTTATATCGGCAAGATAAACGTCGACAATGCCTTCCAGAAGTTTCAAGGTATCGGGTCTTTCGTAACCGCTGGTGTTGAAGACAATCGGAAGCGAAAAGCCTCTTACGAGAGCATATTCATAAGCCCTGAGAAATCCGTAAAGGTTCGGCGTCGGAGTGACCAAATCCAGACAGACGGCGCCTTCTCTTTCTACGCTCAAGAAGGCTTCTCCGAGCCGTTCAACGGAAATCTCTCTGCCATTGTTTTTCTGGCTGAAGGCGAAGTTCTGACAGTATATACAGCTCATGGTACACCCGCTGAAGAAAACGGCTCCTGCCCCTCCCTTCTTTACCAGAGGAGGCTCCTCGCCAAAGTGTAAAACTATCGCCGAAACCCTGGGATCTGAAAACTGCCTGCAAAAGCCGGCCGTCATGAACCTGTTGACCCTACAGTTCTTCGGGCAGAGATCGCACGAAAGAATACGCTCCCCCAATATTGAAATCGCTTCCCTGACTTTCTCTATTCGTTGTCCGTTCAATCGAACACCTTCCTGATATACAAAACTGCTGCACTCCCACAAATTTTTAGCAAACGCCCTCGAGATTTATCAGGTTCGTTTCCGAAAATGCGTAAGGACCACCTCATCAATCACCGGTCGTCGTAATAAGCGATCTTTGCTCCGAGTCTGCTCAACTTTTCCTGAAAACGTTCGTAACCCCTGAATATGTGAGTCACGTTGTTTATAATAGTCTCGCCGTCGGCTGCCAGACCTGCCATGACCAGAGCCGCACCGGCCCTTATGTCCGGAGCAACAACCTCTGCACCGCTTAGCCTGTGTACACCAACTATGAAGGCCTGCCTGCTGGATACTTTTATCTTCGCTCCCATTCTGTTGAGTTCGTCAACGTAGCCGAACCGGTTTTCAAATACGTTCTCTTCTAGAATAGAGGTTCCTTCTACGGTAGCTAGAACGCTCGTTAGGAGCGGCTGCAGATCCGTTGGGAAACCGGGGTAAGGTTCTGAAGAAACGGTTACCGGTTTTAGCGGACCCTTCCAGAATCCTCTTACAAAGTCGTTTCCCTTCTCCACCCCTGCTCCCATCTCTTCCAGAACGCTTATCAGGGAGATTATGTGATCGTACCTGGCACCTTTTATGGTGATGTCTCCCTTTGTAGTCAACGCGCCAAGGAGATAGGTCCCTGCTTCGATCCTATCTGGAATCACGCTATAATCGCACCCGTGAAGATTGGAAACTCCGTACACCTCTATTGTTGGGGTTGAAGCTCCGCTGACTCTTGCACCACAGGAGTTTAAAAAACCCTGGAGATCGGTTATCTCCGGTTCACGGGCGGCATTTTCGATTATTACATGTGTCCCGCTCATCAGGGAGGCCGTTGTCATCAATTGCTCGGTGGCTCCGACACTCGGGAAGGGAAGCGTATAGATTATCTCTTTCTTGAACTCCGAAGGTGTCATAGCCAGAACATCGCCGTGTTCTTCCGAGATCTTGAAACCGAAAGCCTCAAGCCCTTTGAGGTGAAAATCAACCGGCCTTTGTCCTATGTTGCAACCTCCAGGCTTACCCACTCTCGCCCAGCCGCAGATCATGGCCAACGGGCCTATAACATTGAAAGAAGCTCTCATCTTCCTGACCAGCTCGTACGGCACCGACCCTATGAGTACCTCGCCCGGTTTTACCGTAACCGTTTCGTCCTTGAAAGTAACGACCTTTCCTATTTGCTGAAGTATGGAGATCATGGTCTCCACGTCTTTGAGCTCTGGGACGTTTTTTATCACAACGGGTTCTTCAATCATCACCGTTGCGGCAAGTATTGGAAGAACCGAATTCTTGGAACCACTTGCTCTGATCTCCCCGATCAGTTTTGTGTTCCCCGTGACTACCAGCTGACTCATCCGTAACCCTCCAATCTCTCTATGAGAAAAAGAGTGACCACAATATTATTCTATCAGAGCCCGGGCAAACACATCTGAAAAAGATTCACGGGTAATTTCACTTAATCGAACCGTCGTTGGTGTGAGATTCTCAAATTATGAACTTCGACTAAAAAAATAACTGTCTCCCTGAAGAACATCTGGTTCAGAGCAAAGCACTTTATAATTGTAAGGTAAATCTAGATGATTAGTTCAAGGAGTGAACATGGCAAAACAAACAATATTCTGGTTACTGGCGATCTTTATGTTGGTATCTTTCATCTCTTCTCCAACCAGGTTGTTTGGCGATCAGATCGAGATTGTCCGTGATTATTGGGGAGTCGCCCATATATACGCAGAAACAGATTTGGAACTCTTTTTTGGGGCGGGTTATGCCACTGCCCAAGACCGTATGTTTCAAATGGAGCTTTCCCGACGAAAAGTTGAGGGAAGACTGGCAGAAATCTACGGAAAGGACTGGCTGGAATCGGACAAACTCATGCGTACACTTGGACTTTACAAACACGCGCAGGAAATTGCCGATCAACTTCAGTGTGAGACAAAGAATATACTCGAAGCTTACGCCGGGGGAGTGAACTACTATCTGGAGACTCATCTCGACGATCTGAATCCTGCTTTCCATGAAGCCGGAATCGTTCCGGATCCATGGACGGTTGCCGATAGCATCGCTGTGTGGATGCGCATCTCAGAGAGATTTGACAGATCGTGGCAAAACGAAGTAACAGCCCTCCGCAGCTATGAGCAACTGTTGAGGAGTGGAGCGACTCAAGATAACGTTATTATAGATAATTCCGCCGCAATAGTAACTGAAGCCGATTTTATTAGTACCGATCCCGATATATACCGTCGTATCATGGAAAACGAAAATCTGAACGAGCTAAGCGCCTGGCCTGAGTGGGATTCATTGAAGGCCAGTCACGCCTGGACGATCTCAGGAGGCAAGACTATTACAGGTGGTCCTCTTTTAGAGAGCGATCCACAAATTGCGGTCACACTTCCTTCTCTCTGGTATGAAATACACCTTAGCGGCGGCAACTACAATGTAAGAGGGATTTGTGTCGCAGGCTCACCGGGATTTCTTATAGGCTGGAACGAACATCTAGCGTGGGGCGCAACTGCTCTTGGTTCGGATAACAGCGATCTTTTTCAAGAGAAACTCAGTGATGATGAATCCAGATTCCTCTTCAAAGAGAACTGGTATCCAGTTCAGTCTTATACCGAAGTGATCGATATTCGGGATGAAGAGCCTGTTGAAATTACTATTAACAGAACAATTCACGGACCCATTGTGGATGCGTTTCTCGAAGGAGCAAGACCCACAGAACACTTTTCATTGAAATATGTCGCCGCTGAAGAGATGAATACGCCTATAACGGGAATGTTATCAATGATGCGATCGAGGAACTGGAAAGAGTTCACCTGTGGATTGAGTGATTACATGTTCCCTGGTATCCATATTGTGTACGCCGATGTATCGGGTAATATCGGATACTATACAGCCGCTGCAATTCCGATCCGTTCTGGAAGGCCTGGACTTCCCCAGATCGGCTGGACGGGTGACGAGGAATGGAATGGTTACGTGCCATTTGAAGAGTTACCGCATGTTCTAAATCCTTCTTCAGGGTTCGTTGCCAGTGCAAATCATCTGCCCGTTGGAGACTGGTATCCGCATTCCTTAACGATTGGCACCGGTGGAACAGGCCATAACCCAAGAAGCATGAGGCTTTACGAGTTGCTTGATAATCAAGATGGCTTCACTTTTGCAGGCTTTTCGGAGATTCACCGGGACAATGTTTCGGCAATAGCCCGTGAATTTCTAATTCTCGCAGCAATTTTGCTCGAAAGGAACTCGCTTTCGCAGAATTCCTCGAGGTTTTTAAGCGCCTTCGATGGATGGGATTATCGGCTGGTAGAATACAGCAGGGTCTCTGATCTCGCCGAGACTCTCGTCCAGGTTATGCATCGTAGCCTCAGGAGTAATACAGCGACCGCTCTTCTTGCTTCGAAATATGGTGGAGGCCACGCTGGAAATATATATCTCCTTCGTTCTGTCCTTGCCGAGTTTGAAAGATCCGGGACATTGCCAGACGAAGAAGAGGTGACAATCTGGGTCAACCAGGTTCTCGAAACTGCCGCAGCTAGCATCCGGAAAAACGCCCCTCAGAAAGGACCGCAAGTTATGATCTATCAGGCTAATCTTGAAGGTTTTCCATCGATATATCCCGATGCGAATCGATATATGCCCTATCTCGCTACAACATCGGCAAATACCATCTGGTCGCAGTTGGGAAATTCATATACACAGGTGGTTGATCTCTCTGATATAAACAACTCCCGCGCATTCCTCCCGCCCGGAGTGTCCGAAGACCCACGAAGTCCTCATTTCTTTGATCAGGTAGAACTTTGGGCCACCGGAGAGACCCGTCCGGCTCCATTAAGCAGGGATGAAGTCATTAAATATGTCGAATCTGTTGAAACACTCTATCTGTATGTTACTGAAAAAAATAGGAACTCAGATGATGGCTGAATCAAACCCATTTTGACAAAACTCCATGAATGAATGTAATAATCAAACTGCTTTTTGTCGGTGTCTAAAGTCAGAAGCTTCAACCAAATAACGAGGTGTTTATGGATGAATTCTCTATAGAAAGTGCAGATCAAATACGCGAGCTCTGGTCAAAGACATACAACACAGAAGGAAAACCCGATTGGTCGCATATTTTGCCCTACTACGACGAGAATATTATATTTAAAGATACGATTCAAGAGATCAGAGGGCTTGAGGAATTCAAGAAGATGACAGAAAGGCTTGCAAAGAGATCTAAAGAGCTGAAAATGGCCGTCTTGAGAGTCGTGATGGAAGATAGAACTGTCTTTGTGGAATGGGAGATGACAATTCTCTTCAAGAAAACTAGGACTTCGGTAATTTATGGCGCGAGCCGCCTTTCTCTGAATAAAGGAGGCAAGATCATCGAGCAGAGAGACTATTACGACCTCTGGGGCGACATTTTCGACAACATCCCGGCATTCAGAAAACCTTACAGAAAGTTCATGAGAAAGCATTTCGGATAGGTGTTGCCAATGGAGAAACAGAAGAGCGCAATTGCCAGATATTGGAAACAATACAAATGGTCTAACATCTTCGCGATGATCAAAAACAACAAGGCAAATCCCGGGATCTGCAAAGATGATTTCAAGGATCGACTCATGGTAATCACAGGTGGAACGTCCGGAATCGGATACTACACATGCAGGAAGTACGCAAGCCATGGTGCGCGGATTCTGTCGATTAACAGAAGCGAAGAGAAATCGAAAAGGCTGTGCGATGAGCTCAAGCGAGATTTTGGTGTTGAATGCTCTTACATGATAGCCGATTTCAGCAGCCTAAAAGATAGCTTGAGGGTCGGGAAAGAACTCTCTGCCATGAAAGAGCCGATAGATGTCCTGATACACAACGCGGGAGTTTTCCTGAAGCACAGGGAATTAACTGAGGATGGTTTTGAAACGACATTCGCCGTCAATTATCTCTCTTCCTTCGTTATAAACTATCTTATAAAAGATAAGCTTAAGGCGCAGGAGAAGGCACGGGTGTTGATGGTGAATTCGGAAGGTCACCGTTTTGCAGTGTGGGGAATAAGACCAGACGATCTTAACTGGCAAAAGAGGCGTTACAGCGGTCTTCGAGCCTACGGTTCTGCGAAAACTGCCCAGCTTCTAAGCATGATGATCTTCAATGAATACTTCGAGGAAAGCGGAGTTACGATGAACGCAATGCACCCCGGAGCTGTGAGAACTGGAACCGGGAAGGAAAACGGCGCATTTTACAGATGGTATAAGAGAACGATAGTAGATAAACTCTCCCGCTCGCCTGAGATTTCGGCGGAAGCTCTTTACTACCTTGGTGTTTCGAGTGATCTCGAAGGTATAAGTGGAAAGTTCTTCAATTTGACGACGGAAGAAATTCCTGCTCCACCTGCTCTTGATATGGAAATCGCGAGAAAACTCTGGGTGGAAAGCTTACGAATGGGGGCGCTCAAAGATGGAAGTCTATGATGCTGTTGTTGTTGGTGGAGGAATAGCAGGATTGACAGGCGCGGCTTATCTTGCAAAGGCTGGAGCCAGTGTTCTTTTGCTGGAGAAGAACGAAAAGTGTGGCGGCCTCGTCAACTCCTTCTCAAGGGATGGTTTTCTTTTTGATGGCGGAGTGAAAGCGCTCGAAAGCGCGGGAATTATCCTGCCAATGCTCAAAGAACTCGGGATCGACATTGAAATAGTCAAAAACCCTGTATCCGTGGGAATAGAAGATAGCGTGATAAATGTGACTTCAAAGGAAAGCGTGAAAGAGTACTCCGATCTTTTAAAAAAGATGTATCCAAACAGCGAGGAAGACATCGAGAGAGTGATTTCATTTGTCAATAGAATCATGAAAGATATGGAGATTCTGTATGGTGTAGATAATCCTCTCTTCATGGACTTCAAAAACAACAAGTCTCATTTTGCCAGAGTATATGTGCCCTGGCTCTTCAAATTCCTCTTGACCCTAAGAAGAATAGGAAAATTCAAAATGCCCGTAGAAGAGTTCCTGGGAAAAATCGTTAAAAACAGATCTTTGAGAGATATCATAGATCAGCACTTCTTCAAAAACACCCCCACTTTCTTCGCCATGAGCTATTTCTACCTTTATCAGGATTACTTCTACCCGAAGGGTGGAGTGGGAAGTCTGGCGGAATCAGTGCATAACAAAGTTCTTGAATTTGGCGGAAAGATAGAAACCGGAAGAGAAGTAACCGAGATCCATGCAGGGAAAAAACTACTCGTGGATAACGGCGGAAGATCCTACAAGTACAATGAACTGGTGTGGACCGCCGATCTCAAGAGGCTCTACTCCATTTTAGAAACAGAAGGTCTGCCCGAAGCCGTGGTCGAAAAGGTTAACACATTTAGATCCGAGCTATCAAAAAAGCATGGTACCGATTCGATTTTCAGTGTTTTTGTCGCAGTGGATGAACCTCCTGAGATTTTTGAGGCAATTTCAAACGGTCACTTCTTCTACACTCCTTCTAGGAAGGGGCTTGGCGAGATTCATCGAAGCCAACTGAGAGACCTTCTGAAGAACTGGTCCGGGAATTCGAAAGAGGAGGCTCTCGACTGGCTCGACAGATTCTGTGAACTGGACACCTACGAGATATCTATACCAGTGCTCAAAGACCGAAACTCGGCTCCGCCCGGAAAGACGGGTCTGATAATCAGCACTCTTTTTGAATACGATATCGTAAAGAAGGCACATGAAACAGGTTGGTACAGCGAGTTCAAAGAAGAGTTCCAAAAGAAGATCCTTGGAGTTCTTTCAAATTCGATCTATCCAATGTTGAAGGATAAAGTCCTTTTCGCGTTTTCCAGCAGTCCTCTTTCAGTGGAAAGAGCGGTGGGCAGCTTCGAAGGATCTATCGTCGGCTGGTCTTTCGAAGAACCTATACCTGTTGTGTCTAGCATGATGAAAGTCACTGACTCTGTTAAAACACCCATACCCTGTGTCCTCCAGGCTGGGAAGTGGACCTACAGCCCTTCCGGTGTTCCGATGTGTATATTGACCGGTAAACTTGCAGCCAGAGAAGTAATTAGAAGAAAATCAAGAGAGAATCGTATGACTAGATAGGACGGTTAATCTCAAGAATAATTCTCTGTGCAGAATTAAACTGTATAAGCTCGAGAAGGTGAAATATATTGTGTGAAATTTTGTTGCTAGGCAATCCTTTGCTCCGGGAAAGGTCTTCTACAGTCACGGAATTTGATAGCAAAGAAACATTAAGCCAGATTGCCCAGCTCAAGAAGACTCTCGATGAATTCAGACGGGAGAACGGTTTCGGCCGTGGTATAGCCGCGCCACAGATCGGAATACTGAAGAGAATAATCGCACTCGATCTCGGAAAAGGGAGCTTCGTAATCGTGAACCCGCAGATCGTAAGTGTAAGCGGATTTAAATTAACCATGTGGGACGATTGCATGTCCTTTCCCGATCTGCTGGTCCGTCTCGAAAGAGACAGTTCAATAGATCTGAAGTACAGAGACGAGATAGGAATCGAACATGAATGGCTGAATTTAGGCCATGCAGAATCCGAACTATTGCAGCACGAGATAGATCACCTCGACGGTATTCTGGCCATCGATCATGCGATCGACGCATCGAGTATCATCTACCGCCGCGAATACGAAAAGAACCGCGAGTATTTCGACCGACTCGTTGACTACAATATAAAACCAACAGTTTAGTCGTTTCGAGTTGAGTGGACTGAGAGCACTTAGAACGCCATAGGTGGGATTTACGAACAGATCCGAAACAACGGGAAGGTAGGGAGTTATAATTGCGTTCAATATTCGCGACGACTCGAGATCGCTGCAAATTGCATGAGGATATTTTTTCATAGTTTATAATGATTATATGGCATAAGGCATGGATCTTACCTAACCGTTTCAGGAGGTGTTTTTTGTGCGACGAGTTTCAGATGATTTTGGAAAGGGTCTAAGCGTTTCACCTGAGGCTGCTCTGGAGTTCGAGATTCAGGGTGAAAGGTTGCTGACGAGAGTCAATGAACTTATGTCCGCCAGAGAGGATATCTCTGAGCTTGTAGGTATGAATCCGCTTTATATAATGTACGACAACAATTCGAACCATCTGCGCTTTATCTCAAACGTCTTGAGACTCAACGATTATGACCTGCTTGCCAGAACGCTCCCCTGGGTTTACAAGACTTACACCTCCAGAAATTTCTCGGAAGATTTCTTCCCGGAAGTCTTGAAGACCTGGATGGAAGCGATAAGAGAGCACCTCACTTCTGAGAGTTCGGAGCAAATTATAAAAGTGTATGAGGCTATGCTTTCCTCTCACGATTTATCGGTGAAGAGTTCGGAAGATGCTCTCATAGGAATGAATGTCGATGAACGGTGGAAGGTAATAGAACAAAAGGTGGTTCTCGCGCTACTAAAGGGCAGCTATCGCGAACTTCAGGAGATTGCAATCGACACTATCAAAGATGCAAGATCCCTCTCCGATTTCTACCTCAAAGTGGTCCAACCCGCGATGTACGAGATAGGCTCACTATGGCAAACGGGCGAGATATCAGTTGCGGAGGAGCATCTTGCTACCTCGCTCATGAACAGGCTTATGGCCAGCACATACAGTATGATAGACACCGTTCTCGCCCATCCGAGAAGGAAGGCGATAGTTATATGTTCGCAAAACGAGTATCATGAGCTTGGAGCTAGAATTCTCGCCGATCTACTGGAGCTTAATGGCTGGAATGTCAGCTATCTGGGTGCGAATACTCCGGTTTCGGAAGTTCTGAATCATCTAAAGAAAAACACTCCCTTTCTTCTTGCAGTCTCAGTTACTATGTCGTTCAATCTGGTTCACACGAAAAAGTTGATACAATCGGTGAGGTTCGATAGCGACTTAAAAGGGATGAAAATCATGGTCGGCGGACTGGTGATAAACGAATCGGAAGATCTGTGGAAGATATTGGGAGCCGATGGAACGGCTTCCTCTGCGGTAGAAGCCGTTGAAATGGCAAAATGCTGGTGGGAAGAGCGTGAATGATCTGAGAGAGGCGATCCTGGGCAGTCTGGACAGGTTTTTCGATAGTCTGGAGAACTTTTCGGGAGCGATTCTTGTTCTATTCGACTCGGAAGGTCGAATACTGGATCACAGTCCATCACTTTCCGCTTTGATCGGAGGCAGGAAGGAGTTCGTCGGAGAGAATTTCGGAAAGTATATATTGGACAACGGGATCAAGTTGATGACAAATGAGCGGCCGGGTCTCGTCAGGTTGGGGATGACCGACTCGAGATCCAATATACATCTTGTGAGCGGCTTCGTAATAAAGACAGATGCTTCTCGCTGGTTGTTCTTCGGAGAGAAGATAGGTCTCTCAGCAGGAGACATCATGGAGAATATGTCGAAGACAACGGACGAGCTGGCTTCTCTCACGAGAGAACTGGCAAAGAAGAATAAAGAGCTCCAGGCGGCTAATGCCGAAATTGAGAGACTCATGAACTGCGATCCTCTCACAGGACTGTCGAACAGACGCGATTTCATGAAGAAACTCGATGAGGAGATCGAGAGTCTTTGCTCCACATGCAAACCTCTCTCGGTAATCATGGCCGATATAGACGACTTTAAAAAAGTGAACGACACGAGGGGTCACCCCGAAGGTGACAGGGTATTGCAGCTGTTTGCCAAGATACTCAACGAGATAATCTCACCGAGGCGGACCACGGTAAGGTACGGCGGCGAAGAGTTCATAGTAATGCTGCCCGAGACAAATGGAAAAGAAGCCGCCGAAATTGCCGAAGAAGTCAGGAGTAATTTCGAAAGAGAGACTGAGAAACAGCTCGGCTTCAAGGTAACGGCCAGCTTCGGAGTTGCCACCTTCAGGCCTGAAGATACGAAGACAAGCATACTGAAGCGTGTGGACGATGCCCTGTACAGCGCGAAGTCCGGCGGAAAAAACAGAGTAGTACGCTAATAGTACAATCGGTCGCCTTTGGAAGCCTGTCTACTTTCTAAGAACGATTGTTGATAAGAGCCGAGAAGAGCGCATTCGAGAGTTCTAGTCCTTTCTCTTCTTTTCGCCCTCTTTTCTTCCCGTTCCTGGCCAAGAACTTGGACGCGCAGCGTCTGAACAAGTAATCGCTCCTCGCATCTTTTCCTTCTATCCTATGACCTCAGTTCACGATACGCCCAGGTCCTTTAGAAGGTAATAGTCGAGTTGGCTATTTCCCAGTTCTTTTCCCAGAATGTGTAGCTCACGCTGGGCAAGCCGTCGCAAAGATCTTTGAGCCAGCCGGCCATGTGAACACCACCATTCACGTCGAAGCCTGCCGTGACTTTATAGCCGACCTGTGTAGCGCTCCCGGCAGAGGCAATCGTTTCTCCTTTTATCCATGGTACAAATTGGACGAAAGGCCCCGCCACATAATAAACATAGGCCGATAGAGTCAGCGGTAGCGAACCCTTGGCCGAGGCGTTGACTTTCGCGTTTGCCTCGAACTGGAGACCTGAATAGTTGGCCGAGTACGAAACGCTCTTGCTCCAACCATTTTGATACTTGACTGTAAGCGTCGTATTTGCCGAGAGTGTTGTGGAGGCGCTGAAGCCTATTACACCGTAAATTTTGGCCTCCGCGTTCGCATCGAATTTTACTTCCATAACGAGCGTCACCGGAACACATGATACCCAGAAGGTTATCCACTTGGTCTTGGTTGTTATGTTCTTTGTCCAACTCTTTTCGAGAGCAGCTCCCGATGAGACTTCAATAAACGGTGTCAATGAAGGGCTGAAGCTCACAGTCGTCTGGAATCTCTTCAAGACATATTTGTAGTTCCACCAGCTGATTTTCTTCCATTCGTGCTCCCACAGAAGCGACGCACCGAATGTCAGGCTGACGGTTAATCCCGGTTCGACCGTCAACGTCTGATACGAGAATTCGTTCGAGAAAGTATGGGAGACATAGAAACTCCAGGAACCTGAGTAATCTTCCTTGAAGACATAAGGTTTCGATTCGGTCAACATACGGGTTTTGGGACTATTGAAGACTACTGTGAAGGCGGCATAGTCTCTCAGCTTCGCCATGATCTCTTCGTTGTCCGGTTTCATAAGTTTTTCTGGCGAGCCGCCTCCGGTAGTTATTTCTTCCTTGAGGGAGATCGTGTTTTTGTCATAGTTAAGACTTGCCTTGAATTTCGTACCTCCACCCAGATCTAGCGACCAGTCTTTAAGGGGTTTTTCGCCATGAGGGGATAATAACTCGAAGATCTCCGATCCCTCCGGAAGAACGATTGTAGTTGTCTTTGTAGTAACGAGAGAGTTTTTGGAGGAACCAAGGAAGGCTGTCTCGAAAGCCTTTCCGTCTATCAGGTCTTCGAAGTACTTGAGCATGACCTTCTCCTCGGAGAAGTTCTTACTCGAGAACTCGTAACTTCCCGGAAACTCCTTGGATTTTGTGATAAGCCCGCTGACTTTCATCGTAATAACACTCTTGTAATTACCGCTCTTGTCGACCGAGATGTCTATGTCTCTGTCTCCGAAACCAGGTACCGATGAGTAGAGAAAGAAGTAGCCCTTTGAGATTTCATCATAGAAGTTATTGAAGACCTCATCATGCAATTCGCGATCGGAAAGAGCCTCACTGTGCTGAATATAGACTTTTGCCAGATCAGAGGAAGGGACATATTCTGTACGGGTAATGACCGCGTTGCCACCTGGCTGGATCACGATTTTGTCCTCTACGGTTCGCTTGAACTGTGTAGAAAAAACCAGTACAGACGATAGAAGAATAACCGTAACCAGGATCTTTCTGAACATGTTTACACCTCCTTTCAATTCATACGTATGAGTATAACACTGTCGATATGTGTATACTATCAAGCGGCTAGACAGTAATTTAAAAAATTCGAGACCTGTTTTTCTAAATCATGTGCTTAAACAGGGAGTTATCGTGGAAAATCGGGCAGGCAATGAGTTAGTTATACTATGTATTTTTTTGATCGGAGGGATCTGTCTTGATAGAAAAGAAGATCGAATCTCTGTTCGAAGATCTTGCAGATACAGGAATCGCCGCAGCTGTCTTGAAGGACGGCAAAGTCGTATTCGTGGAAATGTAATGGAACTAACGCCATTGCAGGAACGATGTTTTAAAGAAAGAGGCGAGTCGTTCAAAGGCGAGATCACACAGGAATCTGGAGAAATCAGACTTTCTTTAATCAGTGATAATGGCTGGAGTGATTTCGACCCTTTCTCGAGCCGCTATCTACAGACGAACTCTCGGAGTACGCGGGAAGATATTACTGCCGAGATATAGACACGGGCTACGATATCTCTGTCGCTGAAAGGGGCTTGCTCTTGCGCAACATAAACCCGCACCACGATGGTATGAATTTCCAATACCGGCCGGCGATAAAGGATATCTTCTACACTTTTGCGCCGCCGTACATCGCCTGCTACTTCAGTGTTGAGTTCTTGAGAAACCATAACAATATCATCGAAGCTTTTATCTTCAGAGATTACGATAAGGACGGCAGAGAGTACCTGAGATTTTTGAAAGTCTAGCACTCTGAAATAACTATATCCTGCAAAAAGTGAAAAGCCTTTGGATCGCTTCACACAGTAATTCAAAGCAATTCTCTACGATATTACGATATTCTTTGCAGTATTTTTGGAGAGAGTCTATCGGAAATATTGGAATTGAATATTCGTATGATATATTAGACCGTATCCAATAAATAGGCGAAGAAAGAAATAAGGCAAAAGAAAAGGGACTCAACTCCATATAGAATGTTTTTTATGAGAAAAACAAAACGAGAGGAGAGAGTCCCGAAGAA
>Ga0116188_1002223_pt1 | contig 15544 bp, 16 predicted proteins | sample AD_JPNTR2_MetaG_FD_89807 | JGI IMG/M metagenome (GOLD analysis project Ga0116188, IMG submission 89807) | Active sludge microbial communities of municipal wastewater-treating anaerobic digesters from Japan - AD_JPNTR2_MetaG | ecosystem: Engineered > Bioreactor > Anaerobic > Digestate | place...
CCCGGGCTGTCTCCGCCTGCCGTCAAGATCCCGATGTGCTTGCCCATATGGTTCCTCGCAGCCACAGAAGTCCGGCTCCGGGCGGTGGAATCGGAAGCACTCGGAGCAAACAGCAACAGCCGCCCGGTAGGAGCGGGCGAGAAAGCCGAAACCGCGGATCAGAAGACGGCCCGCTCAAACCATAGCCTTTCGCAACTCATGCTTGAGCTTGTGGATCTTTTGCCTGATCTCCCTCAGTTGCCGGTAATCCTTGGCCTGGACGGCGGCGTCCCGGGCCTGTTTGAGTGCACGTATTTCGGCCTTTATTTTGCTCTTCTGCTCCCCCACGGCGCGGTGGTGAGCGTGCATGTCAATACCCAACACCGTGCACAACCGGGGGAGAAGTTCGTGCTTCGGCAGCTGGGAGTAGCCCCGAATGCGTTCGTCCTCAATGCCTGACGCCAACTCACGCAACTCTGCTACGGTCTTCTTGCTCAGATCCTCGTAACTGTACTCCATGACGTCTCCCTCTCCTCAGTAATCTTATGTCACCAATGTCCCTAGACAATCCTGTATCAGACCTAATCCGAGGGCCGCTTCCCGCCACTCGTCACCGCTTGGCGCCCGACCCCGGTTGTCCGGCTTGTCGCGGGACAAGCCGACGTTCGAAAGGCCACGTCGAGGTGAAACCCCCGAGGTTTGCAGGCTCATCGGCCGGCATTTCTCCACCGGTGAGTGACGGATCACATGGCCATTATAGGATCTGCCGACGGAATTTATACGAAAGATCAGGTGCAAGTTTTCCATACGGTGAGGGGCGCCCGCGGTGGAGTTTGGAGGTGTGCAAAGTGTCCGGGCGGCTTGCAGGGCCCGACCCGATGGAAGGCGAATGGCCGCCTCAGCGAGAGAGATCTTCTCTCGGCAACCGCCGCCGAGCTTGCAACTCCGCTCCGTCTCGGATAGGATCAATAACAGCTGTCACGGGTTCTTTTACACGTTCTGACGCTTGGCGGCACGGGTCGACGTGCGCCGGAGTGTCCGCCCGACAGGATGTTCGCCTGATCCTGCCGGAGGCTGGTGGAGAGTGTTCCATGCTGGGATCCTCGCTCTCTAAGGGTAGGTCGGACCCAACGATTTCCGAAGGCAAGATAGACCCCGGCAGCCCCCTCTACCGTTTTTTGCAAGAACTTCCAGGCCTATCGGCGAGGCAAGGATCGCTGAGTCTCCAGAGACTGTCACCAAAGACCTGTGTCTTCTTGTGTAAGCCCGACTCGGGGCCGCCTTCCCTGGTCTGCAAGTTTTTTGCCGTTCGGCCGGGTCTCCCGGCCGACGAGGCTTGCAGCCTGATGCGGTACGAGCTCATGTGCCTGAAGCGGTTGCGGCTTGAGGGTTTCAATGGTCCGCCGACGCAGGTGGTCCGGCCTCTGGGCAGTCACGCGGAGATGGGCTGCGTACTGGTTGAAGAATTTGTAATGGGAGAGGACCTAGACCATGCTATCGCTGCGGCCGTGCATCGTGGGGATGACCAGTGTTTGGTGAGCCGGCTGCATTTGGCGGCCGCCTTTTTCGCCGAGTTGCATGAGCGACACCAGGTTCGTCGGCGCATCCCGTCTTATCGGTACTGTCAGGAATTTCGCCGAATGGTGACCGCTCTGTCCCGCGCGGAAGAGATCCCGGAGAGTGACTTGGATCGTTTGTCCCCGTTAGTTCGCCGCTGGGAGGCCGGCGCCGAGAAGTGGGACGCGGAGAGCACCTTGCTTCATGGGGACGCAACGCCGACCAACTTTCTTTTCCCGGAGGAAGACGTTATCGTCGGGATCGACCTGGAGAGGATGCGTCTGGGGGATCCCATGCTGGATCTGGGTTTTCTTACCGCGGATCTGAAACATCACTTCGCTTTCCGGGCCCACTGCGCGCAGGGTGCGGAACCGTTTATCCATGACTTTCTCGAGTTCTACCGGCGCAGGAGAGGTTTGGCCAAGGCCGACTTTACATCCTGCTTGGATCGCCATCGCTTCTTTATGGCTCTCGGAGAACTGCGCATCGCTCGGGATCCCAGCCTTCATCCCGGACATCGAAGGTGGTTGGTGGCGGAAGCCGCTCGCTGCCTGAGCTAGAGGAGGATTGAGTATGACGAATGCCGGAGGTGATTCGGGGGAAGGAAAGTTGCAGGAATCAGTCAGGGTTGAAGAGGCGACGGTCGAGAAGGAACCTGCGACGGTTCCGATCCGGACCGTGTTGTTCGACATATACGGTACCTTGATCGATATTCAGACCAACGAGAGCCGTGACGACATTTTCGATACGTTGAGCCGCTTTCTGGAGTATCGGAACATCTTTATCGGTCCCCGGACATTGAAGGAGCTTTACTTCGCGGAACTCCATCAGCAATTTGCCCGAAGCCGGGAGAAGTGTCCGGAGGTCGACGTACTTCGCGCTTTCGAAAGCGTCTTACGCGATCGGGGCCGCAGTTCTGACCGCTATCTATCCATCTTGGTTACGCAACTGTATCGGTCCCTTACGCGGGAACAGTTCGCCCTCTTCCCGGACACCTTCTGGACCCTGACGGAGTTTCGAAGGCGTTATCGGATGGGTATCGTTACCGATGCTCAACGGCTCTTTTGTTGTCCCGAACTCCGGTCGCTCCGGATTGAGGATTTTTTCGACGCCATTGTGATCTCCTCCGACTACGGATTCCGAAAGCCGGATCCTCGGTTGTTCCACATCGCCTTGGCGGCCATGGACGCAAGAGCAGGAGAGACGGCATATATCGGTAACAAGTACGAGACGGATCTCTTGGGGGCGAAACGGGCCGGCTTACGCGTCGCCGGTTTGATCCACCAGAGTGACGAGGCCCGCAGAGTGTATGCGGACAAGCCTGCACCGGATTTTGTAGCACAGAATTTGGGGGAGGCCTACCGCCTCATCAATGAGATGGGAGGGGCGGCTTGAGCGGGAGCGAGAGCCCGCCCTAGTCCTTCTTTGCCAAGCGCGCGATGTAGAATGTGTGAGACTCTCACCTCCCTGAGCTCCTACGTTCAGACCTCCATAGTCTCTCTATGCTAACGCATTGAGGCGTAAGCGGAGCGTTGACAGAGAGGGTCAGGCGTCTTATGTAGGAAAGTGAAGTCGCGATCAAGGTAGAGAAAATTCTCCAAGGAGGTGCACTATGGCATTGCGTGATTTGATTCCGTTGCGTTCCAATCGTCGGGACGTTCCGGTGCGGCGCGAGCAAGAGCACCCCTTTGCTGCTTTGCAGCGGGATATCAACCGGGTGTTTGACGAGTTTTTCCGGGGCTTCGGCCTGACACCGGCAGTCTTGGGTGAGGAGCAGGCCTGGCCGACCTTCTCCCCACGGATCGACGTCGTGGAAAAGGATGATTGCTACGTCGTATCCGCTGAAGTTCCCGGCGTGGATGAGAAGGACATCGAAGTGACTCTTCAGGATGGAGTTCTAACCATCCGCGGTGAGAAAAAGGAAGAGAAGGAGGAGCGCGAGAAAGACCGCTATTACTATGAGCGGGTTTTCGGTTCTTTCCGGAGGAGTATCCCGTTGCCAGCCGAAATCGACGAGAGCAAAGTTTCTGCCGAGCTGAAGAAAGGGGTGCTGCACATCACCCTGCCGAAATCGGAACGGGCCCTGAAGGAGGCCAAGAAGATTCCCGTCCAGATCTCTTCGTGACGGACAGAGGAGGGGGACGCTCGGCCGACCCGGGGGACGACATTCTTGTAAGGTTTGCGGGACAGATCGTCTCCCTCCAATCGCTCAGCTGGCGTTCCTGACGCGACGCGAGCAGGAGTAGCCCTTCGCGTTCTCTAGCTGCCGGGAGCTCTGGGCCCACCGAGTGGAGAGGCGGCCGTATCGAATCTATCCATCCTGAGGGGGCGCAAGTTCCCGGCCTGGAAGCACGCTGCAAAAGCCGGGCAGTAATGTTCCTTCCAGCCCCTTCCGCCGGAATCAAGCGACTTTCCCGTGGTGTTCCCCGGAGGTTGTTATAGCTCCCCGCAGAAACACGAGAAGGAGTGTGCCTCGCCTACTAGCCTGCCGCCGCACGGTTCAAACAGAACGTAGGAGACGGCCAAACACGTCACGAAGTCGGAAAGTACATTTCCGAGAGATACTCTCGCAGCATCCTCCGGGTTGAAAAATTGGGAGCGATCGAGCGGATGGACTCCTTCATTCGCTCCAACCATTGTCGGGGGATTCCGGCGGTGTCTCGCGAGTAGAAGCAAGGAACAATTTCATTCTCTAAAAGTTCATAGATGGAACGGGCGGTGGAATCCTCGTCGTGGCCTTCGATGACCCAGCCGTTTTTCCCGTTGTAGCCCTCACACCACCAGCCGTCCAGGACGCTAAAGTTCAACGCCCCGTTCAAAGCCGCCTTCTGACCACTGGTGCCGCTCGCTTCTTTGGGAGGTTCAGGGTTGTTAAGCCATACGTCGACCCCCGTGACGAGGTGGTGGGCCACCTGCTTGTCATAGTTGTCGATAAAGGCGATGCGCCCGCCGAATTGAGGGGAGGCACAAGCTTCATAGACCTCACGGAGAAGAAGTTTGCCCGGCTCATCGGCGGGATGGGGTTTGCCCGCGAAAACGATTTGCACAGGCCGCCACGGGTCCAGCAAGAGTCGCTTAAGACGCTCCGTGTCTCGTAGGATCAGGTTGGCTCGCTTGTAGGTTGCAAACCGGCGGGCAAAACCGATGGTCAGCGCTTCCTGATTCATCAAGAGCCCATGGGCCACAAGCTGACCTGACGACAGAGCCTGGGACATCCAAGACGAACGTGCACGACTACGCATGAAATTGAAGAGTTTTCCCTTTAGAGTAAGGTGGGCATTCCAGAGTTCCTCATCCGGGATTCTCATGACGGCTTCCCATATTGCGGGGTCGTCCTGCCTCTCCCACCAGTTCTCGGGTAGATAGCGCGAAAAAAGCCGGACCATCGTTCCAGCCAACCAAGTAGGAAGATGAACTCCGTTGGTCACTGAGATGATAGGAACCTGCTCGACGGGACGATCGGGAAACAGAAAGTGCCACATGGCCCGAGACACTTCGCCGTGTCGCCGGCTGACGGCATTGATTCTGCCGGCTGTTCTCAACGCCAGAATTGTCATGCTGAAAGTACCCTGGTTGGGAGCACTGCCCAGACCGAGGAGCTCTTCTCGGCTCATGCCCAGATCTTCCCAGTAACGTCCCAGGTGCTGTTCTATCAAGTGATGAGGGAAAGCATCATGGCCGGCTTCCACCGGAGTATGAGTGGTGAAAACAAGCCGCTTGTTCGTTGCTTCCAATGCCTCGGCTAGACTCTTCCCCTCAGACCTTTCCTGACGGATGAGTTCGAGAGCCGCGAAGGCCGCATGACCCTCGTTGAGATGAACGACCGTCGGATTGTAGCCTAGCCGGCGTAAAACACGGATTCCCCCGATCCCCAAGACAATCTCTTGTCGCAGTCGTACTTCGATATCGCCCACATACAGACGAGCGACCATATCGCGGTCCCAAGGCTCGTTTTCCGGGATATCCGTGTCCATCAGATAAATAGGAACACGCCCCACTTGTAACCGCCATAACGCTACCCGGACGTGACGGTTGTCCAACAAGACGTCCACCAGCAGACGGCTGCCGTCGTCATCCAGTACGGGCAGGAGAGCGGTCTCTTCGATCCGAAGACGTTCATAGAGGGCCTCCTGGCTGCCGTCGGCGACCAACCTCTGGCGGAAATATCCCTCAGGGTATAGCGCTCCCACGGCGACGAACGGGATTCCCATGTCGCTGGCTTCCTTGCAAGTGTCGCCTGCCAACAGTCCCAGTCCCCCCGAATAGATGGGCACGGATGTGTGGACGGCAAACTCGGCGCACAGATAAGCGACGAGATCTTGCGAGCGTTCGGGGTAATGTTGCTGGAACCAGGTGTCGGTTCGGCGATGGTAGTTGTCGAACCGGTCGACGACGGAGTCATACAGCTTAACGAAAGCCGGATCCGCTGCGGCGGCCGCCAAGCGTTCCGGTGAGGCGTTCTGTAAGAGCTTTACCGGGTTGTTTCCCGTCTTCTCCCACAACGCCCGATCGAGAAAACGAAACATCCGCCGGGCGTCGGCGTTCCAACACCACCACAGGTTGTACGCCAGCACTCCCAGGCGGTTGAGCCGTTCCGGTAAATGTTCGAAAGTTGGTATCTCAATTTGCATAGCCACAACCTTGTCAAATACTTGGAGGTTCGAGGGCTTAAGGAAGAACCCAAAAAAGAAGAAGCGGGGCGCGTCTCTGACGCTCCTCTGCTCTGCAAGGGAATTAGGGAAACGTTTTCTTATCTACCATTGAGACCACAAATCTCTAGTCCCAGTCGATGGGGCGCACCGGCGTCTCCAATTCGTCCTTGGATTCCAAAGCCGCCCGGAATTTTTCCTCCAGGCTACTTTTCCGCTCTTTCTCGTCGGCGAACGCCTTCGCAAACATCTCATCGCTCCGGGCCTTACGTTCCTGCTCCTTACGTACCGCTTCTTCCAGAGAAGAGACCTGCTTCGGTTGTTCACTGCGCAGAACCAAACCGCTGGTCCTGTCTATGACCAATCGAGTATGGCAACAGGGACATTCAATCGTCCAAGGTTGTTTCACCATCTCACATCCACCCCTAAGAACCACCCGCCTCGCGTGTTCCAGACATGGGCGGTACCCGAAGATGTACCTAATTTGGCACATTTGCGCGGAATCGGTCAAGAGTGCCGGCAGTCATTAAATTGGTGAAATCCGGCATTGCCGAAACGTAACCGTCGTCCGCTTTGAGACTGGAAGGGAAAGTCGGGAGGCCGCCCGAGCGTCGGGAGCCCAAGAATCGCAAACCCACGATGCCGAGAAAGCGTAGATGGGTCGGATACCGCGGATGAATCGTACAAAACCGTTCAAGTTGTGCGGGGACTGAGATCGATTTGATGCACCCCGCCGGGGATTCCGCGGTCTTGGATCCTAGAACCTATCGAATTTCACCGAACAGATGCGGAACAACCCAAGATTTGGAAAGTGGAACACTTGAGAAGCACTTCGCAAGCTATTCCAGTTGGCTTGTGAGGAGCCGACAACCCGTCTCGGTCACCACGACGACGTCCTCGATTCGGACACCGAATCGACCGGGAAGGTAGATACCCGGCTCAACGGTGATCACCATGCCTGTCTCGAGCAGAGTCTCGACACCGGATGCGAGCCGTGGAGGTTCGTGGATCTCGAGTCCCAAACCGTGTCCGGTGCTGTGAAGAAATCGGTCCCCGTAACCGGCCCCCTCGATTACCCCGCGGGCGGCCGCATCGACCGCCTTCGCCTTGACCCCGGGGGCCACCTCCGCTATGGCTGCCTCCTGTGCCCGCCGCACGACGGCGGCAATTTCTTCCACGCCCGGAGTCTTTCCCGGAGACGTGCGAGTCAAATCGCTGCAGTACCGATCCAGTTTCAAGCCGAAATCCACAAGCAGAACTTCATCCGAATCAACCGAAACGTTGCGGGGTGTCGCGTGAGGAAGAGCGCTGTGTTCTCCCGAGGCTACGATGGTGGAGAAAGAAGGTCCTTCACTGCCTCGGCGTCGACTCAAAAACTCCAAGAGTCCAGCCAGTTCCCGTTCAGTGGCTCCCGCAATACGCTGCTGCTCAAAGTCTTCGTGAACCTGGACGGTTTGTCGGCAGGCGTGTTCCAAAAGAGCAATCTCCTGCGCCGATTTCACCATCCGCAGTTCTTCCAACCATCCTGAAGCCGCCCGAAGACGACCTCCGTCATGCCACTCGCACAACTGGAGGTAGTCGGAGTAAGACAAGTGGTTGGCTTCGAAGCCCAGTATGGCCCCAGCCGGGAGATGTTTCCGCAGGGCCGGGTCAAACGCTCGGTCCGACTGCACGACGATACACTCGGCGGTCTCCTGCCGGGCCTGCTCGAAATAGCGACCATCGACGAGAAGCTCAATCCGATCGTTTAAGATCAACGCGGTGCCGGAGGAGCCGGAAAAGCCAAGCAGCCAGTAAAGGTTGGGCGGGTAGGTAACGATGAACCCGTCCCAGCCCTTGGCCCGAGCTCGCTCCCGGAGGCATTCCCTTCGCTCGCCGTGCTCGTTCATGATTGCGTATCGCCGGCTCCCGTTGGTGGCTTTCGGATGCTGGGGGTGATGAAGAAAAGAATCTCCCGCGTCTCCCGATTCTGACCCGTGTGCCGGAACATCTTTCCCAACACCGGGATCCTGCTCAGACCAGGTACTCCGCTTTCAGAAGTGCGGTCAGTCTCGAGGAAGATTCCCCCGATTATCGTTGTCTCTCCGTCATCGACTAAGACTCTGGTCTGAGATTCGCTGGTGAGGATCGTGGGAATACCCATGACGGTCTGCGAAAAATCGGGAACATTGTTTTCGACCTTGATGTTCAAAGCTATCGTGCCTTCTTCGGTGACTTGCGGCGTTACCGTCAGTTGTAGAGCGGCCGTCTCGTAGCGGACCGTCGTGGTGAAGTTGATCTGCACCGGGATGGGGATTTTCGCTCCCTGAGTGATGCGAGCCTCGGCGTTGTTTTGGGCCGTCACCCGGGGGCGTGACAGCATCCTGGCCTCCCCGTTACGCTCCGCGGCCGTCACCATGGCGTCCAGCTTAAAAGTGTCCAAAAGCTTCCCTGACCTGAAGTGTACCGACCCCGTCGGATCATCTTCGATGGGCGTCGCGATCTGCAGCCCCCCTTGGTTGCGGTCGGCGTCGGCGCCAAAGACGAAGCCCAAGTTGACGCCAAGTTCTCGGGCGAACCGGGTGGTGGCTTCGAGGATCCTAGCCTCGATCTCCACCTGTCGTTCAGGGATATCCAGTTTGTCTACGAGGGCGAGGATACGATTCACCCCTTCCTCAACGTCCGTGATGATGAGCGTATTCGTGCGTTTGTCGGTGTTGATTTGACCTCGTTGGGTGAGCTGTTTTTCGAGGGAATCCAGCAGCTCTTCTGCTGTCGCGTAGTTGAGCTCCCGCGTGACGGTGACGGTGTCTTGGGCCATGAAGGCGGCCCGCTTCAGCGCCTCAATAGCCTCTTGCTCCTGCTGCAAGGTCTTCTTAGTGGAAATACGAATCAGGTTGCCTTCGACACTCCGGGCTAGACCGTGACTTTCCAAAACCGCGTCGAACAGCTGATCCCAGGGAACCTGCTCTACGTTGATGGTAATGGTGCCGGAGACGTCCGGGTCAATCAGGATGTTGAGTCCGCTCAGTTCGGAAATTGCGCGGAAAAAATCGACCAGTGACGCGTTGACCAGCTTTAAAGAAACCGGTTCTCCCTGAAAAATGAGGGTTGAACTTCCGCGGCCGGTGGCGGCGGGCTCGATTCCCAAAAAGAAGACCAGCACCCCGGCCAGCAACGTACGAGCCGTCGATTCTTGGAGTAAGTGTTTCGTATTCATAATCGACCTACCGATTCTCCACCTGAAGCTCTTTGTGGACGTTGGTGATCTTCTTTTGACCCCGTGTATCGACTTGTTCGCGCACGAAGACAACTTCGTCGGCGGTGATCGTCTCAATGTAGCCGTCGAACAGCTTCGTGCCCTCTTTGGCGAAATACGTGGCTCCATCGATCCCCTTCAGCAGGGCGATACGCGAGCCGACTCCCTGGGCCATCCCGATGACCGTTACCTCAGCGATCAGTAAGCCCGCCAAGCCGGGAGGGCGTTGCTCCAGCGGGGGAGGCGCGGGGAAACGCGGCGGCTCGGGGCGGGTCGATACCTGTAGGAGGTTCAGGAAAGGGTCACGCTTTCCCTGGGAATCGTAACGAATGCTTTGCGCGCAGAGAGGTCCGACCGAGAGACACAGTATTACGGCCGTCGCCGTTCCTGTTTGCGTCCAAGCCTTAATTCTCATTGCGTGGAGTCTCCCTCCATCTGATCAGACTCGATGAACACGAAGGTCGTCGCCCTACAGGTGGCGGTAAGTGTCCGGCTTCGGTCGGCTCCCTCCTCAATACCCTTCAAGCTGATATTGTCGATGTTGATGATGCGGGTGAAGTTGGCAATTTGCTCGAAAAACTTCCCAAGGCTGTGGTAATTGCCCTCAAGGGCAAGGAGGATCGGCCACTCCTCGTAGAAGTCGTGACGGATCGTGCCCCGGGGCGTGAAGCTTTTGATCTTAAGCCGGGACTCTACGGCCAGCTCCTGAATTCTGCGAATAATCTCCGCAGTTTCTTTCTTCTCCGGCAAAACGGCTCGCAGGTAGTCCAACCGTTTTTCTTGTTCCTCGACCGCTTGTCTCAGGTCGGCGAGCTGAGCCCGCATCGCTTCACCCGCCGCCACTTCCGTCTCGAGGCGTTGGATCTCTCCGCGGGTCGCTCGGATTTCCGCCTGCAACGGCAGAATCATGTACAAGTAGAAGGCGCCGCACATCGCCAGTACCAAGATTCCCAGGATGAGGATCTGCGTCTGCTGTGACAGGCGACTGATGACCGACATAGTTTCACTGACTCCCGGTAATTGTGCAGTTCAATCCAAATGCCACGCTTTCCTTGCGATCCTCCCAAAAGGCAAGCTCAACATTTCTGAAGGGAGCCTGGGCCGACAAGGCGGCGATAAAGTCGGCAATCGCCGGGACATCGAAGGCGTGGCCCTCTATCGTGACTTGCTCTTCCTGCTGACTCAGGGTTACCAACCAAAGCCTAGGTTCCGACGGCATCGCGGCGATCACAGCGTTAAGCAACTGAACCGGTCCCTGTTGCTGAGATCGCAACTCTTCGATGATCCTAGACCGCTCCTCCAAGCCTTTCTTCTGCTGCTCGTATCGATTCAATTCCTGGCGGACCGCAGCCAACTGAAGCGACTGCTGCTGCAGCTCCGCTCTCCGTATCATCAATTCCTCCTTGGTAGAGGACAACCGCCAATGCCAGCCCAAAACCCCCAAGATCGCCACCGCCGCCACGAGACCTACATACAGTTCCAGTCTGGATTTCTGAGGTATCCATAAGCGTTTTCGCGTGCTCGGCTCTCGGAGGAGATTGATTTGAATCATACGTCGTCTCACTGGGTTCTGAGCGCCAGTCCTACAGCGACGGCAAATTCCGCCGCAACAGACTGGCGGTCGCCCGAGGGTACAAGCGATGGTGCCAGCTCGATACGCTGGAAAGGATCGAACCAATCGACGGGGAACTGCAGCTGTCCGGCAAGTGCCTCCTGCAATCCGGGTGTTCGACTCGCTCCTCCAGTCAAATACATCTGCCCTACGTCTTCAGCATAAGTGGTAGTCTTAAAATAATCTAGCGTTTTCTCGACTTCGAGCACCAGGTTCTGAGAGACTGCGTCGATCACCTCTTGGACCCGGGACCGCCGATCCTCGGGGACGTTTTCCCCCCGCTTGTACTTTTCAGTGTCCTCGTACGAGATGTCGAATTCCTCCTGGAGAAACTCGGAGTATTGATGTCCACCGATCGCGATATCACGGGTAAAGAGAAATTCCGTACCTCGAACAATACTCAGAATTGTCGAACTCGCCCCGATGTCCAAAAGTGCCGTTACTAGATCTTCCGGCGGAGAGTAGTTAACTTCATAAGCGTTCTGTAAGGCGAAAGCATCGATATCTACGACAACGGGGATCTTACCGGCCAGTGAAATCACGCTGGTGTAATCGGCTATCTTCTCCTTTTTCGCGGCCACCAGGATGATTTGAAGCTTCTGATCACGGGGAGCACGTTCCATAACTTGGTAATCGACATTCACCTCAGCCAGATCGAAAGGGATATACTGCTCGGCTTCCCATTGAATGGACTGAGCCAACTCTTCCTCGGTCATAGCCGGCAAGGAGACCTTTTTCACAATTACCGAGTGACCCGAGATGGAGGTTGCGACCCGGCTGTTGCGAATTCTCTGTTCCCGGAACACGCGCTCTATGCTTTCGGCCAGGGGAAGTTTAGCGATGATCGATCCGTCCACAATGGTATCCGGCGGTAGGGGAGCCCTACCGAGCGCCTCGACGGTGTAATGGGATCCCGTTTGACGGAGGGAAGCCACCTTGACGGCACTGGTGCCGATATCGACTCCGACCAGCTGCTTTTTTCGTGATTTCAGCAGGTCCCATAAATGCATATTTCGGATCTCCTCATCCTCTCACCTGAACTGCTCTGGGCACGCTCTAACCGTATGGTATTTTAGCCTCACGCTCCGACAACACGGTAATCGCTGTCACAGTAGCGCATACAGGCGGTCTTTTGTCTCCCCCAAGCTCTAATGGACCGCAAAGCAACTTTCCTCAAGCTCGACGGTCGCGACGATGTTCCTCACCTTTACTAAACGCCGGAAGGGCGAAAAGTACGAGGCGGAGGAAAGTGTGTCAGGCTCCGATCCGGTGAGTAAGAGAGTCGTCCATTGCGGAAATGGGGCTAATTGACCGGACCTATGGCCGCTTACCGTTAACGATTGCAGGAAAGATGCTTTTCCTTGGGTGTGGGTCGGTGCCCATGTTTCTCAAGGACCGCAAACCCGTTTGAGGAGGCCTTACGGCGGAACACCGTCCGACCTACCCGGTCCGGGTAACCCTCCCGTGCACGCAGGACGGTTTTGCTGTAAACTGTGGCTTCCTTTTGGCGCCAGTGAGGTGTCGGCTTGACACCGAGGGTGCAGTATTGTAGCTTTTCCAACTTTTAGGATACCTATCTCGTAAAGGTGACCATGAGAGCGACGAAGACGTTTCTGCCTAAGACGGTATCCGTGGAGCGACGATGGTACGTCATCGACGGCACCGACCAGGTGGTGGGGAGGTTGGCTTCCCGCATCGCCACTGTTCTGATGGGCAAGCACAAGCCGATTTACACGGACTTCTTGGACACCGGGGATTTCGTCATCGTGGTGAATGCGGAGAAGGTTCGGTTCACCGGATCCAAGTGGGACGAGAAAATGTACCGGCGGCACAGCGGGCGTCCGGGCGGACTTCGGGAGATCACCGCCCGGCAGCTGTTGGCCAAGCATCCGGAGAGGTTGCTGATGCATGCCGTCAAGGGGATGTTGCCGAAGAATAAGCTGGGTAAGCGAATGCTGAAGCGACTGCGGGTCTATGCGGGCGGTGCCCACCCGCACCAGGCGCAACAGCCGCAGCCTTTGCCATTCTAAGGGGAACCGACGTGGAAAAGATGCAGTTTTACGGCACAGGTAAGCGAAAGACCTCGGCTGCTCGAGTATTCCTTATGCCGGGTACGGGTCAGATTGTGATTAATCGGCTCGATTTCCAGGAGTACTTCAGGAATCGGGCCGAACAGTCGGTTGTGGTGCAGCCCATGGAGCTGACGGAAACCCGCAACCGATTTGACGTTTACGCCAACGTCCGCGGCGGAGGGTTCTCCGGCCAAGCGGGGGCGGTCCGTTTGGGCATCGCCCGGGCGCTTCTGCAGGTGGATCCGGAACTGCGGCAGCGGCTGAAGAAAGCCGGCTTGCTGACGCGTGATCCGAGGATTAAAGAGCGCAAGAAGTACGGACAGCCCGGGGCGCGGAAGCGCTACCAGTTCTCAAAGCGTTAGTGGAGGAGGTCCGTTTGAATACGATTTCCATCAAGAACTTGTTGGAAGCGGGCGTCCATTTCGGGCACCAGACAAGCCGCTGGAACCCGAAGATGCGTGAGTACATCTTCGGCCAGCGGAATGAGATTCACATAATCGATTTGCAGAAGACATTGAAGTGTCTTCGGGAAGCGATCGATTTTCTGACGGATATTGCGGCGCGAGGCGGGGAAGTCCTTTTTGTGGGGACGAAGCGCCAGGCCCAAGAGGTGGTGGAGGAGGAAGCCCGGCGGTGCGGTATGCACTACGTAACCAACCGCTGGTTGGGTGGTTTGTTGACGAACTTCGCCACGGTGCGCAACAGCGTGAAGCGATACCAAGAACTCGAACAGCTTCGAGCGGAGGGATACCAGACGCGGTTTACCTCTAAGAAAGAGATCTCGAAGATTGAACGGGAACGCCGCAAACTGGAGAAGAACCTTAAAGGTATCGTCAGTATGGAGCGACTGCCCGACGCTTTGGTGGTAATCGACTCGGACCACGAGGAGATTGCGGTTCGAGAAGCGCACCGCCTTGGAATTCCGGTGGTGGCGGTCGTCGATACGAACGGTGACCCGGATCTGGTCGATTACGTCATTCCCGGGAACGATGACGCCCTGCGTTCGATCAAACTTTTCGCCGGCGCGTTTGCTGATGCTATTCTCGCGGGACGGGCGCTATGGGAGGCAAGACAGGAAGAAGAGCGCAAAGCCCGCGAAGAGGCTGAACGTCTGGAAGCGGAGAGGGCGGCTGCGGCCCGGGCCGCGGCCGAAGCAAAAAGGGCTCAGCAGGCGGCGGCGCGTGAAGCCGAGGCTCGGGCCGCCGCGGCGAGGGAGAAGGCTAAGGCTGAATCTGCTGCGGCCCCGGAAGCTGCGGCGGAACTTCTTCCGACCGAATCCCCGGACAATGTGGAGCAGGCTGCGGGGTCTGTGGCCGAACTTGTAACAGACGAGACTCCTCCGACTTCCGAAGGAAAGGAGGAGGTAGAAGAACCGGTTGCTACGGGTGAGCAACAATCCGAGAAGTCCGCAGAGCAGACCTCCAAGCCGCGCAGGCGACCCAAGGCTGTCGAAGGCTCGGGAGCGGCCGAACCAACGGTGCGGAACGAAGAAGAAGTTGAGCAGTCTTCGTAGTTGGCCGCCGCAGATTCTTTGTTGCCGGACCCTGTTCGGGCGGTGACGACCTCTGCTTGGTTCCGGTCGGACGGTTTCGGTTTCGCCGGCCGGGAGTCGTCGGTAGGTGCGTGTTTTTCCACAAGCTCAGGAAAAGGGAGAAAGTCTTATGTCCATTTCGGCACAGCAGGTCAAGGAGCTCCGGGAAAAGACGGGGGCGGGAATGATGGAGTGTAAGAACGCTCTTGTGGAAGCTAAAGGCGACATGGAAGCCGCTGCGAAGATTCTCCGTGAACGGGGATTGGTGGCGGCGGCCAAGAAAGCCGGCCGGCCGACACGCGAGGGGATCATCGGCCAGTATATCCACGCAGGCGGCAAACTCGGGGTTCTGGTCGAGGTGAACTGTGAGACGGATTTTGTTGCCCGCACGCCGGAATTCCAGCAGCTTGTCAAGGACGTGGCGATGCAGATTGCAGCGTCCAACCCTTCCTACCTCAGGCGGGAGGATGTTCCCGAAAGTGTGATTCAGGAGGAGCGACAGATTCTCCTCAAGCAGACGATGGGGGAGGGGAAGTCGGCCGAGATCGCAGAACGTATCGTTGAAGGTCGTCTCAATAAGTTCTTTGCCGAGGTTTGTTTGTACGAGCAGCCCTTTATCCGGGATCCGGAAACGACCGTGGGCGATCTGATCAAGTCGAGAATCGCCACAATGAAAGAGAACATTGAGGTCCGACGGTTCGCCCGCTTTCAGGTGGGTGAGGAATAGTCATCCTCCGCCGGAGGCCGAGGGTACGGTTTTCCCCTCTTCAAAGCTTTCGCCCTAATCTGCTACCATGAACGTTCCATGGACGGCAAGGTGGTTCAAAGCGCGAATGACGCATTGAGCGAGCCGGTTGCCGTCAAGAAACCCGTTTACCGAAGAATCCTTCTCAAGCTTAGCGGGGA
>Ga0116188_1002225_pt1 | contig 15531 bp, 17 predicted proteins | sample AD_JPNTR2_MetaG_FD_89807 | JGI IMG/M metagenome (GOLD analysis project Ga0116188, IMG submission 89807) | Active sludge microbial communities of municipal wastewater-treating anaerobic digesters from Japan - AD_JPNTR2_MetaG | ecosystem: Engineered > Bioreactor > Anaerobic > Digestate | place...
CTTCAGGTGAAGCTCCTTTCCTTACGGCTTGCAGCACAGAACCGCTGCCGCTTTCAATGCCCAGGTAGATCATTCCCAGCTTAAGGCTGCGCAGCTCCGCCAGCTCAGCAATCTCTTTTTGCAGCAGGTCCTGGGGGTTGGCGTAAACCGCTACCCGCTCCAGCAGGGGAAAGGCTGAGTCCAAGTGCTGCAGGATGGAACGCAGCTTTTCAGTGGTCATAGTCAGGGCGTTTCCGTCGGCCAGGAAGACGCGCCTGGTCTGTGGCCAGAGCCGGCCGGCGGCGTGAATTTCCTCTTTCAGCTCTTCCAGTTCGCGCTCTCGATATTTTTTCTGTTTATACATGGCACAAAAAGTGCACCGGTTATGCGAGCACCCCACTGTCGCCTGCAGGATCAGGCTTCTTGCCTCGCTGGGAGGGCGGTAAATATCTCCTTCGTATTTAAGCGGAAACATGACTAATCACCCGTCTATTCTTTGGTAGTATGGAACTGGTAAACGGCATGTTGTACAGAAAACATAGAATCAAAAGTCCTTTGCGGCAATTGGGTTCCTGCTGTTTTGCCGCATGGTATCCTCCGTGTTTTTCATCGAAGCTTAAATCTTTTAATCCTTTCTCTCCCAGGGGGTCAATCTGGGCAGCCACCTCGGCACATTTTGCTTATAGATTTCGTATTCCTCGCCAAACCTTTTGGCCAGCCCCGGCTCTTCCACCAGCACAAAATAGATGTGGTTAATCAACAAAAAAACGATGAGCCAGGCAAGAAGGTTATATGACCTAAACAAAATTGCCTCGCCCGCCAGGATCAGCGACACACCGCTGATCATCGGGTTCCGCGCGTACCTGTAGGGTCCTTTTACAACCAGCTTCTGTGCAGGTTTCCAAGGCGCCAGTGTCCCCCGCCCAATAACAATGAACAGCCTTATGGTGACGGCCAATAAAAAAATGCCAGTTGATGCTACAGCAACACCTGCAGTAATAATTAGTATATCCCTGGAAGAAACCAGGCTAAGTTTTAACCCTTTCTCTTCTCCAAAAAGCAGCAGGATTAACGGAATGGTAACAGTTGCATTAAACGGGAGCAGTAAAATACTCATGGCCTGGCTTAGAAACTTTGGCTTTTCCATAAATCTCATCTTACAGCCCTTCAAGTTTTATTGCCACTTCCACGGATACACTTTCCAATTTCCCCGGCGTCCTTCCAACCGCATTCACTGACCAACCGTTCTGCTCTAACTGTGATGCTGAGGTCGCCAAAAAGTCGGCTTACATAAAAACTATTGTTGCTATAAAATTCCCCATTCGAGCAGCATTTCCTTTGTTCCTGCCCGGTGCCGTAATCTAAATTTTACCTTCAACAAATTGACAATTGATAGAGTGTCACATAAAACTCCTACATCTACTACTCCCCCTTTGCAAAAGTCTACATCTACTACTCCCCCCTTTGCAAAAGGGGGGCCGGGGGGGATTTTACTGGTTATTTGTATTGTTTAATAAAAACCGCCAAGTTTCTAACGTTGACACCCTGTTCAGAAAATAGATATAATCAGACGAGATAAAATATTTACCCGGAGGTAAAGAGATGAAGATTTTATTGCTGGGCGGCTGCGCTGAAATGGCTGCGCCGATAATTCCTCGCCTTCTGGCCGAAGAAGATGTAGAGCTGGTCACACTAGGGGATCTGAATGAAGAGAAGGCCCGCCGGCTGGCGGAAAGCGATCCCAGGCTTGCCGCCTCCCGCGTGGACGCCACTGACAGCGCTGCGGTTGCAGAGTTGATGCGTCAGCACGATCTGTCCATCAGTTATATCGGGCCTTTTTACCGCTTTGAGCGCCCCATGGCCCAGGCGTCAATTGAAGCCGGGCGGTCCTATGTTTCCATCTGTGATGACTACGATGCCTACCTTGACGTGATCACCCTCGATGAAGAGGCGCGGGAAAAAGGGGTCAAGATTTTAACCGGCTTCGGCAATTCGCCGGGGATCACCCAGATCCTGGCCAAGAAAGGTTATCTCTCCATGGCTGAGCCGCGGCGCATCAACGTGCACTGGTGTGCCGGATCGGACGAGGCCGTCGGCCCTTCCAACCTGGCCCATCTCTTTCACATATTTAACGGCACCACCCTGCAGTGGCTGGATGGCCGCGAAGTTCGCGTAAAAACCGGCCGCGGCAAAAAGGTGGTCGAATTTCCACCGCCCATCGGCAGGAACCCGGTAAGGAGCTCTGCCTTTCATTAATTGTGGTGTGGAAAAGACGTGTCAATTCTGAGGACTAAGTCCGGAAGAACTACTGTTATTTATCAGCAGCCGATTCATAGCTCCTTAGCTGCAACCAGGCTCCGTAGGGGCGGGTTTCCACGCCCGCCCGCTTTCATTTGGTCATTAATCGGCAGCTTTGCGCATCGCCGGAAACCAGTTGCGGGTGCGCAGGCAAATCCGCACCAGGGCCAGCATCAGCGGCACCTCGATCAGCACTCCGACCACGGTGGAAAGGGCCGCCCCCGAGGTCAAGCCCCAGATAGTAACGGCGGTGGCGATGGCCACTTCGAAGTGGTTGCTGGCGCCGATCATCGAAGCGGGAGCCGCTTCTTCATACTTTAAGCCGATCAATTTGGCTGTCCCGTAACCCAGGCCGAAGATAAACAAGGTCTGGATCACCAGGGGAATAGCAATCATGATAACTACCATCGGATATTCCAAAATCACGTTGCCCTGCAGCATGAACAAAAAGATCAGCGTTGTCAGCAAGGAGACGATGGAAATGGTGTTCATGTGCCGTAAAAATACGTTTTTATACCATTCAGCACCCTTTGTTTTCAGCAGGCGCATCTGGCTTAAATAGCCAGCTACCAGGGAAACGCCAACATAGAATAAGACGCTTAGCAGGATGGTCAAAAATGGTACTTCGATATCGCCAACACCCAGAAGAAAGTTGCCTAGGGGCGCGTAAAGCACCAGCATAGTCAGCGAGTTGATGGCTACCATGACCAGGGTTAGCCCCATGAAACCCCGGGCGAGGTAACTCCAGACCAGGACCATTGCCGTGCACGGCGCATTGCCCAAAAGGATCATCCCGGCGAAATATTCTCCGGCCAGGGTAGGGTCGATGAACGGCACCCAGATCAACCGCATAAACAGCCAGGCGAAGAAAAACATGGTAAAGGGCTTGATTGCCCAGTTAATAATCAAAGTGAGCAAAACCGGCTTGGGCACCTTTACGGCGTTGACGACCTCGCTGAAGTCAATCTGCACCATGATTGGGTACATCATTCCAAAAAGCAAGACCGCCACCGGAATATTCACCTGGGCGACGGATAAAGAATTAAGGAATGACGCGGCACGGGGAAAAGCGGCACCCAGGCCGATGCCGGTTAAAATACATAAGGCCACCCATACAGTCAGGTATTTGTGAAAAAAACTAAGGGCGTATTCTTTTTGTGTACTCAAGTTCTTCACCTCTCCGGTAATATGGAAGTATAAATAGTTTTATTTATCTTTAATGCAGTATTACTCGTTTCCACTGTCCTCTCATTCCCCTAAAAAGATTGGGGAGGCGTCAATCAGATTTACACCGTGTTTTTGCCGCCGGGCACTCTTTAAAAATTGACTTTGCGACCGGTTGAAACAGCTTTTCCTCCAATAACGAGGCATATTGCTTGAAACCGTTTTTGTTCAAAGAATAATAGTTCCAGGTGCCGCGACTTCTCTCGTTAAGCAATCCAGCCTGCTTTAAAATTTTAATATGATGGGAAATTGTCGATTGAGAAAGGTTAAGTTTCTCCATCAACTCACACACGCAATGCTCCCTATCCAAAAGCAGGCGAATAATGTTAATCCTGTTTTCTTCACATAGGGCTTTTAAAAAAGGGAGAAGCTCTTTCAAATTCAATGCCTCCAACCGGTGGCTTATATCGATATTTATCGATTCTTAATTTCTCATTCTACTTATTACGGGGCGAAAGTCAAGAGGTTAAATCAGATTGTTGAATAAATATTTAGGGGGAAGAAAATTTCCAAGCAGATATGCTATTATGATCAAGTAGAAGCTTTTTCTAAAAAGCATAAGAAATAAAACACGTGGAAGGCGGTTTTATCGTGAGTGACAAAGAAAAAGATAGAGAGTTTATACGCAAAAAATATGCGGAAATTGCAATGAAAGGTTCGCAAGGCTGCGGGTGCTGCAGCGACGCCGGATGCTGCGGCGGCACTTTAATTAATCTGGAGAAAGTATCGATTGATATCGGTTATTCTATAGATGAACTGGAAAATGTTCCAGCCGGGGCCAACATGGGATTGGGCTGCGGCAATCCCATTGCTGTCGCCGGTCTAAAAGAGGGAGAAACGGTGCTAGACCTGGGAAGCGGCGGGGGCTTCGATTGCTTCCTGGCCAGAGAGCAGGTTGGGGAAACAGGATGTGTCATTGGAGTGGATATGACGCCTGAAATGGTAAAGCTCGCCCGAGAAAACGCGGAAAAAAGCGGCTATAACAACGTGGAGTTCAGGTTGGGGGAAATCGAACACCTGCCTGTCGCCGATGCTTCGGTTGACGTGATCATCTCCAACTGTGTGATCAACCTGTCTCCGGAGAAAGAAAAGGTTTTTCGAGAAATATACCGTGTGCTTAAACCGGGAGGAAGATTGTCCATATCCGATGTGGTGGCCACGGCAAAATTACCGGATAATATTAAGCATGACCCCGCCATGATGGCGGCTTGTATCGCCGGTGCCGAATTTGTTGAGGATATTAGAAGAATGCTGGCGGATGCCGGGTTTATAAATATCCGCATGACTCCCAGGGACAACAGCAGGCAGATTGTGCAGTCATGGGTCCCGGGCAGGAAAGTAGAAGAATATGTGGCCTCCTATATTATCGAGGCAACGAAAGGATAACCGGCAGTTCACAGCAGCCACACATTCTCTCCACAACGTTTCGAGCGAACACGTATGGTAGACACGTTTCCAAATCGCTAAAACCCCCTGTTGTTATTAAAGTGATGATTCTACTTATGCTTCAAGAGGTTGTCTTAACCTTTATGTTAATTGTCGAGAAAGGAAAGGAATTCCCACAAAGCTGTCAAATAATTGTTGTAGTTACTTTCTGACTGGTTAGAACAATTTATGATGTCGAAAGAAGGATGAGTTAATGGGAAAATACGGCGAGGCTGCTGTCCGTGCAGTACTGCTTCTGAATTCAGGAAAAGCAGCTTGTCCGGATGAGGCCTGGGAGACAGCGACAAGCGAACTCTTTGGGAAAGGCACTTTCAGTCAAAGCAAAGGTTGCCCCAGGCTAGCTTTCCTTGGTCTCTGTGAGGCCGGCTTGATAAAAGGGGTAAACTCGAGTCAGAGACTGAAATATAGCAAGAATAAGTGTACTTGAAATAAAAATGCAATTCATATACTATAATGGACGACTGTATGGGACTTGGTATCGGCGAGGTTATTAAGATCCAGTACTTTAACAATTAACGTGAGCAGAATGTCATTGTGAAAATCGAAAAAATGAAATAGGTTGGAGGTGAGAATATGTCTAAAAATAAGAATTCCGCAATAATGCTATTATCCGCGCTAGGCATTGTATTCGGTTCCGGAGTTGGAGCGCTGGCTTCGATATTGTACAGCTTCCATATCGCGGCCGGTATAATCGGGGGCGCGATTGCGGGTTTGCTGATCGGCCTTATTGCGTCAATGCTGTTCGGTAAGAGAAGCGGCTCAAAGGGGGGAGAATGAGTATGAAAAAGAAATGGATCAAACATATAAAGATTTTTCTTTGTGTTTTTGTTATATGTACTATTGCATTATATGGAGCATGGCGGATATGGTTTGATCCTTATCGGGGGACGGTAAGCACCTTTGAGCAATCCGAAAAGCTAGATACCGTCCTTACCGGAATACAGGCTGCGGAGGATTTGGAGTTTATTGTCAATTGCCTGCAGGAGCGTCATCCGGCTTGTATATCCGTTTTGCCTTCAGCAGTTCAGAATGCATATGAGCGGGAGTATGCAAAACTTTCCGAATCGACAGAGGTTACTGTTATGTCACTGTGGCAAAGTGCATCTCGGGTTCTTGCATATCTTGATGATGCCCATACCATGGTACGGGCGTACTATGAGGATACGAAGTTTCTACCTTTATTATTTTCATGGGAAGGACAGCACTTGATTTGCTCGGGTGGCGAATTTGATGGATATACTGTTAATAAGATAGGCGGCGTTTCGGTTACCCAGCTTTATGAACGATTCCAGGAGAAGTTTTCCTATGAGCTTGACGCCTGGGCTCGCCATGCCTTTGCCTCACGCATCAATCGCAGTGATTATCTGGCTTTTGTAGGCATAGATATCGGGCAGGAGGTCGAAATTTCTCTGAAACGTCAAAATGACGGAAGCCTCGTCAACAAAGCCTTTGCACTGCAGGAGAATGAGATAGCTATGCCGGTTGAAACGGAGACCTTCTACGACTATTCGGTAGATAAGGAATATGGTATCGGTATTTTCACGCTTCGGCGATGCATCTTTGACAAAACCTATAAGACTGCGCTGAAGGATTTCTTTACATCTGTGCGAGATGGGGGAGTCCACAGCGTTATCGTGGATTTGCGAGGCAATCCAGGCGGAAATTCACTGGTTGCCAACGAGTTTCTTCGTTACCTTCCAGTGGAGAGCTATCAGGTCGGAAGATCTACAGTCCGCTTTGGTCCGGTCATATGGGAGAACCAGCCCGGACGACAGAAAAACCAGCAAGCGGAGTATGTGTTTTCAGGAGATGTATATGTGCTGACTAGTACAGACAGCTTTAGCGCAGCTATGGACTTTGCGACGTTGCTTTCAGATAACGGGCTATGTACGGTGGTTGGAGAGATTCCTGGCAATATGCCATCTTCCTATGGTGATGTTCTGTATTTTCAGACGCCGAATGCATTGCTTGCCTTCACCGTATCCTATAAATATTTTATGCGACCGGATGAATCTAAGTCTAATTTGCCGCTTCTTCCGGATGTACAGATTTCCGCTAATGACGCTTTGGAAGAAGCGTTGAGGCTGATTCACAATGATTGAAATAAATACAGGGGGGAAACACAGATGGATCACATTTTATATTGTGACAAAAAAGTAAAGGAGCTCTCACGCCTACTCTCCGGCGAATAGAGCATGGTGATTGGTGGAGCAGCATGCCAGTGGGTGGAGATTTCTTCTTAAATGTATAGTAATGGGATAGAAAGCATTGAGCTATCAATGTACTATTTTCTGTCGGGGAAGATCTCCGTTCCTAAGGTTTTGTTTCAATTCTTCCAGGAATATTGTTCCCTTTCCATATGTGATCATTTCATTTATCAAGGGCGTTACACTTGATGAATATATGAGAAAACACGAGTGCTATCCGACCAAACTGATAACTCAGATAGCAGAAGGTCTTGCCCAAATACACAGCACGACATTTGAGCGCGCAGCTTTGTTGGATCGCAATTTTAATTACAAGAAAGATGGATCGTTCTATGGGTCCGGTTTAAGATTAACTGCTCTTTGACAAACAGCTCGACCGCTTCATCGAAGGACAGGCTGGGTCCAAGCAATTCGGGAAGCTTGTTTTCTTTCTGGCCAAGTTTGTTTTTGTGGCGCATTGAGTTGCCTCCTAGCGTAAAAAAGTAGTGCGCGGATGGGTGCTTAATGTGCGTCACGCCTGGATTTTTACGCTAGCGCACGACTTGGACCCAATAAGTGGTCGTGTAAAAAAATGGGGTTTTAAGGATGGCCTTAAAAACCCCGTCGTTATTGCCTTGGTATCGAGGGTGGGGGGCGAACCCACATGGTCTGAGCCGCACGATTTTGAGTTGTATGCAGTAATTCTAAGCATTTCCAAAACGGCCCCAATGTTTTAAGTTAGGGGGTTAGCCCGCCTGGTGATTCTATTTTTATTGCATCAAGTAAGCTATTCAGCTTATCAATGGAACTCCTATCTTTGTGTAATATCTCACCTGCTATATCCCTGGATTTATCATCAAGGTCACCTCTTAGAACTTTTTCAGCCATATTAACGCCTTGGGTTTCACCCTCTACTGCTTTTTTTATAATTTCAACAGTATCTGCATTCGAACCTAACTCCATATTAATTTTAACATCTCCCATTTTCCCTTTTAATCCAAGATTTTCTTCTGGCCGCCCACCTATATCCTGAATATAGCTTGCTAGTTTGTCAATATTTTCTCTATGTTGTTTCTGAACTTCTTTAAAAGATTGCTCAACTTTTTCATCTTCTAACCTAGATATAAAGTTATTGAAACTCTCAACTGCCATATATTCTCCCTGTAAAAGCTGATTAAGAGATTTAATTATTTCTTTGTTGATTCCATTATCTGCCATCCTTTAGTCTCCTTCATGATGGATTACTTTTTATCTCGCGGCAATCTTATCTTTCCACCTATCCGAATAAAAATACTTCTTTTCTTTCTACCGGCAGTCTTTTAGCCGCTCGTCGCGCTTGCCTTTTTGCTTCGGCCGCCGGTAGGTGATCTCTTCCATGATTGGCTCCGGCGCTGATGGTTTGCATTCGGCATCGGCTTCGTTGAAAAGCTGGAGCTGGTTTTCGTCGGTCCGCTCGCTAAAGCGGCCGAAGTGGCACTTCTGGCTTATGGTCGTGTAATAAAAATGGGTTTTTAAGGATGGCCTTAAAAACCCCGTCGTTATTGCCTTGGTGCCGAAGGTGGGAGTCGAACCCACATGGGCTGAGCCCGCACGATTTTGAGTCGTGTGCGTCTGCCAGTTCCGCCACTTCGGCACGTTCCTGCGAGATAATATTAGCACAAAAATGAGGCTGAAGCAAGGAATTACGCCTGGTTTAGAATTTGTTTTTCCTGTGTTAGCCCTGTTTTGGGATTCCTTCACTATGTTCAGATAGGTAAACGAAAAGCAGAGATCCTTCGGGCTTCGCCCTCAGGATGACACAACACGGTGGAGTCTTTCATAGCAATTACAAACTCATTTGGGCTTTAACACTTCTCCAGCCGGCGCATATAATAAAGGGCACTCCGTAGGGAATTGGGGGTAGGTAAATATGGGTGCCAGGCGCATGGGCATATTCCTGAGAAAAAGTGGCGGTATAATTCTGGGAGTAGGGGGGGCAATTCTTGTCATCAGAATGCTTCCGCTCTACCTGTGGCCGCTGCTGCTGGGCGCACTATTGATCTGGGTGGGCTGGCAGCTTTACATATACGATCGTTATTACTGGTAAAGGGCTGAATATGCTTCCATAAAGGAGGGAGTTCACGGTGCGCTTTTATGTGATCAAAGTGCCTTACATTTTAAAGGGTATTGTCAAAGGTATCCTGGGGATATTCGTAAAAAGCTAAGCCCATATCCCCGGGGGGAGACCGATGTTATAATCCCGGCAGGCCGGGGTTATTTTTTTAAAAATGCTTAATACAAAAAATAAGGCGACAAGTTAAAAGTTTCACAAAGCAGGGAATGTTATTTTACCAGCGAAAATATTAACAGATAAAAGTATTCTTTTATCTATAATTATAAATAAAATAAGGGGTGAAGCACGGAAATGAGTGAGTTGATCAAGGGAGGAGCTTTTTTACTGGGCCCTGTCGACGAGAAGACAGTGTTTACACCTGAAGAATTTGACGAAATTCACCTGATGATTAAAAACACAGTTTTAGATTTTGTGGAGAATGAAGTTATTCCCAAAACAGAGGAGATTGAAGAGAAAGAAGAAGGGGTGACCATAGGTCTACTCCGCAAAGCCGGTGAACTGGGACTGTTGAGCAGTGACATTCCCGAAGAATTCGGCGGTGAAGAAGCAGACAAAATTACCACGATGCTGATAACCGAGTGTGTCTCCGGCGGCGGTTCATTTGCCACTGCTTTTGGTGCGCATACGGGCATTGGCACCCTGCCCATTGTTTTCTTCGGTACGGAAGAGCAGAAGAAAAAATACCTGCCGGGGCTGGCAACGGGTGAATTGATTGCCGCCTATGCTTTAACCGAGCCGGAAGCCGGTTCCGACGCCATGAACTGCAAAACAGTGGCCACTCTCTCCGAAGACGGCAAATACTATATTTTAAACGGGGAGAAGACATTTATCACCAATGCAGCCTGGGCGGATGTAATTATTACCTATGCCAAAATTGATGGAGAGAAGTTCACCGCTTTTATTGTTGACGCTGATACCGAAGGGGTTACCCTTGGTGCGGAAGAGAAAAAGATGGGGATCCACGGATCTTCAACCCGCAGCGTGATCCTGGAAAATGTGAAGGTGCCCGTTGAGAATATGCTTTGGAAGGAAGGAAAAGGGCACCAGGTGGCTTTCAATATCCTTAACATTGGCCGGTTCAAGCTTGGCGCAGGCTGTGTCGGCGGTTGCAAGAGAGGTATCGAAAGCGCTGCCGAATATGCCCTGCAGAGAATCCAGTTCAAGCAGCCTATCGCCAATTTCAATCTGACCAAGTATAAGATCGCCCAGATGGCGATGCTCATTTATACTACCGAGAGTCTGGTCTACAGGCTCGGCGGCATGATTGACAAGAAGTTGGAAGAGGTCATTGCCGAAGGCGGAGACGGCAGCAAGATCGTGGAAGCTATCCAGGAGTATGCCATCGAGTGTTCAATCTCCAAGGTTTACTGCTCGGAAGCCCTGGACTATGTGGTTGACGAGGCCGTGCAAATCTATGGAGGTTACGGTTACTGCCAGGAATACCCCGTGGAGCGGGCCTATCGCGACAGCCGCATCAACCGCATTTTTGAGGGCACCAACGAGGTCAACCGGATGCTGATCCCGGGCACCCTGATGCGGAAAGCCCTCAAGGGTGAAGTTCCCTTCATGGATGCCGTATTCGGCTTGGGCGAAGAGCTGAAAAAACTGAGAGAGGCGGAGGAACCCGCGGAAAGCCCGGCCCGGGAAGACTTCATCCTAAATAAGATGAAGAAGCTCTTCCTCATGGCCGCCGGAAATGCCGCCCAGAAATTCAGTGAAGCGCTGACCAATGAGCAGGAGATCCTGGTCCGGCTTGCAGATATTGCCATGGAAATATTCGCTGTTGAAAGCGCTCTGCTGAGAACCAAGAAGATCATCGCGAGCCAGGGAATGGAAGCGGCGCGGCTCCCGCTGATCATGACCCAGGTTTTGGTCAATGACATGGTTCCCAAGCTTGAAACATGGGCGAAAGAGATCCTCGCCGGAACTCTGGAAGGCGACACTTTGGCCAAGACCTTAAATGGATTAAGCATTCTGACCAATATCAGGCCAATCAACACTTATGCTCTGCGCCGGGAAATTGCTGATGCAGTCTATGAAGGGAAGAGATACTTCCTGGAGCGCCGTTAAAAATTAGAAAATTGTTTTTAAAGGGCTGTCCCTATTATCCGGGGCAGCCCTTTTTCCTGGCCGATATTTAGAGAGATACGGTAATCCGGGTAAAACTTCGCTAAACCGCAGGGTTTATATCGATCGCTCTACCCGACCGGATTTAAGACAGCGAGAACATACATTAATTCGGCGGGAAGTTCCCTTAACCAGCGCTTTTACCTTATGAATGTTAGGACGCCACAGCCGTTTTGTTTTAATATGTGAATGGCTGATCTGAAACCCTCCAACCTTACCTTTACCGCAAATCTGACATATTTTGGCCACTGTCTATTTCATCCTCCTGCTCATCAATGCTTATACTACTATGAGTGCGCTCCTATTTTAGCACATTACCGTAGCGATCTCAAATATTTAAATTTTGAAAAGACATGTAAATAAATGGTAGTTATTTCATCTGGCAATACAGGTTTTGTTTTATAAATGAAACAAAATAATATTTTTATTGAAAACAATACTAAGCATAATTAACCGCCGGCATGCCAAACTAAGATTGCATTAACGACAAGGAGGTGAAAATGAATGCCGCGGAGACCAAATCGTATTGTGGTCAGGGAAGCAGCTCAGGCTCTTGAAAATTTCAAGTATGAAATTGCCAATGAGCTGGGGATCGACTACAGCGGCGATCTCGGCGCGCTGCCCTCCCGCCAGAACGGCTATGTTGGCGGAATCATGGTAAAAAGAATGATTCAGGCAGCTGAAAACCAGATGGCCGGCAAGGGTGCGACGAATCCCACCCAGTTGTAGCACTTATTTCGGTTAATACATTGGCGGGCTCCGGCCCGCCTTTTATTTTTTTTATAGATAAAAAAAGACCGCAGGTCTTTGATTGGCCTGCGGTTAAATCACCGCTTTCGCGGCGGTTGGGAGAGGAGAAACCGGAGGAAGAGCTTACGGGGAATTATTGTTGCTTCATTTGTATTATGGTTAATGGCAAAGTATTTTATACACTCCTTGAGAAATATGTTATTATACGAGCTAAAAAGAGGATAAATTCATTTTAAAGTTATATAAAGTAACAATTGTGGTAAAAGAGCAATTTAACACAATTTTTATTTTTACAAAGGAAGGAACTGGGGATGGAAATGCCGAAGTTATTACAGCTTTCATATCTATAATCTTTCAGATAAATTAAAGGGGGAGTGCGATAAATGGAGAAAGCGATTTACCCCGGCAGTTTTGATCCGATTACTAAAGGTCATCTCGATATTATCAGCAGAACGAGCGCCATCGTGGATCATTTGATCGTTGCCGTTTTGAAAAACCCGCGTAAGCAGACAGTATTTACCATAGAAGAAAGGTTGGAAATGCTGCGGCGCAGTACCGCCCGTTATCCCAATGTAGAGATCGATTTTTTTAGCGGATTATTGATAGACTACGTGAAGAAAAATAATATTAATATTATTATCAAGGGTTTGAGAGCTATTTCAGACTTCGAATTTGAGTTTCAGATGGCGCTGGTAAATCGCAAGTTGAACCCCGCAGTGGAGACCTTGTTCATGGTAACAAACAGCAAATATTCTTACTTGAGTTCCAGCATTGTCAAAGAGATCGCCAGTTTTGGAGGGGAAATTAAGGATCTGGTGCCCCCGGAAGTATATGATCTTATAATTCAAAAATTCCGCTGCGCTTGAACTTCATCACGTATCACCGCCTCCGGGTAATTGGCCGGCAGCTCATAGCCTTTTTATTACACTAATTTCATTATACCCGGTCTTCAACAATATTTCCGGTGTTTTAAAGGAAATTGCTCAGCATAAAAGAATATACTTTAAAAAACAGGAAGGATGAATTATTAAATGCCGCAGCCCGGCGATAGGATTGGTTTTATTATACTGGCTTCAATTATTCTTATTATCGGCCTTATTTCTTTGTTTTTTCCCAAGGTATTCTGGTGGCTTCGTATCGGCAGAAGGGCAAAAGATATTCCCCCGGTACCGGCTTATCTCTTCGTCCTGAGAATTGGCGGAGCGCTTACCTGTGCTGTAGCTTTATATCTCTTCTATTACATATTCTCTCTTTAGCCGTGCTCCGGCATTAGAGTAAATGGTGCCATATGTTTAAGGATCAAAAAATCGGTTTGGCTTTGGGCGCCGGCCTGGCCCGGGGGCTGGCCCATATTGGGGTTCTCAGGGTGTTGCAGGAATCGGGGATAAAGGTGGATTTTATCTCTGGAACCAGCATGGGAGCTGTTATTGCAGCACTCTATGCCTGCGGGCTGAATTTAAAGTTAATTGAACGTCTGGCACAGCGTATTTCCCGCCGTACCTGGATGGATATAACATTCCCCCGCATGGGCTTAATTGCCGGTGAAAAGCTGGAGCGAATGCTGCATATGCTTACTGGCAGGAGATCTTTTGCAGATCTTTCTCTGCCCCTGGCGGTAGTGGCTGTTGATCTCATCAGCGGCGAACGGGTGGTTATAAATGAAGGCTCTGTCTCCAGGGCAGTACGCGCATCATGTGCCATTCCCGGCATTTTCAGCCCCGTGGAGATGGGGAAGAAACTACTGGTTGACGGCGGTGTTTTACAGCGCGTGCCCGCTTCGGTTGTCAGAGAGATGGGGGCTGACCTGGTTATTGCGGTTGATGTCGGGGTTGATGTGGGAGACTATAAGATAGATCATATATTTGATGTGCTCTCAAGATCGCTCGATATCATGTCCCGGGAAATCAATCGGTCCTTAAGTCGGGACGCCGACCTGGTTGTTATCCCCAAGGTGAGCGACATGGGCCCTTTTGATTTTCAATGTGTTGAAGAGGCCATCATCAGAGGCGAGAAGGCGGCGCGGGAAGCCCTTCCCTTACTGGCTAAATTAGAGAAAGAAGGTCAATGCTGATGGCAATAAAAAAAGGAAAGGTTTTTATTTATATTATTCTTCTTGGCCTGCTGTTCGTAGGTTTTTTTATTCCAACCGACTTCATCTTGATTAAACCGGGCTCCGCCCAGGATCTTTCAAAGATGGTAACCGTGGAGGGAGCGGACACAGATGACCAAGGGAAATTTTTTTTGGTAACCGTAAACCAGCAATCGGCCCGGTTGTGGCATTTAGTGTACGGATATTTACATCCCCATATAGAAGTCAGGCGCTATTCGAATGTAATTCCACCGGGGATTAATATGCAGGAATACCGCTGGCTTTTGGATCAGTGGATGCAGGAGAGTAAAAACACGGCCAAGGTTATTGCTCTACGGCGGGCCGGTTATGACGTTGAGATCATCAACGAGGGAGCAATCGTGGTAGGCTTTTTAGAGAACAGCCCCTCCTGGGGGATTCTTGAAAAAGGAGATATAATTACTGCCGTGGACGGAAAAAAAGCGGCTCTGACTAATGAGGTTATTTCAGCCGTGCAGAACCGGCATGTCGGAGATCCGGTTAAGCTGACGGTGCGGCGGGGCGCCGAGGAGCTCAATTTAACCGTGACGACGGCGCCGCATCCCGACGATGCAGAAATGCCCGCATTGGGTGTTTATATATCTACTCTCGATTGGGAACCTGTTTTTCCGATTGATGTTGAACTTGAAACAGGTAAGATCGGGGGACCTTCGGCAGGATTGATGTTTGTACTGGAGATTTTGAACCAGCTTCTATCGGAAGATCTGACCGGTGGAAAGCTCATTGCCGGCACTGGAACCATGGATATTAACGAGGATGTTGGTCCCATTGGCGGGGTTTTCCAGAAGGTGATCGCCGCAGAACGAGAAGGCGCCGAATACTTTTTCGTTCCGTTAATAAATTATGAGGAGGCCAAAACTGCGGCAAAAAAAATGACACTGGTCCCGGTAAAAAATTTGCAGGAAGCGTTGGATTTTCTTGATTCATTGGCTGCCGCGGGGAGCAGTTTTCAACCGGAAAGCAGTTATGACTGGATAATGATTCCGGCAGCGTAAAACTGCCTGCGCCATAATCGGGTCTCTTTACCCGGGCATTGTGTTAATGGATTCTATGAGTAAAATGTTAGCGGGGGGAGAGGATCGAAAAAACCTGCTTTAAGCAGGAAAAGAGAGACCTCGTTCCAGAAGGTATAGGTTTGAGAAACAACACCCAGGAAAGAGGCCTCTCAAGAATGAACGATAAGATTAAATTAAACTTTGCTGAGCTAGAGCAGCTACTGTGGAATACTGTGTTAGAGACATTTCAACAGGCGATGGTAGAAATCCTTTCTATGCTGGACA
>Ga0116188_1002226_pt1 | contig 15531 bp, 12 predicted proteins | sample AD_JPNTR2_MetaG_FD_89807 | JGI IMG/M metagenome (GOLD analysis project Ga0116188, IMG submission 89807) | Active sludge microbial communities of municipal wastewater-treating anaerobic digesters from Japan - AD_JPNTR2_MetaG | ecosystem: Engineered > Bioreactor > Anaerobic > Digestate | place...
CCGAATTCATCCCTGAGCACCCGGGAGGCGTTTATCAAGTTCCGAGTCTTGTTTCGGAAGAAGCCTGTCGAGCGGATCATCTCTTCAAGTTCCGCTGGATCGGCCTGAGCCAGAGCCGAGGGATCCGGGTAACGCTTAAACAAAGCCGGCGTCACCATATTGACTCGGGCATCGGTGCATTGGGCGGACAGAATCGTGGCCACAAGAAGTTGATACGGGTTTGAGAAGTGCAGGGCGCAAACCGCGTCGGGATAAGCGTCAGCCAGCCGTCTGAGTATCTCCCCAATCCACTCCGCTTCGCGGGCTCGTGCCTTTGCTGCACCCTGTCTGATCGCCATATCGATCATCATAGCACTGGACGCCTGGCAAATCGGTTCAAACTATCCGTGCTAGAATTCATCCTACTAGTAGGGAGGAGCATTAGATGGGCAGACTTGCCAAGCTTCTGATAAGCATCGGACTTTTACTTGTACTGTTCATCAGTCTTTATTCCGTGACCGCCCAGGCGACGTTGAAATACAAGAAAGAGACAGGGAAGAAGTGCACCTTCTGCCATACAGGTATTCCTAAAACGGGAGACGAAGACAAGAAACTGACTGAGGACGGAAGAAAATTCCAGGAAAACGGCTTTAAACTTACCGAAGACCAGAAAAGGAAGCCTGATTAATTTCTTCGCCTTTCTTTTCGTCTACCGAAATTTGGCAAAACCGGCGGCGCCAATTACTCCCGCCTCATCCCCTAAAGTGCCCCGGAGCACTGCAGTTTCCTCAAATATTCTCGGGAAACACATCTTCTTGAGATACTGCCTGACTGGATTCAAGAGAATGTCTCCGGCGTTTGCCACGGCGCCCATCAGGATAACCGCTTCTGGATTGATAACGTTAAGCAGGCTGTTTATTCCCGCAGCGAGGTAATAACCGGTGCGATCAAAGATCTCCAAGGCGAGGTTGTCTCCTTGCAGGGCCGCCTCGTAAACCTTTTTGGAAGTGAGCCGCTGGACAGAATGAAGCGGGGACGAGCGCCCCGTCTGTAAGGCCTCCAATGCGGTGGCCACAATGCCGGTAGCAGAAGCGTACGTTTCCAGACAGCCAAGGTTACCGCAACCGCACTTCCGTCCCCCGAGCTGAACGATCATGTGACCGACGTGTCCAGCAATATCATGGGCGCCGTGATGAATCCGGCCTCCCAGAATGATGCCACCCCCGACGCCCGTGCCCAGAGTGATCCCGATGACGTCGTTGTAGGGGGTGCCTGCACCCACCCAGAATTCGCCAAAGGTGGCAGAAACCGCATCGTTATCGATGGTGACAGGCAACTGCAAGCGTTCGGCCATCATGTCGCGCAGGGGAACATTCACCCATTTAAGGTTAGGAGTTGTTACGACAACGCCGGTTTTCAAGTTGAGCGGCCCTGGGGATCCGACTCCCACTTCCAGGATGTCGCTGCGGGTATAGCCTTCCCGCTCCCACAGCCTGATTGTCTCCTGGGCCATCCGATTGATGATGTCTTCGTGGCCGCGCTCAATAAACGTCTCGTAAGTACCCGAGGCGACAAGTTGCCCGTTCGACCTCACGAGTCCGATAGTGAAGGTAGTGCCTCCCAGGTCAATGCCGACGTAAACAGGTTCTTTCATCATGAGTGTGTAATCGCTTTGGAGTAAAGTTCCAGGTATCGGCGAGCGCTTCTCTCCCATGAGAAGTCTTCGGACATCGCGTTTTGGATCAGTTTTTGCCAGGCGCTCTTGTCCCGCCAGGCCTCGATAGCTCGCAGTATGGCTTTCAACAGTTCGCTTGAGCTGTATTCATTGAACTTGAAACCGGTCCCCAACCCGTTCTTCTCGTTGAAATCGCGCACCGTATCCGCCAGGCCGCCGGTGTGCCGGACGACCGGAATGGTCCCGTAGCGCATGCTGTAAATCTGGTTTAACCCGCACGGCTCATACCGGGAAGGCATCAAAAACATGTCCGCCCCTGCCTCTATACGGTGAGCCAGGGTGCTGTTGAACTCAAGGAAAACGGCGAATTTGTCGGGATTGTCGCGCGCTACCTCTCGAAGCGCATCATGATACTTCTTGAGTCCGGTTCCCAGTACCACCCACTGACAATCGAGGCGGTTCAACTGATCTTTCAGGCTCAGAAAAAGGTCAATCCCCTTCTGCTCGACCAGCCGGGACACAATCCCGAAAAGGGGAACAGGCTTTACCGCGAATCCGCAGAAATCCTGCAAACGCTCTTTGTTGACACGTTTACCGCTCAGATCTTCAGCAGAGTAAGGGGCGAAGATCAGGGGATCATTGGCGGGGTCCCAGACCTTCGTGTCGATGCCGTTCAGAATCCCGTAAAGATCGTTTTGACGTGTTCTGAGAACGTTGTCCAGTCCATAGCCAAACTCCGGCGTCTGGATTTCACGCGCATATTGAGGGCTGACCGTGTTCAAGACGTCGGCATAGCAGATTCCCGCCTTCATGAGATTGAGATGGCCGTAAAACTCAAAGGGACCCATGGGGTAGAAAAGGTCCGCGGGGAGGCCGGTCAGGGCATACTTCGCTTTATCGTAGACACCTTGGTAAGCAAGGTTGTGAATGGTAAAGACGGTGGCTACCCCGCGGAAAAAAGGATCATTGGCACGTGCCAGCTTCAGGTAAGCAGGGACCAACGCGGTTTGCGAGTCATGACAATGAATAACGTCGGGTGCCCACTGGAGTTGCTTCAAGGCATCCAAGGCCGCCAGCATGAAGAAGTTGAACCGCTCGAAATTGTCCGGGTAGCCCTCGCCCGTGGACGGCTGGTTATAAATCCCGTCGCGGTCAAAGAATTCGTCGTTGGCAATGAAATAGTTGCGGTGAGGCCGCTGTTGTTCATCCCCAAAAAGAGCACTGGGGAATGAAAAAGACCCCATCCGGACTGCGGGAAGATCGCAAATTTTAACGAGTCTCGCGGTTTTCCGCACTTGGCGGTACAGCGGGGTAAAGACCCGGATTTCGACGCCGAGATCTGCCAGGCTGGAAGGCAAGGCGGCAACCACGTCCGCCAGGCCTCCATCAGTTGCGTATGGTCGCGCCTCAGCTGAAAGCATACAAACGCGCAAAGGCGAGGTTCGATTCGACATATTCGATGTTTTGATCTGCTCTGCGGGATCTTCGAAGGTTCCCGCTTCCATCACTTCCACACTACCAGAAAGAAGATAAAGGCTGTCATTATACCGTTGAGGTGCGTTGGTTTCTAGAGATCACCAGACTCCGGGGAAAAGTCGAAAGCGGACTGTCTCAACATATTCACGGTATCCAGGCAGCTCGCCCCGCAGTGTCCTGTCTTCAAGAGCCGCACGAATGACGTGCACCGGGAGCGACAGCACGGCCGGGACGACTCCCCACCATGAGCCGAGAAACAGCGGCGTAGCCAGCTGAAACAGAATTGCGCCTAGATAGCCCGGGTGTCGGACGAATCGGTACGGACCGCTCGAGACCACAGAATGGTCGCGCTCGGACTGGATGCGGACTGTGGCGGAAAAAAAACGATTCACCAGCATCGCCCAGGCCGTCAAGCCATAACCGAGGAGCATGATGCCAAGCGCAGCCAGCTGAATTGCGACGGAAACCGGCGCTCCCCACCCGAAGCGCAAGTCGAGACCCGATACAATCAAGCAAATCAGCGGGAACACAATAGCTTGGAGAACTACCAGCGGCTTGTCCCACGACTTGGTCTCCGCCTGAATGTGCGATCGTTCAGCAAGAAGGTCGGGGCTTCGCCGTGCCAGGAGACGGCTCAGGACCGTCTGAAGGAAGCCGAACAATCCCAGGAAGATCCAGCCCTCCACCCAATCCCATCGACCGCGCGAGACAAAGAGGACCAAAGTCATCAAAAGAAAGGTGATAATGGTCTTTAAGGTCCAGAGCCAAACCCCTGCCTGGGTGGCTGCATTGTCCGCCTCTCTGCGTCGACTCTGGCCGCTCGTAACGGTCATGGCTCGTGATTATCACCATCTGCCCTTGAGAGTACAATCTGATCCGCGTGATCCGCGCTAGTGGACGAAGTGGACCAAGTGGACAAAGTGGACCTAGTGGACCAATCCGACTTTGTCCATTTCGTCCACTTGGTCCACTTCGTCCACTAGCGCGGATCACAAAAGGGCGGGTTACAAGCCGACTTTACGGTAGAACACCTGCAACTTGTTTGACTATAATACATCTCTGCGTATAGCCGAGGCGGCGTAGCCAAGTGGTAAGGCAGAGGTCTGCAAAACCTTTATACAGCGGTTCGAATCCGCTCGCCGCCTCCAGACACTCTTCCGTGTCAGCTCATGCCGTCGGCACCATTCCGCTAGCAGCACCTCTATTCACCGAGAAAGGGGTCAGCGCTTTAGAATTCAAAAAAGAACAGCGGCTGATACACGGCGCTTTTCTGAATTCTTAAGCGCTGACCCCGTATCAATGGCCCGGCCGCATCTCTCATTCAACGGTTATCCTGATTGCCGTTTTGCCCCCCTCGTCGATCTTGAAATTTAGCGCCCCCCCAGAACCTGTACCCCATACCCCTACAGTCTTATTACCGGCGCTCACGCTGGCCTTTTTTCCTGGCGGCAACCCGATGATCAGGTGCTCGCGTGGGCCATTCCCTTCTGATGAATAGGTCAAGCGACTTGTCCCGGCTTCGGAAGGGCAAAAGATAACCGTTCGATCGAGAAACGCGGCGCCGACGGCACCGCCCGCAGCCTCGACCAGGGTCGGCACAGGACGGTTTGGCACCGATCGGGGGTAGACCAGCAAGACGTGAAGAAAGTCGGTCTCTTTCCGTGGTTCTTGTGGAGTGACCTCGACTCGCCAGGCACCGGCTTCACACGTCCCGCTTTTTGTGGTCGCGTAGTTGGTATCAGCAACCCAAAATTCCTGTCCGGGGCCTCCGATTTTCGCGAGGCGCGCCTTTCCCGGTCTTAGCGTGTGCGATACCAGGGTGCCGCCATAATTGGCTCCGTTGTTCCGGACGGTGAACTGCGTTCCTTCAATTACGGGCTCCTCGAGCGAATGAAACAGCCAGACTTTTTGATGGTCTGGATTTCGGGAGATGACACGATCACGGATCACGATCATCGCTTGCGGAGAACCGTCGTCCGGCGTCACGTTCGATCCTTTAACAAAGACAAAAGAACGTTCGACTTTCTCTGCTTTCGGCCCGTACCCGGGCGTCCCGTCGGCAACCACGAAAGCATAGCGGCCGTGGCTCTCCTCACCATGGGACAAAACGCGTGCAACATGCCAGATTGGATCTCTCAGGTCGGCCAGAGAGATCGGATCGTTCCCGGCTCCAGGAAACCTTTGCCCGCCGTCTGCGACGACCTTGCTTCCTCGATAGAGAACCTCTTCAGTCGGGTCCCGGAGGAGAAGCGAGTTGTGTGCTATGGTGCGCTGAAGGTAGTTCAGCCAGTGAGGAGATCCGTAGCCGGAATTCACTCCCTCGTAGATCCCGGAATCGATCGCCAGCGCTCCTCGGCAATAAATCTGGAAACTCAGACGGTCCAGGTGGTCGTGGTTTTTGACGTACAGCGGCATAGCCTTGAATAGACCAACGACATCATCCGAACCCCAACCCGTGCGGAACAGGAGTGTCCCGGCTGCGCCGTCGAGATAACGAACCGGGGGCAAGTCGTCCGGGGCCTTCGGAGCCACTTGCGGATCACGCCAGAGAATGTCCGTGATTGCCACCCAAGTGTGATTGAGGTTTCTGATCTTAAGATATTCGGCGGTGAGGTAGGGATCGCGGTACGCGCCGGCCGCATAAGCCAGTGATTCCATCAGCCAAGGTGGTCCCCAAGGTGCGGGCGCATCCCAGACCGGCAGATTGAGGGAGTCCATCCATTCATCCCCCAAACGCAGAAATTGGCCGTCCGGACGGCGCGTGTAAACCCAGTAGTAACCGACATCCCGATAAAAAGGGAAACGTGCGAAGAGGTCTACCCCGGTTGCTTTCCGCAGCATCGTCAGCATCCGGATGTCGCCATGGTAATGGGTCACACCGTAGGAATTCCCCTGAGAAGAAAGCCCGAAGCGGTAGAAAACGTTCTTTGCGGTGATCTCCAGGCGGGCGACCTTGACAGCGCGTTCAAAGATGTCAGGTGCGAGGTCGTAGAAAGCGATGCCGGCCGGAAGATAGGCATCGGCCAGGTGATTGACGAGGTGCCCCATGTGCAGGGTACTCCTCTCCAGTGGCACCTCCGCGTCGACGATTTTCAGTTGGGCAAGAACGTTTTGAAGGAGCGTTCGCCGCTCATCTTCCCGTAGTTGGTCGTAGCACTAGTCGAACGCGATCGACTCCGGCCAGACCCGGTACGCGTTCGCGAGATCGTCGCCGCTCGTGTCAGCCGAAAGCTCAAGAGCCGCCGTGATTGCCTGCCTCGCGTCCGATGCGTCTCCGGTTATCAAGTAGGAAAAGGCGTGAGCGAGGATTCGGTCGGTCAAACGATTAGAGCGGACAGCTCCATTCCCATTCGTACCCGAGTAGACGGAATGAACATCGTACCAGGGATTTTCCAGGCGACTGAAATCGATGATGTTCTTCAGGCTCTGCCAGGCCTCTTGGTGACTGGAGGCAGCCCGCGAGCGAATCAGCGGAAGATCCTCGCGATTGAGGTATAGGCGGGGTCTATCCGGTCGGACGCGGAACTCATCTTGGATGGGTGTAAGATCGCCAAGCCAGGCGGGTGGAAAATCCCCCTGGTCGATCTGGGCAAGGCCAGGTAGAACCAACCCGAGGACCACGCCGAGGAATGTCGCCGCTTTCATGATACTAAGTGCCATAAGCCATCATAAACCCTGTTCTCGTACGCCTGCAGCACGAAGGCAACCAAAAATAATGAGCATACTCAGTTAGTGAGTGTGGTACAATTGGCGGCATGTCTGAGCGGAAACCTGCCTCACGCCGAAAGAAGGCGTCCGAAGAGACCCGGCGCCTGATTCTCGCCGCCGCCAAGCAGCTTTTTACCCAGAGGGGATCTGCCGACGTGTCCACCAGGGAACTCGCTGCCGCCGCAGGGGTGGCCGAAGGGACAATCTTCGTACACTTTCCGGATAAAGCCTCACTATTGGTGGCCGCTCTCAATGATGAAGTCCAACTCGCTCTTGAAGAGGGTATGACAAGTATGCCGGCCGATGGTCCCGCCCCCGCAAAGCTGCTCCACGTCGCAAGGTGTCTCTATTCACATTACAGTAAGCAGCCGGCTCTCTCTCGGATCCTCGTCAAGGAGTCAATCTTTGTAAAAGGAGACCTCCGTAATGAGCTGATTCAGCCGATCGAGCAGTTCGTCAGCTGGGCCGCCTCAATCGTTGAGGCGGACAAGGAGGCAGGCAGGTACGACGCCGGAGTGAACAGCGAAACGGCGGCCAGGACTTACTTCTCAGCATATTTCGTCGAGTTGGTGAACGGGTTGGGTCAACCGGTGGTCGATGTAGAAGAGATGTGTTCGAGGCTCGCAGGATTTCTAGAACAGTGGGAAACCGGCCTGCTGAAGCGCTCTTCACCGAAGGAGTAAGCAAGATGAGATTTTCGAGCTACGTAAACTGGATCAGAAGCGGCCAGATTCTCCCCTTGATGCGATTATCCCGATCCGCGCGTGAAGTGTATCGTCTTTGCTTTCTGTCTACAGCCGCGCGGCTGGGGCTGCTGGATCTGCTCGCCTCGGGTCCGTGCGCGCTGTCTGAGATCCTGGCAAAACAAGGAACTGATCCGGCAAAGGCCGAGGCGCTTACAGCTTTCCTGGAGGTCGGGATCAACGTGGGTGAGATCCGCTTGGCGGGGGGCAAGTACCACTTGAGCGGCAGCCTGTCGAAGGCCCTGGCACGACGCCAGCTTGACCCGTTTCTCGCGATGACTCAGGAGGTTGTGGGACTCCATGTTCCATATCTCGAGGCGGCACCGGGGGACGAGCTCGCTCGCGAGCGTCTCGCTGCCCTCACGAACGCCTTCGGCAGCGTTATCGCTCGATCTTCGCGCGTCTGCGAACCGGTCTTGAACGAGGTCACCGACTCCCTTGTCCCGACGTCCGGTCCCTTCACACTGCTCGAAATCGGGTGCGGCTCGGGCGTCTACTTGTTCCGCGCTTTGCGACGCAATCCGGAACTGAAGGCGATCGGAGTTGAAGTTCAGCCCCAGGTTGCCGAGTCTCTGCGGGCACAGACCGACGCTCACGGTTTATCCGAAAGGGTGAAAATCGTTCAAGCGGACGTCAGAACTCTGGAATTCAAGGAGAAATTTGACCTGATCACTCTCCATAACAATATCTACTACTTTCCGGAGACTGAACGAGTTGCTTTTCTGCGGCAACTTGTCTCCTGCCTCACACCCGGTGGTCGAATCGCGATTTCCTCAGCTTGTCCCGGAGGCGGCGTCTTCTCAAGTTACATGCGTTTGTGGGCCGCCATGACGGCAGGCGCGGGGCCCTTGCCCGAGGTGCCAGCCTTTACCAGCCAGCTGAAGGATGCGGGCTTGGTCAACATCCAATGTGACAAACCCGTTCCGTTCGATAGCTACCGTGTGTTCATTGGAACCAACCCCGGGCGCGGGCTGAATTGAGCAAGGCGGCGGCGCTAAGGCGCTCAGGCAGGGATGCGGATGCCACCATTTTCATTGCGGCGTTGACGGAACTACAAACGGACTTCTTCAACACTAATGCGATGGCTGCCTGGTCGCCCCGTTCCCGGTCTTGGCGAGCGCGTCTCGCAGGCCGACCGCAAGCTTCGTCGCGGGTCCGACGCCCCAATAATGAAGGAAGAAGATGCGGGGTTTTTCATGGACCATATGATTGTGGACTGCTACAACCTCGATGTCGTTCCGAATCAGAGCACTAATTACTGGTTCTACTTCGCTTTCCATCATCGCAAAGTCGCCGGCTACGGCTGCCCGGTCGGCTGTGCCCTGAAAAGCGGCCCAGGTATTGAATCCCATGAAGCTGGTGACTTCTACGCCATGCGAATCCAGTTTCACATCTGGGCGACCGATGACGAAGCGCAGCACTCCGGCATTTTGCTCTCCGCGATGCCCAATCACCCGCTCAATTTCTGCCGTGGGGAGAGAACTTGATACCGTCGGTGAGTTTGAGCCGGCAGGGGTCGAACCTCGCAGCTCTCGGATCCCGTCGATAAGCGCCTTGACGCCTTCGGCGAGGGAGTCGATGCGGCCCTCGCCGTGAATGTGCATGAACATCACTCGCGGCTCTTCACGCACGAAGTGGTTGTGAAGACCGGAAACCGTCAGTCCCTTCTCGAGGAGCAGCTTTTCAGCCGGCGCGATTTCGTTCTCTCTCACGACGAAATCGCCCATCACGACCGCCCCCTGGGCGGTCGGTGCGAAGGCTGCCCATGATGAGAGACCCATCGGCGGGGTAATGGACCAGCCGTCCAGGAGGACCTGCAGATCCGTTTGTGGGACTGAGATTTTTACCTGGCGGTCCTGGCGGCTGACCTTGAGCCCTGTGATCGCCTCCACGGTAGCGCCGATATCCAAGCGGCCAGCTGGAGTCTCCTGCGAAAAAGCTCCCGAGTTCCAGGCCATGACTATCAGAAGCAAAATGCAGGATCTCATTGAACTCCTTTCAGGATGGAGGACCTCCTTCTATTGTCTCACGACCTGCCCGATGCCGAGGTGCTATCCAGGTGTCGGGATTTGGCAACTGCGCGCACAAGACTGATTTATTGTCCAGGCGGCTCTAATTAAATATGGCACAATGACCCGAGTCCGAACCTATGAAGTACGAGCAGCGCTTCATAAGTCCGGCGGGTTTCGATACGCTCGATCCCCGTCGACTTCGCGCCCCAGGCGCACGATTAGCGGGGGCAAAGACTCGATGTCTTCGAGCGAAGTGCGGAAGTTTACGATACATAGACGAAGCGCGAAGCGTCCATTGATGACGGCGTTTGAAAGAAACGCCTCGCCGCCAGCCTCCACTTGGTCCAGGATTTTACGGTTCAGGTCGTCAAGGTATTGATCTACTTCCGGCGTCCCGCAATGCGGACGAAGATCGGGAGGAATGTAGCGGAATGTGACAATGCTCAGACCGTGCGTTAAACGCTCAAGTTCCGGGTAATTCGGCAGGATGCGATATAACTCACCAGCCAGCCTGATGTCTTGGGCTATCATCCGCTCGTACGCTTCCCTTCCTGCCTGTCGCAGGGCCAGCCAGACTTTAAGGGCACGGAAACCGCGCGAGTTCTGCGGACCAAAGTCGAAGTAATTGGTTAACTCCGGATCGAAGTGATAATAAGGCGGATGATAGGAAAAGCTTTCACGCAGAAGCTCCCGACGCCGCACCAGCACGCATCCGGCTTCAAGCGGAGCATAAAGCCACTTGTGGGGATCCATAGCTACTGAATCGGCCCGACTTAGAGCGCGCAAATCAGCCGAAGCGTCCGGCAACGCCGCAGCAAAAGCCCCGTAGGCGCCGTCAACATGGAACCAGAGGTCCTGCTCCGCGCAAATGTCTGCCAGCTCGTTCAATGGATCGATCGCCCCAGTGCCTACTGTACCGGCCGTCCCTACAACCATCAGCGGCCGCACGCCGTTTTGACGATCCTCCTGGATCATGGATCGAAGCCGGCCCGTGTCCATTCGCTGGCGATCATCTGTCGGCACCCAGGCGATAGCATCTGTTCCAAAACCGAACAAGTCAGCCGCTTTCTGGATCCACGTGTGCGTCTCTTGAGAGGCGTAGACGCGCAACGGTGTTCCGGAAAACATCCCAGCCTTTCGCACATCCCAGTCTGTCTTGGCGCGGCGACCAACCAGGAATCCTACAAAATTGGCCATGTTCCCGCCGCTCACCAGCAGGCCACCGCAATCGTCGGGATAGCCGATAAACTGAGCGATCCAGCAGATTGTCTGGACCTCAATCTCGGTGGCAAGCGGTGAAAGCTTCCAGCCGCCGGCGTTCGGGTTAACCGCGGACGCCAGAAAGTCCGCAAGGGCGCCAATTGGGGCTGCCGACGATGTGACGTAGCCCCAAAAGCGTGGATGGCCGTTATGCAGGGAGTGATCGAAAAGGAGTTCGGCAATCCATTCCAGATCCGCAGCCGGGTCACTGCCCTGCCCTGGAAGCGAACGATCGAAGTCGATCAGTTCTCGTACGGTTTGAACCGCTTCGCCGGGCGTGACTTTTCGGGATCGAAGCGAGCCCAGGAAGTCGGCGATCTGGTCTACCAGCCTGTGCCCCAGCTCGCGGAACTGATCTGGCGGAAGGTCAAGCGGAGCGCGCCGATTGCGCAGATCCTCGGTCAAGTCAGGTTTAACAGTCGTTTTCATTTTCGTATTTGTGAGCGACTTAATGTTTATCGCGAGAGGCTGGTGATGTGATCTCCATTCTTCTGTGCCCCAGCCGACTGACGCAGGCCCTCAAAGAGATCCGTTTCAACCTCACGTCCACTGTTGACCAAGCTGAAGACACGATAGAACTCTTGCGAACCCCATAGGCCACGGTGATGCTCCTCGTTCAAGTGCCCCAGTTTTTCAAAGAGCGCCATCTGCGTCTTATGACAACTCACTGCGCGCCACACCTGCTGCCAGTAAGCCGTAGTATCGATCCGGGTTGTTATCGACCAGTCAGGCCAGGGTGTCGCACGCCGGTCCAGCCCGTCCACGGTGACTTTGAGGTCGCGAAAGGCCTGCTGGTATGCCGCCCACTTTCCCTGCGTCCAAGCCATGTAATAGAACTTGGAGGTTCGGTATTCGTCATCTGCGGCAGCGACGATTGCGGCGGCGGTGAATTGTGAGATAGCGATATGATCCGGATGACCGTAACCCCCATCCGGCGCAAAGGTCACAACAACCTGGGGCTTTACGCGACGCAGGTGGGCCACAATTCGACCGATGGCTTCTCCGGGATCAGCCTTGTCGAGGTCCTTGTCGATGTAATCGAGAAAGTGAACTTCTTTAAGGTTAAGCTCGCGGGCTGCGGCGCGGAGTTCGGCTTCCCTGACGCGGCCGACGACTTCCGGGGCCGGCCGAACTTCGGCGTTCCCGAAACGTCCACGTTCACCGCGGGTCGCACACAAGAGATAAGTCTCCACGCCCTCGGCGGCATACTTTGCAAGCGTGCCACCCACGCCGAGCGATTCGTCGTCGGGGTGGGCAAGAACAGCCATGAGTCTCAAGTCAGGCAAGGGGTAACTCTCCTTTAGAAATGGAATTGGTTCTAAGTATAGCTGTGGAACTAAGAGGAACAATAGGCCAGGGCAAGGATCTGCACCGGATGGTAGACGGGAAGAGGATGGCCGAGCGCCGCAAGATGCGCCCGTATTTGAACCAGGCATCCGATGTTGCCGGCAGCCAACGCCTCGGCGCCGGTCGCGAGTATGTTCCGGGCTTTCTGTTCGCCCAACTGACCAGCCATGACGGGTTGCTGCAGATTATAGGTTCCGGCTGATCCGCAACAGGTTTCCGAATCAGGCGGGTCCAACAAATCCAGGTTCGGTATTGACCGCAATAGTCGACGAGGCGCCTCCCGGATTCCCTGGGCATGAAGCAAATGGCAAGCGTCATGGTACGCCACCCGCCAGGGGCGCGATAAGGCGGGAGGCGCGTCGGCTAGACCGAGATCGTCGAGGAAGACCGCGACATCACGGACCCGGCTTGAGAATTCGCGCGCCCGCTCTTCTTCGGCCTGCCCTTTGAAAAGCAGCGGGTATTCTTTCATTCCCGATCCGCAGCCGGCAGCGGTCGTTATGATGCAATCGATATCGCGAGGGAAAGCACCCAGGTTGTTTCCCGCGAGCGCACGCGCTTGAACCGCCGCGCCGGAATGGAGGGAAAGGGCGCCGCAACAGCTTTGATTCCGCGGAATGACCACTTCTACGCCGTTTCGTGAGAGGACCTCGAGACAGGCATCGGTAATCTCCGGGTTGAGCACTTCCTGCACGCAGCCGATGAGCAGTGCTACCCTGGCCCGGCGTTTCCCAACGGCAGGCTGGGTCTCGGGCAGTTCTCTCTTCTTAGGCAGCCGATCGGGGAGGAGCGTGAGGAGGGAGGAGATTGAGCCTGGAGCAAAGTTCGCCATGCCTTTCAGGCAAATTCCGAGGGCCGTGGCAGCGTAAAAGCGCTTCGGGTACGGCAGAACCATTTCGGCAAGCCAGAGACGCAGGCGGTCTCCCACCGACCGTGATGCCCGTACTCCAGGGAGCGCCCGAAAGGGCGTGATCAGTTCCTGGTAGCGGACGCCGGAAGGGCAGGCAGGTACGCAAGCGAGGCATCCCAGGCAGCTGTCCAGGTACGGAAGAGCCTCTTGGGCGGCAATCGATTCCTCCAGCACTCCTTTCATCAGGACAATTCGGCCGCGCGGCGAATCCATCTCCTCTCCGAGCACTCTATAGGTAGGGCAGGCTGGAAGACAGAACCCACAATGCACGCAGGTCTTAACCTGTTCGGCCATGTTCTCGGCCTGCGGTCCGTACTTGCGGATATCGATCTGATGGAGCATGTGCACCTTCAGCCGAAAATAACGGCGGCACCCATCAATCACCCGCCGAAACGAATTTGCCGCTCGGATCGAGCACCGCCTTAACCCGGCGGCCGAACCCTGCTGCGCCGCCGCTGCGTGCTACAGACCGACGGGGACCAAAATACGGTGTTGCAGCAATTCCCGTTTGATTCTCAATAGAACCAAGCCAGCAGACATTGCCGGCCAGGCTGTACCGCCGGGGGCAGGCAGCGATCGAAGCAGATTTCTCGAGTTGCGGAATAATGCCTGGGGTCGTCGGGACCTTCAAAAGTGGCGCCGACGCCGGCAGCCAGCCAAACTCCCGAGCCTCCTGCCAAAGCGCATCGTCCACTTCGAGCGCTTTTCTTCTCAGCCCTGATACAACCCGATCCGCCTTCTGGCGAACGGCTGCAGACCTCCCGCCTAAGCGGAGCAGCACTGTGCCAGGTGGAACAAGATCGATCGCTTCGAATTCGACTCCCGATGCGGAAAGCTCCGAGATGAGATTTAACGCATCATCCAAACCGGAAGTAGCGACGGACAGGCTGACGTAGCTCTCGGGCCGGGGAAACACCTTGAATGTCAGCTCCGTGAGGACGCCAAGAGTTCCTTCACTGCCGACCATTAATTTCGGGAAATCAAAACCGGCCGCATTCTTCACGACTTTTCCACCACCGCGAATCAGCCGTCCCCGCCCGTCGACGAATCGGACGCCGATCAGGAAATCACGTACTCCTCCATAACGAAGACTGGAAGGTCCGCGACCCGCCGCCGCCACGGTTCCTCCGACAGTTGCCCCCGCGGTGGTCAGTACCGGGTCGAAAGGAAGGAACTGACCGTTTTGCTCCAGCACACTCTCTAGTACGGCGACTGGAGTACCGGCAAGCGCCGTGATGGTAAACTCGCTCGGCTCGTATTCGATGATACCGCAGAGACCGGAAAGATCCAGCGTACAGGCACCCTCGCAAACCGCGGAAAGAGCCGGCTCGGTTCCCGCCCCGCGAAGAACAACAGGGTTGGTCAGCTCTCGGATAAGCGCCTGTAGCTCATCCATAGTACGAACCTTGATTGTTGAAGAAGTCGCGGCTGGCCGAGCAGCCGCTGGCTCGTCGCTCGGAACGGTGTCGGCCGTGGCATACAAAAGCATTTTGCCGCGATTGGCGAGCTGAGCGGGGTCCATGGCCCGGCGCAACTCGCACATCAACTGCATGTCTGGCTCTTGGAACATCTTCCCGAGATATTCCCGTTTCTCCATTCCAACGCCGTGTTCGCCGGTTATTGAGCCTCCCAGCTCAATGCACATTGCGAGGATACGTGCCGCGAGGCGTTCGGCTCTCTGGAGTGCGTCCGGCTCGCGGCCATCGAACAAGATCAACGGGTGCAGGTTGCCATCACCGGCATGGAATACATTTGCCACGCGAATTCCGAATTCGGCACTGAGAGCTTGAATTCGGGAAAGCGCCTCACCAAGCCGGCTGCGCGGCACAACTCCGTCCTGCACAATGAAGTCAGGGCTTAACCGGCCGGCTGCCGAGAAAGCGCTCTTTCGGCCCTTCCAGATACGGGCACGCTCTTCTTCGTCGTGCGCCACCCAGATCTCCACGGCACCCGATCTTCTGACCAGGTCTTTCAACCGTTTGAACTCGGATTCGACTTCCAAGCTCTCGCCTTCCAGCTCGACGATCAGCACCGCCTCCGCGTCACGAGGATATCCGGCGGCTACCGCTGATTCGGCCGCCTGGATAGCGAGGCGATCCATGATTTCGATGGCACCTGGCAGAAATCCCGCAGCAACTATCCGACTGACGACCTCACCGGCGACCGCCAAAGAGGAGAAACTGGCCAGGAGCGTCTGGTATCGCTCCGGTCGGCGAACGAGGCGCAGAGTGATTTCCAACGCGATTCCGAAGAGGCCCTCGGAGCCGACAAAAAGACCGGTCAGGTCCGGGCCGGCGTTTTCCAGCGTGCGGCCACCGAGTTCGACCACTTCTCCGTCGGCAAGTACGGCCTTCAAACCCAGCACATGGTTGCTGGTCATGCCGTGCTTCAGGCAATGGGCGCCCCCGGAATTGAAAGCTA
>Ga0116188_1002235_pt1 | contig 15494 bp, 14 predicted proteins | sample AD_JPNTR2_MetaG_FD_89807 | JGI IMG/M metagenome (GOLD analysis project Ga0116188, IMG submission 89807) | Active sludge microbial communities of municipal wastewater-treating anaerobic digesters from Japan - AD_JPNTR2_MetaG | ecosystem: Engineered > Bioreactor > Anaerobic > Digestate | place...
CATCATCCATAATGAAGAACTTGTCTTTAGGAGAACGTCCTGTGTATATACCGGTCATCACATTTACAGCACCCAGTTCTGTAACTTGTCCTTTTTCCAAACCCTCTAACCCGGGTTTGGTTTCTTCTTCAAATAATTGATCGTAAGAGGGATTATATACGATCTCTTTTACATCCGTAATGCCATACTTGTTTAAATCTAAATTTGCCATTCTTTTAGCGTATTAATTGTTAAAATGTATATTAGTATTGTTCGTTGATTTTTAACCCAAAAACAACATGCAAAAATAAATATTTTATTGGAATAAAGAAAACGATTAAAGAAAAATTTCTATAATTAACCCTTATCCGGATCCGGCGCTGCAAATGCCTAAAACTTTAATAAACCAACGTAATCTTTTTATGACAAACATGTTTTAGAACGATTTTATGCTCTTTTTGTTTATTGATAACCCTCTTTTTTGTACAATAAATTTCGGTTACCCTTGAAATCAAAAAACTCCAGCCGAAACAACCATAAGTGTCCACCCAAAAATAATTCGAAACAACAACCAAAATGTTCTATCATCCCGGCAAAACTATTACCTTTGATAATAAAAGAACGAGAACATGAAAAAACTAATTTCATTGCCTCTCCATATGGTGGATTATCTGAGAGGAAAAAATAATCCCGATTTTTCGGATTATTTCTTTACTTCCGATCCTTTGGATAAAAAGCTGGGATCGGGAGGAGGCACTGCCTGGCTGCTTAAAGAAAGTAAACAAAACGAAGATACGCAATCGGAGTTTAGCAAATGGATTGGCAAGGAAAAACGCATACTGATTCACGCAGGAGGACAAAGTCGACGCTTGCCGGCTTATGCCGTGACAGGGAAAATATTCATTCCGATTCCGGTTTTTCGTTGGGCAAGAGGACAAAAAATCAATCAAACGTTGTTATCGCTCCAACTACCGTTGTACGAAAAAATGATGGAAGATGTTCCGGAAAACCTGCATACACTTATTTCCAGTGGCGATGTATATATTCACAATACCGGAAAAATTCCCAAGATTCCTCAGGCCGATATTGTTTGCTGCGGTATTTGGGTAAACGGCGAAACAGCAAGTCGTCACGGTGCGTTCTTTTTCGATCGAAAATCTTCATTCGAACTCGACTTTATGCTGCAGAAACCCGATGCAGAAACACTGCAACAACTTTCGCAGACACACTATTTTATGTTGGATATCGGTTTATGGTTGTTGAGCGACAAGGCGATAACCTTGTTGATGAGAAAATCGGGTTATGAAAGGGAAGGCAGCGAGATTCATTTCTACGATCTGTATTCACAGTTCGGCCCGGCAATGGGCAACCATCCCACTATCATCGATCCCGAAATCAATGCGTTGAAAGTGGCTATTTTGCCTCTTCACGATGCTCGCTTTTATCATTACGGCACAGCCAAAGAATTGGTTTCTTCTACTTTATCTCTCCAAAACCAAACCTATAATCAAAAGTTTATTCTTCACAAAAAGATAAAACCACATCCGGCAATTTTTGTGCAAAACAGCCGGATAGATTATCCCTTTACGGTTGAGAATTCCGACATATGGATCGAAAACAGCTGCATCGGCAAGAGTTGGCAATTAAACAAAAAACATGTTCTCACAGGCATTCCGCCAAACGATTGGTCGCTCACCGTTCCCGAAAGCATCTGCATTGATGGAATTCCTATCGGTGAGAATAAATACGTGATCCGCCCATATGGGTTCGATGACACATTCAGCGGAAGTATTCACGACCCCGACACACGGTGGATGGGAAGGCCGGTAAAAGAATGGTTCGTAAAAAGAGGAATACCCGTCTCTGACGATCTTTTGTTTCGAACAGACGATATTCAGTTTGCCCGTCTTTTTCCGGTATGTAGCAGTTCCGAAGAAATGCTTTCGGTTTTAAAATGGATGATACATGAAAACGAGAATGAGACAATCGGAGAGATATGGCTGAAAAACAAGCGTTTTTCTGCTGATGAAATTTCGTCACAAGCCGATATTCAAAAAATCATGGATTCGCGCGAAGCATTATTGAACAAAAATCGTGTGGCTTTATCGAAAAATTACACTAAGAGCGTCTTTTATCAAACCGATCTTGAAGAACAAGCCCATGCTTTTACAAAGAATCGTTTGCCTCTTCCCCCTCCTCTTCCTTCGGATAGTGATTTGTTAATGCAAATGCATAACCGGATGTTCCGCAGTCGGGTACTGGAGCTCTCGGGATTTTCATTTCAAGAAGAACACGAAAAAGCTTTTTCCATACTACGTAAAGGATTTATTGAAGCCTCGGGGCTGAAAAAATTGAATCCTCACCTCAATGTACATCCCGATCAAATTGTTTGGGCAAGAAGTCCTGTCCGCATCGATCTTGCAGGAGGGTGGACAGACACACCTCCCTATTGTTTGATGGAGGGAGGAAATGTGGTAAATATCGCTGTCGAACTCAATGGACAACCTCCTATTCAGGTATATGTAAAACCTTCGGAAGAACTCGCCATCACGCTGCGTTCAATTGACCTGGGGGCTACCGAAGTGGTAGCTGATTACTCTTCAGCGGAACAGTTCTACACGGTGGGATCCCCTTTTTCCATTCCAAAGGCGGCGCTTGCTTTATGCGGGTTTTCTCCTCAATTTTCCGAAAAAACCTTTCCTTCACTTCACGAACAGCTACTGCAGTTAGGCTGCGGAATTGAAATCACTCTGCTCTCAGCCATTCCTGCCGGATCAGGCCTTGGTACAAGCAGTATTCTTGCCGCAACCGTTTTGGGTGCTTTGTCCGATTTTTTTGGTCTGCAATGGTCAAAAACCGACATCGGCAAACAGACACTGCTACTCGAACAGTTGCTTACTACAGGCGGTGGATGGCAAGACCAGTACGGCGGCGTGTTGCACGGAGTAAAATTGCTGCATACATATGAAGGATTCGATCAGAACCCTGTTGCAAGTTGGCTTCCCCATGATTTATGGACATCGCCACAATATCGTGATTGTCATTTACTTTACTATACAGGGATAACCCGTACGGCCAAGCATATTCTGCAGGATATTGTTGCCGGCATGCTGCTCAATAAATCGGAAACACTTGCACTTTTGGCCGACATGAAGCTTCATGCATTGGATACAGCCGAAACCATTCAGCATGGAAAATTCGACGATTTAGGTTGGTGTATCGCTAAAACATGGAAACAAAAACAACGCCTCGACAAAGGTACAAACCCTCTTCCCATTGAAAAAATAATTGCGTTGGTAAGAGATTATACGTTGGGACTCGAGCTCCCGGGAGCCGGTGGCGGCGGATATCTTTACCTGATTGCCAAAGATCCCGAAGCGGCTGTCAACATTAAACGTATCCTTCGTGAAAATCCGCCCAACAACAAAGCCCGATTTGTTGAAATGAGTGTTTCACAGACAGGACTGCAAATTACCCGAAGTTAAAATAATCATACAATGAAACGTTATTGTCAAACATTATCGCTGAAGAACAATCCTCAACTCATTGAGGCTTATGTGCGTGAACATGCACATGTGTGGCCGGAAGTGCAGGCCGGAATAAAGGAAGTGGGAATTTTGGATATGCAGATATATATCCACGAGAATCAACTTTTTATGATTGTCGATACCGTTGACGAATTCGATTGGGAGCGCGATATGAACCGATTGGCAACACTGCCGCGTCAAGCCGAATGGGAAGCTTACATGGATCGTTTTCAAGATGCAGGCGAAGGAAAGAAATCAAACGAAAAGTGGCAATTAATGACCCGCATCTTCAAATTGCAATAAACTTTAGTCGTAAAAATTTTTCTCAAAAGCGTTTACTGCCTCCCTTTTCAAAATGAGTCGGTTACATAATGCCGACAAAAAGCCGGTTCCATAGCCAACAAGTTGAATCCACGATGCGGCAATGCTGTAAAGCCCAACCATTACCGAACGGTTTTTGATGGTTGAATCAATAAAAATCAACAGACAGTACGCAAGAGGAATCGATAGAAAAATGGGATAAAAAACGGAAAGTGCCAATAGCACTATCATGCCTATTACAAAAACTCCAGGTAACAGATGTACCGGTTTCAATGATTGAGGATGAAGCAGATATAAATTGATGCGGGCAATTCCCGAGTTGTATACCTGCTTGAAAAATTTTTTGAAATTCGTTCTGCGTTTGTGATACACATAAGCCTCGGAAATCAGGGTAGTAGTAAATCCGTTTTCAATCAAACGAAGGCTGAAGTCAATATCTTCGCCAAAACGCATGTCGCGAAATCCCCCGACAGTATTGAATGCATGTTTTGAAACCCCAAGGTTAAAACTGCGAGGATGAAATTTTTCCATCGATTTTTTACTGCCACGGATACCCCCGGTTGTAAAAAAAGAAGTCATGCCGTAATTGATTGCCTTTTGCACTGTTGTAAAGGTGGAGAGTGCTTTGTCCGGACCACCATATGCATCATAATACTGCTGGGTGAGAAAATCGTTTACGATTTGGATATAATCATCGGGAATAATGCAGTCTGAATCGAAAAAAATCAAATAATCGTATCGTGCTTTTTTGACACCGGTATTTCGTGATAAACCCGGTCCGGAGTTCACCTTTTCAATGTAAGTTATAGGCAAGCAGATGCTGTATTTCCTCACTACAGCATCACTTTTCTGATCAGAACCGTCTTCTACGATAATCACTTCAAATTGCCGGTTGGTTTGGCGACTAAGGCTATCCAGCAGTTCATCCAATTCGGCAGGACGATTGAAAACAGGAATAATAACAGAAAATTGCATACCACTCTCAAACATTTCAATACAAAACTAACAAAATAAATTTTATGTGTAGCAATGTTGTTGCATTTTAAGTGATTAAATCTAAAAATCCTGCTAAATAAATATAAAAAATATTTGAATATTTGAAAAATCAACTTATCTTTGTCAAACCAAATATATAAGTGGGAAAGGATTTTTTTAAAAGAAGATAAACAATTGATTTTTAATGATTTAAATACGTTTGTCACAAGTAAGTATATGAGTAGGTTACGAATTATAATTGGCATTTGTCTTATTATATCATCTTTCAATTCATGCAAAGATAAGGATGAGGTCACTATAAAAGGAGAAATTTCAAATCTTGATTATCCTTATGTTGTAGTGACACATTTTTCAACCGATATTTTGACTGTCGATACCTTGAAGATAGGTAATAAAGGACGGTTCAACTACCGTACATCCATCGATACATTGACAATCTTTACCTTTTATTTCAATAATTATAACTCATCGGCTGTTGTTTTTGCCGACAAAGGTCAGAAAATATCGATCAAAGGTGATGCTAACTTGCCCGATCTTATTCAGGTAAACGGCAACGAGATCAACAACGACCTGACTCTTTTCAAGAAAGAAAACGAAGCATTATTGAAACAGCGTGCAGAACTATTGAATAACATGAAAATCGATCGAATGGAAAATACCAATCAGGGAATTCTGTCCGAGAATGAAAAAATCGTACGTTTGAATTCTCTCAATCACGAACTTACCCAAAAAGCAGAAGATTTTGTCAGAAAAAATCCATCAAAAATTGCCAGTGTCATTCTTATTAACAACTTATTCCGCGATACGGAAAATCCAACAACGTTGGAACGTGTTTTAGAATATTTGGAAGGAGAAGCATCGAATTTCCCTTTGACCGAAGATTTGAAAACGCATTGCAATAAAATAAAATTATCAGCGGAAGGGGCTCATCTTCCTTATTTTCAATTGGTAGATACAAAAAATGACACCATTCGTTCTATCGATTTCTCCGGCAAATATTTGGTTTTGTCTTTTCTTTCTGCTTCAGATAAAGAGTCGAAAGAAGAAATCAGTGTCCTGAAAAATGAATATAACAAGCTCAATAAAGATTCCGTTCAGTTTATATCGATTTATATCGACTCTGAAAAATATCCCATCACAACTATTTCCAACGATTCTATTCCATGGATTACCGTGGCAGAGAATAAAAGCTGGGCATCCGATATTGTGAAGACTTACAATATCCATTATGTCCCTTATACTATTCTTGTTTCTCCTGACGGTATAATTAAAAAAAGAAATATCCCAGCTCATGAGGTGAAAAAAGCAATAGGAAATTGTGCCAAGTGGAGTTGATGAAAAATAAAAGAATCCCGTTCACATGTTAGTAAAAGTTTTTGGGGCAGCCGTTCACGGTATTGATGCCACCCTTATAACCATTGAAGTAAATGTAGGCAGAGGAATTAAATTTATGCTTGTGGGTCTCCCCGACGCTTCTGTGAAAGAGAGTCACGAACGCATCGTATCGGCTATAGAGGTTAACGGGTATAAATTCCCGCGACAACAGGTCGTTGTAAATATGTCGCCCGCCGATATCCGAAAAGAGGGCTCAGCCTATGATCTTTCTTTGGCTATAGGGATATTGGGGGCATCAGGTGTCATTCAATCTACAAAATTTAACGATTACCTCATTATGGGTGAACTTTCACTCGATGGAACCATCTTGCCAATAAAGGGAGCTTTACCTATTGCCGTAATGGCAAAAGAAAATGGCTTTAAAGGACTTATTCTCCCTTTGGAAAATGCACGGGAAGCTGCTGTAGTAGATAATCTTAAAGTTTACGGCGTAAAAAATATTTGTGAAGTTATCGCGTTTTTTAACGACAAACGCAAACTCGAAAGTACTGAAGTGGATATCTATCGGGAATTCATGGATAATCAATCGGAGTTTGAATTTGATTTTTCCGATGTAAAGGGACAGGAAAATGTAAAACGGGCTCTGGAGGTTGCAGCAGCCGGCGGACACAATATCCTTATGATAGGACCTCCGGGGTCGGGAAAATCAATGATGGCCAAGCGTATACCATCGATTCTTCCGCCTTTTACCTTACAAGAAGCGTTAGAAACGACCAAAATCCACAGTGTAGCGGGTAAAATGAGTAGCAATGCATCGCTCATGACACATCGCCCGTTTCGTTCGCCACATCACACTATTAGCGACGTAGCCATGGTGGGAGGAGGAGCATTTCCCCAACCGGGAGAAATCAGCCTCGCTCATAACGGGGTATTGTTTCTTGATGAGTTGCCCGAATTTAATCGCAGTGTACTAGAAGTGATGCGGCAACCGCTGGAAGATAGGGCAATTACCATTTCGAGGGCAAAATTTTCAATTGAATACCCTGCCGGTTTTATGCTTGTGGCTGCCATGAATCCATGTCCTTGCGGCTATTATAATCATCCCGATAAAAAGTGTGTTTGTGCGCCCGGAGCTGTTCAAAAGTATTTGAATAAAATATCGGGACCATTGCTCGACCGTATAGATATCCAAATTGAAATCGTACCCGTCCCTTTTGAAAAAATAGCAGACAAAACACCTTCAGAAAGTAGTAACGAAATCAGGAAACGCGTGATTAGAGCACGAAAAATTCAAGAGGATAGATTTAAGAAAACTACCGGAGTTTATTGCAATGCTCAAATGACTTCCAAATTGCTGCACAAATTTGTTCCGATTGATGAATCCGGACGCCGGTTATTGAAAACTGCAATGGAAAAACTCGGATTATCTGCTCGTGCTTATAACCGCATTCTTAAGGTTGCACGCACTATTGCCGATCTGGAACAGAGTGAAAATATTAAAACAGCTCATCTGGCTGAAGCCATCAATTATCGCAATCTCGACAGGGAAATGTGGGCGCAATAATAAGGAATATGAATAATTTCCCTTACTTCGCATTGAAGGGGGTTTTGTCGCATTTGGAAAGGATATCCTGAATGACCAACCCGGTTAGTGTGAAACCAAAAACTGCTGTCACATAGACCACCGTCCCATTGGTTTTTTGCCTGTGAAAAAAATCGTTTATGCTCTTTTCGCTCTCTGTTTCTTTGTTAGGATAGTGTTCTTCACTATAAACACACAAAATGGGCTTTGCCGGTTTTTCTTTTACTCGAAAGTGCCGACGAAGTGCCGATGCCAATTTGCACCCTTTAACTTTCTGAAACTCGACTACACGAATTTTTTGCGGATCAATTTTTAGTGCCGCGCCCATCGACGAAAAAACTGCTGCTGCCGTTTTTGATGCCATCAAAAGCAGATGCGCTTTCTGCTGAAGCGTATCTATGGCATCGATAATATAATCGTACGTTTCCAAACGAAAAGAGGCTGATGTTTCTTCGCTGTACAGCTGAGGAATAGCTTTAATTTCGGCAAAAGGATTAATTTCGAGCAGTCGATTCTTCATCACTTCCACTTTGAGTTGCCCAATGGTTTGAGTAGTTGCAGGCAATTGCCTATTAATATTCGAAGGAGCTACCCTGTCAGGGTCAACAAGAGTTAGATGCATAACTCCACTTCGAATTAATCCTTCGGCACACCAGCTCCCTACCCCTCCTAAACCAAAAAGGATCATCCGCTTGGAAGCAATAGCATTCATGGATTCTTTTCCTACCAATAATTCGGTCCGATCAAAAAGTTCCTCGTATTCCATTTGTTTTGGGTTGTTTTTTGCAAAAATAAAAGGATTTGCCAAACCAAACAAAAAACGCATCTCCCCACTTAGTGATGCGTTTCCTCTGATGTCATCCGAAATGCTTCATTACACGTTTCGAATGAAAAGCGGTTGTTTTGATTTTCAATAATTCTTATATCTCGGCTCAAAATAAGCTTGAGGATGTAAGCAAGACGGACACGTTTTTGGAGCGTTCTTGCCCACATATACATAACCACAGTTGCGGCACTGCCATTCGATTTCTTCGTTGCGTGAAAAAACAGTACCACTTTTCACACGTTCCAACAATTTGCGGTATCGTTCTTCATGAATGCTTTCAGCTTTAGCAATCATACGATACATAACGGCGATTTCCTTGAATCCTTCGTTTTCTGCAACATCGGCACAATGTGGGTAAAGGACAGCCCATTCCTCGTGCTCGCCTGCAGCCGCAGCTTCCAGGTTTTCGGCGGTAGTTCCGATAACACCTGCAGGATAAGTTCCGGTTATTTCTACCATTCCACCTTCCAAATAGCTAAACATCCTCTTTGCATGTTCCTTTTCCTGTTCCGCTGTTTCCATAAAAATGGCGGCAATTTGTTTGTAACCTTCTCTATCGGCCACTTTCGAAAAATAAGTATACCGCATTCTTGCTTGCGATTCTCCTGCGAAAGTCATCAGGAGATTTTTTTCTGTTTGGGTCCCTTTTATACTTTCCATACTGTCAATATTTTTAGGTCTAAATGCAAATTTATCCGATTTTGTTGAAATAACAAAGTTAATCGATAAAATCCGGACACCCACCTTGGACATTTATTTCCGTTATTTAGGATTTACCCTAAACGTTTCATCTCCATTTTTAAAAAATGCCACAATCTGTCTTGCTGCTGCCAATCCTGCATTAATATTCGCTTCCGATGTTTGTGCTCCTGACTTTTTGGGAGTTGCAAAATAACGTTTCGAAAATTTAGCCGCAAACTCCTCATGTTTATCCGGTTTGATGTCGGTAATGTATCTAAAATTCGGACGTTCTTCCATGATGCGCATCAAATCATCTTCATTTATAACCTCCTTCCGTGCCGAATTAACTAAAATACCATCCTGCGGCAGGCGCGATAATAAATTATAGTTTACACATTGACGAGTATCTTCGAGTAAAGGCATATGCAACGAAACAATATCGCTATTATCAAAAAGCTCTTCTGCACTGTTTGCCGGAATAACGCCGTATTCACCTTCCTTACGAAGATCATCTTCAGTCATAATCGGTGAATAAGCATAAACAGGCATATCGAATCCACGTGCAATCTTTGCTACCATTTTAGCAACATTTCCAAAAGCATAAAGGCCCAATCGTCTACCTCTAAGTTCTGAGCCGGTTGATCCATCGAAAGAATTACGCAACACATAAATAAGCATGCCAAAAACAAGTTCTGCAACCGCATTGGCATTTTGTCCGGGTGTGTTCATCACACAAATATTGCGTTCTGTTGCAGCGCTCAAATCCACATTATCATAACCTGCACCCGCACGCACAATTAACTTAAGTTGGGGAGCAGCATCCATTACTTCTTTATCGATAATATCGCTTCGAATAATGACGGCATCAGCATCTTTTATCGCATCGATTAATTGCGATTTTTCTGTATATTTTTCGATTTTATCAAACTGAAGACCACTCGATTCGATAATATGTTGTATCTCGTCTACCGCTTTAGATGCAAACGGTTTTTCTGTAGCTAAAAGTACTTTCATTTTTCCTATCTTAAATTGATTCTTTCAAACTCGCGCATGCAATCAATCAAAGCTTGTACTCCTTCTTTTGGCATGGCATTATAAATAGACGCCCTGAAACCACCGATAGAACGGTGACCTTTGATTCCCACCATCCCTCTTTCTGTGGCAAATTTCAAAAACTCCTGCTCAAGATCCTTATATTCGTCACTCATTACAAAACATACATTCATAATGGAACGATCTTCAGGTACAGCTGTACCTCTAAACAAAGGATTGCGATCGATTTCCTCATATAACATCGTTGCTTTTTCGATATTGATCTTTTCCATCACTTCAACACCACCAAGAGCTTTAAGCCAACGCAATGTTTCCAAACAAGCATAAATGGGTAATACCGGTGGTGTATTGAACATGGACCCATTTTCTACATGTGTACGATAATTGAGCATTGTCGGAATCGGACGAGATACTTTCCCTAGCACATCTTCTTTAACAATTACAAAAGCGACTCCTGCAGGTCCTACATTTTTCTGGGCCCCACCATAAATAACAGCATATTTAGAAACATCAAGGGGTCGGGAAAAAATATCGGACGACATATCGGCTACCAAAGGGATCGGGCTATCGATATCTTTTCTTATCTCTGTTCCATAAATCGTATTGTTGGTCGTGATGTGAAAATAATCTGCATCGGCAGGTATCGTATAGTTTTTGGGTATATAACTATAAAGCGCATCTTTTGATGAAGCTACCTCAACCACTTCTCCAAAAAATTTAGCTTCCTTTAATGCCTTATTGGCCCATGTGCCTGTATTCAAATAAGCAGCTTTTTTCTCCAAAAGATTGTAAGGAACCATACAAAACTGAAGACTTGCACCTCCTCCAAGAAACAAAACCGAATAACCATCGGGAATATGCAGCAATTCTTTAAAAAGGCCTACAGCCTCGTCCATTACTGCCTGAAAATCTTTGGAACGATGACTGATCTCCATAATAGAAAGGCCACTCCCATTGAAATCTTTCACAGCCTCTGCTGTTTTTTCTATTACTACCTGAGGAAGTATAGAAGGGCCTGCATTAAAATTGTACTTTTTCATAAAAAATAGCTCTTTAATAAATGTTTTGACAAGATTGTGGAGTAAAAATAACTGAAAATTTTCCACCGACAAAGCTACAAATTTATTTAATAAAAAGTATAATGAATATGTCAAAATTTTAGAGAAGGGGGTAATGTATTTATCATATCTCAAGAGATTTGCGCAATTTCAAAGATATTTGTTCAATTAAACAAATGGCACGATGATTCTCGAAAAATCTGTACTCCCACAACAAAACAAATGGAATTTGCAGAAACGGAATTTTTATGTATCTATGTGTAAATTAAAAATTATCATGTACATTTGTTCAACTAAAACGCAATTGGAATGAGTGCTCAATACCCATCGATATTACTCGAAAATGCAGTAAATGAATTTGCAAAATTACCGGGTATCGGAAAAAAAACCGCCTTACGACTGGTATTGCATTTGTTGCGTCAAAATCCCGCCAATGTTGAAAATTTCCTTTCGGCAATAGCGACACTTAAACAAGAAGTAAAATATTGTTCACTTTGTCACAATATTTCCGATAGCGAAGTTTGTTCCATCTGCTCAGACAAAACCAGAGACGCCTCATTGGTATGTGTGGTGGAGAACGTAAAAGAAGTAATGGCAATTGAGGGGACTATGCAATTTAAGGGGTTGTATCATGTATTGGGAGGAATCATTTCTCCCATAGACGGCATAGGCCCTTCCGATTTAGAAATCAATAGTTTGGTAGAAAGAGTAAAAACCGGCGATATCCGAGAGGTAATTCTCGCACTAAGCGCCACAATGGAAGGTGATACCACCAACTTCTATATCTATCGAAAATTACAGCCTTATGACGTAAAGATAAGCATTATTGCACGCGGCGTATCTATTGGGGACGAAATTGAATATGCCGATGAAATAACCCTTGGACGTTCCATTTTAAATCGAACACCTTTTGACGAAACTTACAGATTAACTTCAAAATAATGACACTACCGATCGAAGAAAAAACTATCCGTCTATTACGCCATCACTATTTTAGCCATTTTATTGTGTTGGGAATCCTTTATTTGTTGACATTATTTAAGGTAATCCGAGTTGTAGAAATACCCTCTTCACTACATCTTGCCATCGACCAATGCTCCATACTTCTCACAATTGTCGGCATACCATTGGCATTGAAATTGTTTTCGAATAAGACAAACAAAAGGCCACGCCCCGATAATGCAGAGATAGGAGCAAAAATATATAAAAAAGCTTTTTCACAAAGGCTGTACCTTCTCAGTTTTATTATCCTTTGGAATATTTTGGCCTCGACCGTTTCCTCTAATGGAAATTACACTTGGCTTATTATTATTCTTTTTATTGTTTTGTTGTTCTGCAAACCATCGTTCCCCGAGTTGGAAAATTTGATTGAGAGAAAAGACGAAAAAAACGCTTTAACGGAATAACGTAAATAAAAACAAATGAGTAAGTTACTCCAAAATAATGAGATCTTGCTTCGTGCCCTTGAGCCTGAAGATCTTGACATTCTGTATGAATGGGAAAACGATACGGACTTATGGAAATACGGTTCATCACTATCTCCTTTTTCACGCTTTGCCCTCCGACAGTATCTGGTATATGCGCAACAAGATATCTACCAAACCAAGCAACTGAGGCTTATGATTGTTCTTCGTGAAGACAACCGGCGTATCGGAACTGTAGACTTGTACGATTTTGAACCTTTTCATGGAAGAGCCGGGGTAGGAATCCTGCTCGATCAAAAGTACAGAAATCAAGGGTACGGCTTCAAATCGCTCGAACTCATGGAAGAATACGCATTCAATTTTCTTAAGTTGCATCAATTGTATGCTTTTATTCCGGAACAGAACATTGCAAGCATTCGACTTTTCAAAAAAGCCGGATTTGACGCCACAGCAACATTGAAAGATTGGATTTCGCTTCAACAGGTGTTTGTGGATGTATTAGTGATGCAAAAATTCAACACGAGAAAAAAACAATAGCCTATGCAAAACGATATAAAAAAAGCATGCGAAATAATGAACCAGGGTGGGGTTATCCTCTATCCTACCGATACCATATGGGGCATCGGTTGTGATGCGACAAACGAAAAAGCGGTTGAAAAAGTATATCGTATAAAACAACGCAGCGACAGCAAATCCATGCTGGTGTTATTGGACAATCCCGCTAAACTGGAAATTTATGTGAAAGAAGTTCCCGAAATTGCATGGGACTTGATTGAACTTTCGGAAAAGCCGCTCACTATCATCTATGATGGAGCAAAAAATCTTGCTCCCAATTTAATTGCAAAAGACGGGAGTATCGGTATCCGCATAACAAACGAAATTTTTTCGAAAGAACTATGCAAACAATTCAGAAAACCCATTGTATCCACTTCGGCAAACATTAGCGAAAAACCTTCTCCTGCCTCATTTAAGGACATTGATGAAGAGATTAAAAAATCGGTTGATTATATTGTAACCTTCCGACAAAAGGAGAAAACAAAATCTGCTCCTTCGAGTATTATAAAATTGGGGAAAAACGGCACCATCCAAATCATACGAAAATAGAGCGAGAACATTATCTTTGTGAAAAGAAAATATAACTGTTAAAAATGATTCCAAAATTTAAGGAGTTACACCAACATTTCTTACTGTGGCAGAATAAACACATAAAAGAACGTACATTCTTATTATTTGTATGTTTTTTAGTGGGTATAGCTACAGCAGTGGCTTCTTATCTGGTAAAAACCTCGATCCATTTCATACAAGTATTTCTCACAGAGAACTTTACTCCGACAGGTGCCAACTATTTTTATTTGCTTTATCCCCCTATCGGTCTTTTGCTATGCGGATTATTTGTAAAATATATTGTTAAAGATGATATCAGTCATGGTGTAACAAAAGTACTTTATGCCATTTCCCAACGCAAAAGTCGGATCAAACCACACAACATGTACACCTCCATTATTGCCAGTTCCATCACGATTGGTTTTGGCGGATCGGTAGGTGCAGAAGCCCCTATCGTGTTAACAGGTTCGGCTATTGGTTCCAATTTAGGACGATACTTTAAATTGGATCAACGCAACCTCATGCTATTGGTAGGATGCGGGGCTGCCGGTGCCATTGCCGGCATTTTTAAAGCACCCATTGCCGGCATTTTGTTCGTAATTGAAGTATTGCTGCTCGATCTCACCATGTCATCCATTCTACCCCTATTGGTAACATCTGTAACAGCTACTACGGTTTCGTATTTGCTTACGGGAATGGATGCCATGTTTGCATTTTCACAAGGTGAACTGTTTACGCTCAACAGAATCCCTTATGTCATCATACTGGGAATTCTTTGTGGATTTTTATCCCTCTACATAACCCGCGTCATGATATGGAATGAAAATATCTACCATAAAATCAGTCCATTCAAAAGATTTCTTATGGGAAGTATCATTCTGAGTGTATTGATTTTTTTCTTTCCCCCTCTTTATGGCGAAGGATATAATTCTATCGAGATTTTATTGGCCGGAGGAGACAAATACAAAGAACTGATGAATGGTAGTTTCTTTTACTCCTTACATAATCGCTGGGGTATTATCATTTTTCTTTCTCTTATCACTATCTTTAAAATATTTGCCACAAGTGCTACCAACGGAGGTGGAGGTGTGGGCGGAGTTTTTGCCCCCACTCTTTTTCTGGGATGTATTCTCGGCTTCATTTTTTCATATTCGATGAATCAACTGGGATATAGCACCTATCTTCCTCAGGAAAACTTTGCATTGATGGGTATGGCGGGTGTAATGGCGGGTGTAATGCACGCACCTCTTACGGGTACTTTCCTTATAGCCGAACTTACCGGAGGATATGAGCTTTTCTTACCACTGATGATCGTTTCAAGCTGCTCTTATGGTACTATTATTGCCTTTGAGAAACATAATATCTATGCCATCCGTTTAGCAAAAAAAGGGGAACTCATCACTCACCACAAAGACAAAGCCGTGCTTACTTTTCTTAAAGTTGAAGATATTCTGGAAACCGATATCCCTGTTGTGAAACCCGATATGACATTGGGAGAGATAGTGAAAATTATTTCCAATTCAACACGCAATATTTTCCCGGTAGTAAACGACAATGGTGTATTGCTCGGACTTGTCTACCTGAATGATATCCGAAACATCATTTTCC
>Ga0116188_1002236_pt1 | contig 15493 bp, 12 predicted proteins | sample AD_JPNTR2_MetaG_FD_89807 | JGI IMG/M metagenome (GOLD analysis project Ga0116188, IMG submission 89807) | Active sludge microbial communities of municipal wastewater-treating anaerobic digesters from Japan - AD_JPNTR2_MetaG | ecosystem: Engineered > Bioreactor > Anaerobic > Digestate | place...
CACTGTCGAGCTCCTCGAGGATATCGGCCGTCAGTTCCGGAGAGAGATTGGGCAAAAGTTTTCGCCGCTCCTCCTCGCTAAGCTCTTCGAAGACCTCGGCCTGGTCGGGGGGGCGGTACTGGCAGAGAATCTCCACCGCGTGATCCAGGTCATTGTTCTCCAGAGCCGTGCGCACCTGGGCAAGGATCTCGTCGACGGGTACCGGCTGACTGGTTCCTGTTTGTTCGAGCTGTTCCATGTCCTCCGTCCTCCTGCTCCAGGTTGGCCTGAGGTCAAGCCGACGGTCCTGAAAAAGCCGCTAACGCGGAGCGCTTCACTTACTGCGAACGACTCTATCAGGTTCCTTGAGGCCCGGCCTCCACCGGATCGACGACACAGCCTGACAGGACCGACCGTCCAATGGACAAGTAGAAACGAGTGGCGGAGGGGGTGGGATTCGAACCCACGGTACGGGAACCACCCGCACAGCGGTTTTCAAGACCGCCGCCTTAAACCACTCGGCCACCCCTCCCGACTTCCCCTTAGCAAGGTAACAGAGGTGGTAAACCGTCGGCAAGCGACGAGGGAATCTCTTCTCTAACGATTGCTACCTTACGGTCGTTTCCACCCTATCCATCAACGTAAGCGCACGCAAATACTCGCGTCTCATGCGGGCTATGTTGGCGATGGAAATCTCTTTCGGGCACACGGCCTCGCATTCTCCGTGGTTGGAACAGTTCCCGAACCCCTCAAGATCCATTTGCTGCACCATCTTTACGGTGCGGAGCTCGCGCTCAGGGTGTCCCTGAGGTAGTAAAGCCAGATGTGAGATCTTGGCGCTCGTGAACAAGGTGGCCGCCGCGTTCGGGCAGGCTGCCACGCATGCTCCACAGCCGATGCACGCGGCGGCATCCATGGCTCCCTCAGCCTTGCCGTGAGGTATTGTGACGGCATTGGGTTCGGGGGCCTGACCGGTGTTGACGGAAATGTAACCGCCTGCGGCCATGATCCGGTCCAAAGCGCTCCGGTCCACCACGAGGTCACGAATCACAGGAAAAGGTCGGGCCCGGAAGGGCTCGACTACCACGGTGTCGCCGTCCTGGAAATGCCGCATGTGGACCTGGCACAAGGCGGCTCCCGGTAAGGGGCCGTGAGCTTGGCCGTTGACGAGTGCACCACAGGAACCGCAGATGCCTTCTCGACAATCAGATTCGAACTCGACCGGTTCTTGCCCTTCGGCAATCAGACGCTCATTGAGAACGTCCAGAACTTCCAGGAAGGACATGTCGGTTGAAATCTCGCCGACCGTATAGGAAACAAATTTCCCCTTCTGATTCGGTCGAGGCTGGCGCCAGATACGCAAATGCAGAGTCATGACTTTACTCATGACGGTCAGCTCCTCTACTTGTAACTTCGAACCGAGAGTGGCACGTTCTCGAAAACCAGCGGCTCCTTATGCAGCGTCGGTTCCCGGCCGACACCGGTGAATTCCCACGCGGCCACGTAGGCAAAGTCCCTGTCGTTGCGGACCGCTTCTCCCTCCTCTGTCTGGTACTCCTCGCGAAAGTGGCCTCCACACGATTCCTCGCGGTGCAGGGCGTCGATCGCCATCAGCTCGGCGAGCTCCAGAAAATCCGCCACTCGCCCGGCAAATTCAAGATACTTATTCAAATGGTTGACATCTCCCGGAACCCTAAGGTTCTGCCAGAATTCATCGCGCAACCCGCGGATCGCCTCGACGGCCTGGCGTAGACCCTCTGCGTTACGGGACATTCCTACGTAATTCCACATGATCCGGCCTAACTCTCGGTGGATTTCCCGCGGAGACTTCTCTCCTCGGATCGAAGTCAATCGTCGAACGCGTTGTTCCACTTCGGCCGCCGTGGTGGCGAACGCGTCGTGGTCCGCCGCAATGGATGGCAACGACGTACCCGCAAGGTAGTCTCCGATCGTGTAGGGGATCACAAAGTAACCGTCGGCCAGGCCCTGCATAAGGGCGCTGGCTCCGAGGCGGTTGGCCCCGTGGTCGGAAAAGTTCGCTTCACCCAGGACAAACAAGCCGGCGATCGTGCTCATGAGGTTGTAGTCGACCCACAGACCCCCCATCGTGTAATGGGCGGCCGGATAGATTCGCATGGGTGTCCGGTAAGGATCTTCTCCCGTGATCCGTTCGTACATGTCGAAGAGGTTGCCGTACTTCTCCCTGATGTACCCGATGCCTTCACGCCGGACAGCGTCGGCGAAGTCCAAGTACACTGCTAGTTTGGTTGGGCCGACACCCCTTCCTTCATCGCATATTTGCTTGGTCGCCCGAGAGGCAATGTCGCGGGGTACCAAGTTCCCGAAACTCGGATACCGCCGCTCGAGGTAGTAGTCCCGATCCTCTTCGGGGATCTCGGCGGGGGGGCGCCGATCATCCTTTCTCTTCGGAACCCAAACGCGTCCGTCGTTCCGGAGACTCTCACTCATGAGAGTCAGTTTCGACTGATACTGTCCCGAAACTGGGATGCAGGTGGGATGAATCTGGGTAAAACAAGGATTCGCGAAGAAGGCCCCCTTTCGATAGCATCGCCAGGCGGCGGTGGCGTTCGAGTTCATGGCGTTCGTAGACAAGAAGTAGACGTTTCCGTAGCCGCCTGTGGCCAAGATCACGGCATGTCCCGGGTGGCGCTCGATTTCACCGGTCACGAGATTGCGGCAGACAATACCGCGGGCGTTGCCGTCCGCCACCACCAGGTCCAGCATTTCTCGTCGGGGCAGTAAGACGATGTTTCCCCTCCTCACCTGTCGAATCAAGGCGCTGTAAGCACCCAGGAGAAGCTGCTGGCCCGTTTGTCCACGGGCGTAAAAGGTCCTGGAGACCTGTGCACCCCCGAAAGAGCGGTTCGAAAGGTAACCCCCGTAGTCACGGGCAAAAGGCACACCCTGGGCTACACATTGATCGATGATGTGGTTGCTCAGCTGTGCCAGGCGATATACGTTCGCCTCGCGGGATCGAAAGTCTCCGCCCTTGATCGTGTCGTGAAACAACCTCCAAATGCTGTCGTTGTCGTTAGGGTAGTTCTTCGCCGCGTTGATCCCCCCCTGTGCGGCGATGCTGTGAGCCCGGCGGGGGGAATCGTGGATACAAAATGCCTTAACGTTGTAACCCAACTCGGCCAGGCTCGCGGCGGCGGAAGCTCCGGCAAGGCCGGTTCCGACGACCAAGATATCAAACTTCCGCTTGTTGGCCGGACTGACCAGCTTCAGAGCGTCTTTGTGACGGTCCCACTTTTCGGGAAGCGGTCCGCCGGGAATTTTGCCGTCGAGTTTCATAGACCTTTGCCTTCCACCAGGAACCACAACGGGATGAACAGGAAACCGATACCGAAAGCCAGCGCAAACACAAGCGAGGCGCCGTACAACAGCGGCGTCAGGCGACGGTTCCCTAAGCCCAAAGACTGGAACGCGCTCCAGAAACCGTGCCGTAAGTGGAAACCAAGGAAGACCATGGAAGCCGCGTAGTACAGGCTGTACCAGGGGACTTGAAACCATTCCACGACCAAGCGATACAAATCTCGGACGCTCTCACCGCGTACTTGCGTGACGTAGCCTTCGGAGATGCCCGGACCGTATTTGAAGGTCGATAGATGCACCACCAAGAAACCCAGCATGAGCAGACCCGTCCAGATCATGGTTCGAGAGGACAACGTCATTCGGCTGGTCTCCCTCTTGGATCGGTAGATGCTGTAGCTGACTCCTCTCGCCCTCCAGTTGCCCAAGGTCACCGTAATGCCGGTAAAAATGTGCAAAAGAAAAGCCGCCGCCAGCAGGATTTCGGCGACGTAGAGAAAGGGTCCGGTACTGATAAGTCGATGGGAATAGAGGTTGAAAGCCTCTGGTCCTGCCAGCAAAAGCAGGTTCCCCGCCAAATGAATGCACACGAATCCGAACAACCCCAAGCCCGTGACTGCCATTAGAAACTTTCGCGCAACCGCGGTCCACCACAGGCCGGTCTGAGACGCCATTGAACATCACCTCCCGGTTTCGCGTTCAAATGCCCGCAAGAGTTGCCGATTTCACTACCACATTACGCCGACTCAGACAAGGAAAACCGGACCATATTCAACCCTCGGGTCAGAAACTGAACGCCTTCCTAAAGTTCCATGGTATAGCGGTTGTCGGGTTGGGTCGGATCTCGTGGGATAAATCCCAGCACGGGTGGCCTCTCGGTTGAGGCAAACACAGGAGGCCGACTGGACGAGAACCGGGATCGCGCAGGCCCTGACGCCGATGCGGACAAAGCTCGAGTTTGGATGAAGGGGGCGTGCAGACATAGACACATCCGTTCTTTCGAGGGACTGATGTTCTTCTAGACCTGGTACACTCCGACCGTTCGCCTTTCAGTTCTTGGGCTCCGGGCTGAAGGCGCGGAACGGCCCGGTTCTTCTGGGCCTCGAGGCGCCGGCGTTGTCAAGAAAGACCAGCAAGGCTCATCGTAACGCCGTTTGTGTGGACGTTGCCCACACGTGGCCTCGTCTCCCCTTCCGTCGGTGAGTCGCCTAAGGACTGGCACTGCTCGGATGCGTCGACCTAGGCTGAGGACTGCCCGCCCAGCGCACAGGAATCGAATCGAGTCTCTCTTCATCCAATGGAAGCATCTGGCCCAAACTAAGTAGGAATCTATGTGTGACGACTCGGGAAGCCTGCTGGACTAATTTGGAAACCCGAAATCCGGTGATTCGAACGCAAAAAGCCAGGGTACGGTCTTCATCCGCGAGGAAACCCGCATAGTTGGTGTGGTACCCCAGGCCGGGTGTCGCCGCCGTTCCCGTCTTCATGCCCACGGCATAGTGCCTGTCTCGGAAAGACGGAGGGACTGCACTTTCGGCTGTTCCACCCGAACTGATGACGGCACCCATGGCCTCGTGCAGAAGAGGCAGCCAGCTTGTCGGTATCAGCTGGATTCCCCGCTGGACGGAAGGTTTGGGCAGAACCAAACCGAGGAGTCCGTCCCGCTCCGAAAACAGTGTCGGTTCGACGAAACGTCCGTTGTTGGCCATGACCGCCGCTAGCACGGCGGCATGAAGTGGGGTGCTTTCAGGGATATCAAGGCCGATGGAGAGTCTGCCGAGCTCATAGGCAGATTGCGGTGAAGCGAGGAGACGCCCCAAAGGTAGTCCGTTGTGATAGAGGCCGTCAAAACCGAAGCGCCGAAACTCAGCCTGCAGCCGTGGTAGACCCACATCCATGCCCAACTGGGCAAAAACCGTGTTACAACTTGTGGCCATGGCTCTTGCGAGACTTCCCAAACGGCCGTGATGCGCAGGGCAATATAGGTATTGGCCGCCCAGATCCACGGCGCTTCGGCAGCGGAGTTCGCGAATTCTTGCGTCAGGATCGATTTCGCTTCGCAGAGCCGCTACCGTAGTTACCAGTTTGGCTACCGAAGCAATCTCCAACTGCTGAGTCAACGCGGCGTCGCCCCATTTCCGACGGGAGCGGGATCCGGTGACGGCCGCCAAGATTTCACCGCTGTCGGCATCCATTAAGACGATGCTTCCGTCGTATCCGCGCAGGGCGCCCGCCGCCAGACGACTGAGCTCTAAATCCAGGCTCAGACGCAGGGTCGCCGGAGGATTCTGGGGCAGAAGTCTGCGGATGGTGGAGACCGGAAAGAGGTCTACGATCTCCTCATCCATCGCCCGAAAACCGCCGGTCGCTGTGACCCAACCCACGAGATTGCCGCGACGATCTTGGACAAGGGAGCGCGCGCCCGCAGCCAGGGCGTCCAAAACCGAATGGATCCGATGCTCCAGTACCCCTTTGCGGACCTCCCGCGACACCGACGCCATTAGTGAACGCGCCATTTCGGGATGTCCGGACTCAAGTAACCCGGCGGCCAAATAGAGAACGGAAAGACCCTCCTCCCCGGGCGGGGAAACCTCCTTCCAGAACCGGGCCAGCCGAACACACTGTTCGAAATCCCCCGACAGTAGTGCCCGATGTGCCAGAACCCGCAAAAGCAACCGGTCGACCACCTCCGCGGGTGACTCGGAAAACGAAGAACTGTCGGTTGTACCTTGAATTAAGTCGGCGACCTTTCGGTAGAAAGCCAGTTCGGGTCCAGCGAAGAGAGATCGCTGCAGGCGGGCAAGGTCAAGATGTGCTCTCTCTATGTGGCCTTCATACAGGGCGCGTCGTACCTCGAGCATGCGGGCGGTATAGTCCGCCCACCAGCCCGCGCAGAGGCAAAAAACCAACAAGAAAGCCGGAACCACCCGCAGGAACCATCGAAGAATCACGGATCCTCGCGAGTAACCGCTTTGGCCCGATCTCATCCCCCTCCCCTGTCGCTCACTGCGTAACCTACCGAATCACCCTGAAAGCACGAACCAAATGTCCTGGAACCTCCCGATTCGGCTTGGCGGAACTCTAGAAGAAACGTCTTCAAGCGTCAAGACCTGGGGCTAAGAGGCCGTTGGAACTCGGGTCTCTATTTTTCACGCAGACTATAATCTGGGCCATGAAGTCACAGTGGATTGTAGACGTCGGGGATGTGGATTTCGAAGCGAAGGTTCTGCGGGCTTCCTTTAACACTCCTGTGCTCGCGGACTTTTGGGCGGATTGGTGCGCACCGTGCAAGGTGCTGGGTCCCATTCTCGAGAGGCTCGCCGAAGAGTACCAGGGTGCGTTTATCCTGGCGAAAGTCAACACCGAGAAGGCTCCCGCCTTGACGCAATTACTGCAGATCCGGAGTATTCCGTTGGTCGTTCTGTTCCGCGACGGTAGGCCCGTCGACCAATTTGTGGGGGCTTTGCCGGAGCCGGAGGTGCGCGCTTTTTTGAGTCGGCACCTTTCTCCCCCCAAGAGTTCCGAGCTTGAAGAAGCATGGTCAGTCCTGGAGGCGGGTCGGTTTCATCAGGCGGAAAAGCTCTTTCGCCGGGTTCTGAAGGACAAGCCGGACGATCCGTCGGCCCTTCTAGGGTTGGCCCGGGTTCATGTGGGGTTGAGGCAGTTTCAGGAAGCGAAGGAGCTGTTGGAACGTATTCCCGAAACTGCTTCCGCGTATGAACACGCGCGGGCTTTGCTCACGTACATGGACTGCCGCAAGGAGGCCCGGGCCCAGGGAGGGTCCGGTGTCTTGCGGGACCGGCTTGAGCGGGATCCGGACGATCTGGAAACCAAATTTGAGTTGGCCCGTTGTTTGATCGGAGAAGACAAGTTTGAGGAAGCCTTGGAGCTGTTGCTCAACATGGTTCGCCGTGATCGGTCGTTCCGGGATGATGCGGCTCGCAGGCTGATGCTTGACGTGTTTCGAGTTGTAGGGGATCGCTCGGAGCTGGCGGAACGGTACCGGAGTCGGCTTGCCCAGATTCTCTTCTGAAGACTTCGCAAGCCCGACGGTTTCAAAAGAAAGGGTGTCGCCGTTGGGGCAATGATTACAGAAACCCCCACTGACGTAAATCCCCCGAGCGGGTGTATTGCACAGCCCGGCGGGCGGATTCCACCGTTTCTTAGGTCGTGTGCTGCTTTAAGTCCGGTTCGTTGTCCGTCTTGAAGCTTTGGGAAGTCGTTACACGCTCAGGCGATACGAAACTGATGAACTGTGAAAAGCGGTACAGGGACAAGGTAGTGCGTGAGATAAGCCCCTCCAGTCCTCAAGCCGGACTCTTTAGGGCTGGCGATTCCCAACTGACGGACAAGGGAATGTTTGATCGTCTGCCCCCGGATTGCCCGGTGTGAATCGGTACATACCGAAATCGGCCGTTCCGGGAGCGCCGAACCGAGGATCGTACCAGACGACAACTTGCCCTTGTGGGGTGGGCTCGACCTTGAAGCAGGCGAAGCGCGAAAAGTGGGCGGCGGTACGGCCGGCGCAGGTCGTCAGCACTTGCTCTACGGCAGGAAGATCCAAATTGCGCGGATGGGCGGTGTAGACCACCGGGCGGGTGGACAAGATGTTCACATGTCCCGTATGAATGACGGTGTTCGTCTCCCAAACCGCCTCCCAGGTTAGAGGATCACCCAAGACGGGAAGCATATGCGGGCCCTCCGCTGCGTGCGCGTAGATCCCCGCGGGGGGCTGCCGGACAGCCTCCACGCGGGCCAGTTCACGTCCAGCGATCAGCAGGAGCAGGTAAGCACCCAGGAGGGCGAACGACCACAAGGGTGCCCGTGCGTAAGGTCTCGGAACGTTCCAGCCGATTACCAGGACAATTCCGGTAACGGCCCACAGCACCCAAAGCCAGGTTCCCCCCATCCAGCCGCCTGCGATGCAAGCGAGGCTAAACAGGAAGCCGACGGTCACCCAGATCCATCGTAGGCCCTTGGTCGAGTGAGAGGAGTAGTAAATGCCCAACCCTAGGACGGCCCAGAAGGTGGGGTCGGCAATGAAAACGAGATCGCCGTAAACCCAGCGGTCGGACAGAGGCAGCCACGGGCGCACACCGTACGAATTGAAATAGTCGAGCACAAGGTGCGACAGCAGTGCCGCAGACATCGGCCAAAAGATTTCGCCCAGGCCTCTTCCCAGTCCCCGCCGGCGACCGAGACCCCAGGCCACTAAAGAGAGCGCAATGGCGAGCCCTGCGATACCCAGCACCGAATGCGTAATCCCGCGATGGTAGTAGAAGTAGTGGAGACGGGTTGGGCCTCCCGAGAAGATCTCGAGGTCGGGAGCGTTGGCGGCAAACGCCAGAAGCCAAGGAGCGTACGGCACACGTCGGCCCCAGGAGGTTTGGGCCAGTGCCAGCCCTGTTATGGTGTGGGTGATGTTTTCCATAGGGGCATAATTCAGGTTCTTCCGTCCTCAGGGCGGAACGGGGCAGTCAGGAAGAGCAACATTTCCTTCAAATGATCCATCACCAACTCCCAACCGTGCGGGCCTTGGGGGTCTTCCACGTATGTGCACTCCACATCTCGGCTTTGTAACTCTCGAACGAGAGCGTGGATGCTCTCCTGCAGGGGGAAAAACGAGTTATAGCGGTCGGCGGCACCATATACGATCCAGATAGGAGGAGTCTGAGGGCTGGCTTTGCGGGCCAGTTCGAGCAGATCATTCTCTTCCCAGTGTCGGGGGTCTATTGGGAGTCCGAAGACAGGCCTCAAGACACCGGCCAGATATTGGGCGAAGCGGTTTGAGGGATCTTTAAGGCGAGCCTCCAGGACATCGGCGCGCAAGACGATCGGCGAAGCCGCCGCCACCGCCGCAAAGCGCTCCGGATACTTCAACCCCAATTTGAGCGCTCCGTAACCACCTACGGAAACGCCTCCGACCACCCAGTCCTTAGACTCCTTGGAGACTCGGTAGTGTTCGCGGATGAATTGCGGCAAATCCTCCACAAGTTCTTGTTCGTAACGACGGGTTCCGTCAAGGGAGTCCGTGTAGAAGCCGTTTTCGCCGTTGGGATGGACGACAATGCAGCGGGGAATCTCGCCGTTCAGCATCAGTTCCTCGACGACGGCCGGCAGATTGCCATAGCGGGTCGTGACCCAGGACGTGTGGTCATTCCAGAGGCCGTGGAGAAACAGCACAACCGGGAACGGTTGCCGCCCGTCGTCGTAGCCGGGGGGAACAAACACGCTGCACTGCATCTCACGTTGAAGGCTGGGAGCGTAGAAGCTTCGAAATTCGACTCGGGAGCCTCCCGGCAGTACGAAGTCTTGGGGTTCTTCCAGGCGGCGAGGGCCTTCTTGTGCCGGAACGACGGCTTGAACCCCCGCGGCCAAGGTCAAGAATAGTCCGATTTCTCTGACAACCGGTCCAACGATCTGCTGGCTAGCCATATTCAGGATACACATTCTAGCCTGCCGGAGCAGGTGAGGGGGGTCCACGGTCGAATTTCTCTCGGCCGGTTCCGACCACCGAAGCGGCACGAAGTTAAAGCATGGGACGGTGGTTGCGATGATTGACTCGAGAGTCCGAAGGTTGGAAATTCTTGCAGATTGAGTACGGCTGTCGATCGGAGTGAGCTCTTTGCGAATTCACGAATAATTCGCTAAATTCCTAACTTGCCAGGGGTAGTTTGCGTGAGCGTCTCTTGACTCGATTGTACCGCCTAGGTGTAAAATATCCTCCCGTTCCCAATGCCCCCCCTTATCGGTGAGTGGGGGTGTAACGTGCGAACTGGGAGGGGAGAAACTATGGAACGTAGATCACGATTTTTGTACCTGTTAGGGTTGATCTTGGTTTTTTCGGCCTGCGCCTCAGAGCCGACGGAGGAGATTACTCAGGCGCAAGCGGCTTACGACGAGGCACTTCAAGCGGAGGCTGACAAGTATGTAGCCGAGAAGTTCCAGGCGGCCAAACAAACTTTAGAAGAGGCGAAGGCCGCTGTAGAGGCGGAGAAGCAGAAATTCGCGCTCTCCCGAGATTTCGATGCAGCCAAACAGCAGTTGACGCAGGTCACGGCGGATTTCCGGGCTTTGGCGCAGGAGGCCGCCGAAGAGAAGGAGCGCGTCCGTCAGGAGACGGAACAAGGTTTGAATGAAGCGCGCGCCGCTTTGGAGAATGCCCGTGCTTTATTGAGCAAGGCTCCCCGTGGAAAAGGTACGCGGGCCGACTTGGAGGCGATGAGCGCCGATCTTGACGCCGCCGAGCAGACCCTGCAGGCGGCGGCGGAGGCCCTGGAAAAGGCGGCGTACCTGGATGCGAGGGCCCAAGTCAGCAGCGCCAAAGAGAAAATCTCCGCGGTTACCCAACAGGTTGAGGCGGCTATGGCGAAGCGTCGGTAAGGCGTCGGCAAGTGAGACGTGTGTGGTGCTGAAGACCGCGCAAGGCGCGGGGTAGGCTCAATCCTGGGGCTCCTGAGGTGATCCGGCAACACTATGCCGATGTGCAGTGAGGCCCTCATTGCTGGAGCCCCAGGTTATCTTTATTGGGGTTTGCCGCAGAGGCAAGAGTAGTACTGGTCAGCACCGGGAGGGCGGATTGTCGAGTAGCCTTAAGACAGTCGGGATCCCAATACGTGGCTCATGGTTTGCGTCATCGCTTGCCATGGCGCCCAAAGACCGTACCACCTGGTGAGAACCTGCATCCGGGATGGATCCAACCACTCCACCCAAGCTAGGGACGTGTCGCCGGCAGGCCGTCGGCGTGGCGAGATGTGCCGTGAGGCTGGGGTTTGCTCTGATCGTACTCTGCAGCGGAGCATGTCGTAGCACGCCCGAAATTCTCTGGACCCGCCTGGCTCAAATCAGGAGTGATTTGGCAACTTCCGACGCGGCTTTATGGGCCCCCCAATCCGTGTCCCAATTTGAGCTGGAGTTCCAGGCCTTAATGAAGGAGATGGCCCGTCAGCGGGCGCGGTACGCTTTTTGCCGGGACGAAGACGAGCTTGCCGACTTGAGTCGGCGTATCTTGGCTCTCCAGGCGGAGGGGCGAAGGATCCTAGCCGTTTCGCGTGAATTGTCGCGCCTTAAGAAAGAAGCTTTGGAGATAGAAGCGGCTGAACTTATGAAGGTGATAGGACCACGCCTGGATCGCGTTGGCGACCCCAAGGTGCGCCGCCTGGGAGTAGGCTTGGAGTTGAACCTCGCCCGGATCCGGTACCTGGTGGAAACGGGCGATCTGCCGGCGGCCGAACGGTTGCTCGATCAGGCTCGATCGGAGGCGGGAGCATTAGTTGACCAGTTGGATGGTTTCGAGAGCCGTTATCGGGACGTGACGGCTGTAAAGGAGTGGAAGGCTGCTTGTCGAAAGGCGGTAAGCCTGTCAAGCAGGGTCGGCCCTGTGGTTTTGGTGGACAAGTATGCCCGGTGCCTGAAGGTTCTGGATCGCGGCAGGGTCAAGGCGGTTTTCGACGTCGACCTGGGCTGGAACGGTTTTGAAGACAAAGTGTTCGAGGGGGACGGCGCAACCCCGGAGGGAGAATACAAGGTCACGGCCTTAAAGAAGGGCGCACAGACCAAATACTACCTTGCTCTCCTCTTGAGCTATCCGAATGAAGAGGATCGGGAGCGTTTCCGAAAGATGAAGGCGCGAGGAGAACTCGGGCCGGGAGTTCGAATCGGTAACTTTATCGAGATCCATGGACAAGGGGGCCGGGGGCGGGATTGGACTGACGGTTGCATTGCGTTGGATAACGACGATATGGAGCAACTATTTTCCATGGCGTATGTGGGGATGCCGGTAGTCATCGTAGGAACGTGCGGGGAGGATTGTGGCCGCTAGACGCTTTTCTTGGCGGGGACCTCTCATTGTCTTGGTCGTTACGGGCGGGGTGTTGGCCCTGTTCGCGACCGCTCTTTTTCTTCGTTGCCCTTCTTCCGAAGACTCCGTCGGCGAAGAGGTAGACCCGAGCTCTCTCGAGGCCCGGCTCGAGAAGGCACGGTTCAAGGGTGTCTTTATTGTGATTGATACGGCGCGCAACCGACTCTACCTACGCAAAGGGAGTGAGGTGTTACGAGAAGCGGTTTGCTCGACGGGCAGTGGAACCACCTTGATTGCCGGTGACCGGCAGTGGACATTCCGTACCCCCACAGGGCGCTTTAGAATCCGAAGTATCACCCGTGATCCCCTTTGGAGGAAGCCCGACTGGGCTTTTTTGGAAGAAGGAGAACCGGTCCCGGAAGGCGAGAGGGGTCGGTACCAGAGCGGCGTGCTGGGGGACTATGCACTGGGGATTGGAGACGGCTACTTTATCCACGGCACGTTGTACACTCGAATGTTGGGCACTAATGTGACGCATGGCTGCATTCGCCTTGGCGACGAGGACCTCGAGTTCGTAGTCCGTAGGGTGCGTGTGGGTACACCTGTTTACATTTTCTGAGACATGGGAATCTTTCGCGAGGTACTTGTTACGTGTGTAGCTGCAGTCTTCTCCGTGGGACCGCCCGACCCCTGCCCGGCGGCTCTGGAAGCCCGCCTGGAACTGATGCGGCAGGATGAGCTGTTTTGGGAGCTTTCTCAAGACGGCTTGACCCTATATGCCGGCGGATGGCCTGTAAAGCAGTTTTCGGCAGAAGCAGTCGAATGGAGTTATTGTCACCCGGGTCCAATCGCGCGGGTCGAAGAGGTGTTCGCCTTGCGACCCCCTAGAAGCGTTGTGGTGGATGCTGAGACGTTGGCGCGGGCATCGGAAGAGACCACGGGTTCGGTGAGTTCCGAGGATCAGATCGTCAGTGTCGCGGATATGCCGGAGTCCTTTGCGATTCGCTGGGATGAGGGTACTTGGTGGCTCGTCAACTTCTACAAGTGGTCCGGCTGGAGTGGTCAAAGGAGGCGCATTGCTCTCTCCTTTAAGCTGGCAGGAGACCTGTTGGAGTCTTGGTGGGCGGGACGGCCGATTCGCGTGGTTGATCTGCGGTGCGAAGGGCTGACGGCACGTGAACTGTACTGGTCGCTGCGCGTCGGATCCGTCTGCGTGCAGTGACGGGTACGCCGAAAATGCGGATGACGCAGGTAAGCGGACGGTAGATACCTCGCATTTTAGGCGGAAGGGTCCAAAAGCGCTTTGAACTTGAGTCTTGAGCGGGACGAAGAGACCGCCGCCAGTGCCTTCGCGGCTCGGGTGCTCGAGTCTCTGAGATACGACTCCCGGGGGGCAGTCGCCGCTCGATGTTCTTGCACCGAGGATGCGGGCGAGTCGGCCGGCGGCCTTGAGAATTCTTTGTGAACTTTCGACCGGCCAGGTTTGTGCCTCGGCTTGTCTTGATCGTTTTTCTTCCAAGCTGTCTCCGACGTGGGAGCTCCTGGGGTATCCTTCTCCGGACAAGTGGAGACCTCATCAGGTAAAGGGAGAGACAAGTAGGTATGGCAGCGAATGAAGTTGTGTGCGTGGGGCTGATTGGTTGCGGGACGGTGGGAACTGGCGTTGCCGGGTATCTTCTCCGGAGGGAGCAGGCGGTAGGAGACCTGCGGCTGGTGAGGGTAGCCGTGCGGGACGTGAACAGAAGCCGAGAAATTCCTTTGCCGGCAGTCACAGCGGACGCGGGAGAGGTTGTCGACGATCCGACGATCGATGTAGTGGTGGAGCTCATGGGAGGGGAACGACCCGCTTATGAATACCTCCACCGGGCGATGGAGAACGGAAAGAACGCCGTGACCGCCAACAAGGCGGTCTTGTCTCGCCATATGCCCGAGTTGTTCGCGACGGCCCGCGCTAACGGAGTTGATCTCGGGTTCGAAGCTTCGGTAGCCGGAGCCGTACCGGTCATTCGGATCTTGCGGGGCTTCGAGGGGGAGACCATTCGGCAGCTAACCGGGATCTTGAATGGCACGTCCAACTTTATCTTGTCTCGGATGGAAGAAGGCCGGAATTTTGAGGAGGCCCTGGCGACGGCTCAAGCTCGAGGTTTTGCAGAAGCCGACCATTGGTTGGACACGGGCGGGTATGATGCTCGGGACAAGCTGTCGATTCTTGCTTCCCTTGCGTTCAATACGGCGATCCACCCGGAGCAAATCTATTGCGAGGGAATTACGGGCGTCACACCGGTCGACCTGGATTTTGCAATGAAACACGAAGTTGAGGAAGGTGGGCCCGGATACGCCGTCAAGTCGTTGGCCTCCGCTCGACTGAGAAACGGCGGGCTTGAGCTGCATGTGTATCCCGCCCTGATTCGGCGAGATCATCCGCTGGCCCCGGTCCGAGACGAGATGAATGCGGTGTATCTCGAGGGAGAGCTCTGTGGTCCCCAGCTGTACTGGGGACGAGGCGCCGGTAGAGAAGCGACAACCAGTGCCGTGGTGTCCGATCTGTTGCGGGTTGCCTCCAACCGCCGCCGCGGTGTGGTGGATCGGCTGCCTACCCTTGAGACCCGTCGGCCGTTGCGGGATGTCAAAGAACTGCCGCGCCGTGGTTATGTAAGGATGAATTTAAAGCACCTTCCCGGCAGCATCGCCGAGGCGGCTCGGATCATGGGGCGGCATGGATTCAACATTGAGGACAGCGTTCAGCGGAGACGTTTTCGCATGGAGGTCGACGGTGTCACGGTTATTCCGGACGTGGTCACGGTTGAGCCGCTGCCCTTCTCGGTTGTCGAAAAAGCTCTTTCCGCCCTCAAGAACTCGGAACGAGTGCACGGCGAACCGTTCTTTCTGCGATTTGAAATCGACGAACCTTAGGCAGGCCGTAAGAGTCGGCGTTTCGACCTTCGGCACGAGAGAGGGTACGGTCGTTCGTACAGATCTATCAGGCGGATTTCATGAACCCGTGGATGGACCGCAAGGTCTCGGGGATAATGTAATCTGTTCCTTGGATGCACGTTTTGGAAGCTGGGAAACGCTGCGGAAGTGTTGAGGTCCCCAAGACCCACGCGAGGTCCTTGGAGCGGTAGCCGGGGGAGATTACCCGCAAGAGGTCAGGAACACCTGGTGTGACGCCCGAGGCCGTGGCCTGCGCAGATCTACGTTCTCCGACGTTACACAGAGAGACGGAACTGAACGTGGTCCGACGAATCAGGAGTAGCTCGGGTGAGGGCTGTTCGGCTGACCCTCAATCCCGCTCTGAGATGCTACTCGGCCGGGTTGCCTGGCCAGTTCGACATGGCTCCGAGGTTGACGACTTTCGTGAAGCCGGCCTCAAGCAGGATC
>Ga0116188_1002238_pt1 | contig 15491 bp, 15 predicted proteins | sample AD_JPNTR2_MetaG_FD_89807 | JGI IMG/M metagenome (GOLD analysis project Ga0116188, IMG submission 89807) | Active sludge microbial communities of municipal wastewater-treating anaerobic digesters from Japan - AD_JPNTR2_MetaG | ecosystem: Engineered > Bioreactor > Anaerobic > Digestate | place...
CGGAGCGCGAAATTGCGCGGGTTTTGCGCAATTTCCTATAAATTAAAAAAAAACACGTAATAACGTTTAAAACCGTTTTTACGTGTTTGTTTTTGCCATAGAAATAATTCGCGAAGCGAATTATTCAGCAGGCATTATTTATAATAATATAGAAATTACACGCAAAAAGAACGTATAATTTAATTCTAATTACTGGCTTGCTTTTAATTCATTTTCTTTATTTTTATCTGCTTTTAACATATAGCCGTAAATCGTTTTTTTGCGTTTTTGAGTGTTCGGAATTGAACCCAAAATAGGATATTTATACTTGTCAATTAAATCATCCTGTCCCCTAATTGTGTTATCAAGCAAGTCTAAAAGGAATATAAGTATAACTGATAAAATTATGCCAAGCAAAATGCCGATTAAAGCATTTTTCACATGACTCGGCCCGGATGGCTTTAATGGTATATCCGCATGGTCTATTATTTCCACGGAACCTCCCTTAAATATCCTCGGTATTTCAACTTTTGAATTTTCAAGAAATGTTTCCGTTATTGCCTGGGCATGATACGGATTTGTATGAACAACCGAGATCTCAAGTATTTCTGTATCATTCTTTGACTTAATTTCAATTATAGATGCTAATTTTTCAACAGTTATATCAACTCCGCATTGTTCTTTTACTATTTTCAAAAAAGTCCGGCTTTTTAAAATTTCGATATACACCGTAGCAAGCCTTTGCGAAGCTACCAAATCTGCATACTTAACATCTTCCTCCGTTAACTCGCTTGGTATTCGTACTACATTGGAATTATCAACATAAATCATCCCCCTTGAAACATACGTCGGGGTTAAATAATATTTGCTGTAAATGAATAAAAGAGTACCACATACAATTGACATTACAATTACAAGCCATAACTTTTTAAATACCAATTGAATTAATTCAATGATGCTTATATCTTTGTTCAACGATTTCTCCACCAATCCATGTTAATATTATCAACATTTATTAATTGTAACAAAAAAACCATAAAAAATCAAGACTTTTTATCGGTAATTTTTACTAATTTTGCAAACACATTCCTTTTTAAAATAAATCCGATTATTGCTATGCCCAAAAGGGAGCCGGCGGAATCCGTCAGTATATCGGTAAATTGAAAACTCCTTCCGGGAACAAATATTTGATGTATCTCGTCGGATATGGCGTAAATTATACTAATAATCAAGGCAATTACATACTTATCATGCAGCTTACCTCCGTATGAAAAGCTTATCGACAACGCGAGTGCCGTACCGAGAATGAAAAACAAAAAAAAGTGGGCATAGTTTCTGATTTTTCTATTTAAATCGATTGCCAGGCTTTGTTTTTCAGCAGGCGGCAAATCTTTAATATGGGGGGTTTTATCGATAATGCTTTCGGCAACACCTTTGCTAAGTTCATTAGACTCAGGGGCAGGCTGTGATGATAAGCAAAAAATGCAAACCATGACGGCAAAAGACAAAATCCACAAAATTGTTTTTTTATACTCCATGCGTGTTATCCTTTTTGGTTAATTGTATTTTTAACGTATAATTCCAATAGTCCATAAATAATTTTTGCGGCCTCCTGCCTTGTGGCGTTGCTCTTCGGGTTAAAGAACCCCTCATCATCACCTGACACTATTCCGAGGTTCTTAACAAACGCAACGCTTTCTCTGGCATATTCGTCAATTTCGTCGGCGTCAAGAAAAACCATGCCATTGTCCGTCGGTTCTTTAATGCGGATTTGAGCATTAATACAGTTATAGATTATTTTGCATATATCCTGCCTGCTTATATATCTGCCGGTGCCAAAAAGGTTATTGCCTATGCCATCTATAATTTTATTTTTATAAGCAATTGCAACGTATTTATAAAACCAATCGTCTCCGGAAACATCATGGAAATTAGCATAATAAGATTTGTCGCTGTAATCAAACATTTCTACTATAAGCTTAACAAATTCTTCTCTTGTTATATTATCCCCGGGCGCAAAAATCCCTTCGGACTTGCCGTTTATAATGCCTCTTTCATATAAGTTTTCTATATAAATACCGCCCCAGCCGTCACTGTCAACGAAATGCTTTTGAATACGCCTTAAACCGTAATAACCTGTTGAATTCACACGAATGTAAAGCTTGTCTCCTATACAGATATTATGCTTTACCGGTATCATTGAATCTTCTATTTTAAACGCCGTGATGTTGCTGTCCTCCACAGGAATACCGATTGTACAAGGCTCATCCATTTGCCCGAACTCCTGCTTTATACCGTTTTTATAAAGAGCTATTTCAATTACCGTAGCGCCGCTAAGCTCATAGGCGGGCAGTATTTGCCCATTATCAATCACAGTATATACAAGCTTCATTTCATCCTGCGAAGAAAAAGGAACCAAAGCTGTGCCCGTTTTTGAATGGCCGGGAACAACAGATACAAACGGAGTGTAAAGCCCTAATTCCCCTAACAGTTGCTTTAGCATTGTTTTTTCATCGCTTGACAGCGCAGTGTTAATTTTATCAATAATATCGGCAATACTTTCAGCCTGCGCCTTATATCGGGGTGAGATGTAGTATACCACAAAATTCTCACTTCCGGAATAACCATCCTCCGTAAACAACGGTTTTGATTCGTTTACATCGTAAAAAATCTTCAAAAAAGCGGCAATTACTTGAGCGGTAATTTCTTCTTCATTTAATAATTGATCCAGTTTATCATACCTGTTATAAGCTTTTTGCATAAAATAATCAAGAGCTTTAAAAGCAGCCGGGCTAATTTCTTGTTCTTCTTTGTTTTGATAAATATCTAAAATTCTTTTTCTTGCATCTTCGTTTATATTTTTCAGCCAGCTTATTGCTTTTATTGCCGTTTGTTTATCAACCTTCGAGAGAAAATGGCCTATTATCTGATCTAATATACCGGCTGATTCGGGTGAATGTCTTTCAACCATGGAAACAATGGCATCAATACCGCTGTCGGAAACAAGCATCGGCCCAAAAATAAAAAGCATGTTGCTTCTTTCTTCCGGAGTAAACTGCAGCAATTCATCAATAACAACATAAGCAATATCAGAATTCGCATTATTACCGATTGCCGATACTGGGCATATGCAAATCGATAAAATAAGAGTATATAAAATAACCTTTTTAGCCATAAAATATCACCCGCTAAAGTTTGTATTAATTCAAGACAGAAACTTTAATCTTTCACCGGACGCAAAATAAAAGGCTGCTGCCAAGGCAGCAGCCTTTTATTTTCCCTTAAAGAAGATTTTCAATATACATAAAGTTGTAAATCATAGCAAGCATTTCCGCACGTGTAACAACGTTGTTTGGTTTGAAGGTTTTATCCTCATAGCCTTTTATTATTCCAAAAGTATACGCTTTTTTAATTCCTTCCTTAGCCCAATCCGAAATCAAATCACCGTCGGAAAAATCAAAGTCAAGAACATTTCTGTTTTTAGTTAACGAACGGGCAATTAAAACGGCCATTTCTTCCCGCGTAACTGTAGCGGACGGTCTGAAACTGCCATCTTCATATCCGGTGAATATCCCCATTTTAGTAAGCAAATATACGGATTTTTTTACCCAATCGGATATTTCGTTATTATCGGTAAAATTTTCATCATATTCTTCGTCTAATCTTGATTCAAGCCCTAATACCCTAACTAAAACAACGGCAATTTCCTCTCTTGTTATTCCCTGGTTTGGTCTGAAAGTACCATCTTCGTATCCGGCAAATATCTTTCTTTTGGATAATTCGGCCAAATACGGAGCCGACCAGTGGTTTGAGTCAACATCAATATATTGCCCCATCTCCTGCAGCAACTCATCCGACATCTCGGGTGCGGGAATTTTTTCAGGCTCAGGCGCCGTAGAACCAACGGCAGGCCCGGGATATATAACTATTCCGCCGCCTCCGCCAGTCGAACCGCCGCTATCCTTAGACGGTTTTCCGGGGGCAGTATACTCTTCATACATGCCAAGCGCGCCGAATACCGTCTTAAATTTAGAAATCATTGTATTGGAAAGGTTTAAATTAACTTCATTGACAAGCTCTTCTAAAATATCCCTTCCCGATTCTATATCAGCTCCGTTTATTTGCTCAAAATATTGCGTTACGTTACTTTTAAGCTTTGAATCAAATTTAGAGGGTACAGATTTAACAGCTAATTTTTTCGTATTGTTTTTATCGTCCGTAAGCACAAAGCTGCCTTGTGCGCAGCTTACTAAATTCAGCAGCATTTTTTCATTTCTGTTATGTACCTGTTCAAACAACTGACGAAACTCTTCACTTAAGAACTCTTCATAAATATCTTTAAGTGATGACCGCTGCACCGATGTAAGATTAGGATATTCCTTAAAGCTTAAAAAATCATTAAGAACCTTAGCCCTTTCTTCCTCTTCAAAGCTTTTTACAAAACTAAGGCAAAAAATAAGCAGATTTTTGTTTTCATCCGTAATATCAATATAACTGGTGCTTCCGCCTTCGATGAGGGCAATAAGGGATTCTATACCCGAATCGGTGCTCAGATAGGTCTTTCCGAGCATAAACAAATCATATCTTTCCTCTTTTGACTCACACTGCAAGAAAACATTCTGGGCAAGCTCCAATAAATAAGGCATGTCTTCATACTTAAAAGAAACATTTGACCCGGCCGCAAATGCAGCTGATCCGCCAAAGCCCGCTAAAAAACTCACAAGCATGATTATAGAAATATAACGCTTTAACATTTTGCTTACCATAATATCACTCCTTTTTAATAAATCGCATTAATATGCCTTTGCCGTAACCGTACTTTTTATATCCTTAATGCCGACTACCTCATCAACATTACTGAACGCAAATGCTTGCGCTTTTTCTTCTTTGGTATCATACTTATAGGACTTAACCAACTCGGCCAATGTTCTTTTTATTATATCCGGGTCTTGTATTTTTGCAACATTCTGAAGCTTGGCAAGGCCTTTTTCAAATTCAAAAGTATTAATTTTCACCGGCCTTGCAATAAATATTTTTTCATTTATCTTTTCGGTTACTTCTTCTTCGTCCATTAACAGCTCTTCATACAATTTTTCACCCGATCTTAAGCCGGTTATTTTAATTTGAATATCCTTAAACGGCTGTAAGCCCGACAATTTAATCATATTAATAGCCAAATCAAAAATTTTAACCGGACTGCCCATATCAAGAACATAAATTTCGCCGCCCTTAGCATAAGATGCCGCCTCTAAAACAAGCTGCGCCGCTTCGGGAATAGTCATAAAATAGCGGGTTATATCTTTATGCGTAATGGTTACAGGCCCTCCGTTTTTTATTTGGTTTTTAAAAAGGTTTACCACCGAGCCGTTGCTTCCTAATACATTCCCAAATCTTACTGCCGAAAACTCCGTTCTCCCCATATTGTTAAGCGATTGAACAACCATTTCGCAAAGCCTTTTGGTCGCTCCCATTACATTTGTAGGATTAACGGCTTTGTCGGTTGAAATTAAAACAAATTTATTTACATTGTGCTCTATTGCGCATTTGGCGGTGTTAAACGTTCCAAATACATTGTTTTTAACGGCCTCTGCGGGATTGCTTTCCATTAAAGGAACATGCTTGTGAGCTGCCGCATGAAAAACAATATCAGGCCTGTAAGTTAAAAAGACATTATTCAGTCTCTCCTTATCCCTTACACTTCCGATGGCAATATCCACATTTAATTTCGGGAATAAAAAGCTAAGCTCGTTTTGCAAATCATAAGCATTATTCTCATATATATCAAATACGATTATTTTAGCGGGATTATACTTGGATATTTGCCGGCAAAGCTCGGAACCTATTGAGCCTCCTCCGCCGGTTACCAAAATGACCTTATTTGTTATGTATTCTGAAATTTTTTCGTTGTTCAAAACAATGGGGTCACGCGCCAGAAGATCTTCTATTCTCAAATTTCTCAGACTGTATTTTAAATTGCCTTTATCAATGATTTCAGATATGCTTGGAAGTATTTTAATTTCACAGGAAGTTGCCGAGCAGATATTCAAAATATCTATTTTATCGCTGCCTTTTATCGAAGGTATTGCCAGTAATATTACCTCAACATTTTTATTTTTACATATCTTTATTATATCTTTTCTGCTGCCAAGCACCTTGTAGCCGTTAATCAGTTCCCCAGTTTTGTTTGGTTCATCATCAATAATACCTATTATATTATATTTGCATACCGGGTTTTCTTTAATTTCGCTTATAACCATTCTGCCTGCCGCGCCTGCACCGATTAATAAAAGATTTTTTTTGACATTTTTCATCTATCAAAATGCCCCCCTTATAAACTGATTCTTCCATTGGAATTTTTCTATCGTTACTTTGCCGTTTTTTAATCACCAATATCAAGCAGTTTCTTTGCTGTAATATTAAAATACTCCCATTTATCAGGGCCGAATTTTTTAATAATTTTTTCCCGGGCATCATCCATCTTAGGGCTTCTTTCTTTAGTATTATGTGCATCGGAGCCTATCAAATGTATGGCATTTTGCCTGTCAAGCTTTTTAATTATCCTCAAAAAACCTTTATTTAAAAACGAATCGGCATTTACCTGAAAATAAATATTTTTCTCAAAAATCTTTTCAAACCTGTCTAAATTCTTATAAGCAGCCGCGTACCTTTCAAAATGAGCAATAACAGGTGTAATATTTCTATCCAAAAGCTTATCTGTTAAATCACAAATCCAATCGAACCATAATCCTTCCGGGATTTCAATCAGCAGACACCTTGTTTTTCCGATGCATAGTTTTTCCAGGCCATCATTTAAGATTAATTCATAGGCAAAAAAAACTTCCGCGCCGACAATAATCTCCGGAACAGGTATATTATGTATATCTATTGCTTCGCTGAGCTCATTATATGATTTTCTTCTTTTAAATATAAACTCTTCGATATCCATAATTCTGTCATTATAATGAGGAGTTGCAACTACTTTGTCAACGCCTTGCTTTTTGAGCATTTTTAAAATCTCTAACGCTTCTTCTATACTGCTCGGACCGTCATCAATGCAAGGCAGGACATGAGCATGAAAATCTATCATATCAACATCGAATCCTATTTGCTTGAATAATCATAGTAATAATCATAACGATATCTGTTATATTTGTATTTCTTTTTCTTATAGTATTCGGCGACACTCGCATGGTTTAAAATAAACCCCAAAATTTTGGCATTGGCAAATTCCAAAGCAGTAAGTGCGGAATTAATTGCTTTGATAATGGTATAATCTTGCCTTACTACCAAAATAACACCGGAAACAGGCTTTAAAATTGCAACCGCATCAATAAGCACCCCGACGGGCGGAGTATCAATTATTATATAATCATAGTCTTTCGATAAGTTTTCTACCAAATTTGTCATGGCGTCCGACGATAAAAGTTCGGTCGGATTTTGAGGTATATGACCTGCAGTAATTAAATCAATACCCGACTTTTTTACAATAACATCATTTACATCCGCAAGACCTGCCAAAACATTACTAAGCCCGTTGTTATTGGGTATATCTAAATAATGATGTATCATTGGAAGCCTTAAATCGGCATCGATTAATAATACACGGGCACCGGTCTGGGCAAATATCAGCGCCAGATTAATAGATGTGGTTGTTTTACCGTCTCCGGGCATCGCGCTGGTTACAACTATTTTTTTGCATCCCTTTTCGTCAGGCAAGGAAAACATGATATTCGTCCTTGCGGCACGATATGACTCCAATGTTAAAAAATCAGAACGATTGGTTATCAAATTTTCTTTATTTAATCTATCATATTCCTCTTGATTTTTTTGTCGTTTTTTGTTTGAAAGAAACCTAATTTTTTTATTTTCCATTTCGGTTTGTAATCCTTTCGGGTTCACTATTGGTTTTGCAATACAAATTGTACATTTGCCACATTGCTTATGAATATTATAGTATACATAATTATATCATTAAACTTTTGACATAGCAATAGAAAACTATAAATTTTTAATATATTTCATAAAAAAATAGAAATCATTGCCTGTATGAATTTAAATAATATGATTTTTTTAAGACTTTTTCATCCTCATAGGCTTTTTTTATGTTTTTTATTATTTGGGTATCTTCGCCGGTTGATTCAAGCTCTTGCTTTAAATAGTTTAAAATACCGTCTACAATACCGTCACATTCCTTTTCAAGGTCAGCAGCTTCTTTAATGTATTTTGAAATTATGTACTTTTGGCCTGCCAATCCCCTTTTTTCCTTAGATAATGATTTATAGTCCGCAATAGCCCGCCTTTCCAATTCGCCGAGCTTTCCGATATATGTCGCCTTGACTTTATACAACTGCTCAATGCTTTTAGCAACCGGTGATTTGGCATCATTTTCTGCTGTGTCATTTTTTGCTTTAATTTCTTCAAAAACTTGCTCGGCGCTGACCTCGCCCCTTCTGATACGCTCTTCATCCTCATGGGTCAGCTCAATGATATCGTCCTGCATAAAAGCATTAAGCTGCTGCTTTACGGCTGTTTTATTGCTCTCGATTTTTTCCGCTATCTCATCCGATGAATACTGCGTTGCAGTCAGCAGAGACATTAAATTATGTCTCTGCCAGAATAGCAAACCGCACACAGCAATTATAAATACAATAAAAACGGCTCCAAGCACTTTAATTGTTTTTTTCATTATATCCTCCGAATCAGTTTTCTGTATAAACCAATTGCTTTACAACCATTTTATCGGAAGAAAGTATAATATCGTTTACCGGCTGTCCTGTTATTATATCGGCATAAAAGGTAAGACCCTCCGCAGCCTGCGGCAAATTCTCCGTCTCGATGCCATTTTGGAAAATATCGGATAAGGAAGCATTGTTTTTGTTTTCCAGAATTTCGCACTTTACCCTTAAAGTCGCACCGTTATTGTTTTTGCATACAAGAGAAGGATAGAATGTAAAGTTAATCTTTGCATTTGATTTTGCTTCGCATCTGTTTTTAAATTCTGTAAGCATGTTAACAAAAATACTGCCGTATTCCCTGCAAAAATCATATGAATCTTTTGGACGGGCACCAATGGAATTGTCCGCAAATGGCTTTATGTAAACCTCGTTGGGTACATTCTCCATAATAAACGCATAATCGGCATAATTTTCCGGATATGTGTTTTTGCTCTTTCTGATTTTTGAGTTGTATGCTACCCTATTGCCGTTTTTTGAATCGGTTGTAATCTCGGAATTAGCACCGATTAAATAATCAAGCTGAAGCAATATGCATGCAATTTCTTTATGGGTGGCCGTTTTATCCGGATTGATGTTTAAGTCGGAATAAAGCCTGACACCATTCTGAAAACAATAGGTGGCGCAAACATCCCTTATCGGCAGTTCGGGCTTTGCCATATCGGCATAATAGCTGCCCGTTTTACCGTACACAACCGGCTCCTTGGATTTTTTAATCATATTATATGTAAATGCAATTAAAACATCCTGAATGGTTGCGCTCTTGTCTATAAAATCTTCATTAACGTATTCTTCCCCGAGGCATTCCTTTGCGACAACGTACAGTTCTCTGGAATATTCATGCGCAAAAAGTGTATCGGGGTATTTTTTATCGTATAAAAGCTCAAATTTTTCGGCCCCAAGACGAAGAGCCGCCCTTGCCAACTCCCCGTTTGTAATAGTTTTATTGCTTTCATACTCGGAATTATCAAATAGATACATATCCTCAAATATCCTCTCCAGTATTTCCTCGGATACGGTATCCACAAAATTATAAAGGGGTGCGCCTTCCTTTAAATCTCGTGCACGCACAATTAAAACTGCAGCCTCTGCCCGGGAAAGCGAATCGCCAAGTCTTAAATCCAGGCCATCGTCTCCAATCAGTATCCCGTGTGAATAAGCCCATGCTATGGCATCGGCGTTTGAGCCCTGCGAAGTTATAACAGACGGCCCAACGCTTCCTGTGCTGCTGCCGTTTCGCCGCCAGATTGCGGTTATACAGTCCTCCCTTGTTATTGCGGTATCAGGACTGAAAATATTATTATTTCCCGCAAGCTCGGAATACATTATATATTCATATGCCCAATGGGTTGAATTAACGTCAAGGTAATCCTTTTCTCTTTTTTTTGCGCCTTTTCCCATCATTTTAACAAATTCGGCACGTGATACGGTCTTGTCCGGTTTAAACTCACCGTCCTCAAACCCCTTGACAGTACCGTCGGCTACAAGGGCCGAAACAGCCGGATAAGCCCAATGGGATGAATTTAAATCGGGGAATTCAATTTGAGCATTTGTTTCAATGCCAAAAAAAGAACAAATCATAAAAACGCTTAAAATACATCCAATAGTTTTTCTTAACATATAAACGCTCCATTCGTATAAAATTAAATGCCCAAAGCTTTTTTAGTCAGTTCAACGGCATCTTTTGATATGTTGCAGGATAGCCGGTAAACCGGAATTCGGGATAAAACCTTGTTTATATGCTCAAGCGTTATTTCCATCATTTCGGGATAAACCGATTTATGTGTTTCACCCAGCATCAAAGATACCGCATTTGCACCCTTTAATTGAGTTATTTTATTATCATATGATTTTTCAATAAAAACTATGGCGTGTATCGGAGCACAAATGTTTTGGTTTATTTGTGTCTTCCCGCTCCACGGAGTTCCGTAAACAAAAGGCCGATTGTCTATATATCTTATTGCAGGCTTATCATCGTTGATTATATTTGCCTCACCGGGATAATATTTTTCCCAAAGCGAGGTATGGGTCGACTTTCCGGTACCCGAAGGAGCGGAAAATAAAATCCCTTTCCCGCAGTAATTTATTGCAGACGCATGCAGTACAAACCCGTTTTTCTTTAATATTGCGTTTGCAAAAATTTCGCCTATGCCCATAAAGCTTCTTAGGTTGTTATTTAAACCGAATTCGTTTTCAAACTCGCATAACTGCAAATCGCATATTTCCCAGTTTTTATCGCCTGTAATAAGCGATACCGTTTTTTTAGTGACAGGATGCCGCTGAAACGCTATATATTTTCCGCATGCTGATTCTATCCAATACCACCTGTGGGCGCCTTTTATTACTTTCCCTTCGGGCAAATCAATATTGTCCCTTTCGCGGTATCTGACAAGCACATCATAATCATCTCTATCGCTTATTTTATATTTGCTCATACGCTGTTCAAAATAATCCGAGGATAAATTTTCCGTATTTAATATTAAATCGGCAATTTTATAACTTTTCAATAAAATTTACATCCTTTAAAAGTTTAAAGCCAAGGCAAGCCTTGACTTTAAACTTATTAAAATAGTCATTGTGCAACAGTTAAATCACGAAGCACCGCCAAACAAATTCAAAGTATCATAACTAATACCGCCTTCGTCGCCGAGTAATTTCAAATTATAAATAGTAGTATTGCCTTTGCTTGCAATGTTTTCCTTAACCCTGATTTCAACTACCTCAACCGTAGGTTTTTCATATTTTTTCATTATAACAAGCCCCCTCTTCTATTATTAGTCTGCATCTGCGGCAGAAAATGTTTGAACGGCACCATATTGTACCACGCCGTCAACAATCAAATACGGCCTTGTGTAATAAGTATATTCGTCACTAATTATGCCGCTTCCGCCGTCTTTTAACATAACCGCATATTTTCCGTCATAACCAATGGCTTTTGCCCTGTATTTTGTTACATCATTCCCTAAGTCTTCTATATCGCCGTCCCATTCGGAAAGGTCCCCATCAGGGAAAACAAGGTTTTCTTCAGTACCGGCAGTGGTTGAAAACAGTATACCGTAATCAACATAGCTTGCTGTTTTCGGGTACTTAACGGTGGAAAATGTGGTTATATTGTTGTTTTCGCCCTTATCAAACACACCATTGTCATATTTATTTCCCGGCTTAATAGTAGGAGTATAATCATCATTATCTTCTACAAAAGTAACAGCCATACTAAAGTCTTCGTCAACATTATCCACAGTGTAATAACAACTGCCGTCGTTTTGCGGAATAACGGTGCTTAAATTAATCGAATCGCCGTTTACAGTTATTGAACCGATTTTGTAATTACTGTCAGGTATAATTTTAAAGGTAGTTGGAGTATTATAAAGTATTTTATCCGGAAATTCAACATCTCCGCCTTCCGCATTCCATTCAATATTGAACAAATCATGTGCGAGTATAACGTCATTTCCCTCTTCTACCGGCCCATCTATGTCCGTTTCCGCCGCACCGAATTTTACAAGAACATTGCTGATATTATTAATATCCGCGCGGTATTCAAATTTAACAAAATCTTCCCCATCCTCAGGCTGCTTCTGGTCGATATAAATAATGTTGGTATTGCCGCTCTCGGCATACGGCTCCCCTTGTTCGGAGCGGTCATACGCAAGATATGTTATCTGGTCATCCTGTTCAACATCATAGATTTTTGATGTTACATTAACATAACTTGGGTCACTTAAATCATAAGTTGTGGTGGTTTCGTAAGTGGCCGCCGCAAAAGCACTGACGGTAAATACACATAACAAAGCAAGTACCGTCATTACGGCCAATCCTCTTTTAAGAACTAAATTTTTTCTCATTAAAATTCCCCCTCATATTAAAATAATTTTATTCATATGTCAAGCAGTTTAAATTTGCCCTTCTCTATGGATGCCGACCTGCGGCAAATTTCAAACGCTGCTTTTTTATGGGACACGACTATGCATGTTTTATTGCTTAAACTATTAATACTTTGCAGCATTTTGGCCTCTGTTTGTTCGTCCAAAGCGGATGTTGCCTCGTCTAAAAGCAGTATGGGGGTATCATGGCACAGAGCCCTTGCAACGGCAATTCTTTGAACCTGACCTTCCGAAAGGCCTATTCCCATTTCACCCAGAACCGTATCAAGCTTATCCGGAAGAGATTCGATAAAATCCCATATCTGAGCCGCTTTGGCACTTTGAATTATTTCATCTTCGCTGCATGTATTGCTTAAAAAGCATATATTTTCACGTATTGTACCGGATAAAATCATATTCCCCTGCGGCACATAAGAAAACAGTTTTCTTACTTTTTTGTCCAGAACAATTTCATTGCCTGTTTTAAGCTTTAAATAAATCCTGCCGCTTGTGGGTTGAATAATTCCGAGCAGCAGCTTTAAAAAAGTACTTTTCCCGATACCCGAGCTGCCTGAAATTAAAATAAAATCACCTTTTTTAACAGTCAAATCGGTATTTAATAAAATATCAGTCTTGTCGTACGCAAAGCATACCTTTTCAAATACTATCGAATCTAAATCTTCATATAAAGCATTACAATCAAAATCGGTTTTATTTATGTAAGGCTCTTTGGGCAAATCGATAATCTCCGTAATTCTTTCCGAGGCGGCAATAACTGCAAAGTATTGCGGCATTATCGAAGAAATATTTTTAAACGGAACTTGTATTTGCCCTACAAGCTGCAGCATTGCGGTCAATGTGCCGAATGAAATTAACCCGAGGGACAGTTTATACGCGCCCCATGCCAATGCAAAATAAAAACCCATTATAACCGCTAAGTAAAAAAGTATGTTTGCCGCTATGCTGATATTATTTCTTTTTATATTTAAACAATAATTTTGATTTTGCAAATCCGAAGAGTGCCCGATTATATTTTTATTGTTGCCAAAGGATTTTATGACTAAAATATTCTGAATGCATTCCTGCATGAACGCCCGTACCTTCCCGTCACTTTCCTGGCACTTGCGGTAAAGCGTTTTTATTTTGTCCCGGTATATACGGGATATGGGCAATGCTATACTTCCGACAACCAAACATATAAGTGCAAAAAGCGGCTCAAGCATAAACAGCGCCCAGAAGCTAAGCAAAATCCTTACAAACAATGACAATCCGTCGGGTATTATACCGGTAATCCCGTTTGTCACAACACGCACATCGGCGTTAATCCTGTTAATCAGTTCAGCCGAATGGTATTGACTTATTTTTGTATAATCCTTGTCCAGCAGGCTGTCGAAAATTTGTCTTTGCAAAAACATATTAAGCCTGCCGGTTGCTATAATATTTATTTTTGAAAACAATATTTGCAAAATAAGCTGCAATACAACCAAAACTGCTAAATTTACAATGGCCCTTGCCATACCGGATGCCGCTTCGCCCGTTGCTGCGTCTATGACGTTTTTAGACGCTAATGCAAACGCTACCGAGCAAAATGAAAGAAACATTCCAAGCAAGGTCAGTATTATTATATATCCGATAAAAAGCTTCGATTGCTGATACAGCCATTTAAGCGAGGTGGTATTTTTTTTCACATCAATATCCGCCTTTTGTTTGCAAAAACACATTTCAGCATTTTAAACACATTAATTATATGATGCCTGAAGGGTAAAAGTAAAACCCATAACAAGCTGTACAGCCTATATAAAAAACTATTGCAGGAATATTGCCTGCCATTTCTATAAAAGCTTTCTACCGATGCCAGTATTTGCTGCTCATATACGGGGTATTCAACCGTTGTTTCATTATCGCCCGCCATATAGAAACAGTTATTTTTTTTCCGAACCGCTCTGTGAAGTATGTATTCTCCGTTATCTCTTTTATAAAACAATATGTCATATTTGGAAGGCTTATGCTTTTTGGTTAAAACAACCCAATCTGTATTGCTGCGAAGCAGCGGGTACATACTGTTTCCTTTGACAGCAAGTCTTACGCTTTGATTGCTGACGAGCATTTTTTCTATAACCGGATAAAGCTCTTTTATACTTACCGTTTTATGCCTTGTCATTATCGGAAACAACCAAATCCTTCTCAATCAATGCATCAATAAATTCACGAATATCTTGCTTTGCGGACTGCTGGTCAACGTCATATTCGCTTAAAACAGATTGCAGCAATTGTGATTCGGTTTTATCCTCCTGTAAAAGTTTCCACAGGAAAACTCCCGTTTGATTGAGTACAATCATGGCACCGAAATCAACCAAATTTTCTCCCACGGGGACTACAACATTTTCACCGGCTATTTCTTTTAATATAAAGCCTTCCTTTATTTTCATGCCCTACCCCCATTAAGCTTGCAAATCCCATACTTAATTACATACATTTTAACATATATTATTTTTTATATCAATACTAAAATTTAAAAAATTATAACAATTTTTCATTGAATATTTTGTTAATATTACCAAAACGTTTTTTTATTCCGGCATAATTCTGTATAGTTTTACAAAAAGCATCCTAAAATAAATTTTGCAAAAAAGACTTATATGCCTTGTATGCCATATATATATCCAATTTCCCGGCGACTTCAAAAGGCGAATGCATAGATAAAAGCGGAACTCCGCAATCTATTGTTTCAATGTTAAGGTTTGCGACAAACTGAGCAACAGTACCTCCTCCTCCTGCATCAACCTTTCCCAGTTCGCCCATTTGCCAAACAATACCGTTATCGTTAAACAGCCTGCGGATTTTCCCAACCGTCTCGGCACTTGCGTCATTGGAGCCTGATTTCCCGCGCGAGCCCGTATATTTTGTAAGCAGTACA
>Ga0116188_1002239_pt1 | contig 15487 bp, 3 predicted proteins | sample AD_JPNTR2_MetaG_FD_89807 | JGI IMG/M metagenome (GOLD analysis project Ga0116188, IMG submission 89807) | Active sludge microbial communities of municipal wastewater-treating anaerobic digesters from Japan - AD_JPNTR2_MetaG | ecosystem: Engineered > Bioreactor > Anaerobic > Digestate | place...
GGAATACCTCATCCAGCGAACAGCCGTATTCCTGAACCAGTTTCTGCGGCGTCGAATCCACTAAAATCCTCCCGCGGGCGATAATAATCGTGCGGTTACAGACCTGTTCAACTTCTTCAAGGATATGGGTCGAGACAATAATGCACTTTTCCTTAGCCATCTGATTAATCAATTGGCGGACTTCGTATTTCTGATTGGGGTCCAGTCCATCGGTCGGCTCATCCAGAATCAGGACTTTGGGGTCGTGAATAAGTGCCTGTGCCAGACCGACTCGCCGGCGGTAGCCCTTGGAAAGGGTTTCAATGGTTTGATGGTAAACTGACTCTATCGAACACATCGATAGAATCCGATCCAGCGCTTCCCGACGGGCACGTCCTTTGATCCGCCGGGCATCGCATACAAAATTCAGAAAACCCGCAACGGTCATTTCGTTATAGGCCGGGGCATTTTCCGCCAAATACCCTATCACCTGCCGCACACCCACAGGATCTGTCAGGATATCCCGCCCGCAAATGCTGGCCGTTCCCCCGTCAGGTGCCAGAAAGCAGGCCAGCATTTTCATGGCTGTACTCTTGCCGGCCCCGTTTGGGCCTAAAAAGCCCAGCACATCCCCCTGCTTGGCGGTAAAAGAAATATCATCTACCGCCACCACCGGTCCGAAACACCGTCGCAAATGCTGTACTTGTATCATAGTCTTCTCCTGCTTGATACGGCCTGAACCTGCCAAAATTTACCCAAAAATAATTTTTTGCTACGTCAATTCAAGCAAATATGTTCGGTTTTTTTACCGGTTTTTCCCTGCCCTGTCAAGCCCTTTTGTGGGCAAGATTTGCAACTGCCGGAGCAGATAAAAAAAAGCGGGCCGCATAACTGACGGCCCGCCTAAAAACAGGATTAGCAGTTAAATCCGGCTTATGGTTCCGGCGAAGCGATGGTTCTGCCGACCGACGTCTGGCCTGTATTCCGGTTAGGCGACCGGTCGCGTGTTATTACATACCACACTTTGTCGGTCTGGTTAACCAATCCAATGCGTGACCAGTATTGGTTGGGCACTTGTGCAGTTCCGTTCGGATAGAACCGGCCGGCTACATTGTCTGCATTTCGCCACTCGATGCCGTCTGGATCCTTGGACGAGCCGCTGCTGGCACTCGAATCGCTGCAGACAAACTTGTATTCCACGTCGCTGGGATCTGTCGCCGCAACCGCCGTGACCACATGATAATACACACCCTGCGAAGCCACATAAATCTGGAACGGCGAACCGCTGGCATGCTGAGCCGGATTGGGCTGCGGCGGCTCAAGATCAGGGGCGATGGCCACAACAGAAGCCTCTTCTGACCACGGACCATCGGCAATCTTAGTGGAAGTCCCATCGCCGGGCTCATAGAACAATCCCATCCGTACACGATACGTGTAGGTTTGGCCTGCAACCATGCCGGTATCGATATAAATCCGATCTGCCATATAGGCGCGGCTGTCGCCGCCGGGGGCCGTACCGCGGTATTCATACTGGTACTTGATAACATAGCCGCTGGGCAGCGATGGAACCGGAATGCCGATTGTTCCGAAGTTCTCGTAAGCCAGCGCTTCCATCTGAATGGCAAACTGGGCATTCATCACAAACGGCGGATTGAGCCACTGGGCCTGCGGCAGTGTAGTCTTCTGGCCGGGGATTACATCGGCCTCAACGGAATCGGCTGTCATATTCCCGCTTCCATCACGCACCCGCAGGACATACTTATAGCCGCCGGGCTTCAATCCGGAAACCTTGAAGTACGGATTGGTTGACCAGCCCCTATCCGGTCCGTCAGGCGGCTGGATGCAATCGAAATAGTACTCCAGATACGAATCCGGCCACCAAGCATCATGATGAACAGCCGCCAGCATTTCAATCGTACCGTATGTATCGGGGATCGCATTGGGTTCCATCGCCCACTGTGCCGGATTCGGGAACGGGGGCTCTGTATCTTCCACAAGCCAGCAGACCGAGATGTTGGACATATCATCCAGATTGACATCCCCATCATAATTCAGGTCGGCTCCGCCGCACCAGTTGTTGCTCTCGGCACATACAAGACCGGCGTTGAGCCACCGATCCGCAAAGGCTAGCAAATCACCTAAATCAATCCGTCCGCTCAGCCACAGCGCTTCATCAATGATGCTGCACTGGACTCTCGGCGACACAAGGTAGTGATAACCCAAATCCAGCAGTCCTTTGTCGCGTGCCCCGGTGATGCTGGTCGTGTAACTATCCAATCCCGCCTGCACCGATGTCTGGCTTCCCTTGTCCTTGCATTGGCTTGCCGTCTGGTTCAGATAATACTGCTGAGCTATGTCGTCGGCCTCAAGAGGCGCTTCAAACATCGGAAGCCCGCTGAAGATGCCGGCACCTGTATCAAGGGTGCAGCCGGAAGCCACATAAATTGCATTGGCGCTGGGATAATTCATAACATCGGTGTACGAAACCGCCAGTGTTGACGGACGCGGTTCGGAGGCAAAACCGGTGGCTACCGAGATGCTTTCGCCCTGTGTAGCCGTATTGCCCCAGAAGATGCTGTCAATGACTTGGGCAGTGCTGTTGTAGCCGATGTACAGGCCGCCGCCGCTGGCCGTAAAGTCAGCCAGCCCGAGGACACTGTTGTCGGCAAACGTGCAGCTGCCGAACCGTGCATTGGAATGCCAGTTCACAGAGGCACCCGCGCCGTCACGGCCGGCTGTGTTATGAACAAACAGGCAGTTGAATATATCCGTGGGTTCATCAGACACGCCTGTCACCATCAAACCGCCGCCGGAAATATCCGCTGCGTTTTGCACAAAGACGCTGTCGCGGATATTCAGGTTGAGAACATTGGCAAACAATCCTGCCCCGCAGCCGGCCAAATCAATCGTACCGGAGACATCGGAATTCCAGGCGCGGTTGGCACGGAATACCGTGTTGGTAATGTCTGCTTCTTCCATCTGGAGGTAGATACCAGCTCCGATATAGGCCTGATTGCTTAAGATATTGCAGTCTGCTATGGTTGCAAACGAGTCACGGCCGTACATACCGCCGCCGACTGTCGCATCATTGTCCTGGAAATCGCAGTCATCAAAGGTTACGGTGCAGTTAAATTCATAGGCCACCGCACCACCGAAGCTGACCTGGTATGTATGCGGCAGCTGGACCATCGATTTATCGGCCAGATTGTTCCGGAAGACACAGCGGTCAAACGTCAAATCGCTGTCATGAGCGGCGTAAACCGCCCCGCCTGCCGTCGGTATATTAAGCTGACGGTCTGGCCGTGAGGTTTGGTCGGCGATGACTCCGCCCACTCCCGTCAGGCCGCCATGCGACTGGTTGTTTTCAAAGATGCATTCTTCAAACCGTGCATCGCTGTCAAATTCGCAGTAAACCGCACCGCCGAATCCGCTGTAGCGCCAAACATCCAGCAACTGGTCATACGGATCACCCAGAGGATCGTACGGGTTGGCATTGTAATCCGCCATAAAATCTTCCCAGCTGGTGTAATTGTCACCCCAGCCGAACCAGCGGGCCCAAACGTCAATATCATAAACGCCGTAATAGTTGGCATAGATGGACCAAGCACTGTATTTGTCGCCATAGCTGTTATTGGCCCAGCCGTCCCATGTATCAAAGGCATTGAGGCGGAGATATTCTTCCATTTCGGGATCATACAGCCAGCCGCCGCCGCGTCCGCCGTCATAGGTATTTCCAGCGTTCACCCAGCCGTTGGCTCCATTGCCGCCGTTGCCGCCGAAGACCTCATTGCCGGTAAAGGTACAGCGGATAAACTCGGGCTTGCTGCTGAAGACACAATAGACAGCACCGCCATAGGCAGCACCCGGCCAGCCGCCGTCACCGCCGGTAGGATGCGTCGGGCCGCCGGCAAAGCCGTTTTCACCATTCGCGCCTCGGACGGAATTATTCTCAAAGGTGCAGTTGATAATCTTCGGCGAGCTGTTAAACATCGCAATAGCACCGCCATAAATCGGCGGCTGGTGATAGCCATCTGTACCTGCCGGCACTGTTCCAGAATGCACTTCTGTAGAATTGGCAAACTGGCATTCACTGAACACGCAGTTGCGGATAATGGGATCTGAATTCTCCATATACATCCAGCACTGGTTCATTGTAATCCCGTCAATGACCGTCTGATTATCCAAATCTGCCAGTTCAAAGCGGTAATCTCTGAATACCGTAGCACGCACAACATTTTCATCATCCGGATTGAACCCGGCAATTGTAATCTTCTTGCCGGTCAGGAAGATGCTGTTGGCGATAGACGGAAATTGGCTCGGCGAGGTATATTCACCGGGAGCCACCAGAATCGTATCCCCGTCTTGTGCAGCATAAATCGCATCGCCAAGGGTATCGTATTGTGCCGATGTACCGACATAAAGTGTGCGGCGCAGACGAACAAGAACCGCAATATCCTTGTTGCGTGCCATCAGAACAGTATTTTTCGGCGCTGTGGTATTATCATTAATCGTCCCGCCGGACCATCCGGTCAGATAATAAGCACTGTCAACATTTGCTGTCAGCTCAAGAATCGCACCGCGCTTGAACATTCCAGAAGCGGGAATAACCGTTCCGCCATTGATGACCGTTGTGATCGTGCCGGCGTTATTGACCGCCGTACCGGCTTCATCCCGGAATGACGTTGACAGACTGTAGGATGCCAATCCGGCAGCATCCTGATAGTGGTATCCCAAGTCTACCATTCCGGTATCCAGCGAGCCGGACGGGCTGGTCGTGAACACATCCAGACCTGCTGCGGCAGCCGTAATGCTGCCTGCATTCACAGCCGGGCTGGCTGTCTGGTCCAGATAATACATTCCCAACGGACCTGCGGCAAACAGCGGATCCCCAATCTTGTTATTGGCATATTCCGGAGCAGCTACGCCGGAATACACTACACCATCGGCGCCATTGTGCATATCGCCGCCTGCATTGGCGTAGAACAAGGTATAAGAAACCTTCGAATTGCCGCCCAATTTCTCGTACACAGCGATGCCTTTGTTGCCGCTGATTATCGAGTTCTTCAGTACGGCACGGGACAGGTGATCGATATGCAGTGCTCCACCGCCTTCGGCTCTTTCCCAGTACACTTTTGCAGTGTCTTCAACAGGATCATGGCCGAGATTGGGATTTGCTACTGTACCGATCTTCGACTTGTACTTATACCCGTCGCTTGCCATAACAAACTGGCCCGCTACATAGGGTATTCGAGGACTCCAGTCGGCAGTCTGCCCGCCGCTGACGTTGTTGGCAAACGTGCAGTTGTCCAGCTGAAGATCTACATACAGCTGGCATGCTATGCCGCCGCCGATATTATCCGACTGGTTGTCGGCAAACAGGCAATTCAGCAGATTCTGCTTATAATAGGTCTGGCTTCCGGTAATGCACAGACCGCCGCCGGCAGAAATAATGCCGTTAGCCTTGTTGTTCTGGAAGCGCGTATCCACAATGGAGAACGGCGTATCGGTAATATGCACACCGCCGCCGTATCCTTCGGCCGTAACAGTGCGGTAGGAGCCTGCATTCAGACCGGTAGCTTCGTTGGCGTAAATCAGGCAACCGCCCATCGTCAGTTCGCCTTCTGAAATGCGCACAGCACCGCCGCTGTAGGCGGTATTATGGACGATGAAGCTGTCAGTGACTTCAAGAATGCAGTTCTTTGCAAACACAGCGCCGCCGTATCCTTGAGCCGTGTTGCCGCTCAGCTCGCAGCTGACAAACGTCAGCTTGGTGGTATGGGTATCCGGCGAAGGCAGCGGCACAAAGCTGTAAACTGCACCGCCGTCAACCAGTGACTGGTTGCCGTTCATTATGCAGTTTTCAAAGTACATATCACCATCAGCCCGGACAGCCGCACCGCCAGTATGGGAGGTATTGCCAAGGAACTGGCAATTGGTAATCATCGATACGGCATTGGCATCCTGTGCAACGGTAATACCGCCGGCAATATCAAAGGTTGCCGTCGGAGATGCGGCATCCAGATATGTAAGATTGTTGATAAACTGAGCTTTATCAACAGTCAATGTTGATCCGGTCGAACAATACAGCGCGCCGGCCAGATTCTCACGGAACATGCTATCGACAACAGTCAAGACAACATTCGGTTCACTGTGAACAGCACCGCCGCGGGTTGCCACTGGAGCATCATTATAGGTATAGACTTCATAGGCCTGATTCTGCTTGAATATGCAATTTTCAAGCAATATATCGGCTTCGTCTTCAAGATAGATTGCTCCGCCGGCAATAGTATCATAGGTCAGCAGAATGCCGTTGCGTCCAGCCCGGGCTCCGGCATTGCCCCACGGCAGACCTTGCGCTCCGACCGTCTGGCTGTCAAACGGCTGCGGATAATCGTTGCCTGCAGCCTCACGCCCGCCGGCACTGACATAACCGGGACGAGCGTAATTGTTCTCAAATATACATTCCTTGATTTGCGGCTTGCAGCCGGCTTCGACGTAGATAGCACCGCCGTGGCCGTCACCTTCACCGTAACCGGCCTGAGGATTATAGCCGAAATACTGCGCCGCATATTCCAGACCGGCAGGATCATTCCCGCCCCAGCCGTACCGCCCATTGTTATAGGACAGTCCGGCATTACCCGGGATACCGCCCCAGCCGCCGGTTGCGCGGTTGTTCCGGAAGGTGCAATTGACAATCTGCGGGCTGCTTTGGCTACGCACTGCGATCGCCCCGCCGTAGCCATCGCCGGTACCCTTTCCGGAGTGACCGCCAGACTGGCTGTCAAGGTCCTGATCCGTCTGCATGTTGGCCGGATAATTCCCGTTGGCTCCGTCGCCGCCGATACCGCCGGCAACGGTGCAGTTTTCAAAGACGCAGTTTCGAATAACCGGTGAACTGCCGTTTTCGCACAGAATCGCTCCGCCGTAACTGTCGCCTGTCGCGTCCATTCCCGACAAAGCACGCATCGGCGGCAGCGGGCTTGGATTCGGCGGATCTTCGACCCATTCCTGTATAATCGGCCCGCCATACCATGAGGCATCGCCGGTCCACCAAGGCCATCGTCCCAGAGGCACCGCCGCACTCAAGCCGATCCTCGCTGTAAAGGCATTGCGAATGGTAATGCCTTCGATGCGTGTTTGAGCCGTTTGGCCGCTGGAGAAGCGGAACGCCCGCTTGGACGAATACCGGCTTCCGCGGCAGTCAATAATTGTCTGCGCCACCACCAGCGGATCATTCGGATCCACCGAAGTAATCACAATTTCTTTGGGTCTGCCGTATTTATCCCTGCCGAAATCAATCCCGTCCGGATTGCTGATGTAATAGGGCTGACTGGGACGCGGCGTCAGAACAATCGTATCGCCCGAACGTGCCGCAGTGACAGCATCCTCAATCGTATCGTAGCTTTCCGGCACATACAGGTATTTGGGCACAGCCAATTCAAACTCCACCTGAACGGTTCGATTGCCGGTCAGGGTAATGGTATTGGTCGAATCAAAGGAACGGTCATCATCCGAACCGATCCAGCGCGCCACCCGATACAGATCTTCAGGTTCAGCAAATGCCTGCAGCAGAACCACTGTGCCCTGCGGATAGGTCAGAGTCAGCGGCTCCACATGCTTTTCGCTGCTGCCCTGCTGGATGGTACCGTGCGGCTCACGGTCCGAAATGAAGACTGATGTGGTTAACGAATACTGCAGAACCGGCAGGGAAGCATCATAATGATAGCCCATATTGATGATGCCCGTATCAGCCGCGTGGTCGGTTCGGGTTGTCATCTCGTAGCCCAGCTTCTCCTGCAGCCAGCTGGCGGTATCCGGCACAGTCACAAATCCACCGACAGCTGGATCATAAATAAAGTGGGTCGGCGTTCCGGAATCCACACACGGGCTGTCAGTCAGCTGACCGGCGGCAATTTCTGCCAGATAAAACGTCCGGCCGGTAGCATCATTGGGGTCGGTTACTTCTATAAACTGCGGATCTGATTCATCCTCCAGCGTGGCGGGATTGTCTTCAATGTTGTTATCTCCATATTCAAGCCACGGCCAGCCGTTCCAATCAATATACACATCGTTCTGGCCGCCTTGGAGATCAGAGAAGTCCACAAAGACCGTCGTTGCCGGGACATAAAACGGATCATACTCCTGAAGCACTTCCACCGGATCACCAATGCACAGCTGCGGTCCCAAAGCCGCCAGATTGCCCCAGAGGATGGTATTGGTAATGCTCATATAGGCATCATGAGCGACAATACCGCCGCCGTAGCCGTAGCGGTCGGATACCAGATTTTCAGCAAACGTGCAGTTCAGCACTTCAACATCCGTACCGCCATCGGCAATCAGAGCACCGCCGGCATAACCCGATGAGTTTTCGACAAACAGGCAGTTAAATACCGACTGCGGATAGCCCGTCGGAGACAAACCATTGATAAACAGCGCCCCCGCTAAGCCGCCGCTTTCATTGGCGACAAACCGGTTGCTGATTAAAAACGAATCGCTGTTGGAAAGATACAGCGCCGGGGCTTTGCCGGTTATCTCAACGGTACTGTTATCGGCCTGACTCTGGTAACCCAAACTTTCAATTTCGCGGCCTGTATTATAAAAGAACGTGTTGTTCCCGGCTGTAATATCGCTGGCAAACACAAAACCGCCGGCTCCAACGCAAGCTGTATTGGCCTCAAAATGACATCCCGAAACATCCGCATCGCAGGCATCCAGATACAAGCCGGCACCATAGGGAGACAGATTTCTGTCAAATATACTGCCTTCAACAGAAACAGGATAAACAGGATACTTCTTGTCCGGCTCACCCCACGGTTTGAGAATGTAATCGGCTTCCACCCTATCATCCCACAGCTGGGTAGTTATCGGGTGAGTAAATTCCACTTCCCCGTGTGAATGGGCATATACCGATGCAATGAAACTGGTGAAATCCTCTGTGGCTGTCAGATCAGACCTGAAAAAGAGGGCATAGTCGGGGGCGTTTGTATAGCGATAGTCTTTAAGATAATTGAAATAATACTCTTCATAAGGAGTCAGCGAATTGCCTGCATAGACCGCTCCGCCGTAGGAATATATAAAGTGATAATCGGCTCTGTTGGCGGTGAAGGTTGTGTCTGTAATCTGAAGCTCCGGCAGATAGTTGGCATCCGACGGACCGAAATTGCAATAAAGGGCACCGCCGGCAAAGCCGCTGTTGGCGCTGAACTGACAGCCGTTGAAAATCATGCTGACCGGCTGGTCTGCAAAAATGCCGCCGCCGTATCCTTCAAATTTATAATCGACCTCAGCGGCGGTCTCATAAAGCGTTGTATTTCCTTCAAAAATGCAATTTTCAAATGTGGCACGACAGCCCTTATCATACAGCTCGCCGCCGCCGTGGTTGGCGAAACTGGAGTTAAAGGATACAGTCGTATCCCGCATTGTGATAATGCTGTTTTGGCCATAGTAATTGGCTCCGGCACAAGCCCCCGCATTGGGCTGTTCAGAATTCGTCGGGGTCAGACTTTTAATCAGCTCCGTCTGGCCGGGCGTAATAACAGGATTATCATAATCGGCAACCAATACAGGTTCGTTGGTGTTGGGATCTGTCTCGACCGTTAGCGTCGGTTCAACAAACATTGTGCTGGCGACCAAACCATAATACGGCGAGAAGGGACTGTTTATCATAAGAACCGTCTGGTACTCAAATCGGTCATAGGTTCCCAGAGACACATCCGGATTGGCTGGATCGTAATAATCAAGAGTTTCTGTATTGACAAGTACAGGTTCCCATTCCCACTGGAATCCAAAATCGGTATAATCCTCAGGACTATCCGGATAATTGAACACATTGGTGGTATCTTCCCAATAATAGGCCATATAATAGATATTGGAAGGGAAGATTCCCGTGTTGGGATTGGACCGATTATAGCTAATCCCTCCCGGTGCACCGCCGGTGCCGTTCCGATAGCCGCCGTTGCCGCCGCGGCCGCGCGGACCGCCGTTGCCGCCGGTGCCGCCGGTTGCATTCACATTGCCGATAAGACGCATCTTATCCGGAATGAAGTATGCCGGACCGCCGTGACCGCCGTTGCCGCCAACTGAGCCGTCGCCCTCGCCGTTGCCGCCGTTGCCGCCGTTGCCGCCGGAATAATCGCCGCTCAATTCAGCAATGACGCGGCAGTTTTCGAATCGGCATCCAACGATGGTGGCTTTGGTATTTTTTCCGTAATAAACAGCTCCGCCGCAGGAATCCGGCGCGCGCAGATCGCCGCCGATGCCGCCGTTGCCGCCGTTGCCGCCGTCGCCTTGCCCTTTGGCATCGCTGCCGTTGCCGCCGTTGCCGCCGCGGCCGGCCTCGCCGACACGAACGAAGCAGTCTCTGACTGTAACATCATACAATTCCGGCGAGCAGTCAGACTCAAAATACATAGCCCCGCCCCAGGCACATCCGCCCAAGCCGGCATCGCCTCCGTGACCGCCATGATGGCCATCGGCTTCTTCCACATTATCGGAATGTCCGCCGCCGTCGCCGCCGTTACCGCCGTTGCCCCCTTCCCCGCCTACGGCCTGACAATTGATGAACTGACATCCTTTAATCAGGGGAGCCGAACCGCTGTAGGCATAAATCGCACCGCCGTAAGCATTGCCGCCGTTGCCGCCTCTGTCGCCGTTTTGGCCGTCCTGATTAACGCCGCCGTTTGGCCCGTTAACTCCATGCTCTCCGTATTGTCCATAGGCAAAACAGTCGGTAAAAACGCAGTTGCGGATGGTCGGACTGGCAGGAGCAAGCGGGCTTCCCATCACAATAGCTCCGCCCATAGCATCGCGGCCGTCATTGGGCGAAGGCAGGTCTCTGTCGGAAACACCTGACCTCGAGCCCCCAAACCGGGTCTCCGGATTGTCAATAGCAATAGCATTTTTTATCGTAAATCCGGCCAGTACCGAATTGCGCCCTTCCATATTCTGGAACAAAAAGGCCCGCCGGCGTTCTAATGCCCAAAGATTCTGCGGATCGGCGCAGTCAATCACCGTAGCCGCAACAATAGCCGGATTATCCGGATTTTCGCTGCAGACGGTTATGGCTTTGCCCTTGAAATTGATATTGATCTCGCGGTAAACACCTTCATGGACTAAAACCGTGTCTCCATTATTGGCCGCGTTAATAGCATCCTGTATCGTCCGATAGGCCGCCGAGGGCACTTCGCGCACAATCGAACTGGCCGCCCTGCCCGCTGTCATCGGAGCAGCCGCCTCGGTTATATACACCGGGTCTGTTGTATCCTTTTGGCGAACATACGCTGCAAAGGTATATTCGTGCCCAGCGACTTGACTTACGCGAACCGTATAGACCGGCGAAGTCTGCCAGCCGCTGTCATAGTTGTCCTGATTGCCGTCGGAAGCAAAGACACAGTCAAAGTAATATTCCACCCCGTTTTCATCGTACGAGGCAACAACTTCCATCCCGATTTCGTTTAAGCTGGGACGCGTGACACGAGGGTATGCCAGCCAGATAGTGGGATTGGGAGCCGGCGGCAGGTCATCAACACCCGTTGCCGTAGTAGTCTGGAGCGTTTCTGACCATTGGGTTTGATTCCGGTTGGCCGACTTATCGCGTGCCTGAACACGGAATGAATAAGTTGCCCCTTGCGGATAATCCGAACGCATATAGAGAGAGCTGCTTTGCCATCCGCTGTCGTAGGCATCATCTTCGATGCAGTCGAAGCGGTATTCCACCCCGGATTTATCTTTTGCTGTAACCGCCTGCATGACAATCGTTGACAGACCTGTAGCCGTCGGCTTAATAAGCCATTGGGCCGGATCCGGCAGCGGGGGCAGATTATCACCGCCTTGGGCCAGCAGCACAGCATTGTATAAGTTCAGCCGGCCGCCTGTCACGCACATCCCCTCAAGTGTATTTTTAATATCCACCGACAGCATCAGCACCTGTTTAACCTCCGAATAGGTCAAGTCAGGCTTAATGGACCAGATCAGTGCGGCAGCTCCCGCCACATGAGGACAAGCCATTGATGTTCCGCTCATATTTTGATATCGTCCGCCCGGTGCAGTGCTGTAAATAGCAACGCCCGGTGCAGCGAGGTCCACAGTTGTCTTGCCCCAGTTGGAAAATGATGCCATCGTATCGGTATCATCTGTAGCCAGCACCGAAACAATATTATCTAAATCATAACTGCCCGGATATGCAGGCGTGTCTCCGTCATTATTGTTTGACTCATTGCCCGCAGCCGCTACAAACAACTGGCCGCTTTTGCCTGCAGCTTCAATTGCATCATATAAGGCCTGACTGAAGCCATAGCCCCCCCAGGAATTGTTGGTGAGTTTGGCCCCCATCCGCACCGCATACTGAACAGCGCTGATTGCATCCGCCGTACTGCCGCCGCCGCCAGCAGTCAAAAACTTCAAGGCCATAATTTTGACCTGCCAATTGACGCCGGCTACACCCACATTATTGTTTCCCCGGGCTCCGATGGTGCCTGCGCAATGAGTGCCGTGCCCATGGTCATCCATCGGATCACCATCCATATTGGCAAAGTCATATCCGTAAACGTCATCAATGTAGCCATTGTTGTCATCATCGACGCCAACCTGTCCGTTCTGTTCGGCCAGATTGATCCACATATTGTCTGCTAAATCCGGATGCGTATAGTCAACTCCGCTGTCAATCACAGCAACAACAATGCTGCTGCTTCCTTTTGCAAGGTCCCAAGCCTCCGGCGCATCAATATCGGCATCTTTCGTTCCGCCGGTTTGCCCGGTATTGTGCATCCCCCACAAACGCGCAAAATCAGGATCATTGGGAACGGCTTGAACCTTCTGGATATAGTCGGGTTCAGCATACTGAACGCCTGCTGAAGCCGAAAACGCTGCTTTGGCTGTAAGAACATCCACCCCCGCCGGCAGCTTAACCAATCCTAAGCCGGGAACAAGCGTGTACATCCGCTGGATGGTGCCTCCTCCGGCGGCGTTTACCACAGCTTGACGTGCTGCATTGGATGCAGCCGTAGTCCCTGTATCCGTAAACTTGACCAGCAGATAACCTTCACGATATTCCGCCCCATAACAGAATGACAGAAGAATCGAAGATAAAACCAACCCCAAAATTGAATAGCGCTTCATAGCACCCTCCGAAAAGGTTTTTTTCGTTTTCATCTCAAGCGTCCCGAATTAGCAAAGTTAAAACGAATACGACCGGGGCGCAGTACCGCACCCCAGCCCCGATCCAATCCCTAAACATATCGGAATTTGTAACTGGTGAGTTTAGTTAAGATATATATGAAAACCCGCTTATAGTCAAGGGAAAACATATTTCCCCATCTTCCCCAGACCCCCAAAATTGAATATTATGAGACCCAAAAACATATATATAGAAATATCACCGTTACGTCCGATATACATTTCAGTTTACACAATATGAAACTCTTACTGTCAAAAAAAATTAAAAAAAATATACTTTTTTTAATTTTTTAATTATAACCCTTCTGCTGTACTGTAAAATTAACGAGCTTAACCAATATATGTTATCTGGAATATACAGAATAAATGTATGATACTAACAGCATCCGCTTCCACTTTATCGGGCTCAATAGCAATACCCGGCTCTAAATCGCACACTATCCGTGCCGTCGTTATCAGTTCTCTGGCCAAAGGCACAAGCCGCATACGAAAGCCGCTGGTTTCCAGCGACACACTCAGTGCGGTGGATTGCTATCGTGCATTGGGAGCTGAAATTGACATTTCAGACAACGACTGCTGGACCGTCATCGGCAATGGAGGAATAATCCCGTCTGAAAGCAGAAAAATTGATGTCGGCAATTCAGGAACAACAATGAACTTTGCCATTGGGACGTGCTCTATGGCAAATCCAAATGTTGAAATGTATCTGACCGGCGATCATCAAATACAATATCGACCTGTAAAACCTGTTTTGAAGGCCGTTATCGATTTGGGGGCCAAAGGATACTGTCTAAAAAATAACGGCTGCCCCCCTGTGTCGGTCAGCGGCAGACTTCGCGGCGGCAAAACTACCATAGAATGCAAATCAAGCCAATACTTGTCCAGTTTACTGCTTTGCTGTCCATTAGCCGAAGGCAATTCTGAAATCACTGTTTCCCTGCTGTATGAGCCGGATTATGCCCGAATGACGCTGGATTGGCTGAATAAGCAGGGTATATGCTATGAAATGAAAGACGATTTAAGCTGGTTTCGCATACCCGGCGGGCAGGCCTATAGACCGTTTGACCTGCCGGTACCGGCCGATTTTTCCAGCGCAACTTTCTTCTTATGTGCGGGGGCACTGCTTGGGCAAAATGTGATTATTAAAGGGTTGGACTTCAGCGACAGCCAGCCGGACAAGGCCGTTGTAGACTACCTAAAGCAGATGGGAGCAGATATAACTATCTGCCAAGACGGAGTTTATGTGTCAAAATCCGACTTGCAGGGCATAGAAATTGATATGAATCGAACACCGGATGCCCTTCCAGCAATGGCCGTTACAGCCGCCTTTGCGCAGGGAACCACAAAGCTTGTCAATGTAGCACAGGCCCGGATGAAAGAAACTGACCGTATCGCCTGTATGGCAAAGGAGTTAACTAAACTCGGCGCAGATGTCCGCGAGCTTCCGGATGGTCTTATCATACACGGCCAAGGAGGCAAAAATCTCAAGGCCGGCTCGTTTAGCGGCTATGGTGACCACCGCATCGTAATGGCTATGAGTATTGCGGCTATGTCACTGGAAGGCAAAAGCCGTATCGATACCGCTGAAGCAATGAGCGTTACATTCCCCGAATATGTCGCTTTGATGAAGAAGCTCGGAGCCGATTTGCAGGTACCCTTACACGATTGAGACAATATCCAAACGCAATTTATTCACTGGATATTATCTTAAACAGTTCCTCTGCTGCAACTTTTGGACCGCTGGCTTCATAACCCGGAATACCCAGCCGAGAGCGCATCTGACCAACACGAACACCAGCTTCGAAGGCCTTGACAAACACGGTCTCAGCCAGTTTGTCGTGCATGGCGCGGTACTGTGGGGGACCGAAGATATTGGCGTAATAATTATGCCCCAGACCAGTGGAAGTTGTGGTTCCTTTGGCCATACTGGCACCCTCGCGGAAGACCTCTATCGCACGTGAAGGACTATCAAAAAATTCGATCGCCGGATGGTCTTGGTCAACCTGCTCATAATTGTTGGCATACAGCAGAATATCCACCGGATAACCGTGCAGAACTTCATTAAGCGTCGTAACAGGCAGAACAACACGGGCATTGGTTTTCTGGGGACTCATAATAATCGAACGGTCTAACTGCTCGAAGGCATATCCGGCCTGTAAATCATCCAAGCGGATAAAAGCCCCGATTTCCGTGCCGTATCCTATTAAACGTCCCTCCACATCAATATCAAAAGAACCCATATCGTCTGCGATAATCTTCATCTGGCAGATTTGATCCCGTCCCAGCAGTCTGAACGCCTCGAGAGTTTCGGACTTGCCGGCAGCCGTATCGCCGA
>Ga0116188_1002252_pt1 | contig 15411 bp, 15 predicted proteins | sample AD_JPNTR2_MetaG_FD_89807 | JGI IMG/M metagenome (GOLD analysis project Ga0116188, IMG submission 89807) | Active sludge microbial communities of municipal wastewater-treating anaerobic digesters from Japan - AD_JPNTR2_MetaG | ecosystem: Engineered > Bioreactor > Anaerobic > Digestate | place...
AGCTTTTAAAGCTTCATTAGAATTTGTAATATAATTTCCTTCTTTATCAATTACCCATCCTTCAGGTATATCTTTATTTTTTCTAGCGTAATATTCTATTTTACCTCTTTGGCTTACTGAAGTAGCACAATCTAGAAAAAATGGGAAATCTTCATCGGTAGGCATAACAAATGTCAAAGGATTTGTCCCTAACATATTTTCTGATCCAAACGTAGGAGCTATAGAAGGACGAGCATTAGTTCCTGTTATTCCTATCATATTTTGTTTAGTAGCCATAAGACCATAATAACCAGCTATCCCATAATGATTTGAATTTCTCACAGCAACCATGCCTATACCATATTTTTTAGCCTTGTCAATAGCTATATTCATTGATTTGTAAGCAACTACCTGTCCCATCCCATTATGACCATCTATTAGTGCTGTAGCAGGAGCTTCTTTAATTATTTCTATATTAGTTATAGGATTTATAATACCTTCTTTAATACGATCTATATAGATAGGCTTTAAACGATTTACACCATGTGAATCTATTCCAAGTTTATCAGCTTCTATTAAAACAGAAGCACATATATTAGCATCAGACTCTGGGACACCTGCTTTAATAAATATACTTTTAACAAAATGTTCGAGTACTGGTATTTCAATAAAAATCTTTTCTTCTTCCATAAATTTTATTTTTCTGCGAAAATATAAATTAATCTTTATTAATTTAATGTATTCAATTGAGCTTTTTTCATAATTTAATTTTTTTATGAAAAATTTGTTTTTATTCAAAAATTGATTTATATTTGTACTTAGTTTTAAATAAAAATTCTTTGCCTATAGTCTAAAAACCTTACTCCCAATTTAATTCAGCAATATAAAAATAAATTATAATTACAGGGAGGAAGGTTTTATGTTTTATGATAATTTATCTGATCAAGAATTAATAAGTCATTACATTGAAGGCAATCAAAAAAGTTTAGAAGTTCTTATTAATCGACATAAGAAAAAAGTTTTCAATTATATTTTAATGACAATTAAAGATAAACATCTTGCTGAAGATATTTTCCAAGATACTTTTATAAAAGTTATAAATACTCTCCATTCAAGCAATTATAAAGAAGAAGGCAAATTTTTACAATGGGTAATGCGCATAGCACATAATTTGATAATTGATTATTTTCGTAAGTCAAAAAAAATACCTGTTATTGAGAACTCATTAGAACACAATATATTTGAAACACTTAATGTACTTGATAATAATGTAGAAGACAAGATTATTTATGAGCAAATACAAGCCGATATTAGAAGTTTAATCGATTATTTACCACCTGAACAAAAAGAAGTTCTTATTATGCGACATTACGCTGATATGAGTTTTAAAGAAATAGCTGAGCAAACTAATGTTTCTATAAATACAGCCTTAGGAAGAATGCGTTATGCACTTATAAACTTGCGAAAACTTATAGCAAGTAAAGAAATAATTTTAACACATTAAATAAATAATAATTAAATAAATAATAATTTATTATTCACATCAAAGCTGTCTATTTTGAGGCAGCTTTTTTTATTTAAAATAAAATAAAATATTATTAATAACGTTAAAAAAATATTAATTAACCAAAAAAAATTTATGCATAAAAAAATTACTTTTTCAGATTTACTTCGTTATTCATATGAAGAAATCAAAAATAAAAAAAAGATTGAATACATTCGCTCACAAATTGAAACTAATCAAAAACTCAAACAAGAATTAATTGATATAGAAAAAATAAAAAATAATCTAAATAAAATAAGCGAATATCCTTCTCTATCTTTAATTAATAAAATATTAGACTATAGCAAAGTAATACGTTCTGTTAAATCTTCTAAAGAAAGATTCTGTTATATTTTAAATTGATTTTTTAGCTATTTTTACTTTGCTAAAATAATTTTTTATTTTTTCATTTTATATACACTAATCTATTACATTGTATTACAATGACTTTAAATGATAAATATAATTATATTATACAATATTTTAGTAAAACTATGCCTAACGCAGCTACTGAACTTATTTATGAAAATCCTTTTCAATTAATTGTCGCAGTAATATTATCAGCTCAATGCACCGATAAGCGAGTAAATATAATAACAAAAAAATTATTTGAAAAATATAGAACTCCATATGATTTAGCAACAGCTAATCTTAATGATGTTTATAATATAATTGCAAGCTGTTCATATCCTAATAGCAAATCAAAATATATTATCGAAATGTCTAAAATGCTTGTTAAAGAATTTAAAGGACAAGTACCTTCATCTATTGATAAACTTATGCTACTTCCAGGCGTTGGGCGTAAGACAGCCAATGTAATAGCTTCAGTAGTATTTGGAGCACAAACTATGCCCGTCGATACCCACGTTAAAAGAGTCAGCATAAGAATTGGTCTAGTAAAAAATACAAACAATCCTTTACAAATAGAAAAACATTTATTAAAACACTTACCTTCTGATAAAATTAATAAAGCTCACCATTGGCTTGTGCTTCACGGACGTTATATTTGTACTGCAATTAAACCTAAATGCTCTAATTGTGGTATCTCCTTAGTATGCGATTTCTATAAACATCACAATCACATAACTAATAATTAAATTACTATTTTTAATAAAAAATGACTATTTTATGTTAATTTATTTTTTACATTTTTCTTTATATAATTTTATGTTTGTTACAATTTTTTTATTACTAAAATTTTATACATTTATAAAATAAAAAATAAAGATATGACACATTTAAAAAAAGGTGATAAAGCCCCTGAATTTGAAAGCTTTAGCTATAATGGAGATAAAATTTCATTAAAAGATTTTATAGGACAAAAAGTTATTTTATTCTTTTATCCTAAAGACAATACACCTGGATGTACTGCTGAAAACTGCAATTTAAGAGATAATTATCAATTGCTTAAAAACAAAGGCTTTGCTATAATAGGAATAAGTGCCGATGATGATAAGTCACATGAAAAATTTGCTAAAAAATTTAATCTTCCTTTCCCTTTAATCCCAGATAAAGATAAAAAAATTATTAATTCATACAACGTTTGGGATAAGAAAACATTTATGGGAAAAATAACTGAAGGAATTAACAGAACAACCTTTATAATTGATGAAAACGGTTTTATACTTCATATATTCACAAAAGTTGATACAGCAAATCATGCAAAACAAATACTTGATACTTTAAATATTTAATTATAAAATTACATAAAAAATGAGTAACAAAGAAAAAGAAATAACTAAAGATGAAGCTACGCTTCGTGAAAAATTAAAAGTTTTAGAAGCAACAATAGGTAATATTGAAAAAAATTATGGCAAAGGAGCTATAATGAAATTAGGCGATGCGCCTGTCGAAGATGTTGAAGCTATTTCTACTGGCTCAATTTCTCTTGATTATGCACTTGGTATAGGTGGCTTTCCTAAAGGAAGAGTTACCGAAATATATGGACCCGAGTCTTCTGGTAAAACTACTCTTGCCTTACATGCTATAGCTGAAGCTCAAAAAATGGGAGGAATTGCTGCCCTTATTGATGCTGAGCATGCTTTTGATAGATTTTATGGAGAAAAATTAGGTGTTGACATTAAAAATCTTTTAATTTCTCAACCTGACCATGGCGAACAAGCCCTCGAAATAGCTGATAATTTGATTCGCTCGGGAGCTATTGATATTATAGTTATAGATTCTGTAGCAGCCCTTACTCCTAAAAGTGAAATAGAAGGCGAAATGGGCGATGCAAAAATGGGGTTACAAGCCCGACTTATGTCACAAGCTCTACGTAAACTTACAGCTAATATAAGTAAAACAAGGTCTTGCTGTATTTTTATTAACCAACTCCGCGAAAAAATAGGTGTCATGTTTGGGAACCCCGAAACTACAACCGGAGGTAATGCTTTAAAATTTTATGCTTCAGTAAGAATAGATATTCGAAAAATAGCACAAATAAAAGAAGGTGAAAAAATTATAGGGAACCGTACAAAAGTTAAAGTAGTAAAAAATAAAGTTGCCCCACCATTCCGCACCGCCGAATTTGATATTATTTACGGAGAAGGCGTTTCAAAAATAGGTGAAATTATAGACTTAGGTGTAGATTTTAATATTATTAAAAAAAGTGGCTCTTGGTTTAGTTATAATGATCAAAAACTTGGACAAGGAAGAGATGCTGTTAAACAAATACTTAGAGAACAACCCGAATTAGCAAAAGAAATAGAAAATCAAATTAGAAATATCTTAAAAAATCAAACTTAATTTTTAACTAATACAAAATTTATAAATCATTAGCTAATAATTGTTTTAAAAGTCTTAATAAGTAATTTAAGTATTTACTTATCAATAATTTATATTGTGAATTCTAATAAAATATTTTATTAGTTTTTACAAAAAATTAAAACTTAACACTATTTTGAATGAAATACTGTGAATGTTTTTGTCGTGTATATAACAAAAACACTAAACGATTATCTTATCTTTTAATAAACAAATAAAAACAGCATAAATAAATGTATCGAAAAAATTAACAAAAAGTTAACTATTCCCTTATAAAATATTCAAAATCAACCAATTGAAGTAATTTTATTATTAACAAAAGAATACTAGTTAATTCTTATTATCAAAATATAAGCATACTTTTAAAAACACTCTTATAAAATCAATCTCAAAAATTAAACAAATCAATTATTATTTTATTTAAGTTATCAATTCTTATTAGTCAATACTCAATATTTTATTATTTAACAAAATATTTATATTTTTGCACTATAATATTTTAAATTAATTAAATTTCGGGATGTAGCGCAGTTTGGTAGCGCGCTTCGTTCGGGACGAAGAGGTCGCTGGTTCAAGTCCAGTCATCCCGACAATAAAATTAAAACAAGCCTCTTTAGCTCAGCTGGTAGAGCAGCTCACTCGTAATGAGCAGGTCGCCGGTTCAAATCCGGTGAGAGGCTCTATGGTTATTTAAAACTTATAATATCTCCTTCCTTAATATTATATTTTTTACAAAAACCAGCATTTACCTCTATAACGTATAAAGCAGGTTTAATTGAAAGTATAGAAGTTTGTGACAAAATTTTATTTTCAGGCTGAATTTTTACAATTTTTCTGTTACTATTAACAAATATAATATCTAAAGGTATATAAGTATCTTTCATCCAAAAAGATTGTGGTTCCTCGGTTTCAAAAATAAACAGCATCCCTTGATTCATAGCCATAGTATCCCTATACATCAGCCCTTGCATACGAGACTCATAAGTATCAGCTATTTCAATATCTATTTTGATTATAACTTCATTATTATCTGAAGATATAAATAATAATTCCCCATCTTTTCTAAAAACAGGTTTTTCGACATTATATTTATCAATATTATTTTGTTTTATATATCTCGATGATTTATTTAATAAAAATATTACTGAAAGTATTATTATAAGTATTATAGCAATAGTTATTATAAAATATTTTTTTTTAATTTTTTTTAACATATTTAAGTATTATTATTTTTATAAACTACATAAATAGATTCATCATAAGGTAATCTATAGCGTGCAATAATTGTCTTATCTATAGTATTAATATAATCATCTACTAATACAAAAAAGCCTGCATTTTTAAGCCTATTAGAATAATCTAATCCATATATTCTAACATGGTCATGTTGCCCAAATAACTTTTCTCTTAGAGTTGGATCAATAATACTTTTATCCTCAAAAGTTACATTTCTTGATTTATCAATAGGTACCTGTAAAATTGCCCATCCTTTATCATTAAGTACTCGATAAATTTCTGAAAGTGCAATTTCATCATTATCAATATGTTCTAACACATGATTACAAATAATAATATCAAAAGAATTATCTTCAAAAGGCATCTTTGTAATATCCATTTTCACTTTAGCTAAAGGAGATTTCAAATCGGCTGTTATATATTCGATATTATCCATTTTTTTGAAACGATAATAAAAAGTTTGTTCAGGAGCTATATGTAAAACTTTGTAATAAGAGGTAAAAAAATCTGTTTTATTTTTAAGGTAAAGCCATAACAACCTATGTCGTTCTAATGATAAACATTTAGGACATAAACGATTATCTTCTCCTTGATTACCATAAGGTAAAAATTTTCTAAATTTTCCTCCACATATTGGGCATTCATATTTATTCCCATAATAAAAAGGAGTAATTAGTTTACTAAATAAAAAACTAAAAAATATTAAATATTCACGTGGAACTTTTCTTACAAGAAATTTTATGAATTGTTTCATCATTGTAATTACATATGTTTAATTAACTTTTCTTACTATCCATATATCTTGCTGAGGCCTACCAGTATCAACTCCCTCAATAAATTCAAGTATTTCATTATTTGCTATTAAAGATAAAATAAATTTTTTAGGGTGAAAAGATGTATAAGTCCTATGTCCTTCAGTAACATTAGCTCTTACGACAATTTTATCTGCATCAAACATATTTTTTTCTTTCTCAATTAATTTATTTCTAAAAGACTTACCATGAGTAGTAAAATAAATAATTCCATTTTTTTTAGTTACTCTTAATAATTCATTAAACCATTCATAATGCATTTGTTCCGAAAGATGTGTAAAAATAGATATTCCATAAACTATATCAAAAGTATTACTTTCATACTCCATAGGAGGAGCAATATTATTAAGTTTAAATGTTACATTTCTAATATTTTTTATGCACCATTCTATAGTTTTTCTATTATAATCTGTACCAAAAAATTTACAATTACTACCTTCTAACAAAGAGGGGAAGTGCCTTATTATACGAGCAGGTCCACAACCCCAGTCTAAGATTTTTACATTTTTTAAAACAATATATTTTTCAAATATTTTTAATAGTTCTTCAGCTGATTTTATGCTATCATCATAATATTTTTTATAATCAAGTTGAAAAGACTCGTACATTAAATAATCTGGAGGCAAAACAACTGATGGGTTGTTATTGATAAAATTTTTATTATGCTTATATTTTATTAGCTTCAAGAATAAATATCTTAAATAATCAAAAAACTTATATAATCTTATTTTGCGTAAAATATAGCCTAACAATTGTTTATTCATTATTTTACAAAAAATATAACATACATTTTGCTAAAATATTTAAAAAATTAATACTTAAACATAAACAATCAAAAAAATAACATATTAAATAAGCATTCATATTCAACTGCTCACTACTTATAATCTCATTTTGTTTTTACATAATAATTTTATCGCACATTAAATTAAAAATGTAGCAAGGAAAATGTTATTTTCACAACAAAAAATGTATAACCTAAAACATATAAAAATGAAAACAAACATTTTTCTGTTAGCATTAATTTTTTTAACAAAATCTTATTCTTATGCAGCTTTTGAAGATTATTTTTTGAACAAAACTATGCGTATAGATTATTTTCACACGGGCAATTATGAATTTGAATATTATTCGATAGATGAAGTCATAGAAGAACCCTTTTGGGGTGGCTCCTTAATTAATTTAATTGATACTTTTAACTATGGTAAATATAAATTTGAGGTTTATGATGCAATAAGTAATAAACTCATATATTCTAGAGGGTATTCTACACTTTTTGCTGAGTGGCAAAATACTCAAGAAGCTAAGTATACATCACGTACTTTTAATGAAACTATTATTTTTCCATATCCTAAAAAACAAGTAAAAATAGAGTTTTATTCCCGAAACAAAAAAAATAAATGGGAAAAAAAATTTGAATATTTTATAGATCCTTATAATTATTTTATTGTAAAAGAGCGTAGACATACAGCTAAAGTTTATGATATATATATATCAGGCGCATCAAATAACAAACTCGACATTGTTATTATACCCGATGGTTATACAAAAGACGAATTAAACAAATTTTATAACGATTGTAACCGTTTTGCTAATTATCTTCTTAATACTTCTCCTTTTAAAGAAAATAAAAATTTAATAAACATAAGAGCAATCGAAGTAATATCAACTGAAAGTGGTGCCGATATTCCTGGCAAAGATGTATGGAAAAATACTGCCTTAAACACCTCATTTTATACTCTTGGCACTGAACGCTATTTAATGTCTAATGCATATAAAATTGTAAGAGATTATGCTTCAAATACTTGGTATGATCAAATTTATATATTAGTAAATACTAATCAATATGGTGGAGGTGGTATATATAATTATTATTCTGTTTGTACAAGCGATAATAAATTGGCAAACTTTGTTTTTATACATGAATTTGGGCATAGTTTTGCAGGTTTAGCAGATGAATATTATACCTCTGATGTTTCTGTAGAAAATTTTTATCCTTTAGATGTTGAACCATGGGAACCTAACATAACAACTTTAGTCGATTTTAAATCTAAATGGGAAAACCTTTTATCTAAAGACATACCTGTACCAACTCCTGATATTATGCTATATAACGGGCAAATAGGCGTTTTTGAAGGTGCTGGATACTCTGCAAAAGGTATTTACAGGCCTTTTAGAGATTGTCATATGAAATCAGCTTCATATGGTAATTTTTGCCCTGTATGTAAAAATGCCATTATTAGAATGTTAAAATTTTATTCAGATTAAACAAATAAATAATTATTAACCTTAAAAATTTATCAGTTATGAGAAGCCTTTCAATTAAATTTATGATTTGCTTTATTGCAATAACAAATTTCATAGTTACTTTAAAAAGCCAAAACGTAGGCATAGGTACAAATTTACCTGACAATTCTGCCTTACTTGAACTTAAATCTATTGATAAAGGCTTACTCATACCACGGTTAACAACTTCTCAACGATTAGCTATAACTTCACCAGCAGCAGGTCTTTTAGTATATGATATCAATTACAAGCAATTTTGGTATTTTGATGGCATACAATGGGTACAAGCAATAGGACCTACCGGTTTACAAGGTATACCAGGAGTAACAGGAGCTACTGGAGCAACAGGCCCTACCGGAGCCATTGGAGCTACTGGAGCAACAGGAGCTACTGGGCCACTAGTACCAGGTTGGTTTGGTCAAACACTACATCATGATGGTAATACATGGGTAGCTAACAGCTTTTTATTTAACACAGGTAATGAAATTGGCATAAACACTACTGCACCCCTTAGTAAATTACATGTTAATAATGGCTCTGTAATGTTTTCAGGTGATGCTGGTAATACTCCTATAAATGGTATAGGCACTCGATTTATGTGGATACCGTCTAAAAAAGCTATAAGAGCTGGTGAAGTAAATGGAGCACATTGGAATGATATAAATATTGGCATGTGGTCAGTAGCCTTTGGGTTTTCCACAGTAGCACAAGGAGCCAACTCAGTTTCTATGGGATTAAGTAATACTGTAACAGGATCAGCAGCTACAGCCTTTGGGAGTAATAATATAGCTTCAGGGATAAGTGCTTTTGCTGTAAGTGATTATGCTTCTGCAGCAGGGCCATATTCTATAGCTTTAGGAAGATGGACATCAGCAGCAAAAGATTATTGTGTAGCAATTGGTGCAGCAACTTGTGCAACAGGTCATAATTCAACAGCTATTGGGAATCAAACAAAAGCGATGGGAGAAAATTCAATGGCAACAGGTAACGAAAGTGTTGCATCAGGGGTTAATTCAACTGCTATGGGTTTTAAAACAACTGCTTCAGGCGATTTTTCTTTTGCAATTTCAAGGTATACAAAAGCATCTAATTATTGTGCCACAGCAATAGGCAATTACACAGTAGCAAGAGGAGAATCATCTTTTGCAGCAGGTACATATTCAACAGCTATTGGCTATGGTGCAGTAAGCTTTGGGTACAATACTATTGCCAGATCAAGTAACTCGCTAGTAATCGGAAAATGGAATGTAATAAGTGGAGATTCTTTACAATGGATTACTACCGATCCTGCTTTTACTATAGGTAATGGTTATGGGAATAATAACAGGTACAACGCCTTGAATGCAATGAAAGATGGGAATTTGTACATAGCAGGTTCTTTATATCAATCGTCTGATATAAATATTAAAGAAAATATCATTCCTTTAGAAAATATTACAAACAAACTCAAAAATATTACTCCTATATATTTTAATTTTATTGATGAAAAAGTACATCCTAAAGGCAGGCATATAGGTTTAATAGCCCAAGAAGTTCAAGAACAATTCCCAGAGTTAGTAATGACAAGTCCTAATGGTCATTTAGCTGTAGATTACGCAAGTATGTCAGCAGTTTTAATACAAGTCATCAAAGAACAACAAGAAATGATAGTAAAACAAAATCAGGAAATAAATAAAATAAATAATGAATTAGAGCTTGTAAAAAACATATTAGGTACCAATAGATAATCTATAAAATCTAATTATTAAACAATTATGAAAAAATATATTCAGCAAATTTTGTAATAAAAGCTAAAGTTTTATGAGGTTCTTCAATATATCCCATATGCCCTGTATTCAGAATTTCTACCCAACACTCTGAAGATAATTCTATTTGTGCTAATGCTTTACTAAAAGGTATTCGATTATCTTGTTTACCAAGTATGTAAAATAAAGGCACCTTTAGTTTAGCTATAGTTTCAAGATGACTATTCCGGGTTTTCATACCTGTTAAAGCAGCAATGAGCCCGGAAGTTGTCATATACATATTAGCATAATTTTTAAGCTCATCGATTTTTTTTATAAGTTTTTTTCTATTTTCTATAGAAAATAAATCAGGGATAAAATTATTTAAAAAAGACACTTTATTTTCTTTAACAATTTTAATCACTCTATCTCGGTTATCTTTTTCTTCTTGTGTATCGGCCGCTGCCTGAGAATGAAATAAGCCTACCCCTTTTAGCAAATCAGGGTATAAAGAAGCAAATTCAAGGCTTACGTAACCTCCCATAGAATGACCGATTAACAATATTTTTTTTATTTTAAGTTGATCCAGCACATATTTAACTATTTTAGCCATAAATGACATAGAATGGACATTGCTATATGAAGAAGTTTTGCCATGACCTGGTAAATCTATAGCTATTATCCTATATTTATCTTTAAGTTCTTCAATAAAGTTGTCCCAAATTTCAATCGATTCAGTAAATCCATGTAAAAAAACTATACAATCTGTATTTTCACCAACATCTACATATCTTATAATGCCATTTTCAAAATTTAAAAACTTATCCATTGTTATATAAAATTATTTAGACATTAAAGCTTCTATTTCTCCAACTTCAATTGGGACAGTTGCCATAAGGTCAACAGGCCCATTTTCTGTAACTAATATATCATTTTCAATTCTTATGCCTATTTCTTCTTCAGGAATATATATACCTGGTTCACAAGAAAATAACATCCCGGCTTTCAAAAGTTCTTGTTTACTTCCTACATCATGAACATCAAGTCCCATAAAATGAGAAGTACCATGCATATAATATTTAAAAAACATAGGTTTTTCAGGATTTTGTTTTTTTACATCTTCTTCTGTAAAAAGCCCTAATTTTATCATTTCTTCTTCCATCAATTTACAAACCTCACTATGATAAGTATCAATAGTAGTTCCCACTACAAGCTTTTTTATAGCTTGTTTCATAACTCTTAACACTGCATTATAGCAATCTTTTTGACGCTGAGTAAACTTACCATTTACAGGTATGGTTCTAGAGAGATCGCTGGCATAATTAGCATATTCTGCTCCAAAATCAAGTAAAAGCAAGTCTCCATCTTTACATTCTTTATTATTTTCAACATAATGCAATATACATGCATTTTTACCTGAAGCAATTATTGGAGAATAAGCATGACCTGTAGCTCTATTTTTTATAAACTCGTGAGTAATTTCAGCTTCTATTTCATATTCCATAACACCAGGTTTTACGAATGAAAGTACACGACGAAAAGCTTTTTCAGTTATTTCACATGCTTTACTTATTAATTCTATTTCTAAAGGCGACTTAATAGTTCTTAAATTAGTCATAATAGGAGCGGACCGATAATAAGTATGCAAAGGATATTTAGCTTTAATGTTATCCGCAAATCTTAATTCTTTATAAGGGACTTCAGTAGAAAATCTTATATTTTCATTAATATTAAGATAAACATTTTCAGAAGTTGACATTACTTCTTTCAAAACATTTTCAAATTCATCAAGCCACATAACAGTTTTAATTCCTGACGTAGCTGTAGCTTCTTCTTTAGTATATTTATGTCCATACCATATAGCTATATGTTCATTCGTTTCTACTAAAAATAATATTTCCCTGTATTTATGATTAGGGCAATTAGGAGCTAAAAGCAAAATAGATTTTTCCTGATCAATACCAGTAAGATAAAAAAAGTCTGAATTCTGTCTAAAAGGAAAACATTGATCACCGTTTCTAGGCATTTCATCATTAGAAACAAAAATTGCTAATGATTTAGGTTTCATCATTCTAAGAAAATTCTTTCTGTTATTGATGAATAATTCTGGATTAATTGGCAAGTATCTCATAATTTTTACTTTTTTTAATAAAATAATTTTCCTTTAAATAATTTTTAAATAATAACACTATTACAAAACTAAAAAGTTTTCAGTAAAAGCAAATTTAATTTTATTACAAAAGCCAAGTAAAAAACAAAATTTTATTGTGCTATTAATAAAATCTTGTAAAATAAAGATTGAATCAATAAGGGACGGGAGACAAACAATTTCGGATGTATACGAACATAATTCAATAACTATTTCTAAAGCAGCTTTTCTTGCCATGAGTCCGAAAATCTTGCCAATACCTTAGGATAATTTCGATTAAGGATTTTTTATCCCCCAGAATCTTAAGACCGTTGTTTAATTTGACCTAATGGTTTTTCGCTTCCTCTGTTATTAATTTTTTTTTGAGAAATTTTCAAGTTTTTTCTGCTGCAAGTTTGCTAACACACCTTGTAGGGCAACCACCATCTATGACCAAAAGTGGATTATCGCCAGCTATCTTATTGTATTTCTCACCAGCGACTCCGTAAAACACAGTGCAAATGATTTCATTTTTTCATTCTCGAATAATTTTTTCGCCATTTCACCTGAAATTACTCAAACGTATTTATCCAACCCGTTGCACGAAAGTATATTATAATTTTCAACCATTGTTTTATTTCTTTCTTATTTCTTCGATCTTTTGCGTAGTTGCTTTTTTATCGAGAAAGGAAAGTGCATCGGTACCAGATATATTTGAGCATACCATGCAGAAAACTACGCAATTATTAAGATTTTTAACGATCAACTTGATTTTTTCATTTGACTTCTAAAAACTTATGAAGGCAAAACTTTATGCACTCCTCACAAAAATAGCATTTTGAATAATCGATTGTAGGCTCCCAATCGATCTTATCGAGGAAATGAGTCTTTTTTACTACTAATTTCTTATGCTTCTTTTTGTTTAAGTATTGCCAATGCATGTTTGCCGCGTGAATTTGGAATTGCTTTTTGGTTCAGAAATTTAATGTTTTCGGCAATGGCATCAAAATCTTTAAACGGAAAACCCAAAACAGTTTCATTCGGAAAAATATCTGTGGCATCGCGGCAACCGTAACAGCCAAGGCTAATGTTAAATTTTTGCTGCAAATACGGTATGGTAGTAGCATCGACACAGGTTGCCTGCAAAATTGCAGTGCTACTTTCAACCCTATGACCACCTTTTACGTTGAGATTGGCAAGGGCAAGCCACATCAGTTTTTCGGTTTCATCTTCCACCACCACAATATTGGGTTCAATTTCAGCGGTTTCTAACGGAAAAAGGTACAATGCTTTTAATTTGCCTTGCGGTAAAGTAGTCATGCCTTCGAACATTTTTCGGCCTGTTTCTTCCTTGCTTACAATGCCAAAGCCGACTAAGCCTTTTCCTGTTTTCAGTCCATCAGGCAGAGGCTTAAACCCAAAAGCGGCAGCGGCAGCCGGACAGGCAATACCTTCGGCATCGAGAATAACATGCTTTCCATGCCGGGCTTTCATCAATGCCTGACAATAGCGGTGTCCGCTTAATTTCTCAACTTTTACAGGAATATTTTCTTCTACAAAAATGAATTGTACTCCCACCATTGAGCTTGTTAAGCCAAGTATTTGTTTAACTTTTTCAGCATTTGATTGTATATTTTCCATTGTTGTAAATTATTATTTTTCAATAAATTTGTTTACAAATTTTTTAATTGCAGGCATTACAATCATAACCACTGGTAAAGCAATGATGTAGGAAAATCCCTAATATTTTAGCCAATTCATTACAAAATCGTTGTGAAACCCCATATTTTTGGCTGTTCCTACAAATGTAACTATCATTGTCATTATAAGAACCATAATTATTAAAACAATTTTCATTTCATGCTTTACTTTTATTTTCATATCTTTTGACTTTAAAGTTTATATTCAAAACTCAACAACACATGTTGTTGCATATTTAAATCCGTGTTTTTCGGTAAAAACCCCTGATAATTAAGCGAAAAATGAATATTTTTTACAGGACTAAAATGAACACCGCTAATGATAGCCTGACCATCGTTATTATAGTTCCATACATGTGCATCTCCTGTTTTTCTATTGGAATTTAAATTATCGTAACGGGCAAAATATTCAAACTTTTTATGAAAACGAACACTGCCATAGATTGAGAATCCAAATAAATCCTGATTAGATATATTCAAATGATTTTTACGGTAATTGTATTCCGCTCCAAATCGATAATTGTCGGAATGCTTGTAGCCGGCAAAAGCTGAAAACAATTGCTGTTCTGCGGGTTTAGCAGGATTTTTTGATTTTGTGTAATCATAAAAGATACGTGTTTGCAACCCTTTAATCGGGTTAAAATCGAAACCTGCTGCAAGTTTCACATCACCGTAATTATCCTGGTCGAAACGAAAGCCTTCGCCATTGGTAATAGCAACATCAAAACCGATTTTATCGTTTGGTTTTGTATAAGCTATAAAACCTAAATCGGAACTTGGCATTTTATAATACCTGTCTTGAAATGTTTCAGCAACGTATCTGTAACCCCAGAATTTTTCCTGAGTGATGTAATGATTTTGCAAAACCGCACCCATCTGAATTATAAAAATTTCCAAAGGTTTCCATTCAATGGAAGCAAATTTCAGGTTCATGGTGTAATAAGCTCCGTCTTTTGATGTGTTTGTAACTGCTAAATTATTACCCGATGTATCTGCTACGGATATTGTCCCTATAGTTGTAGGCCGCCCTGCGTCAATAATAATTTTACCGGAAAATTGTTTGCTGAATTGGTATTCATATCCAAAATGCGCACGCCCGAACCAAAAACCATATTTTTTATCAACATCTTTGGTAGCGTTGTAATCGAAATTTCCGAAAACCTGTATAATTGGTTTTCCAGATGGCTTAAATGTGGAATCCTTTTGAGAAAAACCCACAAGTGTATTAGCCAAAAGAAAG
>Ga0116188_1002253_pt1 | contig 15407 bp, 14 predicted proteins | sample AD_JPNTR2_MetaG_FD_89807 | JGI IMG/M metagenome (GOLD analysis project Ga0116188, IMG submission 89807) | Active sludge microbial communities of municipal wastewater-treating anaerobic digesters from Japan - AD_JPNTR2_MetaG | ecosystem: Engineered > Bioreactor > Anaerobic > Digestate | place...
ACGTATGAGATCTGGCCTCGAGGTGTCAATCGATTCCGGCTGCATCCGGTCTCACTCCGGTTCGGAGACCCGGTAATGCCGATTGATGGCGAAACCTATGAGGAGTTCAACACCCGTCTGATGGAAGCGGTAAGGATGCTGCAACAGGCGACGACGAGCTAGCGGCCTGCCGCCCGCCTGGCCTCCAGTTCGTCGAGGACGGCTACGGCGCGGCGGACGTGAGGAATAGTAATGGAGCCGCCGACAACCAGGGCGACGTTAAACACTTCGTAAAACATTGCCCGATCGACGCCCTGCTCGTGACACTGGATCATGTGATACGTGATGCAGTCGTCACATCGGAGCACGAGAGAGGCCACGAGCCCCATCATTTCCTTGGTCTGGCTATCGATTTTTCCGTTCTCGTACACCCTGCTGTCGAGGTTCCAGAACCGGCGGGTGTCCAGATTTCCTTCCGCGAGGATCTTCTCGTTCATCTCGCGCCTGAAAGCTTCAAACTCCTCGAGTCTCCCCATAATTAACCCCCTTGGCCTTGTTTCAACAGCCTTCCGTAATTTGAAGGTTTTAAAGTATAGTAAACCGACAGCGGAGGAGTGGCCGAGTGGTTTAAGGCGGCGGTCTTGAAAACCGTTGTACCCGAGAGGGTACCGTGGGTTCGAATCCTACCTCCTCCGTCAGAAGCCTCGTCAGATTACGAGTTCCTGCCGACGGAGTTGCGCCTCTCGGTTTTTCGCACGCCGCGACTCAACAGCTCGTACCGCCTACGCTACCAACCGCGGGCAGCAGGGCACGGAGTTCCCACGGCGCAGACTGTACGCAAAGGCCGAGAAGCTGTGATAAATCGAGTAATTACCGGTTACTTTCCATGGCTGGTCTCCACTTCCAAAGTCAGGCGGTGTCTGGGGGACCGGGTACAATTCGTAAGTGGTGATGTTACGAGGAGTACACAAGATGGGCAGGTTAGTCAGAATTTGGGTGAAGCGAGCTCATTACGGGCCGATGGACGCTCAAGATGCCGGTGTTCTTATAGAAGGAAGTGGGCTGCAGGGTAACGCCAACCAGGGAGGCCGGCGCCAAATCACTCTACTCGAGGTCGAACGATGGGCGAAAGTGATGACGCAGCTCGCCTCCGATTTGAGCCCCTCCACTCGGCGCGCCAACTTGCTGGTGGAAGGCATTGACCTGGCGGATAGCCGGGGGAGGATTTTGGAGATCGGGCCATGTCGCATTCGTATTAATGGGGAGACCCGCCCCTGCGAAAGAATGGAGCAGGCGCTGCCGGGCCTTAGGGAAGCGCTGTCGGCACCTTGGAACGGCGGAGCATATGGAGAAATCACCGTTGGTGGGCCGATCGCCATCGGTGACGAAGTTAAATGGGCTGACTGAAGGTTTTTGCCGAATGGCAGATCCGCTCCTGATCCTCATCCTGAGTCGGAGAGCAACTGACTCATTCGCTTTGGTTCTCAAAGCATTGCTAAACTAGATTCAGATCCTCTCGCTCACCAAGGGATGCTTCATGCGACGACATGGTCCAGCCGTAGTATTGCTGTGGCTGGTGTTCCTGAGTCTTTACGCCCAGCCGCCTCAGGCCGTCATATCGTACGACAGGTTGGACAACCAGGCCGTCCTGAAAATGCTCCAGGATGGGATACCGGAGGAAGCGATCATTGCTGAAATACGATCGGTGCGCGGACATTTCGACATCTCCGACGCCGCTCTTGAGGAGTTGAAACAGGCGGGCGCCTCGACGGAGGTTATTCAGGCTATCCGTGAGGCGGCCGCTTCCCCGCCGGCGCCGCTTTCGCCGCCTGTGAATCCCCAGCCGAACGCTTCACGGGCGCCGGCCTCTACTCCACCTCCTGCCTCCCAGGCACCGAAATCTCCGCCCGAACCTGTTTCGGCCGCTCCAAGGCGGTCTGCACCGTCCGAACCGTCTCCAGCGGAGCCGCCAGCCGCGACTCCTCCTGCAGCCGCGCCCCCGGTCGCTCCCCGTACGCCTGCCTCGGTTGCCGCGCCGCTCCCCCAGGCCGAATCGGAGACTGATGAAACACCGCGCACGGAGGTCTTCGGGGGATTTTCAATCCGGCGCTCCGACACCGGCGTGACTCTTTCTGGCTGGAATGCGGCTTTTGCTGCAAACATTACTCGATCGTTCGGGCTGGTAGCAGATATCAGCAGACACTCGCAGGATCGGACTGTTATTGGCCCTGTCCGTGTGCCTTCCAATCTTTATGCCTTACTGTTCGGGCCGCAGTTCTCGTTCCGTGCAGGCCGGATTCACGGTTTCGGTCGCGGCCTTGTCGGTTCGAGCCAGGCTCCTCTACGTAATCGGTCTCGCGACTTGTGGCATCTGACCTACGGTTTTGGTGGCGGAATCGATGTTGGATTAAGTGCGAGTTTCGCGATTCGTCCTGTGCAATGGGATCTCATTATTGTCGATATGGAGCGTCAGAACCGCACCGATCATCGGCTCTCGTTTGGCGGAGTGGTGAGGTTCTAACCGGGTCTTCTTCCTGGCCTGTTTTCCTGCTCCTCCTAGAGATAAATCTTGAACGCAGCGAAGATGGTGTGTGGCAGACTGCCATACTCGCTTTGCGGCAATCCGACAGAGGTTGGCTCTTTGCCAAAGCCCAGCTGTGCGCCAAAGAGCATTTCCGAATTGTTGCCCGTCGACCAGACCAGCGAGGGAATCCATAGGGCGGAGGAATCATCCCAACCGAGAAGAACGATGCTGCCGAAGTTCCAAAGCGGATGAAACCGCCAGGTCAGAGAGGCGCCGGAGTGGTAGCGACCCAAGGCATTGATTTCACCCCGCAACAGCCGATCTGAATTGACGAACAGCAGATACTCTTCCGGATCGGTAGCGCCGTATTGATTCCAGGCCGTTTCAATCAGCAAAGTCAACGTCGGTGTCAACTGGCGATCCACGCCAAGTGAGCCCCTCCAGAACACGCCTCGTCCAATTCCCTCATCACGCGGGTCACCGGATTGAGTCCACGAGACTTCTCCCCGAATGCCGGTCCCGGCGACGTTCGCGGTAACAAATGCGCCGGCAACCTTATCCTCGTGAAAGGTTCCTCCCATGAAACCGAAATCAACAGTGCCCATGTTGAGACGAATCAGGCCGCCCAGGGCGCCATCCTCGCTGATCGAATCACCAAGGATGGCGCCCACCACCTGCACTTCCGAGTAGGCGCCGATCGGCACAATTAACCGCGCGGCATCGACACCCGGTTTGTAGTCACGATCGATTCGACCAGGCGTAAAAGGAGCGAACAGGTCTAGGGCCGGCCAGAAGTAGTTCACTCCCCAAGTGATCGCCTGGCGCCCGACGACAAGTTCGAAAGCCCCAGTGTTGATTTGAGCATTCAGACGATCAAAGGCGATATTGCTGTGGACATTGTCCCGGTTTAAGACCCTGCGCTCGAGATCCAGGTAGGTGCGGGTTGATCCGGTTGCGATTGTGGCTGCGGGAGTTACGGGCGGAGAGATCAGATCAACCAACAGGTGAGTTTCCAGCTCGATGTTCGGAGTGAGTGAGAGTTCCGGCGTCAGCCGAAAAACGACGAACTCCGAGTCCCGCCGGGCCTGAAGCGGGCTGTCTTCGAGGGAATAGAAGCCATAGCCCCGGATTGAGGCGCCGAGGTCAAGGTCCTGTGCAGTCAATCGAGCACCGGAAAACAGCAAAGTGAGAAAAAGAAGTTTTCGTTTCATCGCCATTCAAGGGCACGAGCATGGCTCGCGCATTCCGAAGGCTCACTTCGCGGCCGCAGGAATTCGCAGCTTTTTACCCGCGGTTAAAAGTCGGGACTTGCTCATCTATCTCGATTCGTCCATCCAGAAGACGGATAATGCGGTGTGCGCGTTGCATCACCCTGGGATCATGGGTCGAGAAGAGAAAAGTCGTTCCATGTTCACGGTTGAGCCGTTCCAGAAGATTCAGTAACGCAAAGGCAGTTTCAGTGTCGAGATTCGCAGTCGGCTCATCAGCCAGAACCAGCTTCGGTTCTGCGGCTATAGCTCGCGCGACCGCGACGCGTTGCTGTTGTCCTCCGGAGAGCTGACCCGGCCGGCGAGATTCCATGCCTTGGAGCCCGACCTCCTTCAGCAGGGCGCGGACTTTCTCTTTTCGCTCTCGCGCCGGAACCCCGCGAAGAAGCAGGATGAATTCCGCGTTTTCCTCGGCTGACAGGACGGGTATCAGGTTGAATGCCTGAAAAATGAACCCCACTTCTTCCAGCCGCAAACGCGCCAGTTGATGCCGATTTAGCTCCGCCAGGTTCCGACCGTTCAGCCAGACTGTTCCTTCCGTCGGGCGGTCCAATCCAGCGCACAAATTCAGTAGCGTGGTTTTACCCGAGCCCGACGGCCCGGCGATAGCAATAAATTCTCCCTTTTCTGCAGTAAATGTCACGTCTCGCAGTGCATAAACTGTCTGTTCGCCCTGGGTGTATTGTCTCGAAACCCGGTCCAGCCTCAGAAGAGGTTCGCTTTTGCCAGTCGTCATACTTGTCCAAGTAGTTGCACGTCTTGTCCCGTGGCGCCGCGCCAGGCGGGCAACAAAGCCAGGATGAAGGTCAAGAAGAACACGATGAGCGCCGACCCGACGACGCGTGTCCAGGCGAGATCCGAGTAAATGACGGGATCAATGACGGTACCGGCTGCCGCCATCTCAGAACTGTAGAAGAGCGACAGCGGCAGGCCGCGATAGTGGAGATAGAGATGGCCCGCATAGCCGAGGACTGTCCCTACCAGAACAGCGAGAAAAGCTATCCAGGCCGCTTCCACGAGGACAAGCACAAACCGTCGTGCCGGCGTGAATCCAATCGCGTCAAGGAGTGCGAATTCCCGTCGGCGCTCTAACACCGACATTAACAGGGTGTTAGCAACCAGAAAGCTGATGATCAGAAAAAACATGGCGTTAAAGACATAGTTCCCGCCGTCGTCAATTCGGATGAAGTCTCGAAGCTCTGGCATCAGTTCTTGCCAACTGAGAACTTCCAGCTCGCCCGCAAGAACCTGGTTGCCTTCTCGAGCAGCCTCCTCCGATTGCTCTTGCCGTTCGAGCATGATTGCGACTTGATGAACCTGATCGTCCAGCCCGAACAACTCCCGGGCGGTGTCAAGGGTGATAAGAATCGTGGCTTGATCGAAGTCTTCCAATCCGGTTTGCATCACTCCCGATACCCTCAGAAGAACGGACTGGATCTCAGGGGAGTGGGCACCTTGAACCATCAAAACGAATTTCTCTCCAGGTTCGATTTCAAGCTTGCGCGCCACCCCTTCGCCGATCACCGCCCCAGTATCATCGCCGGGTGCCAGGAAATGCCCCCTCACCAGTTTTTCGTGAAACGATGAAAACGACTTTTCCTTTTCGGGCTCGAGTCCAATCACACGCACGCCCGATGCCCCGTCGGCGGATGAGACGAGTCCCGAGGCAAAGGCACGAGGAAGGACATGAGTGATTCCGAGCTCGTCGCGTCGTGACTGAACCCAGGAGTATATCCGGGCGAGGTCGGAGGCGGAGATGGTTCGCTCGATGCCGCCACGTGCCTGATATCCGGCCGCCTGCACGGCCACATGGGCGCCTCCAAGCCGGACAGCCCCCCGGATCATCTGCTGGTGGCTCCCGTCGCCGATGCCAAGGAAAATAAGCAGCAGTGCCAGCCCCAGGGAGACAACGCCGGCCGTCAAGATCGTCCGGCGCTTATTTCTCCAGAGATTTCGCCACGCCAGAATGAGGATAATCTGGAAAGCCTGCATTTCCCTCTTACACCCTTGCCTGGAAAGCTCTAAAAGATCTGGCGATGTGCGCCAGACTGGTTCAAAGCCTCTAGGTTTCCTATTGCATCACCGGCGCTCTTAAGGCTTCGACCGGTTCAACACGGACTGCCTTGCGAGCCGGGAGGTACGCGGCGACGACTGTTACCAGGCAGAGGGTAATGGCCGCGCTGATGACCGCGTTCCAGTTCCAAACGCCCTTAACGACCGGGTCGATACGGGTCTGAAGCATGGTGAGCTGTCCTGTCCAGCGAGTGAGGTCGAGTCCATAAACCGTTAGATAACGCATGATTATCGCGCCGAAAACGAACCCGGCTGCCAAACCGAGTAGTGCCAGAAACAAGGCTTCGACCAGGATTGTGAGCGTAACCGATGAAGGGCGCATGCCAAAAGCGGTGAGCATTCCGATTTCTCGAATCCGCTCAAAGGTCGCCATCATCATCGTGTTCAAGATGCCAAAGGTGGCGAAGATGGCGACGAGCCCGATGATGACGGCATTGGCCGCGCCGGCCACCTCAAGGTACTCGCTGAGTTGCGGAAGTAGTTCCCGCCAGCTCTGAACCGTTGCTTCAGAAGGAAGACCAGCGATCTGGCTGATTTCCTTACTGATTTCAGCCGCCGCCAGCGGGTCTTGAACCCGCAACGCAATTTCGTGAATCCTGTTTGAATCCAGGGCCAGGAGTTGCTGGAGGTCTTCCAGCCGGGCAAAAGCCAGGGAGCGATCCAGATAAGCAACACCGGTTTGAACAACTCCCGCAACCTGGAACAGATCGTTTCCGAGAGTGCCGTCGGACGCCTGGGCAACGGCGGCTACTTCGTCTCCCTCCTTGGCGCGGATCTCCAGCGCCAGGGTTGTACCAAGCAGCAGCGAACCAGGTGTCAGGCGGGCCAGCACATCCCGGTCGATAACGCGGCTCAGCTCGGATTCCAGTCTCGGTTCGATCCCGATTATCTGGACAGCGGCGGTTTGTTCGCCGGTTGAAAGCAACCCGACACCGTACACCCGCGGTGAGACAGCCACCACCTGGGGGTTGTGCTTCAGCTGTTCGATCAGACCGGCCCAATCATGGCCTTCAAGGTTTCCCAAGGTTTCATACAGGTCGCGGTCGGGCAGATAGTCGCGATCATGAATCTGGATATGCCCGACCATCAATTCAGTGCCGTTTCGGAGCAGCTGGACGACGAGCCCCCGCGCCACCCCGATCAGGGCGATCAGAGAGGCAAAGGCAAAAGCAATACCGGCAATCGTGATCAGGCTTCGTCGCGAGTTTCTCCAGAGATTTCTCCAACCCAGCCGGACAATGATCATGATCCTCGCAGCGACTTCAGGGAAAAGACGCCCTCGTCGATCTCCAAATCGAATTCAAGCTCTTCGTACTTCATCTCGGTGAATTCACCGGGCTTGTCCTCGGGTGACATCCGCATACGGGTTGGGATCAGGCGGCCGTCCATTTCTTCGTATTCCGAGAACGTGGCTGTGCGCTTCAGTTCACCGTCTTCCCCATAGAACTTGGCCCAGGTCGGCATCAAATCGGCTTTGCGTACCTGGTACTCGATTTTCCCCCAAACTACCGGCGCTTCCGGCCGCGGCGTCAGCCGGAATTCATACACTTCAACTCCATCCCTGGGGCCCTCGAAGTCGATCCAGACATCGTAGTCCCGAATCAAGCGACTTTCCTTGACCAGATCGTCGTTTGTAAAGTGCGATCCCATCCAGGAAGCCATCATCATGGAGGTGGGGATTCTTATAACGCGGTCGATCTTCGGGAGGTAATTCCAAATGTTGTCGCCAACGCGCAGCGTAGCTGTCCCCTGGTCTTTCTTGGGCGCCTCAACTCGAATCAACACCTTGTCGGTTCCCTCCGACCAGATGCGCAGTTCGGTGGTTCGCTTCCACTGCCTGGTCGCCACGGTCATCGTGACTCGTCCTGCAGAGGAGTCTCCTCGCAACATTCGGTCCACACGATCGATGATTTCACGCGCTCGCTCCTGACTGGTTTGAGCGAAGGATAGGGAGGTCCCTTCAAGCAGGACAAGGATCAGGAAAATCAACGAGGCGCACGCGCTTCTCATGGTATCTCATAATGATACAAGTCTCGCCCTCGATGGCAAAAACCGACTGCGGTGTGTTTGGTGGGACTTATCTAAAGATGCGATAATTTTGATTAATCCCTCATCGATACAACCTGTGTCCTGGGAAAGCACGTCAGGAGTTAGCGACGGGGCGCCTCACGACAAGGCCGCAGCTTTCCTTCGATCCTGCGCCCCCTGAGAAATTACAAACTTACGAAAAGGAGGACTGTCAAATGAACAAGGCTTGGGTGTTCCTGACAGGTATCGGCGCCGGCGCGGCTATCATGTATTCTCTGGATCCGCAAACGGGTAGACGTCGTCGATCCATCGCCCGTGACAAAGTGGTACATGCTTTCAAAGAAACCGGGGGCTCGCTCTCGGCTCTGTCGAGCGACCTGGCGAACCGAGCCAAAGGTGTGTACTCGGAGGCCGCATCACGAGTCAAAAAGGAAGAGGTCTCGGATTCGGTTCTAGAGGAGCGGGTGCGCTCCACACTGGGGCGCTTTTCCTCGCATCCCTCTTCCATCGAGGTTTCTGTTTCCGGAGGCCGGGTGACACTTCGTGGACCGGTCTTGGAGGATGAAGTCGAGGATGTGCTGCGGGCCGTTTCCGGTGTTCGGGGCGCGACGGAGGTGGACAATCAACTCCAAGTGCACAAGGATGCCAGCGGTGTGCCTGGTCTCCAGGGGCAGGGGAAACGCCCCAGTTTCGCCTGGGGGTTCAGGCGCTACAACTGGAGTCCCACCTACCGGATGCTGGCTGCCAGTGCAGGTAGCGGACTTGCCGTCTGGGGCATGACACGTCGGCGCAACCCAGCCGCTCTTGCCGCCGGGCTGGCCGGTATAGCGCTGGCTGTCCGGGGCGCGACCAATCGTGAAATGCGGCGAATCGTCGGACTGGGCGCCGGTCGAAATGCCGTTACTATCCACAAAACCATGAACTTCAACGCTCCCGTTGAAGATGTTTACCGGATATGGGACAACTACCAAAACTTCCCGAAGTTCATGGCCAGCGTCAAGGAGGTGCGGGACTTGGGTGGCGGACGGTCCCACTGGGTTGTACGCGGTCCCGCTGGTGTTTCCGTGGAGTGGGATTCGGAGATCACTAAACGCGTTCCGAACGAGATTATCGCGTGGAAGAGCGTACCCGGCTCAGTTGTTCAACACTCCGGGATCGTCAAGTTCAAGAGGCGCCGCAATGGCGGGACGACCACGGATGTGAGGCTTTCATACAACCCCGGCGCCGGGGCGATTGGTCATGTAGTGGCCAGCCTCTTTGGCGCTGATCCGAAGAGCGAGCTGGATCAATCGCTCCAACAGATGAAGCAGATGATCGAGGCCGAGGCCCAGCTTGACGTGCGACGGTAAAACCGTTAATCACAGGCCGCTAGAGGACGTTCGTGCCCGGGGCTGAACGCGGGCGGGACGAGCGCGACAATTGAGGCGCGGCGCAGGGTTTTGAAACACCCCCCACCGGGCGGCGAAGGCATTTAATCCCGGCGCATCGCCTCGATCTTCTCGCCTACGTTCGTGCCGTTCAGGTCTTTTCACCTTGCTGAACCAACAACAGCAAGTCCGCTGCATTTGACTCCCACCTTAGGCAAAGACTATCTTTGACCCTTAGTAAGCTTACTTTATTCACGTTTGGGAGACGTGGCATGTCTTTTCGCTCATCACCGATTGGCTCAACTGTAGTGATGAAGTACTTTATGGCCCTGACTGGGCTCGGTTGGATCGTGTTCGTGATTTTCCACTTGATCGGGAACCTGCTATTGCTGTCCCCAGATGAGGAGGCATTTAACCGGTATTCTCACACGCTGGTGAGCTTGGGTTTTCCTCTCATAGCAGCGGAGATCCTGCTGTTGATCGGTCTGCTGGTTCACGTCTATGCGGCTTTTGTAGTGACTTACGACAACTGGCGGGCAAGGTCAAAGGGCTACGAGGTCTACCGGAGCCGCGGAAAGCCCAGCAAGAAGACGATTTCCTCCAGCTCGATGATTTGGACAGGACTCATCCTGCTGGTATTCATTCCGCTTCACGTCTACACCTTCAAATACGGGCCGGGTATCGAGCAAGGTTACGTGGTGATCCTGGACGGTGAGCCAGTGCGTGACCTCCGCCGACTCGTGGTGGAGACCTTTTCCAATCGATGGTATGTGGCCTGGTACGTGACGGCGATGGTGATTCTTGGCTTTCATCTTCGTCACGGCTTTTGGAGCGCCTTTCAGTCGCTGGGACTGTATCATCGTCGGCTTACGCCGTTTGCCTACGGCCTCGGGGTGCTGGTAGGTGTAGCCCTGGCCGTCGGTTTCGTCTTTATACCCGTTTGGGTCTACCTGACCGGAGGGCCTGTATGAGCAACAATGGTGTCTTGAACGCAAGGATTCCGGACGGGCCGATACAGGAGAAGTGGGACCGCCGACGATTCGAAGTGAAGCTGGTCAGTCCGTCCAACAAGCGGAAGTTCAAAATCATTGTCGTCGGCACTGGCCTTGCCGGTGCCTCGGCCGCAGCCAGCCTTGCTGAACTGGGATATCAAGTCCTCGCCTTCTGCATTCAGGATTCACCTCGCCGGGCGCACAGCATTGCAGCCCAGGGGGGTATTAATGCCGCCAAGAACTACGCGAATGATGGCGACAGTATCTGGAGGCTGTTCCACGATACCATCAAGGGCGGAGATTACCGGGCGCGCGAAGCCAACGTTTATCGACTGGCCCAGGTGAGTGTCAACATCATTGACCAATGCGTTGCGCAGGGTGTGCCTTTTGCCCGCGAATACGGCGGATTGCTGGACACCCGTTCATTCGGCGGAACGCAGGTGGCGCGGACCTTCTACGCCCGGGGCCAGACTGGTCAGCAACTGCTTCTCGGAGCTTATCAGGCGATGATGCGGCAGGTCGACAGAGGCAAGATAGTCTGCCTGCCACGCCGCGAAATGCTGGACCTCGTGGTGGTAAACGGAAAAGCCCGGGGTATTACGACCCGCAACCTGTTGACAGGAGAAATTGAATTACATGTCGGTCATGCGGTCGTCCTCGCCACTGGCGGATATGGGAATGCCTATTACCTGTCTACAAACGCCGTGAATTCAAATGCTTCGGCCATCTGGCGCTGTTACAAGCGGGGCGCTTTCTTTGCCAATCCCTGTTTCACGCAGATCCATCCCACTTGTATCCCGGTTTCAGGGGAGCACCAGTCCAAACTGACTCTCATGAGCGAAAGTCTGCGAAACGATGGTCGGGTCTGGGTTCCCAAGAAGAAGGGAGATTCGCGGCCGCCCAGTCAGATCCCGGAGGATGAGCGGGACTATTATCTGGAGCGCAAATATCCCAGTTTCGGCAATCTCGTCCCCCGTGACATCGCCTCGCGCCGGGCCAAGGAGGTCTGTGATGACGGACGTGGCGTCGGCGAGTCAGGGCTGGCCGTTTTCCTCGACTTTGAGGACACCATCAAGCGCGAAGGGATCGATTACATCCGCGACAAGTACGGAAACCTGTTCGACATGTACGAGCGAATCACCGGCGAAGATCCCTACCGGACGCCGATGAGGATCTACCCAGCGGTGCATTACACGATGGGAGGGCTATGGGTCGACTATAACCTGATGAGCACTATACCGGGGCTTTTTGTCCTCGGCGAAGCGAATTTCTCTGATCATGGCGCTAATCGCCTGGGCGCAAGCGCCCTGATGCAGGGTCTGGCCGACGGATACTTTGTTGTTCCGTACACACTCGGAGATTACCTCGCCACTTCCGAGTTGGCTGAAATCGGCCCAGACGCCCCAGAATTCAAAGAATCTGCTGATTATGTTCGTAGCCGCCTGACGAGACTCCTTTCGATCAAAGGCAAAAGAACACCCAGGGAGTTCCACCGGGAAATCGGCAGGATTCTGTGGGACGATGTCGGAATGTCTCGGAACCGGGCTGGCCTGACCCGTGCCATCCAGGAAATGCGCCGGTTGCGCGAAGAACTGTGGCAGGATCTCAGGGTGCCTGGGAGCAACGACATGCTCAATAAGAACCTGGAAATGGCTGGCCGCATTGCAGACTATGCCGAGCTGGGAGAGCTGATGGCAATCGACGCCCTGCACCGAGAGGAATCGTGCGGCGGGCATTTCCGCGAAGAATTTCAGACGCCGGAAGGGGAGGCAAAACGGGATGACGAGAATTTTTCATACGTGGCGGCCTGGGAGTATCCGTGTAGCGATGACCAGCCTATCCTTCACAAAGAACCGCTGATCTTTGAGAACGTACCGGTTACACAACGCAGTTACAAATGACAGGTGGAAGAATGGACCAGGGAAATCATCAGGGGCTGACACTTTATCTCAAAATCTGGCGCCAGCCAGGACCCGGGACGGAAGGAAAGTTTGTCGACTACAAGATGGAAGGCATTTCTCCCAACATGTCCTTCCTCGAAATGCTCGATGTGCTGAATGAAGACTTAATCAAGAAGGGTGAGTTGCCTGTTGAATTCGACAGTGACTGCCGGGAAGGGATCTGCGGGACGTGCGGGTTCATGGTCAACGGTTCGGCTCACGGGCATCAGGACGCGACCACCGTCTGCCAGCTGCATATGCGCCACTTCAAGGATGGAGATCGAATCACGATAGAGCCCTGGCGCGCCCGGGCTTTTCCCGTGATTAAGGATCTGGTCGTTGATCGGAGTTCACTAGACCGAATCATCGCGGCGGGAGGGTTTATTTCGGTCGATACCGGCGGAGCCCCCGACGCCAACGCCATTCCCGTTTCCAAGGAGCAGGCCGAGGAGGCCATGGACGCGGCTGCCTGTATCCAATGTGGCGCCTGTGTGGCAGCATGCCCCAATGGTTCGGCGGCACTCTTCACCGGCGCCAAAATCGCTCATCTCGCTGCCCTCCCCCAGGGACATCCGGAGCGCGGCACCCGTGCCTTGGCGATGATCAGACAAATGGATCTGGAAGGATTCGGCAACTGCTCGAACCACGGTGAGTGTGAAGCGGTGTGCCCGAAGGATATCTCGATCAAGGTAATCGCCAAGATGCGCCGGGAATACCTGCGTGGATGGCTGAAGTAGACTGTCGCTTTCTACTGTGCGATCATCAGGCCGAAATCGGAGGGTTGATATGAAGATATTCCGAACTCTTATTCTGTGCTTGACAGTCCTGTCTCTTACGCTTCCGCTTTCGTCCTTGCAGGCTCAACAGGCCGGTAAGAAAAAGCTCCTGGCAATCGGCATGTCAAAAGGTTTTCAGCACGACTCGGTGTCCGATGCCCTGGCCACTATGTATAAGCTCGGCAAGGACAGCGGTCTTTGGGACACTTACATCCGGACCGACACCGAACTGATCACTAAGAAAAAACTGGAGGGCAACGCCAAGAATCTGGATTTCTTCGACGCCATATTCTTCATGACCACCGGCGAACTGCCGATGGATGATGAGCAGAAAGCCGCTCTTATTTCTTTCGTCCGAGACGACGGTAAGGGCTTCCTGGGGGCTCACAACGCCACCGATACCTTTTATCAGTGGGCGGAATACGGAGAAATGATCGGCGGCTATTTCGACGGGCATCCCTGGAATACTTTCAAGGCGCCCATTAAGCTTGATGATCCTAACTTCTCGGCCGTCAAACACTTCCCGCCGACTTTTGAAATCACTGACGAAATTTATCAGACCAAGCAATTTGCACCCGATAAGGTTCGAGTTCTGATGAGCCTGGACACATCCAAGGTGGATATGAAGCGCAAAGGCGTGAAGTACGACTTCATTCCGATCACCTGGGTTAAGAATTACGGCAAAGGCCGGGTTTTTTACTGCGGATTGGGACATCCACCGGAGGTCTGGAGTCGCCCGGATATTCAAAAGATGTGGACCGAAGCGGTCAAGTGGAGCATGGGCCTGATTCCCGGCGACACGACGCCGAATAAGTAGGCTGGAGGCTCTGGTTTATGAGAGAGCCCATGGACCGAAGGAGTTTCGTAGGACTTGCGGGCGCCGCAGGCCTTGGCGCCCGCTTTGGCACCGGTTTGGCCGGGCAGAATCAACCGAAAATCCACCTGGCCCTGGTGGGATGCGCGCATATCCACACCCCAAGTTTCGTGCAACTCCTCAAGGCACGCCCCGACGTGGTCGTAAAGTACATATGGGATCATGAGGCAGCACGCGCGGCAAGGTGGGCGGCCGAACTGGAGAGCCGTGCGGTAGACAACTTGAATGAGATTTGGAACGATTTTCAGACGACCGCTGTCGTGATCTGCTCGGAAACCAACCGTCACAGCGATCTCGTTTTCCAAGCGGCAAGAGCCGGAAAACACATGTTTGTCGAAAAGCCGCTTGGTGTAACCGGGAAGGAGAGTCTGGCCATGGCCGAGGCGATCGAAAAGGCCAAGGTCAAATTCACGACCGGTTATTTTCAGCGTTGCCTGCCGGTCAACCTCTTTCTGAAAGAACAGGTGCAAAAGGGGAATTTTGGCACCATCACGCGAGTTCGCGGCTCTAACTGCCATAGCGGTTCGCTAGGTGGATGGTTCGACAAGGAGTGGAGGTGGATGGCCGACCCCAAAATTGCGGGTGTGGGCGCATTCGGCGATCTCGGAACTCATCTGCTGGACCTGCTGATGTGGTTCATGGGCGACGTTGAATGGGTTACGGCAGACATCAAAGTCGTTACCGGCCGGTATCCGGGTTGTGACGAGTCGGGTGAAGCACTGTTCCGGTTCAAAAACGGTGCGACCGCAACTCTGGCCGCCGGCTGGGTGGACGTGGCCGACCCGGTATCGCTTCTGATCAGCGGAACCGAAGGGCACGCGGCAGTCATTAATGGTCAGTTGTTTTACCAGACCAACAAGATCGAAGGGGCCGACGGGAAGAAGCCCTGGACCAGCCTTCCGAAAGGGTATCCAGTACCACTGGATATGTTCGTTGACTCGCTGGCCGGGCAGGGCGACTTACCGCTGGTTTCGGCCCGCGAAGCGGCCGCCCGGGTGGTGGTCATGGAGGCGATGTACCAATCATCCAAAGACCGCAAACGGGTGAAGTTGGCATGAGCGATCCGGGTTATCCGTGCTTTCCGCGCTGCCCGCAGGTTGCATCCTGCGAATGGCGCGGATGACAAGGGAAATCCGGAATCTCAAAAGGAGCCTCGTTGGAATTCTCTTACCGTGATATCTCGAAGATGATCGATCATTCGCTGCTGAATCCCGCTTTGACCGAACGGGATTTGGACGCGGGCTGCCAACTGGCGCTTGAGTACGATGTGGCGAGCGTTTGTATTATGCCCTTCGCCCTGAATCGGTCTGCCGGCATGTTGAAGGGGAGTGCGGTCAAAGCCAGCACCACGATCGGTTTTCCGCATGGCGGGCACACCACGGCTGTCAAGTTGGCTGAAGTCCAGAAAGCACTTGAAGATGGCGGCGAAGAACTGGACATGGTGGTTAACATCAGCAAGGTGCTCAGTGAAGACTGGGACTACGTTCAGGCCGAGCTGAAGGCCCTGATCGAGCTAACACACGCGGCCGGCCAAAAGGCAAAAGTCATTTTCGAGAACGCTTACCTAGAGGATCGTCACAAAATTA
>Ga0116188_1002260_pt1 | contig 15378 bp, 9 predicted proteins | sample AD_JPNTR2_MetaG_FD_89807 | JGI IMG/M metagenome (GOLD analysis project Ga0116188, IMG submission 89807) | Active sludge microbial communities of municipal wastewater-treating anaerobic digesters from Japan - AD_JPNTR2_MetaG | ecosystem: Engineered > Bioreactor > Anaerobic > Digestate | place...
CGGGCCCGTGCCCGCCGCGTGGACGCTGAACAGGGCGGTTTCCCCCGCAAGCCGGGTCTGGCTGGCCGGCCCGCTTAAGATCACCGGGATGATTGTCTTGCCGCCGCGACCGTGCGCGGACAGCGCCGCGACCTCCCCCTCGCTGAGCGCCCGGCGGTAAAGGGACACTTCATCCAAGATGCCCTTGAAATACCCGTTCGCGTAAGGGTTTGCGTGGTTGCCCAGCCGCAACGGCTCGCTGTTGGACAGGTCCCCGGGTTGCAGCGCCGGGTTGTATTGCGCACCGACCCGCTGCCCGTCCACATAGAAGCTGATGCCGTTGGTAACGTCCCGGTCCACGGTCACCGCCACGTGATGGAACGCCCCGTCGCGCAGGTCCGGGCCGGCCGGACCGAAGTTCGAGTAATTGTAGGGGGCCAGCGGGGCATCCGCCAGTTGCAGGCTGAGCTTCCCCGATGTAAGGAAGAACGCAAACCCGACCGCCCGGTCGTTCGAGCTGGGCGCGTTCCGCTTGTCAACAATGGTCTGCACCCCCCACGAGGTCGCCGCCGGCAACGGCCGAATCCAGGCCTCAATGGTGAAGTCTTGGTTGGTCGAGAAGTTCAGGTCGGCCGCATTGGTCACCAGCAGCCGGTCGTTGACCCCGTCAAAACTGAAAGCTTGGCCCACATAGCCGAAGTTGAAGCCCAGACCGTTTTCCAGGATGCCGTGGTGTGGACCCGCACTGTCGGCCCCGTCGTTCTCTCCCCGCCACCACCCCGCAAGGTCCCCGGGGGCGGAACCGGGGCCCGGGGCGGAAACCGCCGGGTCGTAAATAAACACGCTGGCGCTCGACGGAGTGCCCAGCGTGTAGTTGGTGCCGGCCGTCAGCGTCACAGTCACGCAGCTTTCGAAGGTCGTGCCGGGAGAGCCGCCCGGGGTGACCGCGTTGGTAATGCTGCCCTGCCAGGCGGGGATAATGACCGGGCTGGTCAGCTCTTGGTAATCGGTTCCAGCCACCGCGGTGCCGCCCGCAGAGAAAGAGACCGTCAAGGGCTGGCTCCAGTCCCCGTTCAGACGGCTGATGACCAGGCTGCCCGGATCCGCACCCGCTTTGTTGGCAAAATTGTCCGGGGCCGTAACCGTTACGACGGCGATATTGGCCACCACCGCGGGGCTGGCGTAGCGGATGTCGAAATGGTTGGGGTTCTGGGCGGTGGCCAGGTACGCCGCCGGCACGGCCAGTGCCGGGCCGTAGTCGCCCACCTCGGGCCAGCCGGTGCTCCAACCTTCGATGACCTCCCCCACGCTGTCATCGTGAACTGAAGTGAGGATGGCGGGCTCGCTCGAACAAGCCGTCACGTCGGTCCAACTCACCGGGCCGTTCACGTACATGGCGGCGTCGTAGTCGTACTTGACTACCGTGCTCGCTTCGAAGTCGGCGCTGGCCAGGTAAAGCTGCCCTTCGATGAGATAGGTTTGGCCGCATAAAAAGGTCAGGGCGTCCCACGGCTGGCTGGTGGACACCAACTCCCAGTCCACCACCAACCCCGCGCGTGCCAGCACGGCCGCGGTCTGCGGCGCCGCAGTCCCCGCCAACCGGCTTGGTCCCGACGGCCCCGGCAGGTCGCCCAACGCAAAAAAGCCTCCTGTTCGGCGCGGGCTCGTCGAGGTGGTGGTGCGAAACGGCGCGTTGGTCGTGCTCAAGGCTCGTTCCGGCAGCCGAAGTAGCTGGCCTTGGATTTCCGGATAACGCACCCGCTCGACGATCAGCCGCCGTCCCTCGATGACCTCGTACTGCTTGGCCACGCCGATCCCCCAGCCTTCCTCCGCCCGTGGAACATAAAACGCCCGCCCCGGCACCATGCGCATCCCGCCAAAGTCAATCGTCTGGTCGTGTCTCACCTCGAAGCCGTCCCGCCAGCTCCGTTCCTGCAAGCGCGGCGACGGCCCTTCGACCACCTCACTGATCACGATCAAATGCGTGTTCTCGCTCTTCAGCCCCCATTCCTCGGGCGCCGGCGGCCGGGTTCGAAGCAGCACGTCCTGACTTACCCCGGCCCGGCTGTGCCGGTATCGCACATCGGCCTCAGCGCCACCCAGCGCTCCCACATACCAGACTTGGTCCCCACCCACGATGCGAGGCGCCGTGTCCTGCAGTTCCCCGATCAGCACGTTGGTGCCCGTGACCGCGTCCTGATAAGCCAGCCCCAACAGGTGCAATCCCACCCAATCCCCACCCGGCAAGCGGATCCGGACCGCGCCCCGGCTGTTGAGGTTCGCCCCGAACACGGCCAGGTGCCGCGTCCCCACCCCCACCACGGCTTGGTTGCTCTCCACCAGTTGCGGCCGTGCCGGTATCCAGCGCCCGTCCTCCCACCGATTTAACCCCGTGCCAAGGGCAATGTAGGAGTTGGTCTGCAGCGAAATCCCGCCCCACTGGTTGGTGGCCGCCACCACTCGCGCGTGGACCGAATGGTCAGGTCCCCGCTCGCAAACCGTGTACGCGCCGGCCAGCTCCGCCGCCGCCACCGCCGGCCCCGGTGTCCCCACAAGCGCCACCAGTGCCCACAGCACGAACCGCCGGACAAACCGCTTGACATTGAACATAGTCATGACCTCCTGTTGTAGATGGGTTTTGAGTCACGGGTGGTGGCAGCTCCGGCGCCAAGACACTCGAAGGCCGGAGGCATAACCGGGGGCTTCTGGTTGCCGAACGACTCAACCAAGTCCTCAACAAGCTTGGCGCTTGCTCGCATGTCCGTGCCTTGGCTCAGGCTCCGCCAACCGAACAGGCGCGGCTCGCGCAACCCGTCGTTGGAAAACCATGTGACGGGATTCTTGCACTAGGGGGGGGGGGGTATGTCAATACCTCGCTGCATTTTTTTTGATTTTTTTTCAACCTCACGCCAAGGACGCACAGGGCGTCAAGGAAGGAGGGGAGGGGGAGTTGGAAAGTGCGAAGGTGGGAAGGTGCAAAGGTGGGAAGGTTTAGCGCGAGGAGGTCAGCGGTCTTGTCATCTTGTCTCTTCCGTCGCGGCATTGCGCTCTTGGTGTGAGCTTCGCCTCCCGACCATAAGCCTCACGCCAAGGACGCAAAGCGCGCCAGGAAACTTCTGCGTCCGTCTGCGTGGTCTGCGGGTGCCCTCCATCAAACTGCCGCGACGCAAAGGGACGCAGAGCTCCGGCATTGCCCGCTAGACCGCGGATTTCGCGGATTTCGCGGATGAGGGAGACGCCGCACAGGGCTCCCGGCGGCGGGCGCAGTCGCTCGTCCGGGACAGCGCCAGGCCTGGGGGCATTCCCTCCCGCTCTTTCCTATCGTGCCGTCCGCATCATCCGCGGTCAGGTCAACCACAGGAAATCAGGGACCTGGTGGAACAGGTCCCTACCCAAATCCCTCGCCCCCCTCCCAACCCAAAACTTTCTGGGACGAGACGTCCCAGCCCCTATCCTTCTGGGACGAGACGTCCCAGCCCCTATCCTTCTGGGACGAGACGTCCCAGCCCCTATCCTTCTGGGACGAGACGTCCCAGCCCCTATCCATCTGGGACGAGACGTCCCAGCCCTCATCCAGACCCTCCATTACTTCGGAGCTCGTCATCAGTTCGGGACTTCCCCGGCCCTTCCCCAACCCGCCTTCAAAACCCTGAAAGGGTTTCAGACAGTAGCCGGGGGTAAGGCCGTAAGGCCGCCACCCCCGGTCCCCCGTCCCCAAAACGTCCAGCCCCCTCCGCGTGCGGAGGGGGTTGGGGGTGGCGGCATCACAGAGTTGCTGCAAGCCGTCAGTCCCGATGCATCGCGATGGTCCGCGATTCCGCGGCGACGAAAGAAAGCTCACCGAGGGAGCCTCCCCCGGGCGAACGTACTCTGTGCGCGCCGAGGCCCAGCCCGGCCCCGCCCATTTCTGCGTCCGTCTGCGTGGTCTGCGGGCCTGTCTGTCTCCAACCGCCGAGACGCAAAATGCACAGAGCTCCAGCATTGCCCGCCAGACCACGGGTTTCGCGGATTTCGCGGATGGGGGGGAGACTTCGCGCAGGGGTCCCGGCGGTGGGGCGCGGCGAGCCGGTCCGCTGGCCGCTTGTGCCGCGCGCCGGGCTCCTCTAAGCTGCGCGCCATGCAGAATTTGATTGCAAAGGCGGCGACCTTGCTCGAAGCGCTGCCCTATATTCAGAAGTTCAGCGGCGCCACCTTCGTCGTGAAATACGGCGGCAGTTTCATGGACTCGCCGGATCCGGAGGTCCGCACGGGCGTGGCGCGGGACGTCGTGTTTCTCGAGGCGGTCGAGATCAACCCGGTGGTCGTTCATGGCGGCGGCAAAGCCATCACCCGGGCCATGGAGAAGGCCGGACTCAAACCCCGGTTCATCCAGGGCCAGCGGGTGACGGATGAAGCCGTGATCCAGATTGTGGACGAGGTGCTTTCGCGTGAGATCAATCCCGAGGTGGTGGCGACCATCAACTCTCTGGGCGGCGCGGCGCGGGGCTTCCCCGGCCCGGAGATTTTCAAATGCCGGAAGGCGTCGGTCAAAGGAGCCGACGGCCAGCCGATCGAGCTCGGTTATGTCGGAGAAGTGACGGAAGTCAACACGGCCCCGCTGCTGGAGTGCATTGCCCAGGGCGTGACTCCCGTCATCAGCCCCACGGCGCGCGGGGAGGACGGCCGCATTTACAACTGCAACGCCGATGTCGCGGCCGCCCAGGCCGCCATCGCCCTCAAAGCCCGCCGCCTGGTTTTCATGAGCGATGTCCCCGGCCTGCTGGAGCATCCCAACCAGCCGGACTCGGTGATTTCCCAGCTCCGCGTCGCGCGCGTGGACGCCCTCAAGCAAGCCGGAGTGATTGACAAGGGCATGATTCCCAAGGTGGACAGCGCGGTGGCCGCCCTGAAGTCCGGCGTGGAAAAGGTTTCGTTTGTGGACGGGCGGGTGCCCCACGCTCTGCTGCTGGAGATTTTCACCGACGAAGGCGTCGGCACCGAGGTGGTGCTCTAGCCGTGGACTCGCCGGCGGCCAGCGGCTAGACTGCGCGGTTCATGTCGCAGATGCTCAAATCGTCGGGGGCGATGGCCGCCGCCACCATGACCAGCCGGGTGCTGGGGATGGTGCGCGAGATGGTGTATGCGGCCTTCATGGGCAACACCTGGGTGGCCAGCGCGTTCATCCTCGCCTTCCAGGTTCCCAACCTGTTCCGCCGGTTGCTGGGGGAAGGGGCGCTCACCGCGGCGTTTATCCCGATTTTCAAGCGCAAGGGGGTGGTCGAGGGCGAAGCCGCGATGTGGCGCACGGCCAACGTGGTGATCTCCGGGCTGGTGGCGGCTGCCGGCGCGATCACCGTCCTGGCCATTCTGGTTCTCTCGGTTTTGCTGGCGGCGGGGAGTTTCCGCGACGAGACCGAATTGATGCTGCGCCTGCTGCGGCTGATGTTTCCCTACATGCTGCTGGTGTGCCTGGCGGCCGTCTTGATCGGCATGGCCAACGCCCGCGGCCACTTCTTCATCCCCGCCCTGGGGGCGGCGATCCTGAACGTGGTGATGATCGCCAGCGTGCTGCTGCTGGCGCCGCGCATGGGGGCGACCCTGCCCGAGCAAATTCGCGCGCTGGCCATCGGCGTGGTGCTGGCCGGCATTGCCCAGGTCGTCTTTCAACTGCCCAGCCTCTCCCGCGAAGGCTACCGGTATCACTGGGTTTCGCCCTGGCGCGACCCCGTCGTGCGCGAAGTGGTGCGGAAGATGCTCCCCGGTTCCATCGGGGTGGCCGCCTTTCAAATCAATGTTCTGTTTACTCAATTCTTCTCCTTCTGGGTCGAGGGCACCATCGTCTCGACCTTCAACTATTCCGTGCGCCTGATGGAACTGCCGCAAGGCATGTTTGGGATTTCGCTGGCCACCTACCTCCTCCCCACTCTGGCGGGTCTGGCCGCCGAAAAGGACTACGCCAAATTCCGCCAGACGCTCAGCCAGGGGTTGGGCTACCTGGCGTTCGCCAACCTCATCGCTGCCGCAGTCTCACTCAGCCTGGCCCAGCCCATCGTCCGCCTGGTCTTTGAGCGGGGCGAGTTCGGTCCGCAAGCCACCGTGCGGGTGGCCCTGGCACTGGCCTGCCTGTCGCCGGGACTGCTTTTGTTTTCGATGAACAACATCCTCGCCCGCGCGTTTTATGCGCTGGACGACATCAAGACGCCCATGAAGATCAGCATCCTGTGTCTGGGGCTGAACCTGGTGTTCGCCTTCTGGCTGGTGCAACGCTATCGCGAAGCCGGCCTGGCCGTCGCCAACACGCTCAGCGCCGCCCTCAACACCGGTTTGCTGACTTACGCGCTCCGCCGCAAACTCGGCCGCCTGGACTGGGCCGGTTTCATCCGTTGTCTGTGGGTGCTCGTCCCCGCCGCGGCGGCTGCGGGCGTTGCGGCGTTTTTCATTCACGCCGCGTGGGAGCGCCACTTTGGCCACCCATCCCTCCTGCGGCAACTGGGTGCGGTATTCGTTCCCGGCGCCGCTGCCGCGTTGGTTTACTGGTCGGCAGCCTGCCTGGCCCGAGTCCCCGCCGCCACGGACATCGTGGCGGTGTTCCGCCGCAAACTGGGTTCCTCCCGGCGGTGAACCTGCACGCGGCGGTCAGCGGGCGCCTGCCAATCCTTCCGCGAAGCCTGAGCAGAAGGTTCAGGCAGGCCAAATTCTTTTGAAACAGGGCTTGACCCGTCGGGGACCAGCCACTAGAGTTTGGGTGAATGTTGGAATCAATTCGACAAGTCGTACTGCTGGTAGTCGTTGTAAGCGACGCCGCCGTAGGCGTTTGTCGAAGGTGATTTGAATTTCGACAAAAACCCACGGCTGGCGACGGTCGTGGGTTTTTTGTATCCCCATGACGGCCGGCTCAAACCGTAAATAACGACAGTATGATCAAGACAAGCAGAAAAGCATCCGCCCGCAAACAGGGAGAACGCGGCCCCGCCATGTCGGGGAGCGAGATTCTCGTGGCCTGCCTCGAGCGCGAGGGGGTGGACACCATCTTTGCCTATCCCGGCGGCGCCAGCATGGAGATTCATCAGGCGCTCACCCGGTCCAAAATCCGGACGGTTTTGCCCCGGCACGAGCAGGGCGGCGCGTTTGCCGCCGGCGGGTACGCCCGGGCCACGGGCCGGGCCGGGGTGTGCATGGCCACCAGCGGTCCGGGCGCCACCAACCTGGTCACCGGCATCGCCGACGCTTACATGGATTCGGTGCCGCTGATTGCCATTACCGGCCAGGTCAACCAGGCCATGATCGGCAAGGGCGCCTTCCAGGAAACGGACATCTACGGCATGACGCTGCCCGTGGTGAAGCACAGTTACCTGGTCACGGACGTCAACGACATTCCGCGCATCATCAAGGAAGCCTTTTACATCGCCCAGACCGGCCGGCCGGGACCGGTCCTGATTGACCTGCCCAAGAACGTTCAGCAGGCGCGCACCCAACCGGTCTTCCCCACCGAGGTGAATCTCCGCGGGTATGACCCCTACCCCAGAGCCAGCGACCTGGCCCTCAACGAAATCATCGGCCTGATTGAGAAAGCGGAGCGGCCCGTGCTCTATGTGGGAGGCGGCATCATCACCGGCAACGCGGCCGCCGAACTGCGCCGCTTCGCCGAGGCCACGCAAATCCCGGTGACGTCAACCCTCATGGGCTGTGGCGCCTTCCCGGAAGACCACCCCCTGTCTCTTCGCTGGCTCGGCATGCACGGCGCCGCTTTTGCCAACTGGGCCGTCAACGGAGAATATGAACCGCGCAAGAACCCCGGCGAACCCATGCGCCTGATTGCTCCCGGGGCGGATTTGCTGCTGGCCTTCGGCGTTCGGTTTGATGACCGGGTTACGGGCAAAGTGGACAAGTTCTGCGAGCGAGGCACGATTGTCCACATTGACATTGACCCCTCGGAAATCAACAAGAACAAGCCGGCAAACCTGCCGATTGTCAGCGACATCAAATATGCGCTGGGCCGGCTGGTCCGCATGATCAAGGAACGGCCGATTCAGAAGAAATTCACGGCCTGGCACCGCCAGATCGAGGCGTGGAAAGCCAAAGCGCCGTTCGGCTACCGGGTGACCGAGGAAGTGATGAAGTCCCAACACATGCGGGACCATCTCAAGGGCCGCGAGAGCGAGGTCATTTTGCCGCAAATGGCCATTGACCTGCTCTACCAGCTCACCCAGGGCGAAGCCATCATCACGACAGGGGTCGGCCAGCATCAAATGTGGACCGCGCAGTTTTACCGGTTCAAATATCCGCGCCAACTGCTGACCAGCGCGGGGCTGGGCGCCATGGGGTATGGCTACCCGGCCGCTTTGGGCGCCAAAGTCGCGTTTCCGGACCGCCAGGTCATTGACATTGATGGCGACGGCTCGTTCCTGATGAACATTCAGGAGCTGGCCACAGCCCACATCGAGAAAATCGCCGCCAAAGCCATCATCCTGAACAACCAGCACCTCGGCATGGTGATGCAGTGGGAAGACCGCTTTTACGGCGGCAACCGCGGCAACACCTATCTCGGGGATCCCGATAACCGCAAGGCGATCTACCCGGACTATGTGGCCGTTTGCAACAGCTTCAACGTGAAGTGCGAACGGGTGATGTTCAAGAAGGACCTGCCCGCCGCCATGGAGCGGATGCTGGCGGCGGAGGAACCGTACGTCCTGGACATCATTGTGCCCTACACCGAGCACGTGCTGCCGTTCATTCCCGCCGGCCGCACCGTTGCGGACATGATCTGGGAGCCTTGATCGCTTCTCCCTGCCGCACTCCCGGGCCCATGCGCCGTTTGTTCCATTGGGTGCTTGCTCTCTCCGCGGCCGCCACACTGCCGGCCGCGGAGAAGACCTTCGACTTTTCCCGGTTGAAAGAGGGCCAGGCGCCGCCCGGGTTCCGGAGCGCGGCCGGCGGCGCGGGCAAGCCGGGTGATTGGCGGATTGTGCTGGACGAGGTGCCTTCGCTGATGCAACCGCTCACCCCGCAGGCGCCGTCGGTTTCCAAACGACCGGTGCTCGCCCAGATGGCCCAGGACCCGACGGACGAACACTTCCCCCTCTTGATTTACGAGGAGGAGGTCTTTGGCGACTTCACGCTGACGACGCGGTTCAAAACCGTTGCCGGCTCGGCCGAACGGATGGCGGGCATTGCGTTCCGGCTCCAGGACGAGACCAATTATTACGTGCTGCGCGCCAGCTCCCTCGGCAACACCTTCCGCTTCTACAAGGTGGTGAACGGGGAACGAGGCACGATCATCGGCCCCGAGGTGCCCATCCCCAGCGGCGTCTGGCACGAGCTGGGCGTTGAATGCAAAGGGAACAAAATCCGCTGTTTCCTCAACGGCAAAGAGGCGTTCCCGACCCTGACCGACAGCTCGTTCACCAAGGGCAAAATCGCGTTCTGGACCAAGTCCGATTCCGTCAGCTATTTCACCGACACCCGGATCGTTTACACGCCCCGCGAGCCGCCCGCCCAGGCGCTGGTCCGGGAATTGCTCCGGAAACAGAAACGCCTGCTCGGCCTCAAAATCTATGTCGCCGGCGAGCAACCCAACACCACCCGGCTGGTTGCCAGCCGTGACGAGACCGAGCTGGGCGCCGCCGGGGGCGACACCGAATTGAAGGTGATTGCCAGCGGACAAATCTATTACGTCAAAGGGGATGACTCGGCCACGGTCGTGATGCCCTTGCGGGACCGCAACGGCGAGCCGATTGCCGCCGCGCGCGTCATCATGACGACTTTCCCGGGCCAGACCCAGCAAAACGCGGTCATTCGCGCCACCCCCATCGTAAAATCTCTCCAGGCGAAAATTCGCAGTTTGCAGGACTTGGTGGATTAGCCGCCAAGCCTGACTTGCCGCTGGACAATTCTGCCTACCCGCAGGACGACGCGGGGCGGCCTTTGGGGTGAAGGGGGACGGGCCATTGAGTTCGTTCAGCCACGCCAGCCCGTTGCTGCGCCGCCTATCCGGCGAGCGGATATTCCTTCCCAAGACGCTTGGAACCAAGGACTTGTCTTCGGCCGGTGCGCTTGTCTCCGCCTGCCATGCCGGGTCTTGGAACGCTGGCGCGGAATTTCGGCATTGGCCTTTCCATCCGGTCCAAAAGAAGTAGGCGAGCTTCTTGCTCTTTCGGCCAGCATGAAGCTGGGCGTATTTATTGAACGTGATGGTGTGCTGAATCAGGCCAGAGTCGAGCGGAACCACCAGGTTAGTCCGCTCAGCTTGGACGAGTTTCATGTGAACGAAGCCGCTGCCCCCCTGCTCAAGCGCCTGAAGAATTCAGGCTTTGTTCTCATCGCCACCACGAATCAACCCGGCCTCTCCCGCGGTTACCAGTCGCGTTACCAACTCGACCGCATGCACCAACTGTTGACCACCAAACTCGGTTTGGACGACATTCTGGTGTGTCCCCATGACGAAACCGACCGTTGCCCCTGCCGCAAACCAAAGGCCGGCCTCTTGCTTGAAGCGGTTCACAAATGGCACCTGAACGTGGACCGCTCGTTTGTCATCAGCGACAAATGGCAGGACGCCGAGGCCGCGCGCGCCATCGGTTGCACGTCGGTCTTGATTGACTCTCCTTGGATCGGCACCGTCCACCGCGATTTTCTCGTGCCGGATTTGAAAGCGGCCGTTGAAAAAATCCTGCAATTGCGCGCGCTCTTCCGACCGGTCCGGGGCGTGGCGCTCGGCTGACCGGCCGGGATTCGGACTTCGCGCTCCTCCGTCGCCGCCGCAGGCGGCTTGCCAGGACATTGGGGTCTGCCTAAAGTCGGCGCAGACCCATGCGCCACTTCCGCAAGATTGCTCACGATGGGGCGTCAGGAGCCAACTGGACGCCCCGGCGCTCGCCGCAAGCCGTAACCAGGGGAAAGCGTCGGTGCCACCTCTGGTTCCTGGTCATCACGCTGGCCCTGCTCTGCCGGCCGGGCCTCAGCACCGCCGGCCAGCCTTCGCTTCGGTTTGAAGCCCGGAACCCGGAGGCGGCCCGCGCCTGGCAGCGGACGGCCCGCGCCAAACTGTTCGAGCTCATGATGGGCGGGGCTGAACCCGAGCGCTGCCCGTTGCAGCCCCGGACGATCCAGCGCATCGAGGTTCCCGAGGAGGGGATTGTGCTCGAGGAGCTCACCCTGCAAACGCTGCCCGACCGCCGCGCCCACGTCTGGCTCGCCCGGCCCGCTCAACCCCGGGAGAAAGTGGGGGCGGTGCTGGCCCTCAACGGTCACGGCGGCAGCGGCGAGCAGGTGATTCGGGGTCAGGGGCTGTATTGGTACGGGCGCGCCCTCAGCCAGATGGGATGTGTGGTGATTGCGCCGGACGTGGGCCAGCACCAGCTTCAGCACCCCAATTGGTCTCTCATGGGCGAACGCACTTGGGACGCCCTGCGTTGCGTGGACCACCTTCTCAGTTTGCCCGAGGTGGACCCCGCCCGGCTGGCGGTGGCGGGGCTGTCGCTCGGCGGCGAAACCACGATGTACGTCGCGGCGTTGGACGAACGATTGCGAATGGCCTGCAGCAGCGGCTGGCTCACCACCGTTGCCAACATGAAGAACGGCCATTGCCCCTGCTTTAACTTTGCGGGACTCGAGGAGCATTTTGAGTTCTCCGACATTTTCTCCTGCATTGCGCCCCGGCTGTTGGTGTGCGAGCTGGGGCGGCAGGAGCGCGCCCCCGGCGGTTTCCCGGTCGAGACCGGCCGTCTGGCGCTGGCGGAAATCCAGCGTGCTTACCGGGTGTTCAACGCCGAATCCAATCTCATCCTCACTGTTCATCCCGGCCCCCATGTCTTCCACGGCAGCGAGTTTCTCCCCAAACTGCGCCAGATGCTGGGCGACGGCGCCAGACCGCTGCCCGATGACGCCGCCGCCGCAGCCTGGTGCCGTTTCTTGAACGGGCCGGAACAACTCGACGGCACCCCTTACTACTGGCTCGGGCGGGACCCGCTCACCCTCGAATTCGAGGTGGTCCCCCAGGCCGGCGACGCCCTCGAACTGGCGTGGGGCGCCAAAGGCGACGAACGCGACGCGCTGCTGCGGGTCAATGGCAAAACACTCCCGGTGCGGGCGGGAGGTCATTGGGGGTTTCGCTGGATTCGGGTGGCGTTGCCGCCGGATTTGGAGGCTCCGCGCTATCACATCCAATTCAAGCCCGGCGCCCTCCGCCCCGCGTTCCTGAGCGAAGTGCGCCTGGTGCGTGCCGCCGCCGCAAGCCAAGCCCCCGACCTCCAACCGGCCCTGCACAACGCCGTGCTCAAAGTCGGGCCGTGAGGCGGTGACCCGGGCGCCACCCTTGGATCAATTCGAGATGCGTGGACTGCCAGCGGTCGTGGCCTGGGCATCCTGCTCCAGCATCCTCCGGCGCCAGTGCCGTCTCTGCGATGAGTGCCGGCGTTGACGAGCCGGTGTGAGTTGCCATCCATGGCAGGCTCGACCCTCGAGGCGTCACTTTCCCGCACTCATGGCCGCAGGGGTTAAGGCGCGACTTTCTCTGGTCTCTGCCGTCGGATCAATATAGGTTTAAGACAAGTCATGAAGAAGCATTTCAGCCGCCGTAAGTTTCTGAAGGGGTCGGTCGCGGCGACAACCACCGCGGTGGCGTTTCATTTCGAGGAGCGGGTCTTGCTGGCGAATGACCCGCCCGCCGCTCCGCCCCCCACGCTGCCGGTGGCCAGACCCAAGGACTTTCCCCGCGCCAGGATCGGCTCGGTTTCGATCAGCCGGCTCATCTGCGGCGGCAACCTGATCTCGGGTTTCGCTCACAGCCGCGACCTGATTTATGTGTCCCGGCTGCTGAAGGAGTATTTTACCGATGAAAAGGTGTTCAAGACTTTGGCGTTGTGCGAAGCCGAGGGGATCAACACCGCCATCCTTCGCCTGGACGAAAACACGCTCCGCATCCTGCGGGCGTATTGGAAGGAACGGGGCGGCCGCATCCAATGGCTGGCGCAGATTGACATTCGCCACGATCCGGAAACCAGCATTCAACAGGCGGCGGACCACGGGGCGGTGGGCGCCTTCACTCACGGGAATGTGGGGGACGATTATGTGCGGGACGGGAAGGTGCATCTGCTGGGCGAGGCGGTGGCGGCAATCAAAGCCCGGGGTCTGATTGCCGGGATTGCCGGACACTCGCTGGAAGTCCCCAAGGCCTGCGAAGCCGCCGGCCTCGAGCCGGATTTTTACATGAAGACCTTCAACAGCAAACGCTACTGGTCGGCCGGCCCCCTGCCCCGCCACGACAGCGTGTGGGAGGAAACCCCCGAGGAGACGCGGGCCTTCATGGAGACGGTGAAGCGCCCGTGGATCGCTTACAAGGTGCTCGGGGCCGGAGCCATCCACCCCCGGGAGGGGTTCCGCTACGCCTTCCATCACGGAGCGGATTTTGTCTGCGCCGGCATGTTTGACTTTCAAATCGAGGAAGACGCCGCCCTGGCGCGGCAGGCCATCGAAAAGGCGCGGAACCGCCCGCGGCCCTGGTGTGTCTGAGGCGTCGCGGCAACTCTGTTGGCCCAGGTTATGAAATCGTTTTTGGGATTCCGCGCCGGCTGTCGGGTGGAAGTTGGGCGGGGGCGGGCCGGTCCGACCATTCGAAGACTTGGCAGGGCACTCCTGGCGGTGCTGGTGGTGGCCGCGGCAACGGCCGTCGGGGGTGAAGCGCGCCGGCCGAACGTTCTGATGATTGCCATAGACGACCTGAACGATTGGGTCGGATGCATGAACGGTCATCCGCAGGCTCAGACGCCACACTTGGATCGCCTGGCCGCCCGCGGCGTTCTTTTCCGCAACGCCCATTGCCAGGCGCCCCTCTGCAACCCCTCGCGCGCGAGCCTGTTGACCGGGTTGCGGCCCACCACCACCGGCATTTACGGGCTTGCGCCCGGCATCCGCGACGTAGCGGCGACTCAGGACCGGGTGACCCTGCCCCAGCACTTCGCCCAAAACGGCTATTTCACCGCCGGCTTCGGCAAGGTTCACCACGACGGCTCAATCCCACCCCGCTGGCGGACCAACGAATTCACCGTCTGGGGACCCGCCCCCGGCATGCCTCTTCCGAAGCAGAAGTTCGTGGACACCCCGGCAAAAATGGCGGTGATGGACTGGGGTGTGTTTCCGGAGGACGACCGGGACCAGGCCGATTGGAAGATTGCCGAGGCGGCGATTGGTCAGTTGAAAAGCCTGCCCCCCGGCAAACCGTTTTTTGTGGCTGTCGGCTTCCGGCTGCCGCACGTCCCGTGTTTCGCCTCGCAACGGTGGTTCGACCTTTACCCGGGCGAAGACGCCATCGCGCTGCCGCCTTGGCGCGCGGGGGACCGCGAGGATGTGCCGGATTTCGCATGGTATTTGCACTGGAAACTGCCCGAGCCGCGGCTGGACTGGGTCCGCTCGGCGGGACAATGGCGGCCACTGGTGCGCGCCTACCTCGCCAGCACCACCTTCATGGACAGCCAGGTGGGACGGGTTCTCGCAGCTTTGGATGAGATTGGGGCCGCCGAGAACACCCTGGTTGTCGTCTGGTCTGACAACGGCTGGCATCTCGGCCAGAAAGACATCACCGGGAAGAACTCGCTGTGGGAGCCCTCGACGCGTGTGCCCCTCATTTTTGCCGGCCCGGGGGCGCGCCCCGGCGGGGTCTGCTCCGCTCCGGTCGAGCTGCTTGACATCTATCCCACGCTCATTGACCTGTGCGGCCTGCCACCCCGGCCGGGACTGGAGGGGCACAGCCTCCGGCCTCAGTTGAAAGACCCGGCCAAGCCTCGCCGCTGGCCCGCCATCACCACGCACAACCCGGGGAACGATGCCGTTCGCACCGACCGCTGGCGCTACATCCGGTACGCCGATGGGTCGGAAGAATTATACGACCTGCGCCGCGACCCCAACGAGTGGACCAACCTCGCCGCCCGGGTCGAGTTCAAGCGGGTCAAGCGCGACCTCGCCCGCTGGCTCCCCCAGCATCCCGTCCCCCATGCTCCCGGCAGCGCCCACCGCATCCTCATGCGCTCCGACGGCCAGTGGCTTTGGGAAGGCCAGCCCATCCGCCCCGAGGATTTCAACCCCATTCAATAATCTCCATCCATGAACTCACACCTGTCATCGTTGGCCGCGATTCTCTTGGTTTGCTGTCTGGGGGCTGCTGCGGCGCAACCGGCATCGCCAGGGGCCGAGGCCGCGAAGTTGATTAGCCAGGGCGACACCCTCTTGCTCGAAGGCCAAGCGGCTGAGGCGCGGGACACCTACAACGCGGCGCTGGCCGATTTGCGGTTGAACGCCGTCGAACGGGCTTTGACCCGTCTGCGGCTGGCTGAGGCTTTGCGGCAGTTGAAGGATTTGGACGGTGTCAAGGCCGGGCTGGAATCGGTCGCCGCTGAGGCGGACCTTCCCAACCATTTGCGCCAGGAG
>Ga0116188_1002266_pt1 | contig 15364 bp, 12 predicted proteins | sample AD_JPNTR2_MetaG_FD_89807 | JGI IMG/M metagenome (GOLD analysis project Ga0116188, IMG submission 89807) | Active sludge microbial communities of municipal wastewater-treating anaerobic digesters from Japan - AD_JPNTR2_MetaG | ecosystem: Engineered > Bioreactor > Anaerobic > Digestate | place...
ATGCCCAACGGCGCGCTGACTTCGCTGGCAGGGAATGTCGATCCTCGTCATCAAGTGTCCGTGGCCGATCTGATTCTGGTCTACGGACGAGTTCGCCCGACCATCGAGCACTTAATGCAGAAACTGCAGCCGGACGTAGTGGGGCTTTCGGTAATGACCTTTCAACGCCGAACGGCCCGCCAGGTTATCCAACTCGTTCGGAGCATCCGGCCGAGTATTCAAATTGTGGTCGGTGGCTATGACCCGAGCCTCGCTCCTGAAGAATACTCTGAAGGGTCACCTGTTCCCGCCGACTTCATCATCCGGGGAGAAGGAGAAAAGACTCTCGAGAAATTGCTCCACGCACTCGAAAATCGCCTCACCTTTGGACATATCTCAGGACTCTCCTACCGCGCCGGGAACCACTTCTGCCACAATCCCGACCGGCCGGTCGCCCGCCTGGAGGAAATCAAGCCGCCGAACAGGAAGTCAAGAGTTCTCAAAGGTTACACACTACTGGGCAAGAGCGTTGATGTCGTAGAAACCTCTCGTGGCTGCACCTATGATTGCAGTTTTTGTTCGATCATCGAGATGCGAGGCCGGAATTTCCACACCTACGCACTCGACCGGGTGCTCAACGATATTCGAGATGCCCGTGACCATGGCGCTCGCACGATATTCATTGTGGACGACAACATCATGCTCAATGTGCGCCGCTTCCAACAGCTCTGCCAGGTCATCATCGAAGCGGGGTTAAACGATCTCGAATACATTGTCCAGGCCATGACCTCCTCAGTCGCCAAGCATGGAGAGACCCTGGCGCCGCTTATGAGACAGGCTGGTTTTCGCTACGCTTTTCTGGGTATCGAGAACATCATCGACGACGACCTGAAATTCCTCCGTGCCGCCGCTAAGAACACACGGCGTGAACCAGGAGGCGGCCGAAACAACGCAACCGTTCAGGCAATCGAGCAACTGCACGCGAATGGTATCTGGGTCGTGGGAGGACTGATTGTAGGCAATCCTGGTGATACCCGAGAGTCCATCGAGGCAAACCTTGAATTCGCCCGGCATTATGTTGACTGGCCCTACATTCAGCATCCCACCCCTTATCCCGGCACACCCATGACCCGGGAGTTCGAAGCGCGCCGCCTCATCGCCAACCGCCGGGTTGAGGAGTACGACGGCACGACGGCTGTAGTCCGCACCGAGCATTTGGAGCCTGAGGAGATAGAGTTTTTACGCTGGAGGGCGGAACGCTGGATGAAACTTCGGCATTTTCCCAAAGCATTCTGGCATTATCCGCTGTTTGTGCTGATTCATGGGAAACAGATGCTGGCTCACACTTTTCGAGGCTCCTGGCGATCACTCTTCGGCCTGGAAGACGAACGCACGAGCTTCGCACGCTATCGTAAGATTCGTGCCGCCGAACGGAACTATCTTTGAACTGCAGGGGTAAAGGGGACAAAAGCATTTTCCATTTTCCAGAGCCAATTGCAGAAGTTTGATGACTCCAGATTTCTTTGTATTTCGACCGCGAAGCGGCATAAGCGCGAAAATAAGAAATCGGATTTTGTCCCGATAGGGACAAGGCATGCCTTGTCCCTATCGGGACAAAAAACCAACCGGTATTTTAGCGCTTATGCCCCGAAGAGGTCGCGTAGCAAAGCCTACGGTTGGCCGCGCTTTTTGCGGCCTACCCTAGGTCAACGGGCCGTAAATCGCCAAACCTGAAAGGGTTGTGTATTGTGCACGATACAACCCATTCAGGGTTGGGGTACAGGGGCCTCTGTACCCAGGGTTTGCCCAAAAACGGGCTAACCCTGGGCTTCGCTACGTTGACCCCTTCGGGGTCGCAATACAAAAAACGCTGGAGTCGTCAAGTTTTTGCAATTGGCTCTCCATTGTTCATTTGCCATTTTCCATTTCATCCATTTCTCTCGGTTTCGCCTGTTCCGGGAGGTCCCACCAAATGGAAAATGGAGAGCCAAACGCAAGAATCTCTGGTTCAGGATTTCAACGCCGGAGGTGTTGCGTAGCAAAGGGTTGGGGAAAGACCGGCGGTTTCACAGCTTCAGAGTTCTTACCCCTGACTTCCTAGTACCCGCCGTATTTCCGACCAGCTTCAAAGTAAGCGCGGTAGTTGATCGCGATTTGCGGCGAAATGGGAATCTCGATTGGCTCGCCGGTCGGCAACATCAAGTATCCCCCTCCCGCTTTCCCGGCAGCCATAATCTCCTTCACTCGTACGTCGATGTACTCAGGTGTTTCATTATCCAGTTCGTTGCATTGAATGCCGCCCCAAAGTGCGACCTTCCCACCCAGCCGTTCCTTAAGTTCTTCCATTGAGACATCGGCCGTGGCGGCGGGCAGCACCTCGAGCGGCTCCAGGGCATGAGGATGCAAAGCCTCAATCATATCCAGAATTCCTCGCAACTTCCCATGGACATGCAAAACTGCGTAATTGCCGGAGTCTCGTACAATCGGGATCAACTCGGAAAGAAAATTCACGACCAGCTTTTCGAAATAGCGCGGATGCAGCAGGGTCGGGCCGGCGTATTCAGGCCCCCAGAATCGAAACCCGATTCCCCGTGCCTCAGCGCATACCTGCTCGAGGCCGGCGCGAAGAGCCTGATGAGTCAGCCGCATCATGTCCATGATCAGGGCCTCATCGTCCATCAGCATCAGCGCGAAATTGTCGTAGTGGAAGAGCGACACCACGTAACCGAGCGTGTCTCCGAGACTTACCACCACGAACGCGTCTTCACCTGCGTGAGAAATCTGGCGACGTAAAGGTTCGAGGTCCACACGATGGTTTTCGGCCGATATCGATAGGAATTTTCGAGCATCCTCGACAGACTCTACAAAGGGCTTCACTTGCCAGGTGGTGGCCACTCCCGGGTCCGTTCTGTAGACGGCGGTTAAATCGCCCTGCGGGGTCCTGATGGTCTGCGTAGTAAGCGTGCTGTCACCGACCATCTCCGACCTTGACTGGACCGCGTAAGGGTCGTCGATCCACCTGACGATATTGAGCTCGATCTTAACGATGGAATCACCCAACTCGCGCTGCGAGTCAAGAAGCGGCTGGGCGGAGGGCTCGCCCAGATACCAAGCCCCAAGGGCCAAGTGAGACATCTCGTAGATGCTGACCGGCACCCGGTCCGGCAATCGACCTTCCAGGGTAGCCTTGATGCGGCTGCGAACAGTAACAGAATCATTATCGTCAGGCATAAGATCTCTCCCGAGAAGAGCACATTCTAACAGCCGCGATGGCAGACATCGCCGACTCATACTAGACTGGTCTGGACATGCGTTTTGTGTCAGTTGCTCTGCGCCAGGTTCGTGGAAGCGCCCGCTCCATATCGCGTCGCTATCGCGAAGCCCGTATGGTAGTTCACGCATTCCGTTCCGGCAACCACCCGGTCGCCGCTCACTTGATCGTCACCAGACGGTGCAATCTCTCCTGTTCGTACTGTAACGAGTACGACAACTTTTCGGCTCCTGTGGAGTTTGCACTCCTCGAGCGGCGGATCGCCCGGCTGGCCGAATTGAGGACGACAATAATCACGCTGAGCGGTGGTGAGCCGCTTCTTCACCCCGAGCTGGAAAGGATCATAGCGACCATCCGGCGGCATGGCATTTTGGCCACGTTGCTTACGAACGGGACACTGCTGACTCCCGACACCATCAAAATGCTCAACCGTGCGGGCCTTCACCAGCTGCAAATCAGTATCGATCAGATCCGCCCCGACAAAAACAGCCGGAAGTGCTTGCAAGTTCTGGACAGGAAACTGGAGATTCTTGCTGAATACGCCGAGTTCGAAGTGAACATCAACACCGTTCTAGGCGGATTGCTCAATCGACCACAAGACGCTTTGGCGATCGCTCAAAGGGCGAAGCGCCTGGGCTTTTCTGGCACTGTAGGTTTGATACACGACGGGAACGGTCAGGCGATCGCTTTGACGCCGGAACAGCGAGAAACGTTGAAAAAGATCGTTGCTCTGAACAAGCCATTTTATTCGGCAGCGCGCTATGACCGTTTTCAAGAGAACCTTGCGGCGGGCAAGCCGAACGACTGGCATTGCCGGGCAGGCAGTCGCTACCTTTACGTCTGTGAAGATGGGCTGGTTCATCTCTGCTCACAGCAGCGTGGCTACCCGGCCATCCCGCTTGAACACTACACCGCCCGCGATTTCGACCGCGAGTACCACAGCAGGAAATCATGCTCTCCTTTTTGCACAATCTCCTGCGTTCATAAGGTGGCTATGCTGGATAAATTTCGCGAGGCGCCGCTGGAAGCGTTGCTCGATCTGTCGGAAGCCTATGGGCGCGGGCGCTCGCTGGACAATCTTCCCCGGGCTGTCAGGTTTCTCACCTGGATGTTTCTCACCGGAAGGGGCCGGCAATTCTGGACCAAGGCCGCGGTTCGACTTTTCGGCGTTGATACTCCCTCGGAATCAGCAGCCCGCAAATTGCCAGTTATTCAAAAACCTCTGACAGGCTCTACTGACCTTGATTAATCCAGATCTCCACCGGCGCCCCTCGAGGATCGAGGGCTGCGTTCCAATTCGCACCGAACAGGTCGATCCTTCCATCTCCGTTGAGGTCCGCCAGCCGCATACTATGCGAGCCGGTGGCCGCGATGTCGATTCGTCTCCAGGCACTTTCATTGGGCAGATTCAGGAACACACATACGAGATCGGGATCGTCGCCTTGGTTCATTTCGGCGGAGGCGATATCGATGCGACCATCTCCGTTGAAATCAGCGGCGCCAACGAAATGCCAGACGGCTTGAACGTCATCCATCACGACGTGCTCGGTCCAGGTTGCTGTACGGTCTTCGGGCGCTTCAAACCATGAGATCCGTTGTCCGCGGTTTCGATCTCGCTCAGAAGGAGACAGCACCAGGTCATCTCTGCCATCCCCATTGAAATCGCCGACCGCAATGAAGGTGTTAGGCCAACTGTAGGATTTGGTATAGACATGCGTGTTCCACTGGTCGACCTGGCCCGTGGAATTCCGGTTTTCAAGCCACACCTGGTTGACAACAATGTCAGGCTTCGTGTCACCGTTCAGGTCGCTGACCACGAGTCCCTCACCGTCAGGAACACCCAGGACAACCGGGGCGGAGAAGACTAATCCCGGCTCTTGCCGCAGGACCAATACCTTCGATCCATCGCCCCACTCCTTTTGATCGCGGGCTACCAGGTCGAGCCTTCCGTCGCCATCTAAATCGGCAACCTCTACATCATGAGCAGGCGAGGAAATGATGTCATGCCGGCGCCATTTCTGCCCGCGTCCATCGCTGTTCTCGTACCAACGCAGTCCTTCGTTTACCGACACCAGGTCCAGATCACCGTCCGAGTCGAGGTCGCATACCTCGTGATCTGTGGAAAACCCTCCTCCTTCGGCAATCAGGTGTCGACGCCACTGCCGCATGTCTCCCGTATTCTCGTACCAGACCAGCCCACCGCTTTTCTGTCCCCCAGTGACCAGGTCCGGCCGGCTATCACCGTTTAAGTCGCCCACCGCTTTTCCCCAAGGATTTATTGGCCGGGAATCACTTGAGTCGACAATGATGTGCTCGAAGCGAGGGATATCCTGACGGCTGGGAGATAGATCGCCGGCAACGGATTGCGCGGCAGCCGGAAGAACCCAACCAATCAGCACGAGCGCGTAGGCACAGGTCACTCTCCACACGATCCCTCCCTATGACTCACAGGCCAGAGAGCCCGAATCAGTTTCGCGTTGGCAGAAACGAGTACTTCTCTCCAAACTCGAGCATTTGAGCCAGAAAATCCTCGGGGTATTCGATTTTGACGTCTTTGATCTGACCGCCTTCGATAACTGGGATCAGCCGAGGCTGAATAAAACCCTGATAAGGAGCGATGTTTAGATCTGCGTAACGCTGGTGCACTTCCTTCAGAAGCTCCTGGTCGACTTTCACGCCGTAAGTCTCCACCAACTTCATGCCCGCTTCATAATCACCCTTGGATTTGATTCTTTGGATTTCGCGCAGCAGCTGACCGAACAAATCGCGGAGCTTGTCGTAGTCGTTGATCTGAAAGTAAGTCTTGCCGTTCCTGGAGATCCGCTCAATCACGTTATCCGACCGGCCTTTTTCGTACACCCACGCCGAGACCAGCTGCCGATTGCGCATGTGCGCCTCTTCCAGATCGTGACCGGGTTCAACACGATAAAGCTGTGTCATCAGTCCCGCAGTGATGTACTGGTCATATTCGGCTTTGCCAACCTCTATCGAAGGCATAACGCCGATCTCAACGAGTTTCGGATCAAGTGCGAAGTAAAGCGCCACCAGGTCTGCACGGGCTTCTTCCAGTGTGCTCGCGTAGTTCTTGAGCGTCTGGTCGGGAGGCGCAACACCATCCTCGAGCTTTCCCGAAGCGTGGCCAATCACTTCATGCATATCCACGTGGAGGGTCGAGGCAAGAGCTCCGTGTTCCTTGATCCGCGCGGCAATCTCCGGCGTTGCGCTGAATTCCTCGGTCGCCGGGCTTTGAGATCTCACGTAATTATAGGCGTCAATGATGTTGCCCAGAGTCACCGACTTGGAGCCGTGTTCCGCCCGTATCCAATCAGGGTTTGGCAAGTTGATTCCAATGGGAGTGGCAGGCGCGGAGTCTCCGGCCTCGCTGATGACCGTAATGACCTTGGCCGATATGCCGGTCACGTTTTTCTTCTTATGTTCCGGCAAGATAGGCGATTGGTCCTCAAACCACTGGGCATACTTCGAAATGGCCGCGATCCGCCGTGTGGCCTCCATATCCCGCATCGAGACTACCGATTCGAAAGCGCCCTTCTTGGCAAGAGGATCCTGGTATACCTCGATAAAACCGTTAACTACATCGATGCGAGCTTCGGTTTCCTTCACCCACAAAACGGAATGCCTGTCGAAATGCTCCAGGTCACCCGTTTCATAAAACTTGATCAGTTCCTGCAGATGGGCCTTTTGCGTCTCGTTCTCGGCGACGTCGACAGCCTTTTGCAGCCAATAGACAATCTTCTCGATCGCAGGCCCGTACATTCCTCCCTTTTTCCAAACACGTTCAACGACTCTGCCGTCTTGCTTCACGACTTTCGAGTTCAGGCCAAACGAAAGCCTCTTATTGGAGCTCCGTTTTTCCAGTTCCTCGTAGTACTTGATGACTTCGTCCTCGGTAACCCCCTCGTAGAAGTTTCCGGCTGAAGCCTTCACATTGTCGGTGTTCGGGGAAAGATCGACTGCCTTTTTGTCAAGGTCGGGATCGAAGATGATCGGAGTGATAAATCGGGCGAATTCAGCAAATGATTTGCCCTCCAGTGGAAGACCTTCTGACTGCTCGAGCACCTTGACAAAGAAATCACGAGTGCAATCGGGCACAAACTTAATGCTTGAATAATGGTGGTGAATGCCGTTTGAGAAGAACACACGCTTGGCGTAGACCACCAGCTTCTGGAACTCCTCGCTGGTTCGGTCCCCTTTGTAGCTTTTCAGGATCGCTTCCAGGGTCTTTCGAACCAGCAGATTGTGCCTGTATTTCTGATCATAGAAAATGTCTCGCCCGGCCAGGCCTGCCTCTGCGAGATAGTACGCAAGTTTCTTCTGCTCGAGGGACAGCTCGTCAAACCCCGGGACTCGATACCTCAGGATTTGAATGTCCGCGAACCGATCGACAACCACTTTGAATTCCTCGTTATCGTCAGCGAGCGGGCGGGCCGCCACTTCCGGCTGAAAAACAAAGACGGCGGCGATCGATACACCCACTACAGTCAACAGCACAACCGGCGCCAACCGAGCCGCTTCTATGGCAAGTTCTTTCATATCGATTTCTGAAGATACCATGTTCTGCCCTAGAATGGAGATAACTCCCCACCTCTCCGATCAATAAGGAGTCAACATGCCAAAGACAAAATCCAGAAAAGAGGAAAGCGAAGCCACGGAGTTACCGAGCACAATTGCCCGCTCGGACAAGAATGCCCAGAAGACCTGGCAAAAGGCGCATGAGAGTGCAGTGAAAACTTACGGCGAGGGTCGCAGTGCTTATCGGGTGGCGTATGCTGCGCTCAAACATTCTTATGAGAAAAAAGGAGACCGATGGGTGAAGAAGGCTGAAAAGGGGCCTTCCGACCCGCAGGCAGCCACCGGGCCCACTACCAATCCCAAATCAATAGAAGGGAAGAAACCGACCGCTGGCGGCAAAGTCGCAAAAACCGAAAAGGAGGCAGAAGAAAAACGCAAAGAGGCCAAAAGAGAAGACGCGAAGGCTCGGCGTGAGAGGAACAAAAGCTGAGCGGGTCACTGCCTGATCGACTCTGCAATCTCCGAGAGGCGTTTAAACATCTCCTCATCGACCGATACATTGAAGACGAGGCCAACGATCAACGCCCAACTACTTAAGAAGTACTGCCAACCGTCCGCCACTGTCAGATGGCGGCTTGCCTGTTGCGCCCTAGCCTGACGAAGAAATTCAAGCTCGCCCCGGTAGTTCAGCTCCCAGACAACCCCGTGCTCTGGGAAAAGAGCCTTTGCGCTCACAGGCGATCCCGGTTGATCCTTTCCCAGGCCGGTGGCATTGACAACCAGCGAATACGGCGGCAGGCCGGACACCAGGGCGTCATTATCTTCAAGGCGCCTCACCTCGACGAAGTCCACGGACAAATCCGCTGAAGGTATCCGGCTTAGGAGATCACTGGCCCGCCTCAATTGAACAGAGTTGCAGTCCGATAATATCAGCCGCGCCGGCCGGCGCTCGGGTGGCGCCTTCGCGGCAAAGTAAGCGAGAAGGGCCTGACCGGCGCCACCAGCGCCTAGACACAAAGCTTGAAAAAGGCGAGGCGGAATCGAAGCGTCGTCCAACACTCGCTCCACACAGCTTCCGGAAACGCTGGGATCGGTTGCATGGCCGATCATCCGGCCATTGCGTTTGTATATACACGAAATCTCCTGCGTAAGCGCCGATTCAGCGGTTAATTCATCGAAAAGGTCACCGGCGGCGTGCATGAACCGGATCTTGTGCGAAGTGATAAGCGCGCCCAACGAGAGAGGATCGCTCTTGATATGCTCGGTCGCATCCCGATAGCTCTGGTCGGGTGCATCCAGGGGAAAATCCAGGCCAATCAGCGGCGCGTCTTGAAGTCCCAGAAGTCGAGCCCAGGCGGGAAACATCCGCAAGGCCGCGGAACCGCCGGTCTTCACTCCTGCGAAATACATGGTCGGCCGGGTCTGTCGAGTCAGCACCTTAGCCTCCGTAAACCCTTCGAATACGCCGCCGGTAATCATCGTACGACGCCTCAAAACGTTCCCGAGACGCCTCCTCCCCGACGAAGTAGCTGCTGGTCAGAACCAGGGGCGGCTTGCCAAGCGCGGTCAAACGCTGGGCCACGGCGACTTTCAAGGCATTGGCGACGGCAGCGGCGCCAATTGTGGATCCCGGTCCTACCGGGTCAAGCAGGCCGTCAATTCGAACCAGCGCGTCACCTGGCGGGGTACAGTTATCAATCGTCAGATCCGCAATATCGATTAGCCGCTTTCCGGAACAGTGCCTCGGCCGCGAAGCCTGGGAATGCTCGACCGAGACTACCACAATCAGCGGCATTCCCCTTTGCTTCGCCTCTAGTCCCACTTCGACAACGACTTCATTTACGCCGCTGTTTGAAAAGATCACAAAACTGTCTGGCGGGGAAAAGACGAAATTGCGCATGATGACACGGCCGAAGCCCGGGGTTCGCTCCAGAAACATGGCTTGTCTTTGACCATTAGCCCCGACCACCTGCGTATGGTAAGTCAGAGACAGCTCGACAATCGGATGGAAGCCGGGAAAGCTGCCATGCCGGGGATACATCTCCTCGAGGAACATCCGGGAATGTCCGGTCCCGAAGAGGTGAACCAACCCCTCGTTGGCGATCGTATTCGCGCAGATGTCCGCAGCCTTTTCAATGGCTTCCATCTGTGTCTGGCTGATCCGTTTCAGGATTTCCTCAGCGGCCTGAAGGTAAGTAGTGGCAGCGTTCATACCCGATACTCCTTAGAATAAACAGCTTACCGCTTCTGCTATAATCCTGCCATGCACCACATCTCAATGCTTGGCACCGGTCTGATAGGTACTTTTTACACGATGGCTCTCCATGGGGATCGAAGCACTGATCGAATCAGTGTGGTTTATTCCCGCCAGGAGGCCCATGCCCGGGATTTTGCCCGTAAGTGGAACATTCCGGACTGGACGACGAGTTTGGACGAAGCTATCTTCCACCCGCAAACCGACGTCGTGGTCATCGGACTGCCCAACAATCAGCACGCGGAGGCCGCGATCAAGGCGGCAGAAGCCGGAAAGGCGGTCCTGTGCACCAAGCCGCTCGCCCGCAACTCCGCTGAGGCGCTGCAAATGCTGAGAGAAGTCGAAAAGCATGGCGTCTTTCACGGCTACCTCGAGGACCTTGCCTACACCCCCAAGACACTCAAAGCTTTGGAGTCCGTGCGCAAGGGGCGAATAGGCAGGATTCTTTGGGCTCGTTCCCGTGAAACGCATCCCGGCCCTCACAGCGACTGGTTTTGGAATCGGGAGATCTCGGGAGGCGGCGCGATCATCGACTTGGGCTGCCACTGTATCGAAATCGCCCGTAACCTCATCGGCAAAGACGTTCGCCCGGTCGAAGTGATGTGTTGGTCGGACACACAGGTCCATCCGATTGAAGCGGAAGACAGCGCGGTCGGGTTGGTCCGCTACGCCACAGGAGCGATCGGCCAGTTCGAAGTAAGCTGGGCTTTTCGGGGAGGTATGGACCTGCGAGACGAAGTCTCCGGCACTGAAGGGACGATCTGGATCAATCATTGGCTGCGAACCGGTTTCGAGATGTTTACGAGCACCAGAAAGGGCGATTACGTTGCCGAGAAATCGGAGAGCGACCAGGGATGGTTGTTCCCGGTCGGGGACGAACCCGGCGCGCTGGGATACCGTGATATGTTCTCGGATATGCTCAATTCGCTTGATTCAAACAAGGCGCCCATGGAGACGTTCTACGACGGATACGTCGTCAATGCCATCATGGATGCGGCCTATCGCTCGGCTCAATCGAAGCGCTGGGAACCGGTCGAATTAGAGGACTGGCGGGGCGCTGACCAGACGGTCGAGGAACGGGAGTTTGAATCATTCGATGACGCTCACTTCCTGGTCAAACGGGAGACGATGCCGGACGGCACTACCAAGCTGATTTTGAAGGAGAAAGCAGGCGGGCGGATTGTCGAAAGGGTGGAGGGGAAAAGCTGAGTATCATGGGAGTATTATGGATGAATTACGACTGCCCCCTCTGCGAACAACGGTCATCGGGAGTTATCCTTTCCCCTCCTGGCTTGAATTCGCCAGCCTGAACCTTGACCGTTTCGGCGCTGACGAGATTGCCGAATTACAGGAAGACGCGGTCATAGCTGCCGTCCATGATCAGACGGCAGCCGGTCTGGACGTCATTACCGATGGCGAGCAAACCCGCTTCGACTTCAACCTCTCCTTTTACGGTTACTTGGAAGGAATCGGGAAGCCGGAGCCAGTTGGGCGGGTTTTCGGCCCCCCAGCTCATGACCAGCGCAGCAAATACCGTATCGAAGGCACTTTGGGTGCTTCCAGGGGACTCGGCACGGTAGCGGAGTTTGAGAGACTGAGGCGAAACGCACCGGCCGGATTTACATTGAAAGCCAGTGTTCCAGGACCATATACGCTCAGCGGCCGGCTGATTCCCTCCCCTCAGTATCCCGACCGCTGGTCGGTAACCGAGGCTCTCGTCCCAATTGTCAGGAGGGAGCTGGAAGACCTGGTCACAGCGGGCTGCAGGGAAATCACTGTGGACGAGCCCTCTATGAGTTGCTACGCCCACTGCACGGACACAAAACGCCTGGTCGATATTTTCAATCGGACCGTTGCCCCGATCGTCGGGCGTTGCTTTCTGTCCACCCATCTTTGTTTCGGCAACTATAAAGGCCGAGCCGTCGGCAAGAGGCGCTACGCCCCAATGTTTCCCGATTTTCTCGAAATGGATGTCGATGAAATCCATGTGGAGATGGCGAGCCGCGAGTTTGCGGAGATCGAAATTATCCGTGAGATTGCCGAAGTCAAGCGTGTGGCTGTCGGGATAATCGACGTCAAGAGCTACTATATTGAACCGCCTGAGGAGGTTGCCGAGCGCGTCCGCCTCTGTCTCTGTTATGCGCCCCCCGACCGGCTTTCGCTCGCTCCCGATTGCGGTCTCAGCCAAACCGCGCGATGGGCGGCCCGGGAGAAGCTTAAGAACCTTGTCGCCGGCGTCAACCTGGTCCGCAGTGAGTTGGGATTGTGAAAAAGCCATTTTTGCAGGGGCAAGAGTTCCTGGACGACGTTAAGGCGGCCGCCCGCCAAACCGATCGCCTCCACATCTGGTGGTTGGGTCAAAGCGGTTTCCTGGTACTCTGGGAGCAAACGTACCTGTTGGTCGACCCTTACCTCTCGGACTCGCTGACCGAGAAGTACGCGGCTACTGACAAACCCCATGTGCGAATGACCGAGCGTGTAGTCGCACCTGGTGATCTGGCCTTTGTTGATATCGTCACTTCCAGCCATAACCATACGGATCATCTAGACGCCAAGACCATTCAGCCCCTGCTTGCGGCCAATCCTTCCCTGCAAGTGATCGTAGGTGCAGCTAATCGCCATTTCGCGGCTGAGCGACTGCAGGTGGCAACTGACCGACTTACACCTATTACGTCGCGAAGCGCGGTTGAGATTGGACCGTTTACTTTCTACTCGGTCCCCGCCGCCCACGAGACGCTGGAGACGGACGAGGAAGGAAACCATCGGTTCATTGGACTCATTATCGAAGCGGGACCGTGGACTCTCTACCACGCTGGAGATACTGTCCTTTATCCGGGGATGGCGCAGTACCTCGCGAAATGGCAAGTGGACGTGGCTCTTCTTCCGATTAACGGGCGCAGTCCGGAACGCTGGGTACCGGGGAATTTGTCGGCCCAGGAGGCGGTTCAATTAGGGAAGGCTATTGACGCAGGCCTTGTCGTTCCCTGCCACTACGACATGTTCGAGTTCAACACGGTCTCGCCCGATGAGTTCGAAACAGCGGCGCGCGCTGCAAAACTGCCTTATCGGATTCTTCAAAACGGAGAACGACTGAGCTTACCGTAATACTGAGAAAGCGAGGAAAAAATCGGTGTGCCTATCCGCGTAATCCGCGCCTTCCGTGCTATCCGCGGGTATCATGCCGCGGATGGTACGGATTACGCGGATAGGCACGCCGATGGTTCGAATTTACTGCGCGGGATCAATCCTTGGCACCTACCTCTGCGGTACGCAAGCCCTTTGGCGCCGCGGGCGGGCGGTTCTCGGCGGGTTTTCCTTTCAGGTTCTGGGAAGCGCCGCCCGAAGGATCGAACTCGAACGCGCCGAAATCGCGACAGGTTCCAATGATCGCACGCTCCTCGTAATCCATCAGCGAGTAAGGTTGCGTGTGGCACCGATCGATAGCCGCCGAGCCGGCGGCAGGCCGAAAGTCTGCGTTCGCGGCATTCACGAACAACCCGGGTGAGATCTCTCCTGACATCAGATTCCCTTCCAGGTCCAGCCCGATATTGTTTTTGACTGTCAGGATCGAAGTGTCCAGAGATCCCACTGCGTGGCTCGGAAGGCCGTAGAAGGTATTGTTGAAAACCTGGCTGGGGGGAAACTGCCCTCTGGCCCAGGTTTTCGACCAATTTTTCATCCGAACCGCATAATCGCCTCTGCCCCGTCCGTTATACACCAGGTTGTTGTAAATCTTATGCCCGGCTTCCGGTTCCACGACAAACACCGCCATACCACACTCGTTGTTCCACAGCTTGTTGTTGTAGACCTCGTGGGAATGGCCATCAATGGTGATGGTGCCTTCGTTTCCGGCCTTGGGGTCACCACCATAGACTTTCCACAAAACCTGACCCTGGAAGTAATTGTGATGCACCTTGACGTGCCGCGAGTGCTTCTTGGTCTCCAGGCCATTCTGCGTAAAGCCCTGAACGTTGTTAAAGTAGATATCGAGATTGTAAACAGTCTTTGAAGGGTCGTATTTGTTCCCCAGGTAGAACCCTTCTCCCCAAAATTCCTCGTGCCCGGTCCGCTCGATCTGACAATGCCTGACGATGATATCGTGCTCGCCGGAAGTGATGCTGATAGCCGCAGCTCGGACATCGCGTATGTGCAGATACTCGAGTATCACGTCATGTACCGGTTCTGGCAACTTGATCTCGTCACCTGCGCCTACCCTGACAGCGCCCTGCTTTCCCCCGGTCTTGGCGCCATCGAAAACAATGCCGGAAACCGTGACGTAGCTTGCCCATACACGACCGAGGATACCGTTCGGGACCCGCACCACCGCTCGCCATTTGTTTGCGGCTCGAACTGTCACGGCAGCGTGCAACGCGCCTCCCCGCTTGATGATCATCGGATCGGAGTAGACGCCATCCAACAAAACAACCTCGTCACCGGGCCGCGGCTTGGACAGCCCAGTGGTCAACGAACAGGGCGATTCCAGAGTACAGGCCTCGCCACCTCCTGAAGGGGACACGTAATATGACGACGGATATACCGTGCCGACGAAAAATATAAGAATCAGCGCCAGCGCGCCGGGTGTTAGCTGGTTCTTCACTGCACCTCCTGGTACTGCTCTGCAGTGAGCGCCATAAAGGCGGGGGTTATACCACAGCCCCGAAAAGCGAGTAAACCCTTTGTTGATCCGTGTGAAAAAATGACTGAATGAGCATTTGGGTGAAAATCGCCGTAATCGTCTCGCTGGCACTAGTGAATGGAGTGCTGGCGATGACCGAAATTGCCTTCGTGTCCGCCAGCCGGACGAGGTTGCAGGTTCAGGCGCGAAAAGGCAAACAACAAGCGGCAGCGGCTCTTCAGCTGATTGACTCCCCTACCCGGCTTCTCTCGACCATTCAAGTGGGCATCACGCTGATCGGGATCATGGCTGGCGCATTCGGCGGGGCAACAGTGGCCGAGGAAGTAGCCGCATGGCTGAGAACGTTCTCCGGCATCGCGAACTATGCCGATCTCCTGGCGTTCGTTGTGGTTGTTTCTGGAATCACATACTTGTCGCTACTGCTGGGGGAGCTTGTTCCCAAACGTGTTGCCATGCTCAATCCAGAGAGAATAGCGTCGACCATGAGCCGGCCCATGAAGGTGCTGGCGGCCGCCGCCTCACCCGCGGTCCGCTTTATGACCTCTTCCACTGAACTCTTGCTCAAAGGATTGCGGATTCCACCGAAGCTGGAACGTGTAGCAACAGAGGACGAAATCAAGTTGATGATCGAACAGGGCACGCGAGCCGGCGTTTTTCTCCCGAGCGAGAAGGAAATTGTCTTGAATGTCTTCCG
>Ga0116188_1002267_pt1 | contig 15362 bp, 11 predicted proteins | sample AD_JPNTR2_MetaG_FD_89807 | JGI IMG/M metagenome (GOLD analysis project Ga0116188, IMG submission 89807) | Active sludge microbial communities of municipal wastewater-treating anaerobic digesters from Japan - AD_JPNTR2_MetaG | ecosystem: Engineered > Bioreactor > Anaerobic > Digestate | place...
ATTGCTTTGTTGGGTTGTATGGGCATGTTCATCAAATTAGATACTAAACGGCTGGTGGCATAAATCTTCTGTGTGTTGATGTTGGTATAAAAACCCCGTTCCGGGTGACTTTTAAGCGCCATAACCACTTCTTCGAGAGGGGTATTTCCGGCTCTTTCTCCAACACCGTTGATGGTTACTTCAATCTGACGTGCACCATTAATGATTCCTGAGATGGTATTCGCTGTTGCCATACCCAGATCCTGATGACAGTGAGTGGAGAGAATGGCATTTTTCATGTCCACATGATCTATCAGGTATTTAATTTTAGCCCCATACTCATCAGGGAAACAATATCCTGTGGTATCGGGGATATTTACCACCGTAGCTCCGGCATCGATAACCGCTTGTACAACGCGCGCAAGATATTCGTTCTCTGTACGGCCTGCATCTTCAGCGTAAAATTCCACATCGTCCACAAAATTTCGTGCGTATTTTACGGCTTTGACCGCCCGTTCGAGAATTTCTTCCCTGTTGGAATTGAATTTGTATTTGATATGAGGATCCGATGTGCCGATGCCCGTATGTATTCGTTTGTGCTTTGCATATTTCAGTGCCTCGGCTGCTACTTCAATATCTTTTTCGACAGCTCGGGTGAGTGCACATATTACAGGCCAGGTGACAGCCTTGGAAATTTCAACGACCGAGTTAAAATCTCCCGGACTCGACACCGGAAAACCGGCCTCTATGATGTCTACCCCCAATTCTTCCAATGCTCGGGCTACTTCTATTTTTTCTATGGTGTTCAATTGACAGCCGGGAACTTGTTCCCCATCACGTAATGTGGTATCGAAAACATATATCCTTTCCATGTTGTATGTTGAGTTATCGTTGTTTATTTATAAGAAACAACCTTTCTCACTCGGTGAGAAAGGTTGTTCGTATTTTATTTCAATCGTATGAAGTATTCAAATACCTATCTCACCTCCCGGTAGTTGCCCACTAGAAGAATAGAAATGACTAGAATATGAATACTGTTATTGATCATACGTTGAAAAATGGAATCACCTTTTTTCGTTGTTTTCGGTTGCAAAGTAAAAGTAAAAAAATCAAACTACAAAATATTTTTCTGTTTTTGTTGTGAAAAAACGATACTTTATTATTTCTCTACCTAAACAAGACAACAGGAGCAATGCGATTTTATGCACCAAAATCATCAAACATAAGCATTTCGGGTGGAACACCCAAATCGTCGAGCATGCGTTTTACGGCATTTGCCATCGGACCCGGTCCGCACATGTAATACTCAATTTCTTCAGGTTCTTCGTGGAATTTCAGGTACGTTTCGTAAATCACCTGATGAACGAATCCCGGTGTGTATTTTACCCCTGCTGCATCGGCTTCCGGATCAGGACGGTCGAGAGCCAAATGGAATGAGAAGTTAGGAAATTCTTTTTCCAATTCCCAAAAATCTTCCAAATAAAAAGCCTCGTTCAATGCTCTTGCTCCATAGAAATATGACATTTTGCGGTCGGTTGTGCGCAACGTTTTTGTCATGTGCATAATTTGAGAGCGCAGCGGTGCCATACCCGCACCTCCTCCAATCCACATCATTTCGCGTTTGCTGTTGTATATCGGATGGAATTCGCCATAAGGCCCCGACATTTTTACTTTATCTCCGGGTTTTAGTGTAAAGATATAGGATGAGGCAATGCCCGGTTTCACATTCATCCATTTGCCCGTTGCTCTGTCGATGGGAGGTGTGGCTATACGGACGTTGAGCTTGATGATATCTCCTTCGGCAGGATAGTTAGCCATAGAGTAGGCACGAACGATTTCTTCTTCGTTTTTTACCGAGAGGCTCCACATATTCATTCGGTCCCATTCGGGTTTATATTTTTCGTCGATAATCATATCCGAAAAACGAATGGTATCGTAAGCCGGTATTCTGATTTGACAGTACGATCCGGGTTCGAAATCCAATCGTTCGCCCTCCGGAAGTGTTACTACCAATTCCTTAATAAACGACGCCACGTTCCGATTGGAAACTACTTCGCACTCCCATTCTTTTACGCCGAATACCGATTCGGGAACGATGATGGATAAATTTTCTTTCACTTTCAACTGACAACTCAGTCTCCAATGTTCCATTTGTTCTTTACGCGTGAAATGTCCTTTTTCCGTGGGAAGAATTTCGCCTCCGCCCTCTATCACGCGGCAACGGCATTGTCCGCATGTTCCGCTTCCGCCGCATGCCGACGAAAGAAATATGTTTTGCGTTTGCAGTGCATTCAGCAGCGTAACGCCCATAGGCGCTGTTATTTTTTTACTGTTGTTGATCGTGATCTCCACATTGCCCGATGGCATCAGCTTCGCTTTGGCATATAGTATAACTATTACGAGAATAAGAATAATCGCAAGAAAGATCACCACACTCGTTATAATCGTTAATCCTCCCGCACTCAATAACACACTCATATTTATGTATTTAATTTATTTGAAATTCTGTTTATATGTATACTGTCAAATATTGATTCCGGAAAAGCTCATGAAACCGATAGCCATCAGCGAGGTAATAATGAACGTAATACCCAATCCCTTTAACGGTTTCGGCACATCGGAATATTCCAGCTTTTCCCGTATCGCAGCCATACCTACAATAGCCATCATCCAACCGATTCCTGATCCGAAAGCATAGGCAGTTGCCGTACCAATATTGGGAAATTCGCGTTGTTGCATAAACAATGAGCCGCCCAAAATGGCACAGTTGACGGCAATCAACGGTAAAAATATGCCTAGTGAATGGTAAAGTGAGGGAGAAAACCGCTCGACTGCCATTTCCACCAACTGGGTAAACGAGGCGATAACAGCAATGAAAATGATCAAACTGAAAACACTGAGATCCACCTCTGCAAATTCTTCGCCGAGCCACGAAAGGGCTCCCGGTTTCAATATATAATTTTCAAGCAAATAATTTATCGGCAATGTCAGTACGAGAACAAAGGTGACTGCGATTCCCAATCCAACCGCTGTTTTTACGCTTTTCGATACTGCCAGAAACGAACACATACCCAAGAAGTATGCGAAAATCATGTTATCGACAAATATCGACTTTACAATCAGACTAATAGCATCCATATCGATAGATTAATTTTATGTGTTGGCAATTCATTAATTTGTTGTTTCCTGCAAGTCTTTATTTTTAGCCCGATGTATCCAGATAAGGCAGGCAATGAGAAGCAACGCCATAGGTGGAAGGATCATCAGTCCGTTATTCAGGTATCCGGCATCGTAAAACGATTGCGGGATTACTTTATACCCCATCAACGTTCCCGAACCGAGTAATTCTCTGAAAAATCCCAATACGACCAGAATCCATCCGTATCCCAGACCGTTTCCGATTCCGTCGAGAAACGACGCCCACGGTCCGTTGCCCAAAGCAAATGCTTCGAGACGTCCCATCAGAATACAGTTGGTTACAATCAACCCCACGAAAACCGACAATTGTTTGTTTACATCGTAAGCATATGCTTTGAGTATCTCGCTTACTATAGTTACCAACGAAGCCACCACCACCAGTTGCACGATGATGCGGATGCGGTTTGGAATGGTTTTGCGCAAAAGGGAAATAATTACGTTTCCGAAAGCCGTTACGATGGTTACGGCAATGGCCATTACGATTGCCGGTTCGAGTTTGGATGTAACGGCCAACGATGAACAAATTCCCAACACTTGAACAAGAATGGGATTGTTTTTATTTAGCGGACCCAACAGAACCGCTTTTGTTTTACTGGATAATGCCATTTTTCTTCCTGTTTTTTTATTGTTCTTTGCTCTCTTTTTTGTGAGCAGCATTCAACTTGAGTAAAAAGTTTTTGTATTCTCCAACGCTGTTCAGAAGCATCGCGTTTACCCCTTTACTGGTAATCGTTCCTCCTGAAATGCCATCGACGTAATCTTGTCCTTCAACTGTTTGTCCGGCTTTAACCACCGCGATGGATTTAAATTCACCGTCTTTTATCAGTTGCTTTCCCTGAAAGCGGTTTCGGAAAGGAGGTTGAGCAATTTCCGCACCTAAACCCGGGGTTTCTCCGGCGTGGCTGAAATCGGCGCCGTAAACCGTACTCCCATCTTCATTGATGGCCAAATATCCCCAAATAGGTCCCCACAATCCTTTACCGGTCATTGGGATGACATATTTTTTTGATCCGTCTATCTCGGCTTCAAAAACCGGAAGTCCTTTACTTTTATCTTTTGCTATATCGATAGTAAAAGCAGGATCGGTTGTTTTTGTTCCTTCAGAACCTTCAATTTTAGAGCCGTCCGGTCTGATCAGATAGGCGTTTTTGATGATTCCGTTGTATTTTTCTTCGGCCTCTTTTGTATCGGCATCGATACGCAGCGAACGAAGTATCTGCTGCATTTTATCGATTTCGACGTTTTTTGTCTGCTGTTTGCTCAACGATTGGTGGGTAAACGCCAATCCGATAGCAACGATAATCACCATTATTGAGGCATATAAGATGGTATATCCGTTATTTTCCGTATTCATATTCATCTGTTTTTATTTACTTCCTTTTGTTGTTTCCGACCCTTTTTAGCCGTTGTTTAACGTTGGCATCAATAACGTAGAAATCGATTAGCGGAGCAAAGGCATTCATCAACAATATGGCAAGCATCATTCCCTCGGGATATCCGGGGTTGAAAATGCGTATGGTTACTGCAATCAAACCGATAAGGAACCCATATATCCATTTACCTTTTTCCGTTCTTGCCGAAGTTACCGGATCGGTTGCCATGAAAACGGCACCAAAAGCAAATCCCCCCAAAAGAAAATGATAATAAGCCGGCATTTCCATTGTGGCATTCACGGCAAATAAATTGACCAGGGTAATGGTAAACAATCCGCCGAGGAATACGGAGAGCATCGTTTTCCAACTCCCGACTCCGGTAGAAATGAGCAAAATTGCACCCAGCAAAATGGCGAAAGTGGAAACTTCACCTACCGAACCCGGGATGAATCCCCAGAACATATCGCTCAGGCTGAGCGGTTGTCCTGTTACGCCGGTAAACGAAAACGAAGCAAAATGAGGAGCATCGGTAGTAGCCAATTGGGTTAAAGGCGTTGCACCGGAGAAACCATCGACGGTTTTTGCAACCCCGTCCACCATTTCGGGACGTCCCATTCCAAGTGCACTTCCGGTGCGGACAAAAACCTTATCGCCCGACATCTTCGAAGGATAGGAGAAAAACAGGAAAGCACGCGCAGATAATGCAACGTTGAAGATGTTGTAACCCGTTCCTCCAAATACTTCTTTTGCAAAAATAACGGCAAAAGCGGTTGCCACGGCAACCATCCATAGCGGTGTATCGATAGGGAGGATCATCGGAATAAGAATCCCGGTAACCAGAAACCCTTCGGCAATTTCTTCGCCTTTCATCTGAGCTACGGTAAATTCGATACCCAAACCAACCACATAGGAAACAACAATTTGAGGCAAAACTGCCAACAATCCGTAAAAGAAACGGGTCCAAAAGCCCACTTCCATTCCAATGGCCATATAATGTTGAAGCCCTACGTTGTACATGCCGAAAAGCAATGCCGGCATCAGTGCAAGTACGACAATGATCATCGTACGTTTCGAATCGCGGGCATCGTGAATATGCACACCCGATTTCGAAGTCGTATTCGGAACAAAGAGAAACGATTCGAATCCTTCATAAACGGAATGCAGCCAATGGTACTTTCCGTCTTCTTCGAAATTCGGTTTTATTTTATCGAAATAATTTCTTAACGCTTTCAATGTATTCTGTTTTTTAGTTGTTATACTACGTAAATAATCATTCCATTTCTTTATAAAGCATATCAAGTCCTGTACGGACAATCTTCTGAAGTTCCAATTTGGAAGTATCTACAAATTCGCACAGCGCAAAATCTTCGGGAGCTACTTCGTAAATACCCAAATTCTCCATTTTATCGATATTGAATGCAATTATGGCTTTGATCAACTGTTCGGGAAAAATATCCATCGGAAATACCTTATCGTATTCGTTCGACATGATGATCGCACGTTGGCCTCCCTTAATTCGGGCATCGAGCCGGTATTTCTTTCCGGGATTGGGTTTGAGATGAGGATACATACAACCGGCACTGTATCGGTTGGGCGATAGCGATGCCCATCCCAGCGGTTCGAGTACTTCTTTTCCTTCGGGAATAACCGTAACCTGCGAATGGTATGCTCTGAGCACCCCGTTTTCGTCGATTTTTATTCCCGTGAGTGGGTTTCCGCTGATATACCGTAAGGTGATTCCTTCCGTGACGTTGTTCTTGAAAATAGGAGTCAATTCTGTTCCGATGAGCATTTGGTAGTATCCGGTCTGTTTTACTTCGGAACCGGTAAGGGCAACGGTCCGGGTCAAATCAACCACACCTTTATTGAAGAGTCGGCCGATGATTGCCACATCCAAGGCGTTCAATGTCCAAACCGTTTCTCCGCGATTAACGGGCGACAGGTGGTTGATTTGTACGCCCACATTGCCGGCAGGATGAGGTCCATCAAACTCGTTGATAATCACATTTTTTGCATTACACAGACCTTTATTTGTTGTCTTCGGACTGATGGAAAGATATACTTTCCCTGCCGTTAGCTTGGTCAATGCATCCAGTCCGGTTTGAAGATCAGCTTCTTGTCCTTCAAGAATGAAATCGTAAGAAGGAGCGAGCGGAGCTGTATCGAAGCCCGTGATGAAAATATCGCGCGGAGCTTTGTTGGGATTAGCTATCAGATCATACGGGCGTTGCTTGATCAGGAACCAAATGCCGGCATCCAGAATCGACTTTTTTACTTCGTCCGACGATAAAGAAGCAACGTCTTTCTTCCCAAAATCTTCATATTGAATTTCTTTATCGGCTTGTACGGTAAAATGGAGAATCCTGCGTTTTTCTCCTCGTTCGATGGCAGTAACCACCCCGCTTACAGGCGAAGCAAACAACATCTCGGGATGCCGCTTCTCGTAAAACAAGGCGGTCCCTGCTTTCACCCGATCATTCACTTTTACGGCAACTTTGGGGGTAATGCCGTGAAAATCTTCAGGACAGACTTTTACAAATTCACTCGTGACCCTTCCGCGAAACACTTCGTCGGGTTCCCCTAACAAAGGAATTTGCAAGCCTTTCTTAATTAGTATTCGATCAGCCATATATTAAAAATAAATAACCCTGTTATTTTTTTTTTTTGATTAACCTATTACAAATCAATTAATTTATTAAAGACGAAGCTTTTTTTGAACATAAATTTATTGATTGAAGCGCAAAGTTATACTTTTTTCTCACGACAAAGAAAAAAATAGCGACGAATTACTGAAAAAAATCTTTATTTGTCATGTCTCCGTTTTTCCTTTTGTCGGATAGGGGTTTTTTGTATCTTAGCCGAAAAATTTATCCATTTTAATTCCATAAATTTAAAAAGATATATGACAACACGCAGAAATTTCCTCAAAAAGAGCGGAATGGGATTTGCCGCTTTGGCGGTGAATCCTTCTTGGGCAACGTCTTCTTTATTCGAAACAGCTCAACAACGAGTGTATTCATCGAAACGGCCGGCTCCCGAAAAGCGTAAATTTACTTCCAAAGCAGTGGAAGAAACCATTGCAAGGGTAAAATCGAAAATTAATGATCCCAAATTGCGTTGGATGTTCGAAAACTGTTTTCCCAATACACTGGATACTACAGTAAATTTTGGGATGAAAAACGGAAAACCCGATACGTTTGTGATTACGGGCGATATCGATGCCATGTGGTTGCGCGATTCTTCGGCGCAGGTTTGGCCTTATCTTCCGCTAACGAAAAAGGATACCCATCTTCGTGAGATGATTGCCGGTGTCATTAACCGGCAAACGCAATGCATTTTGATTGACCCTTATGCTAATGCCTTCAATTTCGAGCCCAAACCCGATGGCGAATGGATGAGCGATAAAACCGACATGAAACCCATGTTGCATGAGCGCAAATGGGAAATCGATTCGCTTTGCTATCCTATTCGTTTGGCATATAATTATTGGAAGACGACCGGCGATTCATCGGTTTTCGATACCGATTGGAAAAAAGCAATGGCGTTGGTTGTAAAGACATTTAAAGAGCAACAACGCAAAAACGGGTTGGGACCTTATCGTTTTTTGCGGGTCACCGACCGCGCGCTCGATACGGTACCCAATGACGGGTATGGTCATCCTGTAAATCCTGTGGGTCTCATATTTTCTGCCTTCCGTCCTTCCGACGATGCCACCACGTTCGGCTTCCTGGTTCCTTCCAACATGTTTGCCGTAGTTTCGTTGCGTCAATTGGCCGAAATATCGGAAAACGTAACCCGCGATCTTGCTTTCGCCGATGAATGTCGCACATTGGCCGATGAAGTGGAAACGGCCATAAAAAAGTATGCCGTCGTAGAACATCCCTATTACGGAAAAGTCTATGCTTTCGAAGTCGATGGTTTTGGGAATACGTATTTTATGGACGATGCCAATGTGCCAAGCCTGTTGGCGATGCCTTATCTGAACAGCGTCGATATAAACGACCCCATTTATCGGAATACCCGCAAACTGGTATTGAGCAGGAATAACCCGTATTTTTTTAAGGGGAAGGCTGCAGAAGGAATCGGTGGCCCTCACATCGGATACGACATGATTTGGCCGATGAGTATCATCATGCGTGCCGAAACAAGCAACGATGACGAAGAGATTGCCTATTGCCTTAAAATGCTTCGCGATACGGATGCCGATACCGGATTTATGCACGAATCTTTTCATAAAGATGATCCTTCCAAATTCACGCGCAGTTGGTTTGCGTGGGCAAATACGCTGTTTGGCGAATTGGTCGTGAAGCTGGAAAAAGAAGGAAAGATCGATTTGTTGAATTCGCTTTAATAGAATAAGATAATGAAGAGAACACGCAATTTTTTCTTGATATTCGTTTTCAGTTGCAGTATTGCCGGAAATGCAGTTGCTCAGAAGAAAATGGAGCCGGTAGATTATGTGAATATTTTGGTAGGTACACAGTCCAAATTCGAATTATCCAACGGCAACACCTACCCGGCTGTTGCTCTTCCTTGGGGCATGAACTTCTGGACGCCCCAAACGGGTAAAATGGGAGACGGATGGCAATACCGTTACGATGCCGATAAAATCCGGGGGTTCAAGCAAACTCACCAACCCAGTCCGTGGATTAACGATTACGGCCAGTTTTCCATTATGCCGATGACCGGTAAACCGGAGTTCGATCAGGATAAACGCGCCAGCTGGTTTTCGCATAAAGCAGAGATCGCAAAACCGTATTATTACAGGGTGTATTTGGCCGACTACGATATCACGACAGAAATAACGCCGTCCGACAGAGCGGCAATTTTTCGTTTCACGTTTCCCGAAACGGACAAGGCGTATGTGTTGATCGATGCTTTCGATAAGGGATCGGCCGTGGAAATTATACCCGAAAAAAATGCCGTGATCGGTTACACTACACGCAATAGTGGCGGGGTTCCCGAGAATTTCAAAAATTATTTCGTTATCGTTTTCGATAAACCTTTTTCGTATCAATGCACGGTAAAAAATGGTACGATTCAAGAAAATACGACAACATGTGAAACTGATCATGCAGCGGCTTTTATCGGTTTTCAAACCAAAAAGCGCGGCGAGAAAGTGGTGGCCCGTGTGGCTTCTTCGTTTATCGGCTACGAGCAAGCTTGGCAGAATTTAAAAGAAGTATCGGGAAAAGATTTCGAAACGGTAAAGACAGAAGGAAGAAAAGCATGGAATGAGGTATTGGGCAAGATAGCGATCGAAGGTGGCAATCTCGATCAGAAACGCACGTTTTATTCGGCCCTGTATCGTTCCACCCTTTTTCCCCGCAAACTTTACGAGAAAGACGCAACGGGAAAAATTATCCATTACAGTCCGTATAATGGTCAAGTACTTCCCGGTTATATGTACACCGATACCGGTTTTTGGGATACATTCCGTGCGTTGTTTCCCTTGTTGAATCTGGTGTATCCTTCGGTAAACAGGGAGATTCAGGAAGGATTGGCCAATACCTATAAAGAAAGCGGATTCCTGCCCGAATGGGCAAGTCCGGGTCATCGGGGATGCATGGTCGGGAATAACTCGGCTTCGGTTGTTGCCGATGCCTATCTGAAGGGACTTCGCGGATACGATATCGAAACGCTATACCAAGCGGTTCTGCACGGCGCAAACAGTGTTCACCCTACGGTTTCTTCTACCGGACGTTTGGGTTACGAATACTACAACCGATTGGGTTATGTGCCATACGATGTGGGTATCAACGAAAGTGCAGCTCGAACGTTGGAATATGCGTATGACGACTGGACGATCTATCAACTTGCCAAAGCATTGAATCGTCCTCAAAAAGAGATCGATCTTTACGCCAAACGTTGTCAAAACTACCGGAATCTGTATTCACCCGAAAACAAGCTCATGAGGGGACGGAATGAAGACGGGACCTTTCAATCGGCTTTCAGTCCCTTCAAGTGGGGAGATGCTTTCACCGAAGGTAACAGTTGGCATTATACATGGTCGGTTTTTCACGATCCACAAGGGTTGATTGATTTGATGGGAGGAGCGAAGGAGTTCGTGACGATGTTGGATTCCGTATTTACGATGCCGCCCGTTTTCGATGCGAGTTATTATGGTGGTGTCATTCACGAAATTCGCGAAATGCAGGTCATGAACATGGGGCAGTATGCTCATGGCAATCAGCCGATTCAACACATGATTTATCTGTATGATTATGCCGGTGAGCCTTGGAAGACTCAATATTGGGTACGTGAAGTGATGGATCGGCTTTACACGCCTGCTCCCGACGGGTACTGCGGTGATGAGGATAACGGGCAAACCTCGGCGTGGTATGTATTTTCCGCGATGGGATTTTATCCCGTTTGTCCGGGAAGTAACGAGTATGTCATTGGTTCTCCGTTGTTCAATAAAATAAACATTACGTTGGAGAATGGGAAAGTCGTTACCGTTCATGCTGCAGATAATGAAGCATCGAAACGCTATATAGCCGATATCGAGCTTAACGGGAAATCGTATTCAAAAAATTATTTTACGCATGAAGATCTGACAAAGGGAGCGCAAATTGAAATGACGATGTCCGACAAGCCCAATTACAAACGAGGCGTTCAACCCGCTGATTTTCCCTATTCCTTTTCGAATGAAAAGCGGTAATTTCCGATATATGCGGGATAAAAAAGAGGCTGCATCGACATAACCAATGACCCGCTTATACTTATAATTGAATGGTTGAAATGATTCTCCGATAGGAGTACAAACACAAAGAGGGTGAAATCACTTGGTGATGCACCCTCTTTTCGATTGTTGCGGAGGTAAGACTCGAACTTACGACCTTTGGGTTATGAGCCCAACGAGCTACCAACTGCTCCACTCCGCGATATTGTTTCTTAAAAGTGTTGCAAAGATAGTATATTTTATCGTAACGTCAAAATAATTCTTTTTCTTTTCTTTTTATCCCGTTAAAAATTGTACTTTTGAAAGAAATTGATCCGTCTTATGTCCGACAGTATCGTAATTATACCTACCTATAACGAAAAAGAAAATATCGAAAGCATTATTCGGGCCGTCTTTGCATTGGATAAAGATTTCGATGTTCTTGTGGTGGATGATGCTTCACCCGATGGCACGGGCGCGATCGTTCGCCGGTTGATGGATGAGTTTCCCGACAGGCTTTTTATTGAAGAACGAGAAGGGAAGCTGGGTCTTGGTACAGCTTACATTCATGGATTTAAATGGGCATTGGCTCGTCCGTATACATATATATTCGAAATGGATGCCGATTTTTCCCATAATCCCCAAGATTTGCCCCGATTATATGAAGCATGTGCCGTTGAGGGGTATGATGTAGCCATCGGTTCAAGATACTGTACGGGAGTAAATGTGGTAAATTGGCCAATAGGGCGGGTGTTGATGTCGTATTTCGCTTCGAAGTATGTGCGGATTGTTACCGGCATGGATATCAGCGATACGACTGCAGGATTTGTCTGTTATCGACGGAAAGTTTTGGAAACCATCGATTTGGATCGAATCAAATTCAAAGGGTATGCCTTTCAGATTGAAATGAAATATACGGCTCACGCCCTGGGATTTAAAATTAAAGAGGTATCGATTATTTTTGTCAATCGCAGGTTAGGCGTATCGAAAATGAATTCCGGCATATTTGGTGAAGCATTTTTTGGCGTGATCGATTTGCGATGGAGAAAGATGATAGGAAAAATAAAGCCGAAATTATCAATCGAAAAATAACAAAATAATGATACTTATTCATCAGGCAACTCTTATCAACGAGGGAAAAACAATTGAAGGCTCCGTTCTTATTGAGGGTGAAAAAATAAAAAAGATTTTTTACGACGAAGTACCCAAAAACGTATTGGCAATGTGTCGGCAGGTGATCGATGCACGTGGTTTGTATCTGCTGCCCGGCGTGATCGACGACCAGGTGCATTTTCGCGAACCGGGTCTAACCCATAAAGGCGACATCGAAACAGAAAGCCGCGCTGCGGTGGCCGGAGGGGTCACTTCGTTTATGGATATGCCCAATACCAAGCCGCAAACGATAACCATGGCAGCTTTGGAAGATAAATTCGAAAGGGCTGCTCAAAAATCGATAGCCAACTATTCGTTTTACTTGGGGGCTACCAACGACAATATCGATGAACTGAAGAAAGCCGATCCGAAAAAGGTGTGTGGCATAAAGGTTTTTATGGGAGCCTCTACGGGAAATATGTTGGTCGATAATCTTAAATCGTTGCAGCGCATTTTTGCCGAAGTGGGTATGCTCATTGCAACGCATTGCGAAAAAGAGGAGATTATCCGGCAGAATGTAGAAATTTTCAAAAAACGTTTCGGAGAAGAAATCCCGATAAAATACCATCCCTCGATTCGCAGTGAAGAAGCATGTTATCAATCGACGGCTCAAGCTGTGGAACTTGCCGACAAATACGGGTCGAGGTTGCATGTGCTCCATCTTTCCACAAGAAAAGAATTAAGCCTGTTTGATGTGCGACCTCTCGAAGAGAAACGCATAACCGCCGAAGTGTGTGTGCATCACCTTTGGTTTTCCGACGAGGACTATGCGCGCTTTGGCAGCCGCATCAAGTGGAATCCGGCCATCAAAACGAGAGCGGATCGTGAAGCATTGCGTGCCGGGCTTAAATCGGGCAAATTGGATATCGTGGCCACGGATCATGCGCCCCACCTGCCGGCTGAAAAGGTGGGAGGATGTTTGCAAGCTGCTTCCGGTGGTCCGTTGATACAGCATTCGCTGCAAATGATGCTCGAGCTTGTCAACCAAGGTGTTTATACCCATGAATTTGTTGTCGAAAAAATGTGTCACGCTCCGGCAACGCTTTTTAAGATAAAGGACAGAGGGTATATCCGAGAGGGATATTTTGCCGATTTGGTATTGGTAAATCCGGGCAAATCATCTACAGTAACTCCCCCCACTATTTTATATAAATGCGGATGGTCACCATTGGAAGGCGAAACATTTTCGCATACGATCGAAAAAACGTTTGTTAATGGTCGCCTTGTTTTTGATGGCGGTACTGTCAGCCGGGAAATAGCCGGTAAGCCTCTCGAATTCAATCGCTAATGGTCGTTCGCGTTTAAAATTAAGCAGAAACGGTATCTTTCATCATAAGCCGCAGCTTATTCCCCTTTTGCGGGAAAGTTCAAAATTAAGCGGAAGTTGCCTTCTCATGCATTTTATGTCGCAGGGTTTTGTTATTTTTGTATCCAAATCCGGTTTTCATGAGATTTATTTTTACCATACAGGGCGAAGGGAGAGGGCATTTTACACAAGCACTTTCCTTGTCGTCCATTTTGCGCAAACATGGTCATGAAGTGGTTGGTGTTTTGGTCGGGAAAAGCAAATCGCGACAGATCCCCGAGTTTTTCAGCGAAAAAATCGATGCACCTATTCATACCTTCGAGAGTCCCAACTTTACCACCTTTTACAAAAATAAGCGTCCGATTATTGTTCTCAGTGTGGTCAGCAATTTTATGCGTCTCGTTTTTTTTCGTAAGAGTATTCTTTTTGTAAAAAATAAAATCGAAGAGTACAAACCCGATATCGTGATTAATTTTTACGAATTAATTACCGGTATGACATTTGGCATTTACCGTCTCGATAAAAAACTCGACGTGAAGTTGATATGTATTGCTCATCAGTATATTTTACTCAATCCTCATTATAAAACCACTCCCGAGCAAGATATAAAATACGAATGGTTGCGGTTGTTGTCGAAAGTGTCTTGTCGTCGGGCATCCAAGGTGCTGGCTTTATCGTTTCGCAATATGCCTGCTTGTGAATCATGTCGGCTTGTAACCGTTCCACCCTTGCTGCGAAGCGAAGTATTCGAAATTCAGCCTACCCCGGGAAATTACATCCATGGTTATCTGCTGAATGTCGGCTATTTCGACGAAATTTTGGAATGGCATAACAAAAATCCCCATGTACCCTTGCGCTTTTTCTGGGATAAAAAAGATGCGGAAGAAGTGACCACAATAGACGAAAATCTGGTGATGTATCGTTTAAATGACGCACTTTTTCTTCGAGGTTTGGCCGGTTGTATGGCTTATGCCTCTACGGCCGGATTCGAGTCGATTTGCGAAGCATTGTATTATCGCAAACCTACATTGATGATTCCGGTACATATCGAACAAGAATTCAACGCTTACGATGCCGGTTTGTCGGGTGCGGGCATCAGCGGTAAAAAATTCGAGTTGAATAAATTGCTTGATTTTATTCCGCATTATTGTCCCGACGAGCATTTTCGGGATTGGGTGCATCAGGCAGAAGATATATTTATCCGGGAAATTTGCGGAGAATGAGGCCGAAGAATGCCGGACCGAAAATCCCACGGCTGTTCCTCCGTAAAGATGTGAGGCCCGCTCAAAACTGCCGATGCGAAAAACCCCTCACGGCTTCGCAACGTGAGATAGTCTCGCGGCTTTGCGATGGAGTGCGCCGGGAATGAAATTCGGCGTCGGCCGAAAAGAAAAAAAAGAGTGCCCTTTTTCGGAGCACTCTTTTTTGGTATTTCAAATTATGAGAACTTATTTGCTTTTTCCGGTTGCTTCTTTTACCTCATGTTGCTGTTTCGACATAATTCGGAAGGCAACGGGTGAGGCTACGAACAAACTGGTAACTGTTCCGGTTATAATACCGATCATCATGGCAAACACAAAACTCCGTACGGCATCACCGCCAAAGAACAGGATACAAAAGATAACCAAGATGGTACTTAGTCCTGTATTGATGGTACGTGCCAACGTAGCATTCATCGAATCGTTGAAAACGG
>Ga0116188_1002275_pt1 | contig 15307 bp, 11 predicted proteins | sample AD_JPNTR2_MetaG_FD_89807 | JGI IMG/M metagenome (GOLD analysis project Ga0116188, IMG submission 89807) | Active sludge microbial communities of municipal wastewater-treating anaerobic digesters from Japan - AD_JPNTR2_MetaG | ecosystem: Engineered > Bioreactor > Anaerobic > Digestate | place...
ACCCCCACCCTACCCTCTCGGTGAATGTGCCCGGGCATGATCCCAACTTTACATTTCCCGGGTGAAATGATGCCCGGGCAGTTGGGACCTATCAGGCGGGTCCCGGAACGCCGAATCACCCCGGCCACCCGCAGCATGTCCGAAACGGGGATTCCTTCCGTAATACAGACCACCAAGTCGAGCCCGGCATCGACGCCTTCCAAGATCGCGTCAGCGGCAAAACGGGGCGGGACAAACACCAGCGCCGTGTCGGCTCCTTCGTTTGTGACCGCCTCCATGACCGTGTTATAGACCGGAATACCTTCATGGTCGGAACCACCCTTTCCGGGCGTCACCCCGGCGACGATTCGTGTTCCGTACTCGCGACAGAGGCGCGCGTGGAAGCTGCCCTCGCGACCCGTCAAGCCTTGAACCAGAACCCTCGTCTCCCGACCGACCCAGATCGCCACGTCACTTCCCTCCCCGGGCCGCCTGAACGACCTTCTCCGCCGCATCCGCCATGCTGTCGGCGACCACAAACTGCAACCCGGAGGTGCGCAAAATGCGGCGACCCTCTGCCACGTTGGTACCTTCAAGGCGCACCACCACCGGAAGTTCGACGGATACTTGTCGAGCCGCTTGCACCACACCTTCCGCCACCGTATCGCAGCGCATGATACCTCCGAAAATGTTGATCAGAACCGCCTCCACACTCGAGTCGGACAGAAGAATCCGAAAAGCCTGTTTCACCTGCTCGACACTGGCGCCGCCGCCGACATCCAGGAAGTTGGCGGGATCCCCCCCCGCCAGCTTGATGATGTCCATCGTGGCCATCGCCAGGCCTGCGCCGTTCACCATGCACCCGACGTTACCGTCGAGCTTGATGTAGCTCAGCCCATAGCGCGAGGCCTGGATCTCCAAAGGATCTTCTTCATTGAAATCACGCAGTTCCACCACGTCGGGATGACGGTAAAGAGCGTTATCGTCAAAACTGAGCTTGGCGTCCGACGCAACCAAGTCGCCTTCAGAGTTCTCCACCAGCGGGTTGATCTCCACCAATGAGCAATCCAACTCCATAAAAGCCCGGCACAAGCCTTTCAACAGATCGGCACCCCGTCCCGCGTCCACTCCGAGTCCATAGCAGATGCGCCGAGCCTGGTAATCACATAACCCCAGTAGAGGGTCGACCCATTCCCTCAGGATCTTCTCGGGAGATCTACGGGCGACCTCCTCAATTTCCACGCCGCCTTCGGTGCTCGCCATGACGACCGGCATTTCGCGGCGGCGGTCGATCACTACGCCGACGTAGAGTTCTCGACGAATTTCCAATGCTTTCTCCACCAAAAGAATGCGAACTTCCCGCCCCCCCGGGCCCGTCTGAGGTGTCACGAGGCGTGTGCCGAGAATTTGGCGGCCGAAGGCTTCCGCCTCCTCCGGGGTGGAAGCGATCTTGATCCCGCCCGCCTTTCCCCGGCCGCCGGCGTGAATCTGAGCCTTCACCACGACCGGTCCCGGCAATCTCCGCGCAACCTCGTAGACTTCCGGAGCACTTCCGGCTACGCGACCGGGCGGAACGGGGACACCATAACGACTCAACAACCGCTTGGCTTGAAATTCATGAATTTTCATGGAAGCAAGAAGTCAATCATGCCTCGGAGTCCGCTGCAAGGCGAGTACCCGGGGATCCTTTCCCGGGTTCATATCAAAGGACGGCTCTTCTCTAAATTGCCGAATCGGCGGCTATGACCCACCAAAATAGGCTGACACAATACCCTCGGCCGCCACCCGGCCGACAGCCCAACTGGCCCCCATGCCGTGGCCGCCCAGGCCCGCAACCCAGAAGAAGCCGGTGACGTCTTCCGCCGGGCCGATGCAGAACCCCCCATGCGGGGTCTTCACCCGAAAACCCGCCCAGACTTTCCGTACGCGGGCCTTCTCGAGGCGTGGCAATCGTCCCATCACCTTCTCGACCAAACGATCGTAGACGTCAGGCTCTACGGTTGGGATAAAGTCCTTTTCGTAAGGAATCTCGTCGCAAATGCAGAACAACAGGCCTCCCGACTCGGGACGAAAGTAAAAACCGTCACTGACGTTCCACACAAAAGGCCGTCGCGGATCCAAAGGTCCCACATCCTCAAGGATGAACAAGTGACGCTTGAAAGCCGTCATGGACGGCGGAACGGCCCCAGCCAACTTGGCTACTTCTCCGGCCCAGGCACCGGCGGCGTTCACCACGACCGTCGCTGCAATGTTCTCGCCGCCGACCTGGAGACGAAAGCCTTCCGAGGTTTTCTCGATCGCCTTCACCTTCGCTTCAAAGCGGACAGTTCCCCCGCCCGCCCGCACTCCCTCCAGATAAAACTGAAGTAGCCTGGCGATATCCATCACGCCGTCGCCGGGCGTCCAGAGGCCCACTTCGAACCGGTGTCCTTCCAGCAGTGGAATGCAACTACAAATCTCCTGCGCGGTAACCCACTCGGCAGGAATCAACTGAGGATCCCGCAAGAGCTCAAGGTCGGCCCGAGTTCCAATCAGGTATGATCCGACCTGCGAAAAACCGACTTCTTGCGCCAGCTCCCGATAAGCCGCAACGCTGTCCACCATCATCCGGCGAATCGCAGGGTTTTCCTCCGACTGACGGACCAGTGACGCATTGAGACCCGAGGCATGCACTCCGGGAAGCTCTTCGCGCTCAAACACCCCCACCGTCCCGGAAAAACCGCTGCGAAGCAGGTGAAACGCTGTCGCCGCACCGGCGAAACCCGCGCCTACAATCGCTACGTCCAGTTTCACGGGCCGGATTCTAGCACGCGCTCCAGGAGTGCGTAATAGCGCCGGAGGTTTTCCGGCCGACGCCATCCGTGGCCCTCCCCGGGGAATACGTAGACCCGAACCGGCACCCCGCGGACACGCAACCGATCGGCCAGCTCCAGGGTTTGATTAACGGGGACCACAACGTCCCGGTCACCGTGGAACAAGACAAGAGGATCCCCGATTTGATCTGCTTGGTAGAAAGGACAGCGTTCGAAGTATCTCTGCTCCGCCGCCGGCCAGGGGCCTAGAAGAGTATCCAGGTAACCTCTTTCAAAACGGTGTGTCGTTCGGCGAAGTTCCGCCGGTCGGGTTACCGGAAAGCGACAAACGGCCCCCCGGAACCGTCCCGGATAGCGGGCAAGCGCCAAGAGCACCGTGTATCCCCCGGCACTACCCCCGAACAAGATCATCCTCTCCGGGGCAACTCCGCGTTCTTCCACCAGATAGTCGGCTGCGGATCCGACGTCCGCCACGTCGGCCTCACCCCAGCGGCTGTTGAGACCTTCTCGATAATCCCTCCCGTATCCCGAGCTCCCCAGGTAATTCACAGCCAGGACCCCCCAACCACGAGTAGTGAAGAACTGCACGTCAGGATCCCAGTCAAGTACTTGCTGCGACGTGGGGCCTCCATGGACTTTCAACGCCGCTCCCCGCATTGTTTCGCCGACAGGAGGGTACCAGACGCCGTAGCACGTACGCCCTTCGGAGTTCCACCGGACGTGCTCTCCCCGGCTCCAAGTCCTTCCTTGGAGACAGGCCGGATCGTGGCTTCTTACCGTCCGCCAGGCGCCGTCGGGACCTCTCACCAGCACGGCCGGCGGAGCATCTGAGGCCGAAGCCAAAAGCGCCACGGATCCATCGACACTCACGGCCGGCTGAGCGAACCAGGTGTAACGGGCGGGCGCCGGAAGCTCCTCGGCTCTCTTCCCCATCGACAGACGCCGTAAGCCCGCTTTCGCATTTGAAACAGCGAGGGCCGTCAGGGTGTCCGATCCGGCGTGCCAACCGTAACTTCGCAATCCGTACTGCCACATCGGGGGGGCATATTCGGCCGCCTCGGCAAACGTGTGCACGTGAGCCAGATCCCAGGACTGAAACACTTCAACGTTAAACCACCCGCCACGGTCCGATACGAACGACAGAAAGCACCCGTCGAGGGAAAAAGCGGGTTGAAAGCAAGCACAATCGTCTTGTGGGGGAAGAGTTACCAGGTCTGCGACGTTCGGAAAAGGCTCTCCCAACCGGGCTAGGTAAACCTGCGACCGCTGCCACGGCATAAACGGCTCATCCCAGGCAATCCAGGCCAATCGATCGCCTGCGGGATGCCATACCGGCTGAGCGCAAAAAGATGCAGCCTCGTACAAGATGTGGACGTTCCCTCCCGCCGTGTCAACCAGGCACACGCGGTCCCGGTCGTCCCCCGCCGCCACCAGGGCCACCCACTTGCCGTCCGGCGACGGCACCGGAGACGAGAGCGCCTCACCCGTTTCCACGACGGGGACAGAAGAACCCGAATCCAGCCTCCGGCGATAAAGAGCCCCCCCTGCCACATACCAGACCGAGTCCGGACTTACGCCGAAGTCGCCTCCGCCGTACCCGGCCTGGGCACGAGGCGGGGTTTCCCGCGTCAAATCCCTCCGACAACCCGACCGTGGATTCCACAGGACCAGGGCGGTGTCCCGTCCACGTTGTTCCAACCACAGCAAACGGCCGTCAGGGGTCCAGGCGAGGTCTAAGGCACGGAACGACCAAACCACTTCCTCCGGCGAAAGACCGGCAATCGGGTGCTCCTGTTCCGGTGTGACAGGTGAGGAATCCACGAGAGGATATCTTCTCATCCCCGGCAAACAATCCACCAGTTTTAACCCGTTCGTCAACCTCTGTTTGACGGTCTCTCGGACGGATCGCCCGACAAGCAAGCGGCGGAGACGCGTTAAACCGGTCACGAGCCCGGTCTTCGCTACGGCGACGACAAGCTCCTCCCCCGGAGGTTCTATCATTCCGGAGAGTGCAAATCAGAGGGGAACGCAGGTCTCGCGGGTGCGCCTTCCGCCGGCCCGTATTTCCCAAAAATCAGGTGATCCGCCCGCGCCGCTCCAAAACCCATCGGAATCCGGCGAAACAACAATCCGGAAGCTCAGGACGTCTTCGCGAGAAATGCTGCTACTTCTTCCCTCAGTGCCGAAGTCCCCATCTCGTCCAGCTCGTAGGTTACGCGTAACATCGGCTTATCGACCTTCAGCAAGAGACCTAGATCGATCGGAGTTCCCACGATCACGAGATCACAGGGTACGGCGTTGATGGTCTCCTCCAGTTCCTTGATCTGGCGTTCGCCGTAACCCATAGCCGGCAAAACTTGCTTTACGTGATTGTACCGATTGAACGTTTCCCGGATTGAACCGACGGCATAAGGACGCGGATCCACGATTTCGGCGGCTCCGTTCTTGGTTGCGGCGACGAAACCCGCCCCAAAGGTCATCTCCCCGTGCGTCAGCGTCGGGCCGTCCTCCACCACGAGTACTCGTCGTCCCTTGATTTGCTCCGGTTCCGCCACGGTCACCACGGAATCGGCTTCGATCAAACGAGCCCGGGGATTCACCCTCCTGACGGACTCACGCACTTGCTGAATGCTCTGCGGGTCGGCACTCCCCACTTTGAGCATGAGCACCACGTCCGCCAATCTAAGGTTGGTCTCTCCCGGGTGATACCGAACCTCGTGGCCGGGACGGAGCGGATCAACCAAGACGACATGCAGATCGGAGCGGTAAAACGGCACATCATTGTTGCCGCCGTCCCACAATATGATGTCGGCTTCCTGTTCGGCGGAAGCCAGGATCCTGCCGTAGTCGACCCCGGCGTAGACCACGTGCCCGACCCGGATGTGCCCTTCGTACTCTTCCCGCTCCTCGATGGTGCACTCGTGGTGATCGAGGTCCTCCAAGGTGGCAAATCGCTGGCAAGCTTGTTGTTCGAGATCGCCGTAGGGCATGGGATGGCGAATGATCACCGTACGTTTTCCCTTCTCGCGCAACAGTTGGGCCAGTCGGCGTGAGGTTTGGCTTTTGCCGCAGCCGGTACGAATGGCCCCGACGGAGATGACCGGCTTGGAGGAAACGAGCTGGGTGTGATTGATCCCCATTAACCTGAAGTCAGGTCCACAGGCATTGACCAGAGACGCGCGGTGCATCACCTCCTCGTGGGAGACGTCGCTATAGGCAAACACAACTTGATCCACCCTGAGTTCGAAGATCAGCCGGGGCAACTCGGCCTCGTCGAAAATGGGGATACCCTTGGGGTACCTCGGACCGGCGAGTGACGTTGGGTAGGTTCTTCCCGCGATGTTGGGAATCTGAAACGCGGTGAAAGCGACCACCTCCGCCTGATCGTTGTGTCGAAAGTGAACGTTGAAGTTGTGAAAATCCCTCCCTGCAGCCCCCATGATTAGAACTCTTTGTCTCACGCCCAAACTCCTTCCTCTTCTCTCACCCGGCGGCCGGCCATTCGACCTTGCTCAGAAGCTGTTGTAGGAAAAATCCGCCACTCAAGGCCGAGACGTCTTCTCGGTCCCCCCGGAGCATCAAACCAGGATACGAGGTTCTCGTCGTCAGCCGGCCTTGGTGAGTCTCCGCAGCCTGTCTCTGACATCCTCGAAAAACCTTTCCATGTACGTGAACATGAATTCCTCAACACTCAAGGTGGGAGACTCCAGTAACGGTTTCAGGTCGACGGCGTAGGTGACCGCGCTCTCTACGTCTGTGGCATGTGACTCCAGGTAGGTAGCGTTGGCCAGTCGGCGCCCGGCGGTGGCCAGATCGTAACGCTTTCCACCGGAAATTTGCGAATCATAGAGTCCTACCAGAGCTGCGGCCAAATTGGGATAGGCGGAAGCCGACAGTACAACTTTGTCTTGATCGTGCACCCAGTCCAGGCTTCGCCATACTTCGCAGCCGTAGACCTGCTCCGGCTGTTGCTCGGCGGGAAGCCGACGCAACGCTTCCAGCGCCCGCAGACACACGGCCACATGTGTGTCATGCTTGTCGGCGGGATTGTGCAGGTAGACAACCTGCGGTTGGGCCACCTGAAAAATGGAGAAAAGATCTTCCACAACCTCACCGACCTTTGGGTCCTTCACCTGGCTACTGGTGTAGTCCAGCTGGACTTGAGCGGCATAGTCACCGACGAAGGCGGCCTTGCGTTGCTCACGTCTCCGGACCTGCATCATCTGCTCATCCGTAAAGTCGGCATAGACTCCCGTCCGGGCGCTTCCGGCCCCATTCGTCACCGTCACACCGGTCATCCAACGGTCACTGCGACCGAAGCAGGAAGCAATCCCGTTGTAGGCCATGATTTCAATATCGTCCTGATGGGCCCCCACAGCCAAATGGGTGGTGCGTCGTAAGGCATCCTCGAACGGCCGGCCATCAGGCACGAAAGTGTCCGCTGTAGCATTGTGGAAGTTCATAACCTCACTCCTTTGTCTGAAATTGCTTATCCTCTTTTTAGTGTTTATCCTTGGCGCCGCTCAGTTCCGGCAGACTGGCGGCCGCAACCGCTTGCCCCAGACGCTTCTCCTTTTCGCCGGGTGTGCGCAGAGTAAGCCGCCCACTCAGCTCGGGAAACTCCTTCTCCAGCACCTGGTTAGCAGTCGACAGGATCAAGTCTCCACCTGGGCCACTCATAACCCGACCCAAAACCAGTAAATGTTTGATCTCGTAATGCCAAGCAAACTGAGCCACGGCGTAGCCGAAGTACACCCCGATGGTTTCGTAGATCTTTCGGGCCCGTTCATCCTCCCGCTCCATCAGCTTCTGCACTTCGATCAGGCGCTGCGCAAACGGCATCGAAGAGGGAAATTCCAGACCAGCCGCCGGCGCCAATCGAGCCACCGCTTGCTGAGAAAAGTACTGTGCTCCCACACCGATATCACCGGACCACTCGTCCTCAGGAGCGTCGTCCCGGTAATCCACCGGAACAAAAGCCAGCTCATCGAGCCCGCTGGTCAAATGTCCGTCCGGCGTGACGTAACCTGCGGCCAGGCTGGTACCCATCGCGACACCCAATACGGCGCCCTCCCCCAGACTCATGGAACCCGCCAAAGCGGTTACCTCGCCGTCGTTGACTACGACGAACGGCACACCTCCCCACTCCTCTTGCAAGTTCAGGAAAAGCGGGCGAACGTACCGAACAAAGTCCTCCTCCGAGACTCCGCGGAACAAGGATGCTACCCGCACCTCGTTGTTCACGTAGATTCCGGCGGCGCTGCCGCCGACGGCGTCCACCCGCGGCAGGTGGGCGGCCGCCCGTTTCAGCGAGTCGTTGATCTCCCGGTAATGCCATCGGGGGTCCTTTTGGAAGTACGGATCCCACACCACTTCTTCACTGTGAACCACTTCGCCGTCGATCACGGCGGCACACTTCCGGTCGCTACCCCCTAAATCGAAGCCGATCCGACAGCCGTCCAGGTGACCACCCAGCTTCTGGACCGTCTCGCGCGCCTCCGGCAGTCTCTCCCGAGACACCCACTCCACCCGAAAAGGACGTCCGTAGACCCGGTTTCCCATTAAGTCGACATCGAAAGCCCGCTTCCCGCTCCCGGAGTACGTGCTCGCCAGGAAGTCGGCCAATTCCCGGGGACCCGCAATCTTCACCGTATGACCACCCTTTTGCCACAGGAGAAACTTCACCAGACGCTCCACGTACTTCTCGTTCCACGTCCGGTAATCCCCCTCGTGGGGAAGGATTTGCATGTGCGAAACGGAAACTGCATCGTCCTGCTCCACCGCCACGGAGACCGGCTCACCGCCCACTTCGCGGGTGCGCTCCTCGTAGGCTCTCCGCCAGAGAATCGCAGGGATAAATCCTGGATCCAAGACAGGCTGGGCTTTGGGCACAATCTTCAACTCCTTCATAACGTCTCACCTCCTCTTGCCTCTCTCTGATGCTCCGAAAACATCGCCCCATCCCCGGAACCGCCTTGCTCTTGCAGCAAGTCTGGTATGTCCTGCAAACGGTCGGCCAGGCCTTGCGCTCCCGCCTCTACAAGACGTTGGCGCAGTTGGGGAAAGAGTCGAAAATGGCTTCCCCCGGTGAACCCCAGGACCCTCATCCCCGCCCGCCGTGCCCCTCTTACGCCGGCCGGGCTGTCCTCGACCGCCACACAGTCGGCGGGTCGGGCTCCCATGCGTTCAGCAGCCAACAAAAAAAGATCGGGAGCCGGCTTGCCCTTCGGAACTTCGACTCCGCTGAAGATGTTATTGCCGAGGTATCGGTCCAGCCCCGTCAGTGCCAGGTTCCGCTTCAACCTCTCCGGTCGGCTCCCGGAAGCAAGACAGTACCGAATCCCCATCGAATCCAGCCGCTGAAGGAGCTCCTCCGCTCCGGGCATTACCGCCAAGCCGCGGGAGAAGGTTTCGGCTATTTCGGCACGGACCCGTTCAGCGAAGTCACTGGGCAGGGATATCCCGGCGGCTGAAGCAAAGTCACGCCAAATGCGCTCCTCATCCGTACAGCCGAGAGCCGCCTCGAAATAGCTCGGGACATCCACCCGACAGCCCAACCGCCGCAAAGCGTCGATTTCCACCAAGAGACCCACCGCTTCGCTGTCGACAAGAACCCCATCGAAGTCAAAAATCACCAACATTACTCTTCCAGGCCGCAAACCTGTTCATCATATCCCGTAAGGCAACCGGGGACTACCCCCTTTCCGTCTGAAAGCGTCATCTGCAGGTATACTGGCGACGGGTTCCACTTGTGATACGGCCGGACCTCCTGCAACGGACACGAAGGTTCCCGGACGGCGAAGGGTCGGGCTCGCCCCGGACCCGACATAGGAGACCGAATGAACAACGACAAGGGAGAGTTTCGTAACGTGATTTTGGCGTTCGGGGGTAACGCCATCATTCGGAAGGACCAGAGCGCCGACATCCATACCCAGTTCGCCAACACGCGACAGGTACTCTCGGGAGTGGTGGATCTGGTGGCCCGGGGCGCCCAGTTGGTTATTGTGCACGGAAACGGCCCGCAGGTCGGTCACGAACTGATCCGCTCCCACTCGGCTGCTCGCGAGGTTCCACCTCTCCCGCTGGGAGTCTTGGTGGCCGACACCGAAGGCGGGATGGGTTACATGATCCAACAATGCTTGCAGAATGTGCTCTGGCGACACCACCTCAAGAAGTCGGTGGCCACCATCCTGACTCAGGTGATCTGCGACCGGAATGATCCCCGGCTTAAGGAGCCGACCAAACCTGTGGGGCGCTTCTACAGCAAGGAAGAGGCGGAATTCCTAATGCGAGTCCAGGGCTGGACGATGCGGGAAGACGCCGGTCGAGGATGGCGACTCGTCGTACCTTCTCCCAAGCCGATCGGCATCGTAGAACATGAGGTTATCCGCCTCCTGCTTACCACGGGTGTCATCGTGATCGCCGGCGGTGGTGGAGGGATCCCCATCGTCATTGAAGAGGACGGTACCTACGAGGGTCTGGACGTCGTCGTGGATAAAGATTTCACGGCCAGTTTGATCGGTAGGTCCGTCGGTGCCGACACCATGATCATCGCCACGGATATCGATCGAGTGGCGATCAACTACCACACCCCCCAAGTGCGGTACCTGGACCGCGTGACTCTAAGCGAAATAGAACGATACCTGGAGGAAGGGCATTTCCCGCCCGGTTCTATGGGGCCAAAGATCGAGGCTTCGGTGGAGTTCCTTCGTAACGGGGGGCGCAGCGTCATTATCACTTCGCCGGATCGGATTCGGGAAGCCGTCCGGGGCGAGGCCGGAACCGTGATCGTCCGCGCGAACTCATAGCAGGAACCGAGGAACGTCAGGGGAAGCCTCTCCACCGACTCCACCCGTCGAAACGGGCATGGCCGGCAGGGTTCCAGTCGGCCTCGTTCCGCACCGAGGAACGGCGAGTGCAGTCGTCGGAGCTGACCGGCCTAAAGTTCACCCGCCAACAGCGCCACCAGGGCCTTTTGAGCATGCAGGCGGTTTTCCGCCTCATCATAAATCGCGGATTGCGGAGAGTCGGCCACGTCTTCAGTGATCTCCTCGCCGTAATGGGCCGGCAAACAGTGCAGCACTACGGCATCCGGCTTCGCCAGATTCAGAATCTCACGATTGATCTGATATCCACGAAAGGCCTCACGCCGTGCCTGGACCTCCTTTTCTTGGCCCATACTCGCCCACACGTCGGTGTAAAGCACATCCGCATTCTTGGCCGCCTCCTCAACCGAGTCGGTCAAAGTCAGGGAACCGCCGCTCCGCTTCCCTTCCTCCTCCGCCCACAACTGTACGGCCGGTTCCAACTGATACCCCGGAGGCGAAGCGACCCACACTTGAACACCCAACCTGACCCCTCCGAAAACGAGAGACCGGGCCACGTTGTTGCCGTCGCCGATAAAAGCCAGCTTTAACCGAGACAGGGTCTTACCCCTCTCTTCGATAGTCTGAAAGTCGGCGAGAGCTTGGCAGGGATGCACATAATCACTTAACCCATTGATCACCGGGACGGACGCATACTCCGCCAGAGCTTCGACAATCTCATGTCCGAATACCCGAGCCATGATGACGTCCACCTGGCGGCTCAAAACCTTCGCGACGTCACGGACCGGCTCCCGGCTGCCCAAACCGATATCCGAAGGAGCAAGATAGAGTGCGGTACCTCCCATTTGAAACATCCCGACTTCGAAGGAAACCCGGGTGCGCAGAGAAGGCTTCTGAAAAATCATCGCCATGACCTTCCCCCGCATGGGAGTAAAACTTTCCCCCGCCTTCGTACGTCGCTTCACTTCGTGCGCGAAATCCAGGAGATAGCGCAGTTCCTCGGCGGTAAACTGCTTAAGAGTCAAGAAATCTCGGCCTTTCAGGTTCACGCACCACCTCCTGTTCGGGTCAAATGACGAGCTCGGCTCCAGCGACGTCCCGTACGTTCTTATCTATGCCTCTCACAGAATGCCCGGCTCCCCGACCCCGGCTGTGCAATCTCTACCATTCAGGACAGGGCTGCCAGAGCGGACCGAATGATTGCAAAAGCCTCGTCTATCTGTCCTTCGGTGATTACCAGGGGCGGAGCAAAGCGAACCGTCGTACCGTGAGTGTCTTTTGCCAAAATGCCCCGAGCCTGCAACTTCTTGCAGAACTCTTTGGCGACGGGCTCCGTGAATTCGACGGCCGCCAGTAGTCCCAGTCCGCGTACCTCCTTCAGCCGGGGGTGCTCCAGCGTCCGCAGCTTCGAGAGAAAGTAGGTTCCGAGCTCGGCGGCCCGGTCGGGAAGCCGCTCGTCGAGGATCACATCCAGCGCGGCAATGCCGATCGCACACGCCAGTGGATTCCCTCCATACGTGCTGCCGTGAGTCCCCGGTTCGAAAACATTCATGATCCGGTCGTCGCAAGCGATAAGGGACACCGGGTAGAAGCCGCCCGACAAAGCCTTCCCCAGAATGACGATGTCAGGTCGTATCTCCTCGTGCTCGTAACAAAACAGGCGTCCGGTACGCCCGAGTCCCGTCTGAATCTCATCAAGGCAGAGAATGACGTTATGCCGGGTACAGATGTCGCGGACCGCACGCAGGTACCCGGGACTGGGGACAATGACGCCGGCCTCGCCCTGGATCGGTTCCACGAGAAACCCGCAGGTCTGCGGAGTGATCGCCGCTTCCAGCGCAGCCGGATCGTTGAACGGAATCTGCTTGAAGCCCGGGGTGGGTGGACCGAAACCCTCGTAAGACTCCGGGTCGCTCGAGAACCCTACGATTGTGGTGGTACGGCCGTGGAAGTTGTGCTCGCATACAATGATTTCGGCTTGATCTTTCGCGATTCCCTTATGCCGGTATCCCCACTTCCGCATGGCTTTGATCGCCGTCTCGACGGCCTCGGCCCCCGAATTCATCGGTAGCACCTTCTCAAAACCGGTCAGCTCGCAGACCTTGCGGAAAAACCTGTAAGTTACGTCGTTGTAAAAGGCCCGAGATGTAAGGGTCAGCTTTTGGATCTGCTCCATCGCGGCGGAGACTATGCGAGGATGCCGGTGACCCTGGTTGAGAGCACTGTAGGCACTCAACATGTCGAAGTAACGACGTCCGTCCACGTCCCAGACGAAAACCCCTTCACCCCGCTCCAGCACAACCGGAAGAGGAGCGTAATTGTGGGCTCCATATCTCCAATCCGCTTCGATGATTTCGCGTGTCCGTTCAGTCAGCAAGTCTGTCTCCGGCATAGTTCACCTACATTCCTCTGTTCACAAGACATCCTTGAGGAATCGGAAGATCCTCCCAACACATTCTCCCGGCCGCCCCAGGTCAGACGGCCGCCTTCCGGCTTCCACCGCCTGCAACCCTAATCCTTGGGTGCACCTCGGTGCACCCAAGCCGGCCTCCTAATGGAAGCCTTCGTCGTACCAGGCAGAGAGCACCGCCGAGTTATTCTACATGAGGAGGAGAACACGCGGGTAACTCTCCAGCCCCGGCAAACGGATTGCCCCCTTTGCTAAAGTCTGCAGGCTGAGACCAAAGTCTCGGGGTCTTTGCAACCTTTCAGAGGCGGAGAGAGAAACGGCTATGCATCACGAAGAAGAACTCAGACGAAAGCTGTCCCGTATCGACGGCCGGGGTTACAAAGCCTACAAGGACCTCACCGGTTCCTACGAGTTCCCGTGGTTTAGGCTTTTCATCGATCATGTGCAGGGGGATCCCTTTGCCGCTCCCTCCCGTCTGAGCGCCCAGGTCGCCCGCGCAACGGCAGCTTTTCCCGATCGGCTGTGTGCGACGAAGATCCGTCGCGTCGCTTTGGGGGACTATCTGACTCGCGCCTTTGCCAAGGCTTCCGGTCAAGAGGGGCGACGACATAGCGGTACGGGCAATAGCGGATTGATCTCCATCGACGCTCCGGGCCAGCAGGTTTTGGAGAGAAACAGCGTGGTCATTACCGACGAGATGATCGATCTCCGTTTCGTCGTCGGATTACCCGCAGCCGGGCGTAGAATTCTCGGCCGCGAGGCAACCACTTTGCTCCTGCAAGACGTGCCCCGCATTTTGGCGGCCTGTCTGCGGCGGCAAAACCTCGACCTGCAAGAGCTGGAAAAGCACGTCCAGACGGTGGAGGACCAGGAGGCCTTACGGGAACAGCTGAACTCCCGCGGACTCGTCGCCTTTGTGGCCAATGGTTCTCTGCTGCCTCGCCGCAGCAGGGTGGACGACCGTCCCATGACCGGTTCCGAACAGCGGGTGCCGGTTCGATTCCAGTCCCCATCCGAGCTCGAGGTCGAGCTTCAACGCCCGAATGGCGGTCCGGTGCGGGGGATGGGCGTCCCGGCCGGGGTGACACTGATCGTCGGAGGCGGCTACCACGGAAAATCAACGCTGCTGCGAGCTTTGGAGCGAGGCGTTTACAACCACATCCCGGGGGACGGACGCGAAGGCGTGGTGACTCTCCCTTCAGCCGTAAAGATACGGGCCGAAGACGGCCGGTCGGTTACGCACGTGGACATCTCCGCCTTCATCGATCATCTCCCTTTCATCGCCGAAACGGAGCTTTTCTCGACGGAGAATGCGTCCGGCTCGACTTCACAGGCTGCCAACATCATCGAGGCGGTTGAAGCAGGCACTCGCTTGCTTCTCTTGGACGAGGACACTTCGGCCACCAACTTCATGATTCGCGACGCTCGAATGCAGAGTTTAGTCCACAAGGATCGTGAACCCATCACCCCATTCATTGACCGCGTCCGAGAACTGTACGAAAAGTTCGGCATCTCCACCATCTTGGTGATGGGGGGGTCGGGTGATTACTTGGACGTGGCGGACCGTGTCGTCATGATGGACGAGTATCGACCTAGAGACGTGACCCGATCGGCTTATGAGGTAGCCCGAGCCCATCCAACCTCGCGCAAGAAGGAGGTTGAGCGGCCGCTCAGCCCGCCTCGTCCCCGCAAGGTGTTGTCGGAAGGTTTCGACCCCGCTCGAGGAAGACGCGAGGTCAAGATCGACACCAAAGGTCAGTCACTGATTCTGTTCGGCCGCCACATGATCGACCTTGCGGCGGTGGAACAGCTCGTCGACCCGAGTCAAACCAGGGCCGTCGCCCAAGCGTTATTGCACCTGGCCCGGCGAAGCGCCCGCGGAAGATACTCCGTGCCGGAACTCCTCCAATGGTTGGAAGAGGAACTCCAGGAGAAAGGGCTGGACACCTTGAGCCCGTATAAGGTCGGAAACCTGGCCTATCCTCGACCCCAGGAGGTAGCCGCAGCCATGAATCGGCTTCGAACCCTCCGTATCGAGTAGGCTCGGTCCGTCCTGTGGTGAAGGAGGGGCCAGACCCGAAGTAATCAGGCAATAATGGGACACGCCAGCGCCGTATTTGCCGGAAAGGACGGCCCCATCTTCAAGGTTCAGGAAAGAAAACCCTGATCCGCCTTCGGGCTGTTGCCTAATAAAAACATCCGCCCCTTAGCCGGCCGGGTTACTCAGGGCGACCTCCGATGCGACTTGAAAGGTCTCCACTGTGGAAGTCTTCCGGCCC
>Ga0116188_1002278_pt1 | contig 15297 bp, 12 predicted proteins | sample AD_JPNTR2_MetaG_FD_89807 | JGI IMG/M metagenome (GOLD analysis project Ga0116188, IMG submission 89807) | Active sludge microbial communities of municipal wastewater-treating anaerobic digesters from Japan - AD_JPNTR2_MetaG | ecosystem: Engineered > Bioreactor > Anaerobic > Digestate | place...
AACGGCATACCCGAGCTCGTGCAGGCGGATGGCGACCCGGCCGGTGCCGCAGCCCGCGTCGAGCACCGACGAACCCGGCGCGAGCCGGGTGGCGACGAAGCGAGCCTCACCGTGCATGTCCTGGCCCGAGGCGGCGAGGGCGTCGAAGCGGCGTTGGTAGTCCGCGCCTGAGTCGGGCCCGGCGAGCTGCTCCCAGCGTGTCGTCACGACGACATCGTCCCATCAGTCGCGGCCGCCGCCTCGTCGCGCAGGCGTCGTTCCCGCACCGCATGTTCGTCGGTGCGGGCGTCATACCCCCAGAACGAACGCAGCCAGGCGGCGCACAGGCCGACGCCGAGGACGCAGAGCACCCCACCACTGACGATCGAGCCGCGCACCGACCACCGGTCGGCGACCAGCCCGGCCCTGACCTGACCGCCGAGCGGCCCCACGGAGTACGACAGCATCTCGATGCCCGCGAGCCGGCCGCGCATCGAGTCGGGGATCGTCTGGTTCCAGATGACCGAGCGGAACAAGGCGCTGATCATGTCCGCCCCACCCGCGAGCGCCAGCCACGCGATGGCGACCCAGACCGAGCCGCTGAGCCCGGCCGCCGCCGTCGCCGCTCCCCAGAGCGCCGCGGCGAGGACGACCGCCCGACCGTGGTGGTGGACTCGGGCGGTCCAGCCCGAGGTGGCGGTGGCGACGAACGAGCCGACCGTCCCCGCGGTGTAGAGCAGCCCGAGCGCGCCGGGCTCCCGGAAGACGTCCGAGGCGAACGCCGGGAAGAGCACCGTCGGCATGGCCATGAACATCGCGACGATGTCGACGAGGTAGGTGCCGAGCAGGTCCGGGCGCGAGACGGCATACCGCAGCCCGTCGCCGACGGCGGCAAGCCCGGGCGAGCCGGCGGCCTGCTCGACGGCGACGGGGTAGCGCCCGAGCCGGGTGAACAACAGCGTGGCGATGACGAGCCCGGCCAGGTCGACCCCGTAGCACCAGGCAAGGCCGGTGTGCTGGATGAGCAGACCCCCTAGGGCCGGCCCGGCCAGCATGCCGGTCTGCATCCCGAGGGAGGACAGCGCCACCGCCGCCGGGATCACCGCATGCCCGACCGTGCGCGGCAGCAGCGCCTCGCGGGAGGGTCGCTGCAGCGACTGGGCCGCCGAAAGTGCGCCCGCGAGGACGAAGATCAGCGGCACCGAGGGCGACGGGCTCGCCGCGTTGAGGACCAGCCCCGCAGTCAGGGCGGCCTGCGCGACCCCAGTCCAGACGAGCATCCGCTTGCGGTCGGTGTGGTCGGCCAGGGCCCCGCCCCAAAGTCCGAAGACGACGAGCGGGACCAGCTCGACCACACCGACGAGCCCGACGAGCAGGTTCGACGCGGTCAGGTGGTACAGCTGGTACGGCAGGGCGACATAGGACACCATCGCGCCGAGGTAGAAGACCGTCCCCGCGACGAAGAGCAGCCGGAAGTCGCGCGAGCTGCGCCACGGCGTGAGGTCCAGGCGCAGGCGAGGTGATGAGGGCACCCGGGCATTGTCGACCAGCCGGCGCGCCGCGTGCATCGGGATTCCGCGGGGCGCCCGTTGGTCAGGGGGTGAGGCCGGTGTACTGGACGGTCAGCGTGGACTGCGGGATCTCCGGGGTCCCGGAGCACGTGCCCGAGAGCCCGCCCTTCAGTGTTGCGGTGTACGTGTGTCCGGGCTGAAGCACCGCGGTCGCCCCGCCCGCCGTGAGCATGAGGCCCGTGACGCTCACGGCCACACTCTCGGTGCCGGAGACCCACACGGTGGACGCCTGGTGGTACCCCACAATCGTGGCGCCCTCGGTCACCTCGACCCAGGGGTAGAGGGAGATGCCTCCGGGGCTTCCGTTCGCCGCGAACCCGACCTCCCCGAGCGCCAGAACCCCGGTCTGGACCGATGGGGTCAAGGTGGTACTGGCAATGGTCACGAGAGAGCACGGCGTGGGGAACAGCGTGTTCCCCAGCACGGTCTTGGCGTAGCTGGGGCCGGCCGGTCCGCGGGCACCGGTTGCACCAGTGGCGCCCCGGCTGGCGAGGATGGACCAGGAGGTCGGGCTGGTCGCGGGGGACTGGTTGGTGGACGGGGCCTTGGCGAGGTAGCTGGTGCCGTTGGAGTACGCGACGTCGCCGACGGCGTAGGTGAACGCCGGCTGCCAGGTGCCGCGGTAGGTCCAGCCCTTGCTCCACGAGACGGTGGTCTCGGCGCTGGTGCACCGTTTGCCGGCTTCGTAGTCGATGATCCGGGTGGCGCCGGTCGAGGTGGTGACACAGGCGGTGAACTTGCCGGTGGTGAGGGCGGGGATGGCGCCGAAGGCGGCTCCGCCGCCAACGAGGAGAGCGGCGACGACGAAGCCCGCGGCGAAGGACCGAGGGCTGAGCCGGCGGACCAGCGCTTTCGGTGAGAGTTTTCGGGGCACGGACATCGCCACCTCCTGGGGTGTCGACGACCCGCCCGCGGGCGGCGATGAGCAAGTATGAGCACGCCCACGTCCCGGTGTGGCCGGAAATGCACCGACGGGTCGCACCAGGTGGCGCTGCGCCAGCATCTCGATAAGGTCGCCACGTGAACGTCATCTTCGTCGAGCCGTTCTTCCCCGCGAACCAACGCCGGTTCGTCTTGGCCCTCGCCTCGGTGGGGGCGAATGTCATCGGCGTCGGTGAGTATGACGAGGCGCACTTTGACGACGAGCTGCGCTCGGCGCTGGGGGGCTACTACCGCGTCGGGTCGGTCGTCGATGTCGACGCGATGACCGAGGCGGTGCGCGTCATCCAGAGCAAGGTCTATGTCGACCGGCTCGAAGCCGTCATCGAGGCGCACACTCTGACCGCCGCCGAAGTCCGCGAGGCGACCGGCATCCCCGGCACCTCGGTGCGGACCACCTGGCTGTGTCGGGACAAGCCGTCGATGAAGCAGGCGCTGCGTCAGGCCGGGGTGCCGACCGCCGCGAGCACCGGCGCCGAGACCGCCGAGCAGGTCCGCGACTTCGCCGCGTGGAATGGCTACCCGCTCATCCTCAAGCCGCGTGCCGCCGCCGGCGCTCAGGACACCTTCCGGGTCGACTCCGACACCGATCTGGAGCGGGCTCTTGAGGTGTTCGCCGCTCACGGTTCGCTCTCGGTCGCGGTCGAGGAGTTCGTCGAGGGGCACGAGGGCTTCTACGACACCATCACCGTCGGCGGGCATGTCGCCTACGACTGGGCGACGCACTACTACCCGAACGTCCTCGAGGCGATGCGGACCCGGTGGATCTCACCGCAGTTCATCACGACGAACCGGATCGACGACTCACCCTTCTACCGCGAGGTCCGCGACCTCGGCCGCAAGGTCGTCGCCACGCTGGGCATCGACACCTCGGCAACGCACATGGAGTGGTTCTACGGACCCAAGGGGCTGCGCTTCTCCGAGATCGGGTGCCGTCCGCCGGGCGTGGGCTGCTGGGACCTCTACGCGGCGAGCAATGACACCGACGTCTACCGCGAGTGGGCGCACGCCATCGTCCACGGGTCGGTCAGCGCCCCCCAGCGTCGGCCCTACTCGGCGGGCCTGGTCGCCATACGGCCCGACGCCGACGGGACGATCCAGGGCTACTCGGGGTACGACGAGATCGCCGGCCGGTATGCCGCCTGGCTCCTCGACGCCCACCTCCCCGGCCCGGGGACACCGACGCAGCCGGTCGAGGCCGGCTTCATGGCCAACACATGGATCCGGCTGCGGCACCCCGACTACGACGTGCTGCGGGACATGCTCGACGACGTCGGACGCACCGTCCACTGCTACGCCGGATGACGACGATCCTGCTCGGACCGCAGCGCTTCACCGTCACGGCGCGGGCCGCACTTCGCTCCCTCGGCGTCGAGGGGGCGGTGGCGACCGTCAACGCGGGCTGGGAGGAGCGCGAGGGCGAGGACCGCGAGCTCGACTCCGTCCTCGACGGCCGGACCCTCAACCTGCGCCTGCACGCCCGGATGGCCGATGTCCTCGCCAAGGACCCCGACGTCGCGGCGGCCGCCCATGCCTTCGGGGAGCAGCGCGACACCCTCGTCGCGCTCTATGAGCTGCGTCTGCGGCATGCCCTCGCCGCGGCATACTCCGTCCAGCACCGGATCGCCCGCCATGGGGACCCCACCGGGGCTGCCGCGGCCGCGCTGGAGGAGTCGGTGCGCACGGTGCGCACGGTCGACCGCTGGTACCTCGCCGAGCTCGCCGAGCTGCATCAACGCCGGGAGGAACAGGCTCCGCCCTCGCAGAGCGAGGTCGTCGCCTGGCACCGCGGTGAGGTGGCTGCCGACCTCGCCTCGTGTCGGGTCGTCGTCCTCACCGGGGGCAATGTCGCCACCCTGCTGACCGCCCTGCGTCTCTTCGACGTCCGCCTGCCCGAGCACGTGCCGGTCATCGCCTGGTCGGCGGGCGCGATGGTGCTGACCGGCAAGGTGGTCCTCTTCCACGACTATGCCCCCCAGGGTGACTCCGATGCCTCGGTGTGGGACCGCGGGCTGGGTCGGCTGCCGGACCTGCTGCTGCTCCCGCACGCCACGCGGCGGCTCCGCCTCGACGACAAGGCCCGGATGTCGGTCCTGGCCCGCCGGTTCCGCAAACGCCAGGCGGTCCTGCTCGACGATGGCGCCCGGCTGCGCATCGACGCCGACGGCCAGCTGCCCGAGGAGGCCCGAGTGGTCACCCTCGCTGGGACGGTCCGCAAGGGGCAGCACCGATGACCAAGCTCGCGATCAACCGGCTCAAGGAACGTCGACCGCTGGACGCCGAGTCGGTCGACCGCTTCGTCGCACGGTACGGCTCACCGATCGTCGAAGGGGAGCGGGCCACCTTTCTCTACCGAGGCGAGGCCGACGAGGTGCACGTCAGACACCGCGTTGTCGGCCTGCCCGACCCGCTGCGGATGCGTCGGGTCGGCGCGAGCGACCTGTGGGCGGTGACGACGGTCCTGCCGGTGGGCTCCCGGGTCGAGTACCAGGTCGAGACGGTCCGTGGCTCGACCGTCGTCCGGTTCAACGACCCGCTCAACCCCCGCCTCGCCCACGGTCCGTTCGGGGCCTCCTCGGTCTGCGCCTCGGAGGGCTACGCCGTCCCCGAGTGGGCCCTGCCGGATCCCGAGGCCCGCGCCGGCGAGATGGTCGACCTCGTCGTCCCGAGCAAGGCCCTCGGCCGGGACCAGCCCGTCCAGGTCTACCTTCCGGCCCGGTTCCAGTCCGCCCAGCGGTACCCCCTCCTCGTCGTCCACGACGGCGGCGACTACCTCGCGTATGCCGCCCTGCGCACTGTCCTCGACAACCTCATCCATCGGCTCGACATGGCTCCGGTCGTCGCAGCCTTCCTCACCCCGAGGGACCGGCTCGTCGAGTACGCGAACCACGCCCCGCATTCTCGGTTCGTGGCACGAGAACTGCGGCCCTACCTGACCGAACGGCTCCCGCTGCGCGAGGGTCCGCAGGGCTGCTGCCTCATGGGGGCCAGCTTCGGCGGGATCGCGTCGCTGGCCGCGGCGGTGCGCTATCCGGACGCGGTTGGTTCGCTGCTGCTGCAGTCCGCCTCGCTGGTCTTCACCGACATCGGCCACGACCACGGCGGCGGGCCCGCGTTCGACCCCGTCGTGAAGTTCGTCAACCGGTTCCGGGCCGCGCCCAGCGCCCCGGTCGACCGGCTCTTCATGTCCTGCGGCATCTACGAGCCGCTCATCACTCCCAACCGGTCGATGGCCCCCGTCTTCCGCTCGGCCGGGATGGACGTGTTGTCCGTCGAAGCACGCGACGGTCATAACTGGGAGAACTGGCGGGACCGGCTCCGGGACGGCCTGTCCTGGCTGTTCCCTGGCGCGCAGAAGTTCGTCTACGAGTGAGGAACCGGACATGACCGTCACCCAGCGGTGGTACTCGGACCGGCTCGGGCAGGACCTCACCCTGGCCCGGTGGGGCTTCGCCGGTGTCCCCTTGCTCGTTTTCCCCACCGCCGGTGGCGACGCGCACGAGATCGAGCGCAACGAGCTGGTCGCGCACCTGTGGCCGCTGATCGACGCCGGGCGGGTGTGCGTCTACTCGTGCGACAGCGTCGCCGGTCAGGCACTGGTGGCCCGACGCGGCGAGCCGGCATACCGGTTGTGGCTCATCGACCAGTTCCACCACGCGGTGGCCCAGGAGGTCCTGCCGGCGATCCGCAACGACCTCGGCGGCGGTCGCTCCGTCGTCGTCGCCGGGGCCTCGATCGGTGCCTTCAACGCCCTGGCGCTGATCTGCCGCTGGCCGCACCTGGTCGGCGCGGCGATCTGCATGAGCGGGACCTACCGGCTCGAGCCGCTCGTCGACGGAGCCTTCGACGACCACCTCTACTACGCCTCCCCGACCCACTTCCTCCCCGGTCTCGACGGGCCCGACCTCGAGCGGCTCCGCAGCCGGTTCGTCATCCTGGCCAGCGGGACCGGCCGGTGGGAGGACATCGGGCAGTCCTGGGCCGTCGCCGACGCGCTCGGGGCCAAGGGCGTGCCCAGCCGGGTCGACGACTGGGGCCCGGCCTACGACCATGACTGGCCCACCTGGTGGCAGATGCTGCCGACCTATGTCTCGGAGATCGTCCCATGACACCGACCCCCGCTCCGCTCGCCGCCGACGTCGTCTGCGCCCTCAGCGCCGCCGTCGAGGCCGGTATGCCGCGCGCCCGCCGCGACCTCACCGAGCTCGTCGGCTGCCGGTCCGTCTTCGACCCGGCCGTGGAACCGGTCGAGGAGTGCCACCGGGCCGCCGACCTCACGCAGGCCTATCTCGCCGAATGTGGGCTCACCCTGGAGAACGTCCAGGCCCCCGACGGCTCCCGGGTCGTCGTCGGTCGCGCCGACGGGCCGCCCGGCACCCCGACCGTCCTGCTCTACAGCCACCACGACGTCCAGCCCGCCGGTCCGCTCGAGCCGTGGTCCAGCCCGCCGTTCGAGCTGACCGAACGTGACGGCCGGTGGTACGGCCGCGGCGCCGCCGACTGCAAGGGCAACCTCGTCGCCCACCTCGTCGCGCTCCGCGCGGTGCGCGAGGTCCTCGGGTCCTGGCCGGTGTCGGTCGTCGCCCTTGTCGAGGGCTCCGAGGAGCAGTCCACGATCGGGCTGATCGACCTGGTCCCCACCCGGCCCGACCTCGTCACGGCGGACATCGTCGTCATCGCGGACGTCGGCAATATCGCCGTCGGCGTCCCGACGGTGACCACCAGCCTGCGGGGCACCGGCAGTGTCGTCGTCACCGTGTCGACCCTGCGCGCGCCGGTGCACTCCGGCAGCTATGGCGGAGCCGCCCCCGACGCGCTGCACGCGCTCATGGTGGCGCTGACCTCGCTGCGCGACGCCTCCGGCCGGACGGTCATCGACGGCCTCGAGGACGCGCCCCGGTGGACCGGTGCGCCCTACCCGGTGGACCAGGTGCGGGCCGACGCCGGGGTGCTCGACGGGGTGAGCGTCCTCGGCGACGACGGGCACGGCAGCGTCGCCAACGCCGTGTGGGCCCAGCCGTCGGTCTCGGTCCTGGCCATCGACGCCCCCCGGGTCGAGGGCGCCGTCGGCGCCATCGTCGCCTCGGCCACCGCCCTCGTCGGCCTCCGGGTCCCGCCGGGGATGAGCGCCGGCCACGCCCAGGAACGGCTCATCGAGCACCTGCACCGGCATACGCCGTGGGGTGCGCAGGTGACGGTGACCCCGGTGAGCCACGGCGAGCCCTACCTCGGGCGCGTCGACGGACCCGGGTATGCGGCCCTGGCGACGGCGATGGAGCAGGCGTATGGCGCCCCGGTCCAGCGGATCGGGGACGGCGGCTCGATCCCCTTCGCCGCGGCGGTCGCTGCGGTCCACCCGGAGGTCGAGATCCTCCTCATCGGGGTCGAGGAGCCGCTAGCCGGCATCCATGGACCGGACGAGAGCGTCGACCCGGAGGAGATCCGTCGGACCGCGCTCGCCGAGGCCATCTTCCTGGCCGGGCTGGGCGCGTCGACGTAACCTCGCCGAAACGTCGGTGCGGCAGGATCACGCCATGGACCGTCAGGAAGAGTTCGTGCTGCGCACCATCGAGGAGCGCGACATCCGGTTCGTCCGGTTGTGGTTCACCGACGTCCTCGGCACCTTGAAGTCGGTCGCCGTAGCCCCGGCCGAGCTCGAGGGAGCCTTCGCGGAGGGCATCGGCTTCGACGGTTCGGCGATCGAGGGGCTGTCGCGCGTCTACGAGGCGGACATGCTGGCCCGCCCTGACCCGTCGACCTTCCAGGTCCTCCCGTGGCGCGGCGAACGGCCCGGCACGGCCCGGATGTTCTGCGACCTGCGGATGCCGGACGGCTCGGCGTCGATGGCCGACCCGCGGTACGTCCTGCGCCGGGCGTTGAAGCAGGCCAGCGACCTCGGCTTCACCTTCTACACCCACCCCGAGATCGAGTTCTTCGTCCTCAAGGACGTCCCGCCGCCGGGTGGCCAGCCCATCCCGGTCGACCAGGGCGGCTACTTCGACCATGTCGCCCATGGCGCCTCGCAGGACTTCCGCCGGGCCGCGATCACCATGCTCGAGTCGATGGGCATCTCGGTCGAGTTCAGCCACCACGAGGGTGCGCCCGGCCAGAACGAGATCGACCTGCGGTATGCCGACGCGCTCTCGACCGCCGACAACATCATGACCTTCAAGACGGTCGTCAAGGAGGTCGCCCTCGAGCACGGCACCTATGCGACCTTCATGCCCAAGCCGTTCGCCGAGCACCCCGGCTCGGGGATGCACACCCACCTGTCGCTCTTCGAAGGTGACACGAACGCCTTCCATGAGGCGGGGGCGCCATACCAGCTGAGCAGGACCGGACGGCAGTTCATCGCCGGCCTGCTGCGGCATGGCGCCGAGATCACCGCGGTGACCAACCAATGGGTCAACTCGTACAAGCGGCTCTGGGGTGGGGGAGAGGCGCCGGCCCACCTCACCTGGGGCCACAACAACCGCTCCGCGCTGGTGCGGGTGCCGATGTACAAGCCGAACAAGGGCAACTCGACCCGGATCGAGTTCCGCTCCCTCGACTCGGCGGCCAACCCCTATCTCGCCTTCGCGGTGATCCTCGCCGCCGGGCTCAAGGGCATTACCGAGGGCTACGAGCTGCCCCCGGAGGCCGAGGACGACGTGTGGAATCTCACCGACGCCGAGCGGTTGGCCATGGGGATCGACAAGCTGCCCGGGTCGCTCGGTGACGCGGTCCGGATCATGGAGGGCAGTGAGCTGGTCGCCGAGACCCTCGGCGAGCACGTCTTCGACTTCTTCCTGCGCAACAAGCGCGCGGAGTGGGCCGACTATCGCCGCCAGGTCACCCAGTTCGAGCTCGACCGGTACCTCCCACGGCTGTAGCCGCACGGCGGTCGGCCTGCCTGGTGCGGCCACCGGTCGAGTGCCTGCGGCCACCCGGGGCGCGGTGCCGGCCCCGATAGTCTCGACCCCATGAGCCTTCCGGGCGGCACGTCGCGGCCCCGCGCCGCCTCCGTCGAGGCCCGGCTGGCCAGGCTCGGCTTCGTCGACCCGATCCGGGCCCGCAGGATGCTCGACGACCCGGCGATGACCGCCCTGGTCGGTGTGGCGGACGACCGCGACGCCACCTCGATCGCCCTGGTCGAGGCGATGGGCCGCACGAGCGACCCGGACCAGGCCGTGCTCGGGCTGCTCCGGGTCAGCGAGGCGGTCGCCGGTGGGGCGTTACGGGACGACCCCGAGCACGGCACGGCGGCATTGGTCCGCGCGGTGCGCGAGGACGACGTCGCCCGGCTGCGCCTCACCGCCGTCCTCGGCGGCTCCAGTGCCCTGGCCGACTACCTCGTCAGCCACCCCCGCGCATGGCGCGCGGTCGCGAACGCACAGCGACGCACCGGGGACGAGCTGCGGGACCGGCTCGTCTCCGCCGTCCAGCCCGCCACCCGCGGCACGCGGTCGGCATACGACGCGCTGCGCATCGCCTACCGAGCCGAGCTGCTCGCCATCGCGGCACTGGACCTGACCTCCCCGGACCCGGTCGCGGACCTGCCGGTGACCGCCGAGACGCTCGCCCAGCTCGCCGAGGCGGCGCTAGAAGCCGCCCTGGCCGTCGCCCGGGAGGAGTACGGCCCCGGCCACGAGGACTGCCGGCTCGCCGTCATCGGGATGGGCAAGACCGGCGGGGGCGAGCTCAACTACATCTCCGATGTCGACGTCATCTTCGTCGCCGAGCCCGCCGAGGGGGTCGGCGAGGACCGGGCCCTCGAGGTCGGGACCGCTCTGGCGACCGGCCTGATGAAGGCGTGTTCCGCCACGACCGGGGAGGGCTCGCTGTGGCCTGTCGACGCGGCGCTGCGCCCGGAGGGCAAGGCCGGTCCGCTGGTGCGGACGGTCGCCTCTCATGTCGCCTACTACCGCCGGTGGGCCAAGACCTGGGAGTTCCAGGCCCTGCTCAAGGCCTGGGTGTCGGCCGGGGACCGTGCGGTCGGGATGGCGTACAAGTCCGCCCTGAGCCCGATGGTCTGGGAGGCCGCCGGGCGGGAGCACTTCGTCGAGGACGTCCAGGCCATGCGCCGCCGCGTCGAGGGGCTCCTCCCGGCCGGGGAGGCGGCCCGCCAGCTCAAGCTCGGGCCGGGTGGGCTGCGCGACGTCGAGTTCGCCGTCCAGCTGCTCCAGCTCGTCCACGGCCGGTATGACGCCTCACTGCGCTCGGCCACCACGCTCGAGGCGCTCGGCGCCCTGGCCAAGGGCGGCTATGTCGGCCGGGACGATGCCGCCGAGCTGGACGAGGCGTACCGCTTCCTGCGGACCCTGGAGCACCGGATCCAGCTCGCCAAGATGCGGCGCACCCACCTCATGCCGGTCAGCCCGATCGAGCTGCGGGCCCTGGGGCGTTCGGTCGGCTTCGTCGCCGACCCGGCCAGCGAGGTCCAGGAGGCCCGGCTGCGCCGCTCCCGCAACGTCCGGCGGCTCCACGAACGGCTCTTCTACCGCCCGCTGCTCTCCGCCGCCGCGCGGCTGAGCACCGACGACAGCCGGCTCAGCCCCGAGGCGGCCCGGGCCCGGCTCGCCGCGCTCGGCTTCCGCGACCCGGCCGGGGCGATGCGTCACCTCGAGTCGCTCACCCTCGGGGTCTCCCGGCGCGCGGCGATCCAACGCCAGCTCCTCCCCGTCATGCTCGGCTGGTTCGCCGACGAGGCCGACCCGGACGCCGGGCTGCTCGCCTTCCGCCGGGTCAGTGACGAGCTGGGGACGATCCACTGGTACCTCAAGATGCTCCGCGACGAGGGCAGCGCCGCGGAGAACCTCGCCCGGGTGCTCGGCCGCAGCCGGTATGCCGCCGACCTGCTGCTGCGCGCCCCCGAGTCGGTGTCCTTCCTCGGCGATCCGGCCGGGCTGGCCCCCCGTGACGTGGCCGCCCTGACGGCGATCATGCGCAATGCCGCCGGACGGCGGGACCGGGCCGATGAGGCGATCGCCGCCGTCCGCGGGGTGCGCCGCCACGAGCTGCTTCGGGTCGCCTTCGCCGACCTCGTCGGCGGGATGGGCATCGAGGCGGTCGGGCGGGCCCTGTCGGATATCGCCGAGGCGACCATCGAGGTCGGCCTCGAGATCGCCATCCGGTCGGTCGAGCACGCCACGGGGGAGCCGGTGCCCACCGCGATCACCGTCATCGGCATGGGCAGCCTCGGGGGCCGGGAGCTCGGCTACGCCTCCGACGCCGACGCGATCGTGGTCCACCAGCCGCACCCCGGCGCCTCCGAGGAGGTGGCCCAGGCGAGGGCGCTCGCCGTCGTCCAGGAGCTGATCCGGCTGCTGGCCGTGCCCGGCGCCGAGCCCCCGGTCGGGTTCGACACCGACCTGCGTCCGGAGGGCAAGAACGGGCCCCTGGTCCGCTCGCTGGAGTCCTACGCCCAGTACTACGCCCGCTGGGCGCAGACCTGGGAGTTCCAGGCGCTGACCCGGGCCCGCTGCGTGGCCGGGTCGCGCGAGCTCGGGGACGCCCTTATCGACCTGGTCGAGCCGCTGCGCTGGCGTCCCGGCGGGCTCACCCCGACCCAGGTCCGCGAGATCCGGACGATGAAGGCCCGGGTCGAGGCCGAGCGCCTGCCCCGCGGCGCCGACCCGAGGACCCACGTCAAGCTCGGCCGGGGCGGGCTCACCGACGTCCAGTGGACGGTCCAGCTGCTCCAGCTCCAGCACGCGTATGCCGTGCCGGCGCTGCGGGTCACCGGGACGGTCGAGGCACTCACCGCTGCGACCGCCGCCGGGCTGCTGACACCAGAGCAGGACCGGGTGCTCCGTGCCTCGTGGATGCTGGCGTCCGAGCTGCGCAACGCCGGGGTGCTGTGGCGCGGCCGGGCCGTCGACTCGGTGCCCGCCGACGTCCGCGACGCGGGCGGGATGGGCCGGATCATCGGCCGCGAGCCGGGTGCGTCGGGGGCCTTGGTCGAGGAGTACCTCCGGGTCGCTCGACGCGCCCGCGCCGTCGTCGACGACGTCTTCTACGGCGCCGCAGGTGAACTCGGGGCGAAGTAGGGCTTCAGCCTCTTGTCGAGTCTCATGACTGTCCCCACGATGGTGCCGTCCGTTCGCCCGTACGACCCGAGCCACGAAGAGGTGTCCGCACCATGGTTGTTGTCGGATTCAGTGGAGCATCCGATTCCGTCCCTCCGCTGCTCTGGGCTGCGCAGGAGGCGGCCCGGCGCGGGAGCACCCTGACGGTGCTCAGCGCGGTCAGCGTCCAAGGTGTGCTCACCGGGCCGGGCGGCGACCAGGGCATGGTCGCGCCGGAGGCGGCGGCGGCGGCTGAGCAGGCCCTCGCCGAGGCGCGGGCCACCGTGGCCGACGTCGAGGGTCTGACGATGGAAGGCAAGGTCGTCTTCGGCTCGCCTGCCGCGACCCTGGTCGACGCCTCCGCCGACGCCGATCTCGTCGTCGTCGGCAACCGGGGTCGTAGCGAGCTCGCGGCCGCTGTGCTCGGGTCCGTCGCGTACAGCGTCATCTCGCACGCCCAGTGCCCCGTCGTCGTCGTCCGTGGCGACGGGACCCGGACCCTCACATCGGGGAGCCCGGTCGTCGTCGGGGTCGACGGCTCCCACGCCGGGCGCCGGGCGCTGGAGTTCGCCGCATCGACGGCGGCCCGGGCCAAGGCCCCGCTCGTCCTGCTGCATGCCTGGGAGCCCGACGCGGGTGCCCTGGCAGCGGGGGTCGACGCGTGGTCGACCGTGGTGACCGAGGAGGGCGAGGACGCCCGGCGCAGCTCCGCCGAGCAGGAGCTCAGCGCGGTGACCGCCGACCTCACCGCGCGCTACCCGGGCCTGACGGTGACCACCCAGGCCATCTCCCAGAAGCCGTCCAAGGCCCTGGCAGCCGCCAGCGAGGACGCGGCCCTGGTCGTCGTCGGCACCCGCGGCCGCGGCGGCTTCGCCGGGCTGCTGCTCGGCTCGGTCAGCCACGGCGTCATCCATGAAGCCTCCTGCCCGGTCGCCGTCGTCCGTTGACCCCCGGGGGCGGGGTTCCTCCGGCATACCTCGGAGGGACCCCGCCCCGCGACGGAGTAGGTAGGTAAGGCACGCCTGTGGTTCGCTATGCGGGTGACGATCAAGGTGTTCCTCCTCGACGACCATGAGATCGTGCGGCGCGGCCTGACCGAGCTGCTCGAGCTCTCCGGCGATATCACCGTGGTCGGGGAGTCCGGGTCTGCCGCAGAGGCGATCCGGCGGATCCCGGCGCTGCGCCCTGACGTCGCCGTCCTCGACGCGCGACTGCCCGACGGCTCGGGCATCGACGTCTGTCGCGAGGTGCGCGCCGTCGACCCCGGTATCAGCGCCTTGATCCTCACCTCGTATGACGACCACGAGGCCCTGCGCGCCGCCGTTCTCGCCGGCGCCGCCGGGTACGTCCTCAAGGACATCAAGGGCAGCGACCTGGTCGACGCCGTCCGCCGGGTCAACGCCGGCGAGAACCTCATCGAGGCGACCGTCGTGCACCGGATGCGCGCGAGCATGGCGCGCGACTCCCTCGACCCCCGCCTCGCGGCGCTGACCGCCCAGGAACGGCGCATCCTCGAGCACGTGGCCCAGGGCCAGACCAACCGGCAGATCGCCGAGGACATGTGCCTGGCCGAGAAGACGGTGAAGAACTACGTGACGTCGATCCTCGGCAAGCTCGGGATGGAGCGGCGCACCCAGGCCGCGGTTTTCGCCGTCACCCACCCGCAGCGCAAGGACCTGCGCCGCTGACCCGAGCGCCCCTCGGATGGGTGCCGAGGCTGCGGTCCGGCTTTGAGGACCAAAGGCCCTGAGACCTCGTGGGCCCGGCGCGCACCATGTGGGTATGGCGTACACCACCGCGTGGCGACCCGGCCGACGGGAGGAGGAGCTGGTCGACATCGTCGTCGGGCTGGCTCCGGATGGGTATGCCGACGATGTCGCCGAGGTTGCCGTCGAGCGGGCCGTGGAGCTCGGTGCCCGGCTCCGGTTCATCCAGGTTGTCGACCCGGACCTGGTCGGCGCCGACCGCGACGAGGCCGACCGGGCCACCTTCCGCAGCGCGCTGAGGGCGTTGCGCGGGCACCGTGGCGTGCCCTGCAGCTTCCAGGTCGTCGCCGGCGACCCGACCGAGGCCCTGCTCGAGTCCGCGTCCAGGGCGGCGGTGCTCGTCGTCGGCGAGGACGACCCGCGGGGCTCCGCCCACGTGGCCGAGGAGTGCCGTCGGCGGGCCCACTGTGAGGTCGTCACCGTGCCGACCCGGCGGCGGGCGTCCTGACCCCGGCCGTCGTCAGCGCCGTCCCACCGCAGCGTCCGGTGCGCCATACCATGTCGTCGTGAGCAAAACCCGCGCGTCCGCGCTCCCAGGCGGGCTCGGTCCACTGCTCGACGCCGTACTCAACGTCAGCAGCGACCTGGAGATGCGCGAGGTCCTCACTCGCATCGTCCGCAGTGCCTGTGAGCTAGTCGGAGCGAAGTACGGTGCGCTCGGCGTGCTCGACCCCAGTGGGCGGCACCTGGCCGAGTTCATCGCCGAGGGCATCACCGCCAAGGAGCGCGCGGCCATGGCGCACCCGCCGCGGGGCTTGGGTATCCTCGGCCTGCTCGTCGAGGAGCCGCGGCCGCTGCGCATCCCGGACCTGCGTCGGCACCCGGCCTCGCGGGGGTTCCCGCCAGGGCACCCGCCCATGCGCAGCTTCCTCGGCGCCCCGATCAGGGTGCGCGGGGAGGTCTTCGGCAACCTCTACCTCACCGAGAAGATCGACGGGGGCTCCTTCACCGAGGCCGACGAGTCGGTCCTCGTCGCGCTGGCGGCAGCGACCGGTG
>Ga0116188_1002280_pt1 | contig 15287 bp, 15 predicted proteins | sample AD_JPNTR2_MetaG_FD_89807 | JGI IMG/M metagenome (GOLD analysis project Ga0116188, IMG submission 89807) | Active sludge microbial communities of municipal wastewater-treating anaerobic digesters from Japan - AD_JPNTR2_MetaG | ecosystem: Engineered > Bioreactor > Anaerobic > Digestate | place...
TAATATCATGTTTAATTAATATCATGTTTAATTAATATCATGTTTAATTAAATAAAAATATTAGGATATGAAAATACAAATTAACTATACTCCATTTCCATGACAAAAAGAATTCCATAAAGCTCTAGAGAAATACAATAGAGCTATTTTAGTTTGCCACAGGAGAAGCGGTAAAACAACAGCTATTGTAAATCAATTACAGAAAGATGCATTAATAACTCCTGAAAGTAAATTTGCCTATATTTGTCCAACATACAAACAAGCTAAAGCAATTGCTTGAGATTTGGTCAAAAAATATTCTGGTAATATTCCTGGAGTCAAATACAATGAAAATGAATTAACAACATTTTATCCTAATGGATCTAAAATCGTATTACTTGGAGCTGAAAATGCTCAGAGTCTTAGAGGAATAGGTTTATGGGGTGTAGCGATGGATGAATACGCTCAACAACCATCTAATCTCTGAACTGAAATTATTTTACCTACCTTAGCTGATCATAATGGTTATGCTGTATTTCTTGGTACTCCTATGGGAAAAGGTGAGTTTTATCGTATTTACAAAAATGCATTAGAAGATCCTAAATGATATGTTAAATTGCTGAGTGTTTATGACACAAATATCTTTGACTCTAAACAAATACAACAATTTCAGGAAGAAATGCCGCGAGAAGAGTTTAATCGTGAATTTATGTGCAGCTTTGATTCTACAACTAAAGGATCATATTATGCGGATGAGGTGTTTAAGGCGAGACAGGAAGGCAGAATAGGCAATTTTCCTTACAACAAATCTCTTCCAGTACATACAGTGTGAGATATTGGTCAGTATACTTCTATCGGTTTCTTTCAGGTTCAGAACAATAAAATTTATATGATAGATTATCTTGCTGATGATAAAATGGGGATAGAATACTATGTTCAGCAACTAAAAGATAAGGGCTATGTGTATGGAAAACATTTTGCTGGATGAGATATCATACAAACTAATTTTCAAACAGGTAAATCTACTGTTGAAGTTGCTTTTGGTTTAGGATTAGCGTTTGAGGTAATAGATGGCAAATCTATTTTACCTAGAATAGATAGGAATGAGGGAATAAGATTATGTCTAAATATGTGGAGCAGATTATTTGTAGATGAAAAGAAATGTCAATGTTTCTTAGATGATATTGTGCTGTATAGGAGAGAATGGGATGTGGATCGTGGTATGTGGAAAAATAATCCTGTTCACGATTTTAGTTCTCACTGTGCAGATATGTTGCGTTATGCTGCACAAGCAGAACCATACATGAACAATGATGAGGATAAGTTGTGGAAAAATTATACCCCCCCTGTTAATAGTAAAATCACAGATTATTATCTTGGCTAACATTTTTTTTATTAGCAGGTTGCCTATTGACATTTTAATTTTACTTTGCTATATATTATATATATAAATATATATATATATATATATATAAATATATAATAATATATATAATATAATAATATAATATATATATAATATATATATATATTATACGCCCATAATAAAAATATAATAAAATAATTAGAATGAGAAAACAAGATTTATTAGATACGGCAATAAAATTAGCAGAGCAGTCAGAACAATACAGTGCTGGGCGTATGGCTCAAATATCTGAATCAGAAGATTTGTATTATAATATAATAGATAAAAAAATAGCTGGATTATACAATGCCCCAGTTCCTATAATGGGTGGCTTTATTGATACACTAATCTCTCGTGTTTCAGGTGAAACTGTTTTAGTTTTCTCTAAACAAAATGATTCTGATACAGTAAAGGCAAAGAAAATAACTGCAATGTGGAAAAAAGATTCTTCTGTTCAATATGAGAATTGAAGAGCTAAAGATATTTTAGCAAAAAAGTTAGCAGCATTTTCTGGAAGAGCTATTTATAAGATATGAGCTGAATCAGATCCATACTACAAACATCACTTAGAAGTAATTCACTATAAAGATTTTATTTGTGATCCAGCAGGAGGATTGTATTTAGAAAATCATTCTTATGTTGGTCAAAAAAATATTTATAAAACAAAAGCACAAATTCTAGAAGGGATAAAGAGAGGGATATACGAATCAGATGCTATTGATATTTTTGAACAAGAGAAGGAAGTAGAAGATCAGTATTCTTTGCAGAAAAATACAGAACAGATTCTTGGCTTGCAATCTAATTTAACAGTAAATGTTCCAGAAAATACTGTTAATTTGTACGAAATGTATTTGTCTACTGATGACGGAAGATATTATATCCTCTTTTCTAAAAAACATAAAAAGATTGTTAGAGTATGTAAATTAAAAGAATTAAAAGCAAATGAGAAATGACCGTATAAATCTTGAGCTACTCATCCAGATCTAAAAGTATTCTGAAGTAAAGCACCAGCTGATGACATAAAACCAATTGCAAGAGAAATAAATACTTTAGTGAATCAGGGGTTAAATAACATACAAAAAAGAAATTTTCCTCAAAGAGCATTTGATATAAAAATGTTTAATGACCCAACAAAATTAGTTTATTCTCCTGATGCTATAATTCCAGTTAACAGTTATGGTGTAAATATTGGCAATGGTGTGTATGAGTTTCAAACTCCTGATAATACTTCTATCATCATAAATTTAATTAGTTTCTTAGATGGGATTGCTGGATTAAAAACTGGTGTTACTGCTGATGTTCAGGGTAGGTCTAGTGAAAAGGCTGTGGGAATTTATTATGGCAACATGGAACAGATTGCTAATCGTTTTGGACCCACATCAATTTATTATACAAATTGTTGAGTAGAGTTAGGGATAGATTACATAGATGACTTAAAGGAACATCTGACAGAAAAACAAATGATTAAACTAATTGGACCAGAAGGAATTAGATGAGATACGATTAAAAGAGATGATGTTGTGACGAAAGAAGATTTGGAAATAAATATAAGTGCTACCAATCAGGAAATGGCAGTGAAAGAAATGGAAAATAAGTCAAAAATACAAGCACTAGCTCTTTTGACAAATAATCCAAATTATGCTTCTAAGATATCACCTGATTTTGTTATTAGAGAAATATTAAAATCTGGAGAATACAGTGAAGATGATATTACTCGTGCTTTAAGTGTTAATATTGCTATATCAGAAGAACAGTTAGGAAAAGCAGCAGAAGTGATAGAAGATTTTCTTGATGGAAAAACACCACCGATGAATTTCCAAGCAGATGCTGGTTTTGTTCAGAAGTTAGTTGATTTCGTTGTTGCTCAAGAATTACCTGCTGATGTTATAAATAAAATTTATGCTTATGCAATAAAACATATGCCAATAGTTGCTAAAAATACAGTGAGAAAGGCAATGACTAATACAGCAAATGCAGGAGCTAATTCTGGTGAAAGCAATGGAATTTCTATCAACAATGTTCCTGGAATAACAACTCTAAATATTCCTAATCCAACTCCAAATAATGTTCAAGAAAGGTCTCAAGAATTAACACAACAAAATAAATAAATCAAATGGAAATAGATTTTAACAAATTAAAACAACAATATCCTGATTATCACGGAGTGATAGATGGGTATGAAGAAAGTCTCAAGAGATTAAATTTGTTTAAGGATTTGAGAAAACACGCAGCTGTAGAAATTCTTTTACAGAATTTTAGAAATGAAATAGATTATATTAACAATGTTTTATTGTTCAACATTGACATAACAGATCAGGATAGGAGATATTTATTTGCTAAAAGAGAAAATGCTCAATTTATGATTGATTTATTTACTGGATTAGATTCACAAGAAAAGACAATTACTGAGAGTATTCAAAACTTAGAGGCTGGGAAGTAGTTCCTTGCTTCTGGGTTGTGAATAACACAACTTTGCTGTAATAAGCAGCTAATCTTATTTTTGCGACTAGTCATCGCTATAACAAAACTTAAGTTCTTATTATGGAACAAATTCCAAATGAAGAAATGGTTGGTTTAGACCAGGATGCTAAAGAGATTTTAGCAGAAATGGAACAAGAAGTTCCAGAATCTAAACCAGAGCAGAAAGCAGAAGAACCTGCTCAGGAGGTTGTTGAAGAAAAACCTGAGGAGAAACAACAACCAGAAAGTGAACCTCCTCAACAACAAACTGAAGAAATTAAGCCTGAGGTTTCTCGGATGATTCCTTTAGCCAAATATCAGACGAAAAAGAAAAAGTGAGAAGAAGAAAGAGAAGAATTGGTTAACAAAATCTCTGAATTAGAGGAAAAAGTTAATCAAGTCTCAAGTTCTGTTAATTCTACACAAGATGCTAGATTGGATGAAATAGCAACAAAGTGAAATTTAGATAAACAATTGTTGAAAGATTTATCTCAGATTGTTCCTAAAGCTTCTGTCCCTGATGATATCTTAGAAGAAATAAATGCTTTGCGTGAAGAGAAAGCTTTGAATGAACAAAAAGCATTGATTGAATCTAATTATCAGAAGGAATTAAAAGATTTAGAGAATAATCATCCAGAAATAGATTTTTCATTAGTAGATAAAGATAAATTACGCGAATTAGCTTTTTCACCAAGATTTGCTCATACAGATTTAGAAACGATTTATCGTGCTTATAAAGATAGTTTGGTAAGACCAGTTGCTAAAAAAACGTTTGAGCAATCTGGAAATATTGTTCAACCAGAACAGCAAGACTATTCTCGCTTAACTGATGAAAGTATATCTAAAATGTCTGATGAAGAATTTGATAAGTATATGGCAGCTAAAGGAAAAGACGGTTTACTCAAGAAAACTTAAAATATTAAATTATGGCAAATTCATTAAGTGCTAACTTCCCAGAATATTGATCAAGAGCTATGCAGCGATATTTGAGCAAAGAGGCTGTATATCAGGCGATTGTTTCTACGGAAGCACAAGCAGTTCTTAAAAATGGAGATACTTTTCATAAACCTTATGGTTCTGATGTTACAGTATCTGATTATAATCGTGGTTCATCGTTTACAGTACAAGATATTACAACCAATGATGAATATCTGACAGTAGATAAACAAAAAGTAGTTCCATTTTATATTGATAAGTATGATGAAATTCAAGATAACTACTCCATTAGAAATTATTTCATTAAACGATCAGCAATCAAATTAGCTAACACAATTGATGCTGATGTTTTAGCAGAAGTAGCTAATGCAAGTTATACTGTTGATTATCATGATATAGATAGTAATAAAACAGCAGGTTATGCTTGCGAATTATCTACAACTACTATTCCACAAATATTTACAACTGCTCATAGAAAAATGAGTGAAGCTAATGTTCCTCTGACAGAAAGAATAGCAGTAGTTGATCCTCACTTTATTAGCACATTGACAGAATACTTTGCTGGTAAAGCAACTAATTTAGGAGATCGTGTTAATGAGAATGGTTACTATGGTGATTTTATGGGTGTTAAGTTATATACTAGCAATAGTTTATATTGGACTGGTAAATTAGGATTAGCTACTAATCCAACCAATGGTGATACAGTTTCTATCAATGGTGTAACATTTACCTTTAAGTCAACATTAGGAACTGAACCTGGCAATGTTAAAATTTGTTCTAGTGTAGCTAATACTATTGCTAACTTTGTTAATGCTTTTAATACTCCAGGTACTTCTATTTCAGAAGCAACTAATGCAGGTTATGTTCCTGTAACTGCAGCTAACCAACAGAAATTAAAGGGTATTACTGCTACTGCTGGTACTAACTGTATTACATTTGCTTCTAAAGGATGAGGATATGTTCCAGTTGCAAAAACTCTGACAGATGCAACAGATAAATGAGATGATAATCTTTGTATGGTTCACTACTTATTCGGAAGAAAAGGTGCCATTCACTTGGTTATACAATCTCGTCCAAATGTTTCTGTGAAAGATGTATCAGATAAACTTGGTGTTAATATTGTTTCAGATACCTTATACGGTATTAAAACATTTACAGAAGGCAAGAATGAACTTGTTGATGTAAAAGTTAATACTGTTAAATGATAATTATGCTGGGGGTGGGTCATTGATTCACCCCCTAGTCCCCTAATAAAATATTAAAACAATTACAATGAAAGAGATAAATGAAGAATTAAAGGTTGACGACAAAACACAGATCGTAGGAGAAGATCAGGTAGTAGATACTGGTAATACAACAGTTATTTTAACTGATAAAGCTGATAATATCTTATTAGCAGTTGGACCAGATGTTCCTGATGATAAACAAGATGGTTTTGCTGTTGGCTGTATTTTTGTTAACTCATTTGGAGGCAATAATCAAACTGTTTATATCAATGAAGGAACAACAGATAGTTGTGATTTTAATGCACTAAAACCAGATTATTTGATTGTAGATAAGATTTCTTTGACTAGTGATCAGGTTAAAGCATTAAGAACTACTCCTATTACTTTAGTTGCTGCTCCAGGAGCTAATAAACTAATTCAGTTTGATAGTGCTGTTTTAAGATTGAATTATGGTGGTACTAATGCTTTTACAGAAAATGCAGATAACTTAGCAATCAAATATAATAATGGTTCAGGAGTTGCTGTTTCAGAAACAATAGAAACTACTGGTTGGATAGATCAAACAGCTAATACATATACACAAACTAATGCAGTAAAAGATGCTATTGTTGCTGCTTCAGGTAATGTAAATAAACCATTAGTTTTACATAATATTGGTGATGATGAAATTGCTGGGAATGAAGCAAAAGATAACACAGTAGATATTTGAATTACTTATCGTATTTTAAGCGTATAATATGCAATTAGAACCCTTATCACAATTTGTTATTTATAGGCAGATAGGAGACCATTTAGATACAGATAGAGATAATTATTATGTTCAAGCTGTTATTAGAAATGGTACTACTTCTGACATTATAGATAAGATTTTATTAAAAAATGTTGGAAATGGAGAATATAAGAAGGAATGGTCAGTAATTAACAATACTAGTCCTTTTGGAACCTGAATTACTGTAAGAACTTCTGTTTACACTGATAAAGATTGTACTACTCTATGTTCTAAATACCAGGAAATTGGTGATAGTTATTTGGTTCTACAAACAAAACAAACTTATGGTGGTTCTATTGACATAGATTATAAGAAAATAGAGAAAATGATAAGGGATAACAAACCAGAACAGCAGAAAGAAGTTGATTTATCACCTGTATTAGATGCAATAAAACAAATAAATTTTGATAGTATCTTAAAAGAAATTAAGCAAGTAAAAGAAATGATTAAAAATCAACCAAATGATGATGAACTTATTTTATTAAAATTAGATACGATAGAACAATGGTTAGAATTAAATAATAAATATGGGGAATAATACAATAGAACAATTACTTTCAAATGATATTTATACATTAGTTTATCTACAAGATGGCAATGATTTCTATTGAGCAGAAGCATTGCCTGGAAGTTCATTATCGTCTGCTGTATGGAGAGCTTACAAATATGATTCAACAAACTGTAGAATTCTTTTAGCGGATGGAAATACAAAGTTTGACAATATAGCAAGCAACCTTAAAGAATTAAATTATTCATAATGAGTGATTTCAAGTTAGTAAAATTGATAGATCCAATTACATTAAACTTAGGAGAGTTTAGACTAATGGGTGAATTTGATTCGTTAACAGAATATTCTGCTTACGATGTAGTTTCTTATGATGGTACTTCTTATATTGCCAAACAAGATACTGTTGGTAATTTACCTACTGATACAACTTATTGACAAGAATTTGCGAGTAAAGGATCTACTGGTCCTACTGGTCCTACAGGTCCTACAGGACCTACAGGAGCAACTGGAGCTAAAGGTGCAAAAGGTGATACAGGACCGACAGGTCCAATGGGACCAACTGGATCCACAGGACCTACTGGTCCACAGGGTGAACAAGGAATACAAGGAGAGAAAGGAGATACAGGACCGACTGGTCCCATTGGTCCGACTGGTCCAACAGGAGCACAGGGACCTCAAGGAGAAAAAGGTGATATAGGTCCTACTGGAGCAACTGGATCAACAGGTCCACAAGGACCAATTGGTAATACTGGTCCCATTGGACCTACAGGACCCACAGGAGAAGATGGTAGAGGATTAAATTATGTTGGAGAATGAGATTCACAAACAGTATATTATGCTTTTGATGTAGTTTTTTATGATGGAGATTTATGGGTTGCATTAAATACTAATACTGGATCAGAACCATCTGAAACAAATGAAGATTGGGAAATGTTAGGAGAAAGGGGACCTACTGGACCAACTGGTCCTACGGGTCCAATGGGTCCTACTGGTGCTACAGGAGAACAAGGTCCTATTGGTCCTACTGGACCAAAAGGTGATACTGGTTCTACTGGACCGAAAGGAGACACTGGTGCACAGGGACCAACTGGACCCACTGGTCCAACTGGAGCTACTGGGGCAAAAGGAGATAAAGGTGATAAAGGAGATACAGGTGCTACAGGTCCAACAGGAGTTACTGGGCCAACTGGACCCACTGGTCCTACTGGTGCAACAGGAATTGGTGAACCAGGGGAAGATGGTGATACAGGTCCTACTGGTCCAACAGGTCCAACAGGGCCAACTGGAGCAACAGGTCCAAAAGGAGATACTGGCGATACTGGCGATACTGGCGCTACAGGTGATACAGGTGATACAGGTCCTACTGGACCTACAGGAAGTACTGGAGCTACTGGACCTACAGGTCCAACGGGACCTACAGGACCAACGGGTTCTGATGGTTCTGGATTAGATTATCAAGGAGATTGAGACCCGCAAACAATTTATTATGAATTAGATGTTGTTTTACATAATGGTGAATTATGAATGGCTTTAGATACAAGTATAGGATCTGAGCCAACTGAATTAAATGAAGATTGAGCTAAATTAGGAGAACAAGGAGCAACAGGACCTACTGGTCCTACAGGACCTACCGGAGCTACCGGTGCTACAGGTGCTAAAGGAGATACTGGTGATACAGGACCAACAGGTCCTACAGGAGTTACAGGTCCCACAGGAGCTACAGGAGATAAAGGTGATACTGGAAGCACAGGACCTACAGGTCCGACAGGACCAAAAGGAGATACAGGAGCTAAAGGTGATACAGGAGACACTGGATCTACTGGTTCAACTGGTCCCACAGGACCAACTGGACCTACTGGTGCAGATGGTTTGCCAGGAGATACAGGTAACACAGGTCCTACGGGACCCACAGGTCCGAAAGGAGATAAGGGTGATACAGGTGCAACAGGGAATACAGGACCGACTGGTCCGACAGGTGCCACTGGTCCGAAAGGAGATAAGGGAGAAAAAGGTGACACTGGTGATACAGGAAATACTGGCCCCACTGGACCAACAGGACCAACTGGAAATGATGGAGAACCAGGAGAACCAGGTGCTACAGGACCAACTGGGCCAACAGGACCGACAGGTCTAACAGGAGCAACTGGGGCTACTGGTGAAAAAGGAGACACAGGAGATACTGGAGCAACAGGAGATACTGGACCGACAGGGCCTACTGGTCCAACAGGAGATGATGGACCAATTGGACCCACGGGGCCTACTGGACCTACGGGACCAGCTGGAAGTGCATTGGTTGGCGATATAAAATGAACTTGTAGAGCAACAGCAGATGACGGATGACTTCTTTGTGATGGATCCGACGTATCAAGAACCGTTTATTCAGATTTGTTTAATGTAATTGGTGTAAGTTTTGGTATTGGTGACGGAACAACAACCTTTACCTTGCCTAACTTAAAAGGAAGATTCCCTGTTGCTGCTACTAATATTGGCAACGATGTATTTGAATCTATGGGACAAACAGGTGGTGAGACAGCACATCAATTAACTGTTGATGAACTACCAGCACACACTCACACATTTGATGATTATAGTACTTTTGAAGTACCTTATATGCCACCAAGATATATTGAATTTACTGACGTATTTGACCCAATGAATCCTTACAAAATGGAATTCATGAAGATTCAATCATCAATTTCAAGTAATGAAACTGATTCAACAGGAGGAGACGAAGCCCACAATACTTTACCTCCATATTTAGTCTTAGCTACAGCTCAAATTAAATATTAATAAAAATTATTATGAAAATACTTATAGCATCCCCAGTAAAACAAACAGAAGAGATATTTGATTTATTTTTTAGGTCTCTTCAGCGACTAACAATTCCAAAAGGAGTTGAAGTAGATAAAGTATTTTATTTTCATAATAGTCCCGAGTTAGTAGAATATTGTAAAAGAAATAAACACGATTCTTATTATGTACTAAACAATGATGTAAAATATACAATAGATAACACAACACATATTTGGAAAAGTGAAAATATTAATGCAGTTATCTATATGAAAAATGAATTAATAAAATTGGCTCAAAAAGGTTATGATTATATCTTTTTCGTAGATAGTGATCTGATATTGGAAAAGGACACGTTAGAGAGGCTTCTAGAGGCTAATAAAGACATTATAAGCCAAACATTCTGAACCAAATGAACACCAGAAGCGATACCTCTGCCAAACTCTTGAGATTATGATAGTTATAATTTTGAAGAATACAGCAAATATTTAGGAAATGGAATTATCAAAGTTGGAATGACAGGGGCTTGCACTCTTATAAAAACAGATGTATTTAAAGAAAAAAATATTGATTTCAGTCCAATTAATAATTTACGGATATGTGGAGAAGATAGAACTTTTTGTATCAGAACCGCAGTTTATGGATATGAATTATTTACTGATTTACGTAAACCGGCATTTCATATTTATAGACCAAATCAAATTGACGAAGCAAAAGAATTCTTTAATAAAACTAATAACTAAGTTATGAAATTATCAGTAGTATATATTGTAAAAAATGAAGAAGTTATGTTAAGAGATAGTTTAGAATCTGTAAAAGATGCAGATGAAATTATAGTTTTTGATACTGGTTCTACTGATAATACATTGAAAATAGCAAGAGAATATACAGATAAGGTGTATAATGAATATAAATGAAATGATAACTTTTCAGAAGCTCGTAATTTAGCTTGTGATAAAGCTACAGGAGATTGAATTCTTTCAATGGATGCTGATTGGACATTAGAATCAGGTGGAATAGAAAAAATAAAAAATCTTATAGAGCAAGGTAAAGAAGAAGCATATATGCTGTTATTAGATTCTGGCTCTTCAACTCATTATTTAAAAGTATTATTTAAAAGTAAATATAGATACGTAGGAGAAGTCCACGAAGTAGTAATAGCACCAGGTAATGTGAAATATGACATTAAAATACATTATAAATCAAGCCCTAGCCGTGATCCCAAGAGAAATTTAAGAATACTGGAAAAAGCAGAAAAGACTCCAAGAAATCTATTTTACTTAGCCAAAGAATATATGGATAACAAAATATATGATAAGGCAATAGCTACATTTTATCTTTATTTACAACAGGCAACCTGATTTGCAGAAATAGCAGAAGCTTATTTATGTTTAGCAAAATGTTTCTGATACACAAATCACGGGGATAAGGCTAGATATGTATGCATTCAGGCAATCAGATGAAATCCAGAATTCAAAGAAGCTTATTTGTGAATGGCAAAACTTCATTATTCACCATATAAAGAAAAGTGATTACAATTAGCTGAGTTAGCAACTAACGAAAATGTGCTTTTTATAAGAAATGAATAATTATTAAACTATAAATATGGATATACAGACATTAACAATACTAAAAGATATAAGTTGAGCTGGAGTTATGGCTCTCATAGTTTTATGTCTGCTTAAACCTCTTATTACTTATTTCATTGCTAAAAAGAATGGAATAAAGAACCAAAGTTTATCTGATAGATTAGATTCATTAGAATTTAATCACTTAGAGGATGTAAACAGAAGGCTAGATAATTTAGAGAGAGGGCAGAAAGAGATATGAGATAAATTAAATGCAATAGACAAACAGGTCGCAATTTTAACAAATAAATTTAATCATAAATAACTATTATGGCTAAACAATGAATTCAAAAAGCTATAAAACATCCAGGAGCCTTACATAGAGCCTTAGGCATATCAGAAGATAAGAAAATTCCAGCAAAAAAGCTAAATGAAGCAGCAAAACAAGAAGGCAGGATAGGTAAAATGGCACGATTAGCAAAAACATTAAAGAAATTCTAATATGACACTAACAGAAATAAAAACAATGGCAGAAACATTAGTTGATGAGGTGATAGATGAAACTATTTCTCTTCAACTATTAAATGATAAGATACAGGAAATATATTCAGAAAGACCCTGAACATTTCTTATTGCCGTAGATGAAACACAACATACATCTGCTGGTAATCTCTGAGAACAGAGTTTTGTTCTTCCTTCTGATTGTGATTCTATCATTAAAATAGAAATCAATGGGAAAGAATATACACCAAGACCATACTCTGATTATGATGCTTGTAAAACAATAAATCATTATTATTTTATTAGCAATGCTTTATATCTGAGTGGTGCAATAGATGCTTCTTATCCTATCAGAATTACTTATAAAAAATCTGCTAATGATTTAGCTCTCAATGATGCTCCACTATTTCCATCTAGATTTCATAAAATGTTAGCTTATTATTTGGCTGCTGATTTTTATATGATAGATGCTGGTGAGAAGGAAATGTCTTGGCACAATGAATGATATGTTAAAGGTGAAACTAAACTAAATCAGATGAGATTATGAGATGCAGAACAACAAACAAAAGCTCTCAATACAAAACTTAAAGAAAAAACTAATATTTATTAAATGATAACTTATCCAATAAAAGATTTCAAATATGGTATTATTAACTCATTAGAAGAACAATCTATCCCAGATGGTGCTTTTAGTGATGCTCTTAATTGATTGACACAAGGTGATAAGGTAGAAATTAGAAAAGGATTTACTGTTTTAGGAGATGAAGATACTACTAGCAATAAAACTTATGTGCATACAGGATATAAATCAACAGGAGAACAGGTGTTATTCAAAAAAGTAGGTGCTAAATTATATTACTACAATGATACAGATTGGGTTGAAATAGGAGACAATTTATTTACTACTGCTGGAGTAAATGATATCCCAACCTTTACTAATTATGCTTCTAATGCTGGTAATTGTGTTTATATTAGTTCACCTAAATCAGGGTTATTTAAGATAATGACAGCTAATCCTGGAAGTTATACATCTTTATATGTTAGTGGAACAAACTATAAAGGACATATAAAGATTATTAACAATAGAATGTGACTTTGAGCTAGATCAGAAGATAAAACAGGAGTTTATTTATCTAAAATAGATACTGCTAATTATACTACTGTAAACAATGAAGTAATAGGAACAGGAGACGGAACTAAGAAAACATTTAGTAGCACTTTAACATTTAAGGCAGGCAGTTCTTATAGAACTTGTTTTGGAATTTATGTTTATTCAGAAGGTTCATTAGAAGTATTTAGAGATAACTATGATGGTACTTTAACTGGTTCTCTTGGTGGAACAGGAACTATAAATTATACTACTGGTGCTATTTCTGTAACCTTTGTTGATCCTCCTTCTAATACTAAAACTATTGTATGTGATTATCAATGAGAAAATAGTAATGATGGCGGAGTTACAGATTTTAGATATAGCACTCCAAGAAATGCTGGTGAAGGACTGATTATAAGACAAGATGCTGGTGGTGATCCTATTCAAACTGTTTTATCATACAATAATGAGGAATATGTATTTCACAAAACAAAAGTGTGAAAGGTTACTTTTCAAGATACTGATGCTACAACTTATAATAAGATTTGAAGAGAAAATGTAGGTATTCCTAATATCTTTTGTGCTTGTTCTACTGGTGATGGCATATATTATATTGACACTGTAAATGATACTGTTCCTAATTTTAGAAAATTAACATTAGATGTTGTAGCCCAAGAAGTTATTCCAGTTACTGTTACTACATTTGTTGATTTTGCTGCTTATGTCTTTGATTATTCCTCTATGATAGAATTTGGAGATTATATTCTCTTTACTTCAAGACATTATTTAACAAATCGCAATCAAACAGTATTTGCTTATAATAAGATTTGAAAATCTATTGATAGATTAGATTGGGCATTAGAAACATTTGCAATTTATAATAATATGTTAATTGGTGGTTCGTCTATCAATGGAGATGCTTTAAGATTATTCCACAACTTTATAGATAATCTTGATTATACTTTTAATAATTATGTTATAGGAAATAGTTCTGAGTTAAAAATGGAAAGGTTAAAGAAATTAAAGAAAATAGTAGTAGAAGGTGAAATGTCACCTAATCAATCATTAGATGTCTATTTATCACCTGATAAAATTGATTGAATTAAAGTAGGTACTATTAGTGGTGATGGTTCTTATGTTGATTATACTTCTGGTCACGATGTGATAGGTGATTATCTGATTGGAGAAAAGGTTATTGGATCAGAAGAGGGGCTATCTACTATTTATCATTACAAATATGGGTTAAAAGTGTCTATACCTAAATTTAATAAAATAAAATATAAGTTTGTAGCAACTGGCATAGGATATATTAGTGTTTCTCTAATAGAATACTGAGATATCAGACGCAGGACTTATAAGCTACCTTCTAAATATAGAAAAATATAAATTTATAATATGTCTACATTACCTAAAATAGAAGCAAGATTTGAAACTTCACTTGCTGCAAAGATGTCAAGCACAGATACATCTTTTACTTTAGTTTCACATACAGATCATAATGGAAATGAATTAACTGGTTTGTATGCTTTTCTGATTGATGGTGACAATGCTTATGCTGAATATGTTGTTGGCACTGTTGATGCTGGAACAGTAACTGTGGTTAAGAGAGGATTAGATTTCGGTGATGGTGATACAGAGAGAGATAACTTAAAGAAAAACCATACCAGAGGAGCATCTGTTAAAATAACAGACCACCCAATTTTAGCTAATATGCGTGGTTATTTTGATGGTTCTGTTGATTTTCCTAGTGCACTCTCATATGATGAGCATCCTACTTTTGATGAAGATACTCAGATAGTTGATAAGAAATATGTTGATGATTTAGATTCTGCTAATGTAAAAAAGACAGGTAATCAAACTATTAGCGGAGTTAAGACATTTAATTCTAGTCCTGTTATTCCTGCACCAACAGAAGATACGCATGCAGCTACAAAGAAATATGTTGATGATTTAGATTCTGCTAATGTAAAAAAGACAGGTAACCAAACTATTGCTGGTGTTAAAACATTTAGTTCAAGTCCTATTGTTCCAACTCCGACAACAGATATGCAAGCA